>JAEEGF010336609.1_pt1 | contig 26567 bp, 22 predicted proteins | sample 9134171 | NCBI WGS metagenome assembly JAEEGF01 (sample SAMN16246542, study PRJNA631951) | gut metagenome | biome: gut microbiome; feature: rumen; material: AP-attached | host: Bos | place: Iran: Karaj | collected 2018-10 | reverse complement strand
GCGTCACCGACCGCCTCCTGGGCCGTCCGGAAGGCGCCGACGACGACTTAATCACCTATGTGACGGACCGCGCCGGCCACGACCTCCGCTACGCCATCGACAGCACCAAGCTCCAGCGCGAACTGGGCTGGGAGCCGTCCCTCCAGTTCGAGGAAGGCATCGAGAAGACCATCCGCTGGTACCTCGACAACCAGGCCTGGCTGGACAACGTCACCAGCGGGGATTACCAGAAGTATTACGAGGAGATGTACAAGGGGAGATAGTGGAGATCGTCAGCTTTGATACACGGGGCTCCGCCATCGCCAAGAATGCCTTCTGGGGATTCTTGTTGCAGGTGCTGCTCAAGTTCAAAGGCGTCATCCTCCTTCCCATCGTCGTCCATTTCCTTTCCCGGGAAACCCTCGGGGAGTGGAAACTGATCACGACGACGGTGTCCGTCTTGCTGCCCATCATCTCCCTGAACCTTTTTGACGGGAGCGGGATGTTCTTCTCTTCCGACGTGGACAAGGCCTCCGTCCGGAAGAAGTATTACTCGGTCTTCAACCTGGCATTGATGCTGGAAGCCGCCTCCCTCGTGCTGTGCATTGCCGTCGCCTGGTTGTTCAAGGGACTCGACGCCCGTTTCCTGTTGATGGTCTTCGTGTATTTCGCGGCGATGTACAACTACAAGATGGGCATCATGCTCTTGCAGACGTATCAGAAGTCCCGGTTCCTGATGATCTTGAACCTGACGGCGGAATACGGGAGCTTCCTCCTTTCCTTGGCGCTCATTGCGCTGGGATTCCGGGACGTCGTGGTCCTGCTGGCGCCGCCGGTCATCCTGTATTCCAGCCTGTCCGTCTTCATGTTCTTCCGGATTCGGAAGGAAATACCCTATTGGGGGAGCATCGACCGGGATTTCATCCGGACGACCCTGCCTATCAGCCTGTCCCTGATGCCCGTCTATTTGGCCGAATGGGTGTTGATGGCCATCGGCGTCTATGCGCTGAACCATTTCTATGGGGAGGGGGAGGTCGGCTTTTACTCCGTGCTCATCTCGCTGGCCAGCTTGACGCTGGCCTTGCGGGCCACCCTGCAGTTCTTCTGGTTCTCGACTTGCAGCAACATGATCCGGAACGGGGATGAAAAGTTCCCGCGCTTCTTCCATACGGTCATCAAGGTGTATCTTCTGCTGATCTCCGTGGCCTTGGTGCTTTATGCCGGTTATTCTCGCGAACTCATCCTGATCATGTCCAAGGAGGAGTATCTCCCGATCGAGAAAGGGCTGTATGTGGTCGTCCTGGGCAACTGCCTGATGGTGCTTTCCTGCATCTGGAACGGCATTATGTACGCGCGGGGGGAAGGTGTCAAGATCACCACGTCCTATCTGATCGCCGGGGCGGTCGCCGTGGTCCTGTCTCCCTTCCTTGTGAAGTGGATCGGCCTTCTCGGCGCTGCGCTTTCCTACCTGGCTGCCAATGCGACCCTGTTCGTGGTGATGTGGCGGAAGGCCGGAAACGTGGGGTTGACGTTCACCCTCGGGGAGCGGCGTTTCGGTCTGGTACTCCTGCTCATCGTCGGCGTCTGCTCGGCCATGGTCGCGGCGAACGTTCCGCATTTGTGGACCGCCATCGTCTGCGGAGCCGCCCTGGCCCTGATGCTGGTTCTGAACGAGGCGACCGGATTCATTCCGCTCCGTTCGGTTCGCGTTCTGATTCAAAGAAAAGGATTCTAGATGGATATCGTCATCGGCGCCGGCATTTCAGGTCTCTCCTTCGCCGCTTTCAGCCCTGGGGGGGATTGTCTGGTCCTCGAGTCGGACCGACGGATCGGCGGCTATTGCAAGACGACCCGGCGGAACGGGTTCGTCTGGGACTATTCCGGTCATTTCTTCCATTTCCGGAATCCGGAAATCAAGGATTTCGTGATGGCCGGCATCCGGCCGGACCGGCTCCTGACCGTCCGGAAGACCACCCGGATCCGCTACAAGGACCGAATGGTGGACTATCCGTTCCAGAAGAACATCCACCAGTTGGAAAAGGAGGAATTCATCGACTGCCTGTACGACTTGTTCAATTGCGGAGGTCCATACGGGACGTTCAAGGAGATGCTCTATGCCAAATTCGGCAAGTCCATCTCCGAGAAGTTTCTCTGTCCCTACAACCGGAAGCTGTACGCCTGCGACCTCGATCTCCTGGACAAGGATGCCATGGGCCGTTTCTTCCCCTATGCCGACCCCCTGGAAATCGTCCGGAATTTCCGCAAGCAGGAGAACGGCGCCTACAACGACACTTTCATCTATTCGAAAGAGGGAGCCCAGTCTTTCGTCGATTCTGTCGCCTCGCACGTGGATCCGGACCGGATCCGGACGGGAGTGCGGGTGGTGTCCGTCGATCCGGACGGACATCGAGTATGTCTCGCTTCAGGGGAAGCGCTCCCGTACGACAGGCTGGTCAGCACGCTTCCTTTCCCGCGGCTGCTGGACCTGTGCGGCATCCCGTATGACGCCCGTGTCTACACCGCCAACCAGGTTCTGGTATTCAACCTCGGTTTCGACACCAAGGGACCGGACGCGACGGACCATTGGATCTATTTCCCGGAGGAGAAGTACTGTTTCTACCGGGTGGGCTTTTATGACAACATCCTGGGCCAGGACCGGACTTCCCTCTATGTGGAACTCGGTTTCCCTTCCGGGGACCGGATCGATCCGGAGGTCTGGCTGCCCCGCGTTTTGGCCGACCTGGCGGCTGCGGGAGTCATCCGCCGGGAGCAGAACTTGGTCGACCACGAGGCGGTCGTGATGAATCCCGCCTATGTCCATGTCAACCGCGGGTCCCAGGAAGATGTCGTGGCCCAAAAACGGATCCTGCGGGAGAAGGACATCCATTCCATCGGCCGCTATGGCAGCTGGACCTATTGCTCCATCGAAGACAACATCGCCGAGGCCCGCGCGTTGGCCCGGGAACTGAACGGACGATGAGGCTGCTATTGATTTGTGACAATCCGGCGGAGATCGGAGGCGTATCCAACTACACCCGCCCTCTGTTCCAGGAACTTCGGAACCAAGGGGTCGACGTGACACTGCTGTGCACGTCGTCGATGTTGCGTCGTTTCCACTTTTTCCGACGGAGCGGCATCCATCCGCTTGGGGAGGGGGTGTTCGAGTATTACAACTGCCCGATCCTGCCCACCAACTACAGCCATCCGGCGAATGATCTCCGCCATCCGGGGATGGAGAAGGAAATCCGCCGTTTCCTGGATTCCGGCCATTTTGACGTGGCCCACATCCACAGCATGGTGGGAATGCCTGTTTCGCTGTATGGGCTCCTCAAGGAAACCGGCGCCAAGATTCTCACGACCGTCCACGAGTATTGGTGGCTGTGCCCCTACCGGGTGATGGTCGATTTCAACAACCGGATTTGTGACGGACCGGAGGATTTCACCCGTTGCGCCTATTGCACCAGGCGTCGCGGCCACGTCAAAGACGACCGGTATCGGGTGTTCGTACTCAAGTTCGAGAATACGTTCCCGCGCCTGCATGCCGCCTTGTTCCGCTTGTACCGGAAATGGAAGCCGATCCCACCGCCTTCCGGTGTCAGCTCGCTCGAGTTCGGGAACGACAAGGTTCCCGCCGGCTTCGAGCCGGCCCTGGCGGACGCCTGGAAGACCCGCCTGGAAGCCTGCATCGCCGGCCTGAACCTGTGCGACCGGGTCATCGGCGTCTCCGAAGATGTCCGGCGCATCCTGGTCAAGTATGGCGTGGACGCCGACCGGATCCTCGTCCAGCATATCGGCAGCGCCATTGCGGAAAAGACGATTCCCCATACCCGCGCCGTGAATCCGGACGATGTCGTCTTCGGTTTCATCGGCGGCGTCGGGTTTTACAAGGGTGTACATCAGTTGGTGAAGGCGTATGCCGGGCTTCCCGCTTCCTTGAAGGAGCGTTCCCGGCTGGAAATCTTCGGGAAATACGAGCAACCTTATGTGGACGCTATCACGCAGAGCTATCTGGCCGATGAAGCCGACCGCCGCCGCGTGACCTTCCACGGTCGTTTTTCCCCGGAGGACATTCCCGGCATCACCAACCAGATCGACATCAGTGTCCTGCCGTCTTTGTGTGCGGATACCGCTCCCCAGACGATTTTCGAGAGTTTCAACGCCGGACTGCCCATCATCGCGCCGCGCGTGGGCGGTTTTCCAGATTTCGTCATCGACGGGGAGAACGGGCTGCTGTATCCGGCGGGGGACGTGGACGGACTCAAGGCTTGCCTGGCCGCCATTCTCACCGATGTGTCGATGATCGGACGCTTCCGGGAACGGATTCCGAGGACCAAGACGATGTCGGAGAACGCCCGGGAGCTTCTGGCGCTGTATGAAATGCTGCAATGAAGTATAAAGGCCCTTCGAAAAAACGGAACAGCCTGTGCGTCGAGCTTCTTTTCCTGATGCTCGTCTCCTCCCGTTTTTTCGATATCATCGCCCTGGAGCCCATCCTTGCGGGGGGAGGACAAATCTTTCTCCTGCTGGGAACCATGGCTGTCATCTATATGACGCAACTGGGCTTCCAGCTCCGGAGCGGTATCCTGAAGAAAATGAAGACGGTCTGGTGGATCCTGGGCGGCGTGTTCCTGTCCTTCATCGCGGCTTATCGTTATTATCATCAGCCCTTCTATCTGTCCTTCGTCGTCAATCGTCAGTTCTTCAGCCTTCTGCTGTTCCCGCTGTTGTTGGCGGTGAGACCGACGTACCGGGAACTGAAATGGGCCGTGTACGCATTTAGCATCATCTGCGCGGTCGCCACGTTCTACATCTCTTTCGTGGACCAGACACTGGTTCCTGTCAATGAATTCATGCCTTTCATCGAGGAGGGCGATCTCGTCCATACGCTTTCCGGCCTTCACTTCGTCCTGATCGCCTTCATTTTCGCCCTGTATGAATTCCGGAACAAGCGGTCCGTACAGAAACTGATTCCCGTCGTTCTTCTATTCCTGTTCATTTTCATTGCCAGGAACCGGACATTCCTGATTGCATCCTGCCTGATCATCGCGCTCTCCGTCTTGTCGAACCGGTCCTCCCGTTCCCGCTTGTATGCATTCGCCATCATGTCCTTTGCCGTGGGCGTGGTCGCCATCGTCCTCGTCGACACCATCACTTCGTTGGTCCAAGAGACGATGGACCAGCTGGCCAATCCTGAATACAACCGGATCAAGGCCATCCTTTATGCCTTCTCGCTGCCCAATGGGAAGGCCTCCATCCTGATCGGAAACGGTTTCATCTCCGGTAATTTCAACTCCATTGTCAACGACCTGCGGCAAGAAGGCATCTTCTATTCTGACATCGGGCTGATCGGCTTGTGGCACGTGTATGGCCTGCTTCCGGTCATCGCCATCCTTGCGAGCGTCATCCGGGGCCTTTCCCGCAACCACTCCTTGGAAGTGCGTGGAAACGCCCTGCTCATCTTGACCTGTTCGTTGACCATCGGTTATTTCGCCACGGTCGAGACTTTGACCTGGCTGAGTTTTTATATGTATTTGTTATTCTCCGACCGAGAATACGCCAAGGCGGTAGAATGGCGTCGGAACGAGATCAAGAAGAAACTGATGCGGCGCTATCGCTCCCTTTCCAGTTGACATTTTTCGTATGGTCGGCATCGTTGTCGTCAATTACCGTGATTACGGTCGGACTGAGCGTTTCATCCGGGAGGAAATCGCCCGGATCCGGGTTCCGTACCGGCTCGTGGTCGTGGACAATGGCGGTGATCCGGCGGAGGCGAAAACCCTCCGGGAGCGGACGGGCTGCGAGGTGCTCGTCCGGGAGAACGATGGCTATGCGGCGGGTTGCAATGTCGGGGCCTCGTCGCTTTGCGCCCATCCGGAAGTGGACGTCCTGCTCTTCGCGAACAATGACCTCCATCTGGTCACGGACGACGTTGTCGTCTCGCTCGTCGACAAATTGAAGGAGTGTCCGGAGATCGGAGTCATCGGTCCTGAAATCGTCGGGCCGGACGGGAAGCGCCAGTCGCCGGAACCGTATATGGGTTTGTGGAAGCGCTATGTGTGGATGTACCTGTCCACCCCTTTCCTGAGCCGGGAAGCGAAACGTCGGATCTTTTGCCTGGATGCTGCCGAACGGGCGATAGAAGGCTTTTGCTACCGGGTGATGGGCTCTTTTTTCCTCTGTCCGAGAGACGCCTGGGAACAGGCCGGCGGGATGGATGCCCATACCTTCCTGTATGCCGAGGAACCTATTCTTTCCGAACGGATGCTCCGGGTGGGGCGCAAAACCTATTTCCTGCCTTCCGTCACAGTGATACACGAGCACGGGGGCACGATCAAGAAGCATCTGGACCGAAAGAGGGCCGCTTGGCTCCAGTTCAGGAGCAATGCCTACTATTACCAGACTTATAAGGGCTATCCTGCCTGGCAGACGACGCTGGCCGGCTGGATTTACCGCTTGATTCTATGCGTCAAACGATAGTATGATTCTGACTCTCCTCCTTTCCGTCGTCTTGTCCGTTGCCGGCCAGCAGGATTTCGACCGGCTGGATGAGCGTGTCGACTCCGTTCTGGCGGCGGGAGAGTGGGAGGTGGACGTGCGGTTCGCACCGGGAATCTATTTCTTCCGGGAGGGCCATCTGACCCTTTCTGGCATCCCGGCGCCGGGCGCGGTCCTTCGCCTGGGCGGGAACGGTGCCTATCTGGTGGGAGCCAGTGACGGGGAGGACCCGGCTTTTGAAAACGGATTTGTGGACCTGGCAGGACGAAAGGCATGGGACGCACTCGAGCCCGTGCGAAAAGCCGGTTTCTGGCCGGTGCGCATCCCGTTCCGGAAAGGTCTCTACATTCTTCGTTGCAAGGGAGAGGCCGATGTCTCCGAGGCCGATGCGGCCGGGATGAAAATCATCCTTTCCCAATGGTTCGTGGGGGCCGTCTATGAGGTCGTGAAGATATCACGGGGCTGGCTTTTTTTCCGCCGGGTGCCGTACCGGACCCGCATCTGGTCCGAACTGCGTTTCGGCCGATGCCTGCCCCGCTATATGCTTTTCTCCCCGCGGAAAGCCCGGAAGGCCTATGCCTGTGCCGCCTCGAACTTCCTGTCGGTGGAAAACAGCCGGCTGGGCGGAATCGTCCTGGACGGGCTTCATTTCTTGGGCAACGGAGAAGGAAACCGCTTGATCCGCTTCAGCGGGGTGGAGGCTGATTCTGTCGTTCTCCGGAGATGCTCGTTCGAAGGCATCCGCTCCCGGGGCGTCCTGGTGGAGAATACGGACCATTTCCGGCTGCGGGACAATGTATTCGAGAAAGGGGCGCTGAACCAGGTCTATGTGGACAAAACGTCCGATGATGCCCGGATCGAAGGGAACCGGTTCATCGAAAACGGCCAGCTGATGACCAACGACCCTGTCGTGGACTGCAAGGGGAGCGATTTCCTGGTCCGGAACAATTATTTCGAGGATTTCTCCTATTCAGCCATCGGGGCCGGGCTTCACTATACGGACACGGCGGGACTGGTGACTTCCGGGGTCATCGAAAAGAACGAAATCTGTATGTCCGAGCGTTACCGGCAGGCACCGATGCGGTCCCTCATCGACGGAGGGGCCATTTATGTATGGACGCAGAACAAGGATCTCGTCATCCGGGAGAACTACATCCACGACATTGCCGGACCGCACGGCAACCGCGGTATCTTCGGGGATGACGGCGTGGTGAACCTCAAGATCTGCGACAACACCGTCCTGCGGGTTCGCGGCAGCTATGCCATCGACGTGCGGAAGGCACACCGGGTGGGCCGGCGCAAGAATTCCGCCATCCGGCGGGTCAACGAAGGGATAGTCATCCGTGGTAACACCTATGACGGACGTGTTCGTCTGCACGTCCGGAGAGACGACCCCGACAGTTATATCGGTGAGAATGAAAGATGGAATGAAAACTGATGATTTGCCCCATATCAGCGGCTTGAAGGGTTTGCACCGATGAAAGTATTGATTGTCACATACAACTACCTGTCCGGTTTCGGAGGCGGCGTTTATGGCGCGCGGGCATACATCAATGCTTTCGCGGCGCTGTATGGCGACGTCACGCTGCTGTATCCGGCCCGGTCCGAAGGAGAGCCGCTCTCCGGAATCGACCGGAGGGTCCGGGGAATCGAGGTCGTGGACCATTCGTCCAAACTGTCCAAGGCCGTTCGGCTGGTGGTCCGGGGGATTCCGCACCGGTTCGAGAAGCCGTTCAGGGAACTGTTGGAACGGGAACGGTTCGATCTCGTCGTATTCCAGAACAGCAAGTGCTCGACCGGACTCATCGGGCTGGCTCGCGCGGCCGGAGCCCGGGTCGTCGTGCAGCACGACAATTTCGAATGGGAATATACGCGGGACAATACGGCGCCCTGGATGCGCCCGTTCCTTCTTCCCCCCGTGCTCCGGACCGAACGGGAAGCGGTCCGGGAAGCGGACATCAATCTGGCCCTGACCCCTGCGGACGCCGACATGCTCCTTCGCCGCTACGGAAAGGGGATGAAAGGCAGGATGGAATTGCTTTATCCCTTTGAGTACCGTCCGGTGCCGGACCGTGTTCCGGGCGTTGTTTCTCGTCCGGTCTTCGTCATTACCGGCAATTTGGGCGCCCGGCAGACCCGGGACTCGCTGCTCCCGTGGCTGAAGACCTATTATCCGCTCTTGAAGCGGGAAGTTCCGGAGGCCGGACTGATCGTCGCAGGAAAGGAGGCAGGCGATGACCTGCGGCAGTGCCTGGCCGGGCTGGACATTGAACTGGTGGATACGCCGTCGGATATGTCCGCCGTGCTGGACCGGGCCCGGTATTACATCTGTCCCGTCGATCGCGGGGGCGGTGTCAAGCTGCGTGTCATGGACGGTCTTCGGACCGGAATGCCGGCCTTGGTGCACCGCGTGTCGGCCCGGGGGTATGAGTCCTTGGAAGGCCTTTCCGTTTTCGCGTATGACAGTCCCGACTCCTTCGTGGAGGCCCTCGGGGCGATGATGGCCAACCCCGAGACGGCCGAGGGCCGCCAAGCGGCTTACCGGGCGCGTTTCGCTTTCGAGTCCGGCGTCGGACGCCTGCGCAAGATCCTGGAAAAATGATGAACGACACACCTGTAGTCCTTCTGGCATATAATCGCCCCGAAGCGCTGCGACGGACGCTGGCGGCGTTGGCGGCAGACGACCTGGCTGCCGGGACCGACCTTTTCATCCGGATCGACGGTCCGAAATCGGAAACCGACGCCGAAAAAGTGAAGGCGGTCCGGGAGGTGGCCCTCGCCGCGCGTGGATTCCGCAGTGTGGATGTCCATTGGGAAATCGAGAACCGAGGGCTGGCTTCCTCTGTCATCGCCGGCGTGGATCGCGTATTGGAGATCTCCGACACGGTCATCGTCCTGGAAGACGACCTGGTGACCCATCCCGGTTTCCTGACTTTCCTGAACGAAGGACTGGAAAAGTATGCCGATGTTCCGGAAGTTTTTTCCGTCTGCGGTTATTCCAACCGCGTGCGGAAGCCTTCCAACTATGAATTCGACACCTATTTCTGCCCTCGCAGCTCATCCTGGGGATGGGCGACCTGGCGGGACCGGTGGCAATCCGTGGACTGGAATCCGACGCCCGCCTCTTTGCAGAAGAATGCGTTCGCCTTCAACCGCTGGGGCGGTTCCGATTGCGCCAAGATGCTGCGGGACTGGATGGAGGGAAGAAACAGTTCGTGGGCCATCCGTTTCTGCTACAGCCAGTTCCTGCAAGGAAAAGTCTCCTTGTTCCCGACGGAGTCCCTGGTGGACCCCTCCGGCGGTTTTGCTGGGGACGGGACCCATTGCAAGTCCTACAACCGCTTCCGCTTCCAGATGGCACCGCCCGAAAGACGTTCCTTCCGGATGCCCGGAGAGGTGGAAGTGATTCCTTCCTTCCGGCGCGATGCGCTTCATTACCACAGCCTGCCGCTGCGGGCGTGGACCCGCTTTATGAACTTGTTCTATGCTTAGTCTCCTGGTTTCCCTGGTTGCAATCCTGGTTTCTTCCCAGGCCGACTTCGACCGCCTGGACCAGGATGTCAAGCGGGAACTGCAACGAAAGCCGGCGGAATTGAAAGTGACGTTTTCCCCGGGCATCTATCGGTTCAAGGACGACCACTTGTTCCTGACCATCCGGGAGGACTGTCCGGGGACGCGGTTGGAAATCGACGGGAACGGCGCTGTCCTGGTCGGGACTGCGCCCGAAGTCACGGTGACGCCTTTCTATCGGGCGGACCGCTTGGTGGAGGTAGTAGACGCGGGTAAGGGGCTTTGCCGCATTCGGACGCGGAAACGCCTGGACGGCCTCGGGAACCTGTCCATCCAGGTCACTTCCTGGTACCGGATCTTCCAGGGACCGGTCACGGAGGCAAAGGGCCGGTACTTGTATTTTACGGCTGAGCATTTGGAAAGGTCAGGATTGACCTACGACATCAACGGCGACTTTCTGTATGGAAAGCAGCGCCCCCGTTTCCGATTGGTGCGGGAGCGGCCCTCGGAAGGTCCGGTGTCCACGGCTGTGTTCAACTTCACGGCCTGCAAATTCCGCGAGGTGGACATCCACGGATTCCATTTCGAGGGGAATGCCGGTCGGAGGTTGGACAATCCGAAGAATTTCCTGATCCGGTTCTATGCCTGCCAAGTGGGTGGAGCGACCGTTCACGACAGCACATTCAAATCGATCCGGAGCGATGTCGTCCGTATCGCCTATACCGACGGGGTCGAGGTCCGGAACTGCCGTTTCGAGGATTGCAGCCGGATCGGCGTCTTGTCCTACAACCATTCCGGACGCACTTCCGTGCTGGACAACGTATTCGTCCGGATGGGACTGGATGCGGAGGTGACCCCCTGCGTCAAAGTCGAGGGAACCGACTATCGGGTGTCCGGGAACCAGTTCCTCGATTATGGCTGTTGTGCGATCATGGCCGGCCTGCACCTGACATCCGTGATGGAGCATCCGTCGTCGGGCGTGATCGAGCGCAATGAGATCTACCAGACGCAGGACTACCGGAAAGAGGCCCCGCAGAACCTCCTGATGGACACCGGCGCCATTTATGTCTATACCCAGAATGCATCCCTGGAGATCCGGAACAACTATATCCACGACATTTCCGGTCCCTATGACAACCGGGGTATCTTCTGCGATGACGGAACGGTCAATACGTACATTCACGACAACCGGGTGGAACGCATTTCGAATTCCTATTGCATCGACCTCCGCCGGGTCCTTTCTGTGGAAACTCGTCCGGACAGCAAGATCCGGCGCGTCAATGTGGGCAACCGCATCGAAAAGAACCAAGTAGATGGGAGAATCCGCTTCGAACAGCGCTAAACCGCGCATCCTGTGCATCCTTCACCTGCCCCCGCCCGTGCACGGGGCGGCCCTTGTGGGATCCTTCCTGAAGGAAAGCGCCCTGGTGAACGGGACGTTCGATGCACGGTATGTGAATCTGTCCGCTTCCGAGTCATTGGAGCAAGTAGGTCGCTTCTCCTTGGGAAAAGTCCGGTCCGTGTCCCGTCTTCTGGCAGAAGTGCGGCGGACGCTTCGGGCGTGGAGGCCGAATCTGGTCTATATGACGCCCTCGTCCAAAATGCCGGGTCTGCTCAAAGACGCCCTGGTCGCCCGCCTGGTGCGGCGGAAAGGATGCAAGGTCGTCCTGCATTTCCACAATAAGGGAGTTGCATCCCGCCAGGATCGCTTTTTCGACGACTGGCTCTACCGGATGCTGTTCCGGGACGCCTCTGTCATCCTGCTCTCCAAGCGTCTGTATGCCGACATCCGGCAATATGTGCCGATGGATCGTGTATCATTTTGTGCCAACGGCGTTTCCGTGCCGGAGGTGGCGCATCGGCCCGCCCCCGTGCCCAGGATTCTGTTCCTTTCGAACATGATCCGGTCCAAAGGCGTTTCCGAGCTGATCGAGGCTTGTCGTATCCTGAAGGATCGGGGGACCGTGTTCCGTTGCCGCCTGGTGGGCGCCCTGTCCGCGGACTACCCCGGAGACAGCCTGGCCGCCGAGATCCGGGCAAAGGGGCTGGAAGACTTTGTCACGTACGAAGGCCCGCGGTATGGGGAAGAGAAATGGAAGGTATTTTCCGAAGCGGATTTGTTCGCTTTCCCGAGCCACTATCCGGACGAATGCTTTCCGCTGGTCGTCCTGGAGGCGATGGGGGTCGGTCTTCCCGTCGTCACGACGGACGAGGGGGCCATTCCGGAAATGGTTCGGGACGGAGAGGACGGTGTCATTTGTCCCAAGAAGGACCCTTTCGCCCTGGCCGATACGCTTGGAAGTCTGCTTGCGGATCCCCTCCTCAGAACCCGGATGGGGGAGAGCGGCAAACATCGGTACCAGTCGTGTTATACGCTGGAACGCTTTGAACGGAACATCGTCGAGATCTTGAAACGGAGTGTCGATGCGTAATCTGTACCTGTCCAATCTCCCGGCACCCTACCGGATGGATTTCTACCGTTTCCTGTATCGGGAGCAGGAATGTGAGATCTGTTTCCAGGATGTGCGGGACGGTGTCCCGGACATTCCGGTGCGCCGATGGAACCTGGGTTCGCTGCCGAACTTGCTGACGGCGTTCCGGCCCGAACTGGTGATCGCCCCTGAGTTCTCCGCTGCGGCGATCCTGTGCTTGCGCCTGAGGAAGAAGTACGGGTACAAGGTTGTCACCACCTGCGACGACAGTCTGGATATGATCCGAGGCAACGATTTCGGATGGAAGCACCGGCTGGCCCGGCACTTTGTTCCGCGCCGGCTGGATGAGATTATCCTGCACAGTCCGGACGTGGCGGGCTGGTATCGGGACCGCTTCGGGAAAGGCCTTGTGATGCCCATCATCGCCGACGAGCGGCGCGTATGTCCGGAACTTGCGCGCGTGTTGCCGCTTTCGGCGCAGTTGAGGCCCGGGGACAAACCCGTCGTGGCCTTCGTGGGCCGTTTTGTCGGCCTGAAGAACATTCCTTCGCTCATCCGCGCTTTCGAGCCCTTGAAACACCGGGCGCAACTGGTACTCATCGGTGACGGGCCTGATCGCGCCGCGCTGGAAGCGATGGCCCCGGAGGCCTTGTTCCCCGGGATGCTTGCCGGCGACGACCTCCTCGCCTGGTACAACCTGATCGACATAGCGGTCCTCCCCAGTACGCAGGAGGCCTACGGAGCCGTGACGGGAGAAGCCCTGATGGCGGGTGCGAAAGTCGTCGTCTCCGAGCAGGCCGGTTCGGTCGACTTGGTCCGGGAAGGAGAGAACGGCTATCGGGTACCGCCGACGGACATTCCGGCCCTGACGGACCGCATCGGGAGACTGTTGGACGAGGTCCCGTACGGACGCCCCCTGACCCTGCGCGAGAATCGGCTGCCTTACCGGTTCGAGACGTGCATCAAAGCATTGATTGAAAAACTCAAAGTATTATGAATCAGATAGATATTGCAAAATCCATCATTGCCGAATCCATCCGCGTCAAGCAGACGCTGCTCGCCGACGAAGCGCTGATGGAGAAAGTTGCCGCAATCGCTAAAGTGATGGTGGAGGCCTACAAGGCCGGACACAAGACGATGTGGGCCGGGAACGGCGGAAGCGCGGCCGATGCGCAGCATATGGCCGGGGAGCTCGTGAACAAGTTCACGTTCGACCGGCCGGGCCTGGCGGCGCTGTCGCTGTCCACGGACACGTCCATCATCACCGCCGTCGGCAACGACTACGGCTTCGACCGGCTCTTCGCCCGCCAGGTGGAGGCGCAGGGATGCGCCGGAGACGTGTTCATCGGCATCTCCACGTCGGGGAAGTCGCCGAACTTGGTGAACGCGCTGCAGGCCTGCCGCGACAAGGGAATCACCTCCGTCGCCATCGTGGGCGCAAACCCCTGTCCGATGGATGAGTACGACTATGTAATCCATGTCCCTTCGACGGTGACGCCGCGGGTCCAGGAGTGCCAGACGCTGATCGGGCACATCCTATGCTATATCGTGGAACAGGAACTATTTGGCTAGCTTTTCCTTCAGCACCAGCCAGAGGAACTTCGGATTGTCGATAAGATAGCGCCGCCATGTGCGGCGCGGTTCTTTGAGCAGCCGGTAGAACCACTCCAGGCCCAGGTCGATCCATTTCTGAGGGGCGCGTTCCACCGTGCCGGCGAAGAAGTCGAAGACGGCGCCGATGGCGCCCGCATGGCAGTGAATGTCCAGTTCCCCCCAGTGGTCGTGGAGCCATTTCTCCTGCTTGGGGGCGGTCATACCGACCCAGAGGAGGTCCGGATCCGCCGCATGGACGGCCTCGATCATCGCCCGGTTTTCTTCGGGAGTAAACTCTGGTTTGTAGGGCGGAGAAAAGGTCTTGATCCGGATGTGCGGATAGGCTTCCGCCGCCTTTTTTTCGATCAGGGCCAAGGTGACAGGGCCGCTCCCGAGGAAGAAGCAGGTTCCCCCCTTCTCTTCCAATTTCCCCATCTCATACGCGAACAAGTCCGCGCCGGCGATCTTTTCGTCCGGCGCGTTTTTCGCCTTCAGGAATTGACAGGCCTTCACGATGGAGATTCCGTCCGGAAGGAGCGCATCGGCATTCACAAGCGCCTCGGCGAAGACGGCATCGCGCTGCGCGACGACGAAGGAATGCGCGTTGACGGTGTCGACGAGAAACTTCCCTTCGGGCCAGGACGCCATTTCAGCGCGAGAGCGTGTCAATTGCAAATCCTTGATTTTCATAGCTCAATACGCTTTTTCGTCCTCGTGCCGCAGGATCTGCCAGACGGTCTGGAGGAAGATGGAGACGTCCAGTTCGACGGACCAGTGCTCGATGTACCAGATGTCCTTCTCCACGCGTTCCTTCATCTCCGAGAGTTCCTTCGTCTCGCCGCGGCAGCCGTTCACCTGCGCCCACCCGGTGATGCCGGGTTTCGCCAGGTGGCGGATCATGTAGTCGCCGATGAGCTCGGAGTAGATGTCCGTGTGGTGGATCATATGGGGGCGGGGGCCGATGATGGACATGTCCCCCCTGAAGACGTTGATGAATTGCGGGAGCTCGTCGATGGAGCTCTTCCGGAGGAACTCTCCGAACGGGAAGACGCGGCTGTCGCCCTTGACGGCCTGCTTGGTGTCCGCGTCGGCGCTCTGGTGCATCGACCGGAACTTGTAGCACCAGAACTCCTTCCCTTCGTAGCCGGTGCGCTTCTGCTTGAAGAAGACCGGGCCGGGGGAGGAGAGCTTGATGCCGATGGCGCAAAAGATCCAGACCAGCGGGAAAAGCGTGACGAGGAACAGCCCGGAGAAGAAGACGTCGGCGCTCCGCTTGACGAACTTCGCGAGGGGCGTGTTCAGCGGCTCGTCGTGGAGACTGATGACATTGACACTGCCCAGCTGGGAGATCGTCATCTTGCGCTTGGGGTAGCCTTCCATCCCCGGGACATACTTGAAGCGGACCATGTGGTTCTCGCAGGTGGCGACCAGCTTCTGCACGTACTCCGTTTCCGTGGCGGGATTCAGCGAGCAGAGGACTTCCTTGATGGTGGCGCGGTTCTTCTCTATGTAGGAGATAGCGTCGTCCGGCGTGCCGAGGTCCGGGACGTTCGCGGGAACGTCGCCGGGCGTCGCCGTGAAGAAGCCCAGGACCTTGTAGCCGGTGTCGTCTGACTCGGTCATCGCCCGGAAGGCCGACAGCATGTTGGGCTCCGTGCCCACGAGGACGACGGGATACGTGTTGGCGCCCCGCCGGCGGATGCGGGCGATGATCCGCCGCATCAGCAGGTGCCAGATCACGTAGAGGAAGCCCGTCAGGACTGCTTGGAGCAGGAGGAGCTTCCCCTGGAGGACCAGCTCGTAGATGATGGCCATCAGCCCGTTGTACAGGATGAAGGTCACGGCGGCGTTCAGGATGGCCCGGTTGGCGATGTTCACGGCGCCGCGGCCGCGTTCGTTCACTTTGACACCCACCAGCCAGGCCGTGAGGAGGCAGCTGATCACGAGCAGGAACCAGGATCCGGTCTGCTCATACAGGGGCAGGTTCTTTTCGCGCACCATCCCGGTCCCGTACAGGAGAAACGCGAGTACGCCGCATTGGATGGCGATGTCGCCCAGCAGCGTGGGCAACTTGTAGAACAAGGTTTCCTTGGTGGCGGTCTTGATGATGCTCAACATAAAAGCGGGCGCTTTGCAAGGCAAAGTTAGCATTTTTTCATATATTTGCTGTCCAAACCACGCATTATGAAAGGAATCGTCCTCGCCGGCGGCAGCGGCACCCGCCTCTATCCCATCACCAAAGGAGTGTCCAAGCAACTCCTGCCGATTTATGACAAGCCGATGATCTACTACCCGGTGTCCGTGCTGATGCTGGCCGGAATCCGGGACATCCTCATCATCTCCACACCATATGACCTGCCGGGCTTCAGGCGGCTGCTCGGCGACGGTTCCGACTACGGCGTGAAGTTCTCCTATGCGGAGCAGCCGTCGCCCGACGGATTGGCCCAGGCCTTCATCATCGGCCGGGAGTTCATCGGGGATGATACGGCCTGTATGGTGCTGGGTGACAATATTTTCCATGGCGCCGGCTTCGAGGGGCAGCTCCGGCAGGCGGTGGCCGATGCGGACCGCGGGATGGCGACCGTCTTCGGCTACTGGGTGTCCGATCCGGAGCGCTACGGCGTCGCGGAATTCGACGCGGAAGGGAAGTGCATCTCCATCGAGGAGAAGCCCGCCCAGCCCAAGTCCAACTATGCCGTGACGGGCCTGTATTTCTACCCGAACAAGGTGGTCGATGTTGCCGCCTCCGTGAAGCCCTCCGCCCGTGGCGAGCTGGAAATCACCTCGGTCAACCAGGCTTTCCTGGCCGATGGCGAACTGCTCGTGCAGACCCTCGGCCGGGGCTTCGCCTGGCTGGACACCGGCACCCACGAGTCCCTCGCGGAGGCATCGACCTACATCGAGGTCATCGAGAAGCGGCAGGGCCTCAAGATCGCCTGCCTCGAGGAAATCGCCTATCGCAGCGGCTGGATTTCGCGCGAAAAACTGCAGGAAGTCGCCTTCCCGATGCGGAAAAACCAATACGGACAGTATTTGCTGGATTTAGTATGATTGCATTCCGAAGCATACGAAAGAGTTTATTGTTACTAGAAACCCTTCTTTTTGCATCTTGTGCTCGTCCCGATGTGCTGAACCTGTTCGTGGGCACCTACTCCGACGGGTTCTATGCCTATGATTTCGACCAGAACGCCGGACAGTTCCTCGGGGAAGGCCCTGTCGCCAAGGCGGAAATGCCCAACCCGTCCTACCTGACGGTCCACGGCAACAAGGTGTATGCCGTCTCCGAAATGCCCGACACCCGCGCCTCCGTCTGGGCCTGGCGCTGGGGCGGCAACGGCTTCGAACTGATCAATTCCCAGCCCACCGGCCTTCCCGAGCGCGGCGAAGACCCCTGCTACGTCTCCACCGACGGCACCTTCCTCGCCGTCGCAAACTATTCCGGTGGCACCCTGGCTGCCTACCGCCTCCGCGAGGACGGCAGCATCGCCCCGCTGGACTCGCTGCTCGTCTCGGGCGTCGGCGGTCCCGACCTGTCCCGCCAGGAGGCCCCGCACGTCCATTGCGCGGTGTTCTCTCCCGATGGCAAGCATCTCTTCTTCAGCGAGTTCAGTGCCGATGAAATCGGCCGTCTGGACGTCTATGCCGGGGGAGTGCGGAACTATTGCCGCGCCGCCACCCTGCATTCGGACTACGGCCCGCGGCATCTGCTGTTCGACGCATCCGGCCAGCACCTGTATGTAATCGGCGAGCTCTCCGGCGACATCACCGTCTTTGATTATGCCGGCGGCTCCCTGACCGAAAAGCAGGTCATCAAGGCCGACCGGATGGACGCCCGCGGCGCCGCGGACCTCCATTTCTCGCCCGACGGCAAGTTCCTGTACGCCTCCCTTCGCCTCCGCGGCGACGGCATCGTCGTCTTCGAGGTCGGCCCCGGCGGCCTCCTGAACTACGTCGGCTACACGGCCACGGGCCCTCACCCGCGCAACTTCAACATCACCCCGAACGGCCGCTACGTCCTCGTCTGCTGCCGCGACAACGACTCCGTCGAAGTCTATGCTCGCGACGCCTCCACCGGTCTCCTCACCTTCACCGGCGAGCGCCTCCCCGTTTCCCGCCCGGTCTACGTGGGCTGGTAAACGACTGGAATCCATTCAATAATATGCGCTGCGAAGATCGTTTTTTTGAAACCTACGGCCGGGACTACGACGGCATCGCCTTCTGTCCCTACCGCATCTGCCCCATCGGGGCCCATTCCGACCACAACCTCGGGAAAATCACCGGGCTGGCCATCGACAAGGGCATCCATATCGTGTATGCCGCCAAACAGAACGGAGTGGTGGAGATGTCCTCCATCCAGTTCCCGAAACGGGCGCAGTGGCACATCGAGAACGTCCCGCCCCGGAAGGAAGGGGACTGGGCCGATTATCTCCGTGGAGCCACGCTCTCGCTGGAGCGCGAGCACCGGCTGAAGGTGGGCATCTGCGGCGTCATCGAGGGTTCGCTGCCCATCGGCGGCCTCTCTTCGTCGGCCGCCGTCATCATCGCTTTCCTCACGGCCCTCTGCCGGGTGAATGACATCCGCCTGAGCGCCCGGGAAATCATCGACCTGGCCTATGATGCCGAGCTTAACTATGTGGGTGTTTCCGTGGGTAAGCTGGACCAGAGCTGCGAGGTGCTCAGCCAGGCGCATCACCTGCTTTACCTGGATACGAAGGACGGCCAGTATGAGCTGATTCCGGAGCATCCGGATATGAAGCCGTACAAGATCGCCATCTTCTTCTCGGGGCTGGAGCACAGCCTCGCCGGGTCCAAGTACAACATGCGAGTCGATGAACTTCGCAGCGGCGTCTACGCCCTGCAGGCCTTTGCCGGAATGGAATACGGCAAGTTCAAGGATGCGATGGCCCGGAATGTTCCGCGGGAAGTGTATGAGACTTACAAGGACCGGTTGCCGGAGCCTTGGCGCAAGCGCTGCGAGCACTGGTATACCGAGTTCGAACGCGTGGAAAAAGGCGCCGAAGCATGGCGCCGCGGCGACATCGAGACCTATGGCCGCCTCTCCTTCGAATCCGGCTGGAGCAGCATCCACAACTGGGAATCCGGCGCTCCGGAGCAGATTCGCCTGTACGAGATCATGCGGAAGACCGAGGGTATCTACGGCGGCCGATTCTCCGGCGCGGGCTTCAAGGGCTGCTGCATGGCCCTCATCGACCCCGCCTATGCCGAAGCCATCGCCGACCAGGTGACTGCAGCCTATCTGAAGGACTTCCCGCGTCTGGCGGACAAGTACGGGGTCTATATGTGTGACAGCGCTGACGGATTGACTTTATGAAATGCCTGATCCTCGCCGCCGGCTACGCCACGCGGCTCTACCCCCTGACCGAGAACTTCCCGAAACCCCTCCTGAAAGTGGGGGAGAAGACCATCCTGGACTGGCTCGTCGACGACATCGACACCGCCGGCCTCGTCGATCAGTACGTGGTCATCTCCAACCACAAGTTCGCCCCGATCTTCGGGCAGTGGGCGGAGAATAAACCGAAGGTCACCGTGCTGGATGACGGAACGTCGTCGAACGAGACCCGGCTCGGGGCCGTACGTGACATCCAGTTCGCCATCGACACGCTGGGCCTGGACGACGACCTGCTGGTCATCGCCGGGGACAATGTGCTGGATTTCAGCCTGGTGCGCTTCCTGGAATACGCCCGGGGGAAGGGGACTTCCTGCATCATGCGGTACTATGAGCCGTCGGAGGAGAAGCTGCACAAGACCGGCGTCGCGACCGTGGACGGGAACGACCTGATCCTGGAAATGGAGGAAAAACCGGCGAACCCCAAGAGCCATTGGTGCTGCCCGCCGTTCTACTTCTACCGCCGGAGCGACGTGCCGCTTGTGAAGGCGGGCATCGACAGCGGGTGCGGGGTGGACGCCCCCGGCAGCTTCATCGCCTGGCTTTCCGCGCAGACCCCGGTCCATGCCTGGGAGATGCCCGGCCGGCGCTATGACATCGGCAATCTGGCCTCCTACGAGGAGGTCCAGCGGACCTATCACGGCATTTTATAGGCTCGCGCATACGTATACGCGAGTTTTTTATTACCTTTGCGTTCTTATTCAGAAAAGGTTAGTCATATGAAACACACTTCGCTCAATAATACCAGGATCTGCGTGATCGGCCTCGGCTATGTGGGCCTGCCGCTCGCACGCCTCTTTTCCACGAAATATCCCACCATCGGTTTCGACATGAACCGCCAGCGCGTGGAAGCGCTGATGGCGGGCCACGACGCCACGCTTGAGGTTTCCGACGAGCTTCTCCAGGAAGCCATCGACAAGCACGGCTTCCGCTGCACGGCGGATCTGGAGGACGTGCGTGGCTGCAACTTCTACGTAGTGGCCGTCCCGACCCCGGTGGACGAGAACAACCGTCCGGACCTGAAACCCCTGTGGGGCGCGTCCAAGACCGTCGGCGAGGTCATCTCCAAGGGCGACGTCGTCGTCTACGAGAGCACCGTCTATCCCGGCGTCACCGAGGAAGAGTGCCTGCCGGTGGTGGAGCAGGTTTCCGGCCTGAAGTTCAATGTCGATTTCTTCGCGGGCTATTCCCCGGAGCGCATCAACCCGGGCGACAAGCAGCACACCGTGGAGAAGATCAAGAAAGTGACCTCCGGCTCCACGCCGGAAATCGCCGATTATGTGGACGCGGTCTACAATTCCGTCCTCGTGAACGGCACGCACAAGGCCCCGTCCATCCGCGTAGCCGAAGCCTCCAAGATCATCGAGAACTCCCAGCGCGACGTGAACATCGCCTTCATGAACGAACTGGCGAAGATTTTCAACGCGATGGGCATCGATACGCATGACGTAATCGAGGCGGCCTCCTCCAAGTGGAATTTCATCAAGCTCAGCCCGGGACTCGTGGGCGGCCATTGCATCTCCGTGGATCCTTACTACTTGATCCAGAAAGCCCAGGTGTACGGCGTGCTTCCGCGCGTGATGTACAATGCGCGCCGCCTGAATGACGGTATGGGCGCCTACGTGGCGAACCAGACCATCAAGTGCATGAACAAGAAAGGCGTGGTGGTGAAGGACGCGAAGATCCTCATCCTGGGCATCACGTTCAAGGAAAACTGCCCGGATATCCGGAACACCAAGATCGTGGACATCTACCACACGCTGGAGGAGTATACGCATCGGATCACGGTCTACGACCCCTGGGCAGACAAGGACCATGTGATGTATGAGTACGGCATCGACGTGACGGGCGAGCTTCCGAAAGAACAATTCGACGCCGTCATCCTGGCCGTCGCGCACCGGGAATTCGCGGGCCTCGACGTGAAGGCGCTCCTGAAAGAGAATGGCGTGGTCTATGACGTCAAGGGCTTCCTGGACCGGGACCTTGTCGACGGAAGGCTTTAATCAACGGAACGCTGCCATGAAAATCGCTGTCGCCGGAACCGGCTATGTGGGACTTTCCATCGCCACCCTGCTCTCGCAGAGGCATCAGGTCGTGGCCGTGGATGTGATTCCCGAAAAGGTGGAGAAGATCAACCGCAAGGAGAGCCCCATCGCTGATGAATATTTGGAGAAGTACCTGGCGGAAAAGCCCTTGAATCTCGTCGCCACCCTGGACGGCCGGGCCGCCTACCGGGATGCAGAGTTCGTCGTCATCGCCGCCCCCACCAACTACGACCCCAAGAAGAACTTCTTCGACACTTCCCACGTGGAAGAGGTCATCGAACTGGTTCTGGAGGTCAATCCGGACGCGGTGATGGTGATCAAGTCCACCGTTCCGGTGGGCTACACGAAGGCCGCGCGGGAGAAGTTCTCGTACCGCGAGCGGCTCGCGGACGGCTCTTTCCGCGTCGTCACCCCGAAGATCCTCTTCGCTCCGGAATTCCTCCGCGAATCCAAGGCGCTGTATGACAACCTGTATCCCTCCCGGATCATCGTCGGATACGACGCCCCCGAGAAAGAAGCCGCGGAAACCTTTGCCGCCCTCATCAAGGAAGGTGCGCTGAAGGAGGACGTCCCCGTCCTGCTGATGGGGGACACCGAGGCGGAGGCCGTGAAACTGTTCGCAAACACGTACCTGGCGCTCCGGGTGTCCTATTTCAACGAACTGGACACCTATGCGGAAATGAAAGGTCTTGACACCCGGTCGATCATCGACGGGGTTTGTCTGGATCCCCGCATCGGCGCGCATTACAACAATCCGAGCTTCGGCTACGGAGGCTACTGCCTGCCGAAGGACACGAAGCAGCTCTTGGCGAACTTCAACGACGTGCCGGAAAACCTCATCAAGGCGATCGTGGATTCCAACCGCACCCGCAAGGATTACATCGCGGACCGCGTGCTGGAGAAGGCCGGTTACTACACCGCTTCCAGCGCCTTCGACTCCGCGAAGGAGAAGGAAGTCGTCGTGGGCGTATACCGCCTGACGATGAAGACCGGCTCCGACAACTTCCGACAGTCCGCCATCCAGGGCATCATGAAGCGGATCAAGGCGAAGGGCGCGAAGGTCATCGTGTACGAGCCTACGCTGCAGGACGGCATCACCTTCTTCGGCTCCCGGGTCGTGAACGACCTGGCCGCTTTCAAGGCCCAGGCCCATGCCATCATCGCCAACCGCTACGACGCCGTCCTCGACGACGTGGCCGACAAGGTCTACACGCGCGACCTCTTCAAAAGGGACTAGCCATGAAGCGCTACTGCCAGACCCTGGAGCTCCGGGACGATCCGGAGATGATTGACAAGTACTGCGAGGCCCACGCCCACGTATGGCCGGAGATCCAGGCCGGCATCCGCGAAGTCGGCATCCTGGATATGCAGATCTACCGCCTGGGCACCCGCCTTTTCATGATTATGGACACGGTGGACGACTTCGATTTCGTCACCGATAACGCGCGCCTCGCCACCCTTCCGCGCCAAGCGGAATGGGAGGCCTATGTGGCTCAGTTCCAGGGTTGTGACCCGTCCGCCCCGTCCACGGACAAGTGGCGGCTCATGGAAAAGATATTCGAGCTGGAGAAACCGGAATCCCGTTAGATGCCTGCCATCCTTACCGACCGCCTGCACCGCCTGGCCTATGCGACCGACGCATCGGCCTATCGCGAAGTGCCTGAAGGGGTGTCGTATCCGCGGACCGTGGCGGAGGTGCAGGAACTCGTCGCAGAAGCGCGGCGGCGGGGGATCTGCCTGATTCCACGCGCCGCCGGCACTTCGCTCGCCGGACAGGTGGTGGGGAAGGGAATTGTCGTGGACATCCGGGGATGGAACAAGATCCTGGAAATCAACGCCGAAGAGCGTTGGGCCCGGGTGCAGCCCGGAGTCGTCCGCGATGAACTCAATCTGGCGCTGAAGCCCTATGGCTTGCTCTTCTCGCCCGAGACATCCACCAGCAACCGATGCTGCATCGGCGGCATGTTCGGGAACAACTCCTGCGGGACGCATTCGCTGGTGTACGGCGCCACGCGGGACCATGTCATCGCCTGCAAGGGCGTGCTGTCCGATGGCTCGGATTTCGATACGTCGCGCGTGAAGGATCCCGCCTACCGGGCGGCTCGACCGAGGCTGGATGCCATCCTTGCCCAGCTGGAAACCTGGCGCGACGATCCGGATACCCGCCGCCTGATCGAGGAAAACTACCCGGACAAGAGCTTGAGGCGCCGCAGTTGCGGCTATGCCATCGACGAGGCCCTGCCGGACACCGACCTTTGCAAGCTGCTCGCGGGAAGCGAGGGAACCCTGGCTTTCATCACAGAAGTCACCGTTTCCCTGGACCCGCTTCCGCCGAAGGAGAAGATGGTCGTCTGTGCCCATTGCGGCACGCTGGAAGGCAGTTTCGAGGCCAATCTCATCGCCCTCCGGCACCATCCTGCCGCCGTTGAATTGATGGACGGCAAGATCCTGGAGCTGAGTTTCCAGAACATCGAGCTGAAGCGGAACACCTCCTTTGTGGAGGGACTTCCCGCGGCGTTGCTGATTGCCGAATTCTGGGGAGGCACCCGCGAAGAGATCGACGCGGAAGCCGCCGCTTTCGAGCAGGATGCCAAGGCCTCCGGCCTGGTGTATGCCTGCACCCGCGTGTACGGGGCCGATGTCGCCAAGGTCTGGGACCTGCGAAAGGCCGGCCTGGGTGTGCTCAGCGGCATGAAAGGCGACGCCAAGCCCATCGGCGTGGTCGAAGACACCGCTGTGGCGCCGGAGCGTCTGCCCGCCTATATGCGGGACTTCCGCGCGATGCTGGAACGCCTGCATACTTCTTGTGTTTTCTATGGCCATATCAGTACGGGCGAGCTGCATCTCCGACCGATCCTGAACATCAAGACGGGGGAGGGGCGGAGGCTGTTCCGCGCGATTGCCGGCGAGACGGCGGCCCTGGTGCGCAAGCACAAGGGAAGCCTGAGCGGCGAGCATGGCGACGGCCGCCTCCGCGGCGAGTTCATCCCGCTGATGTACGGCCCTGAAGTCTATGCCCTCCTGCGGGAAGTCAAGCGCTGCTGGGACCCCGAGGGCGTTTTCAACCGGAACAAGATCGTGGACACGCCGCCGATGGACGAAGGGCTTCGGTTTGACGTGGATCAGCGCTATGTCGTCGAGGATGCGAAGACGGTGTACAACTGGCGGGCGGTGTTCGATGAGTGCCAGGTCGAAGGCGCCAGCGGCGTGCGTTCGCAGGCCCATGCCCTGATGTGTTCGATCGAGCAGTGCAACGGTGCCGGCGCCTGCCTCAAGTCCAACCGGATCGGCGGAACGATGTGCCCGGCCTTCAAGGAATCCGGCGATGAAATGCGTTCCACCCGCGCCCGCGCGAACATCCTTCGCGAAGCGCTGACGCGCGGCGACGGCTTCACCGATCCCGCTGTCGCAGAGATCCTTGACTCTTGTCTGGCCTGCAAGGGCTGCCTCTCCGAATGCCCGTCCAATGTGGACATGACGCGGCTCCGCAGCGAAGTCCTGCAACAGAAATACGACCGCCAGGGAACGCCGCTGCGGACGTGGATGGTGGCGCGGATGGCCTCCTTCGAGGCGCTGGGCGCCCTTGTCCGTCCGCTGTACAATTTCTTCGCGACCTGGAAACCGTCCGCGACGGTCATCAAGCGAATCGTCCGCTTCTCCGCGGACCGTCAGATCCCTACGCTCTCCCGCTACAGTATGCGGAAGCTCGTCTCGATGGAACCGCAGCCTCGCGAAGGTCGCAAGGTCTACCTCTTCGCCGACGAGTTCACGAACCACCAGGAGGCCGAGCTGGGCCTTACGTTCGTCCGACTCCTCAACCGCCTGGGCTATCGCGTGGAGATTCCCCGGCACGTGGAAAGCGGCCGCGCTGCCATCTCCAAAGGCTGCCTGAGGCTCGCGCGGAAATTTGCCGTGAAGAATGTCTCCCTGCTGAAAGAATTGGTGTCGGCTGAAACGCCCCTGGTGGGCATTGAACCGTCTTGCATCCTGTCTTTCCGCGACGAGTATCCGGACCTGGTGCCGCCGGCCATGCGCTCCGATGCGAAGGCCCTCGGCGGCAACTGCCTGCTGTTTGATGAATTCCTGGTCCGGGAGTTCCAGGCGGGGCGGATTGGCAAGGACGCTTTCCGTGAGGTCCGGGCCGATATCTGGCTGCACGGGCACTGCCACCAGAAGTCTCTCGTGGGCGTCGGAAAGTCGGCGGAAATGCTTCGTATGATTCCCGGGGCGACGGTCCACGTGATTCCGAGCGGCTGCTGCGGCATGGCGGGTTCTTTCGGCTACGAGAAGGAGCATTACGCGACCTCGATGGCCATCGGCGAGATGGTCCTCTTCCCGGCGGTCCGGCAGGCCGGTCCGGGCGCCATCGTAGCCGCACCGGGCACTTCCTGCCGCCAGCAGATCCTGGACGGGACCGGCATCCGAGCCCTCCATCCGGTCGAGGTTTTGTATGATTGCTTGAAATAATCGTATCTTTTTCCGATATTGTCTTTTTGAATTCCGCTCACCTCGGAAACATTTTTAATAACGCTATACGATGACTAAATCTTGGACCTTCATCGCGGCGCTGCTGCTTTTCGCCGCCTGTACCAGCTACCCCGAGCATTCCGTGGTCGTGAACAGCACGGACGCCTTGGTCGAAACCTGCTATGGAACCCTGTGCGGGTACATCGAGGACGGTGTTTACACTTTCAAGGGCGTGCGGTACGCGAAGGCGGACCGCTTTATGCCTCCGCAGGACCCGGATTCCTGGGAAGGCGTGGAGACGGCGCTCTATTATGGGCACCAATGCCATCAGGGCCCGCGTTTCACGTGGGAGGATGACGGCGAAGCGTTCCTGTACCAGTGGGACGACGGCGTGCAGTCGGACGACTGCCAGTTCCTGAACGTTTGGACGAGCGGCATCAACGACGGCAAGAAGCGCCCGGTGATGGTGTGGCTCCACGGTGGCGGGTATGCGATGGGCGCGAGCAGCGAGCTGCCGTTCTATGACGGCGCGAACCTCGCGCGCAAGGGCGTGGTGCTCGTGAGCATCAACCATCGGCTCAACATCCTGGGCTTCATGGATTTGTCCGATTACGGCGAGAAGTACAAGTACTCCGGCGT
>JAEEGF011037906.1_pt1 | contig 26602 bp, 16 predicted proteins | sample 9134171 | NCBI WGS metagenome assembly JAEEGF01 (sample SAMN16246542, study PRJNA631951) | gut metagenome | biome: gut microbiome; feature: rumen; material: AP-attached | host: Bos | place: Iran: Karaj | collected 2018-10 | reverse complement strand
CGATATTCCCGAAGCCAACGAGAGCAAGACAGCCGCACCCGTTATGGCCTGGGTTGTCGAGCCTATCGCACTGTACGTCCCCGGTCATATCATGGGCGAATACTGCGAAGCCGGCGAGCACACCGGTAAGTTCATTGACGAGGAGAAGCTCGAGGCACTGAAGGAAGGCTTCTACACGGTTAAGGACATTCCTGCCGATGTTACTCCCGAGAGACTTGTCGAGATCTTCATGTATGCGATCAAAGAGAAAAATTACAAGCTTTATCTTGACTGCATCGATCCTTCGAGAAAAGAGAATCCCGTACAGCAGAGCATGCTGACATATCATTGGGATCTGCATCAGGAGCGCTTCCACAACGAATACGTTCATGCGAATATCAATGCGGACAAGACCGTTACCCGCGTGATAAAGGGTTACGACGATCAGAGCATCGACAATTTCTTCCTGGATGACGAGGAGCAGAACAAGATCAAACAGGCTTACGGTGAGAAGGAAGAAGAGGCTATCGTTCAGACTGCCGCGTTTGATAAGAACGGCAAGCAGATCGGATCTCCCGCGAGCCACATCTTAAAGCGCACGGGCAGCGGAAGATGGTATATCGAGACTTACGAAAGCAGATTCTGATGAGAAAGGAGACTTAAAATGCCTGAAGAAAACGTTAATACAATGTCTGAAAACGACGAAAAGCAGAAAGCCGGGAGCAGACTGGATGCAATGTCCATGCATAAATCGGATGTCGAGGCTTTGACGAATAAAATAAACGATCTTGCTCATGCGACCATTGACGCTTATGTAAAGCTTCATATGGCCCAGGGCTATACGTCAACGGAAGAGGCACTCAACGCTTTCGCTGATGAGCTGCTCTTCGGTACACTCTATGATTTCCGTGAAAAGAATAAATGGTTAAAGGGCGTAGATTACGGCGATCTCGACAAAATGGCGAACGCCGACGCCGGCCAGACCGCAGAGGATCTGATGGCCGCGATGGAAATGTGGCGTATCTTAAACGGCAAGGGCATGGAGATGCTCAATAATGTATATACATACATTCAGGAAGTGCTCGGCAGCGGCATTCTGAGGCGGGCCTACAGAGTTTTGCGTGAAGATATGATCATGCGCGATAACCATTATTCCGACATTCTCGATTGCCTTAATAACGCATTCGAAGAGTATGACGCAGTTATGAAACGCTATAAGCAGTCAAGTATCTACGATGAGATCCCGGCAAGGAAAGAAAACGGATATATGACCAATTATAAGCTTGTTGAAGAGCGCATGCTCGCAGATATCGCGAAAACAAGAGACCTCAGAGAGATAATACATGACAGGTTAAGTTACCCCGATCCGTACTGGTTCAATTATTTTACCGTTATCGACGGTGATACAAAGATATTGAGCCGGCTTCCCGAAGGGTCGAAATTCGATGAGGAACTTGTAAAGATAGCCAACCTCAATAACGAAGTATGCGGTTATCTCGAGTCGACAGGAAAGATGCTGACTCCGCTCAGCAAGAACATAAATGATGTATTCTACGGCCTCAGAGTCACTTTCAAAGATGCAAGGGATATCGCCAACAACTACAGGTTCAATACTTCCGAATTCCCTTATACGATCATGCATTACAGCTCAAGCGTGAAGAGAGTGGGCGGGAGCCTGATGTCACTAAAGGATCCCGTAACGAACGGTACGCAGTATACCGACATGAGCTGGGCCCTGCTTCAGAACGCCGAAAAGGTTGCGTCCGAAGTTGCAAAGCAGGCACCGTAAAAACCAATAAAAGCGCCTTCCGGGGAAGGCGCTTTTATTTTATCTCTTCTTAAGCTTAGTCACTGCAAATATGATCGCTCCCATCGAAAGGAAGATACCGGTCAGCGTAAGTCCGAGCGGGAAATCATCGCCGGTTTTGGGGGTTGAATCCTTTTTGCCGGAGTTATTGCCCGAGTTGTTGCCCGAACCGTTGCCGCCTCCTGACGAAGGAGTGGGAGTGGCTGTAACCGTCTGTACCGGTGTGGGAGTGGCTGTAGCGGCGATGATGGGAGTAGGTGTGGGTGAAGGCTTGGGAGTGGGAGTAGGAGTTGTCTCGTCCTCGTCATCCTCCTCGGTGCCGTCGCCGTAATCGTCCGGGTCCTCATCGTCCTCGTCCTCGTAGGCATCGCTGTCGCTGTCATCATCGGTATAGCTTTCGGGATCGTTGTAAACAAAGCCGTAGAAAGCCGAATAATCGGTGGCGGATGTCATCGTCATCCTGATGTAGTAAACATCATCGATATTGTAGAGCTGGAGCGGATAGACCTGTGTGAGCTTGCCCGATGAAAGCTTATAGAATGTGCAGTCGTCGGGATGCTCCTGGGCATCGAGCGGGAGAGGGAAGTATATCTCGAGCTTGCTCGAGGTGACCGAAACATCGTCGCCCTCTTCACTGTATTTGTAGAGGAATGTCTTCATGTAGCAGATGAAGTCCTCATTGTAATCGATATTGTTTTTGTCGAGCGCGGTCTTGAAGCTCTCCTCAGCGGCATCCTGATCAAAGTAAAGGTAGTAATCCTCGACATTGCTGACCGATGAAGTGAACTTGGCATAGACGTCATCGCCGATCGGATCGGGGAAATTGTCGGTGTAGAGGTTATATTCCTCGTCGTCGATCGTGATCGAAGCCGCATTGGCGGCGTTTGCGCCGACGGCGGGACGCAGCATCAGGCAGAACGCCAGAACTGCAGCCAGGGTAGTGATCATCAGAAATCTTTTTTTCATGTCCCAAGTCTCCGTTCCGTGCATGGATAACAGTGCACATTAGTGAATTAATTTGAGATACGTCGCGCGACCACAACAAAACGGCCGTCCTCGACCGAATACTCACAGGTCGAGAGTGTGATAAGGTAGTCGCTGCTGACCGCTGTCGCCTCGATATCGTAGAGCGACATGCTGCGGATAGTATTGTAATAGTTCTCGAACTCTTCGGGCGTGTCGGCCTGAATGAAATTATAGAATTTAAACGTATTCTCGCCGACATAGCTGACATTCGATTTGAACACGGCTATGATCTCGTACATAGCCTCCTCGTATATAGTATCAAATCGGATGAATTTGTGTTTTTCGTAATAGCTTTTGCTCTCGTATTTCAAAAGATCGGCAAACATCGCGCCGCTCTTCATATTGTGGCCGTAGATGATCAGGTTAGTGCTCGGGAGACGGGTGATGCAGCGGTTGTCCATGAAGGGCAGGCCGCTCTTGGTCTCCTCCTTATAATAGTTGCGGTGCAGGTAATACTCCTCGTCGTAGACGGTCTGCATGACGGGATAATCGACATTGGTGCCGTCTATGCTGATCCAGCCGACTATGTCGGGATTCATGTCGTAAAGTGTACGGTACTTATCAAGGACCTGTTTCTCTTCTGGAGACGCTGATATATCGGTCTCATCCGAGACCACGTATCTGCCGGTCTCAAAATCCTGGGTAAGGGTAACGGAGGATTCACCGACCATCTTTTTGAGCTTTGCGTTGTCCAGCGAATCCTCGTAAGCATCGAGCGAATACAGGCTCAGACGGAGGGCGCAGACGATCAGTATAATAATGCTGACGACGATGATCAGCAATAAGACCAGCTTCCGGTTTGCTGCTTTATTTTCTGACATAATCATAAAACCTCATACTGCTTTAAGTGTACAATATCTTGTGGTGAAAGACAAGTATTCCTACTAAATATTTTGGCATAGAGGGGAAGACATTATCACGATTAGCAAAATTTAATAATCTGAGAGCACTAATTCCGCTTGACCGCCATCAAAGCAGATTTTAAAATCAGAATAGAATAGCGGGCGAATGGATTCTGCCCGATAATTTCACTTCATAAAGGGAGGTATTTATGCAGATCAAAAGTGTACTTGACAGTTCCTTTAAGAAATACGGCAAGGTCGTAAAGGGTATCGACTGCAGCAAGATGCTCGAGGCCCTTTCAAAGAAGCCCATGCCCGCGGACAGCGTGGTTTACGTGCCCGGTGACGCGGATCTTGAGGCTGCTGCCGGAGCAATCGATTTTTCAAAGAGCTTTTTCGGCGGACTCGAGGCTCAGATCGGCTACTGCAACGGCAATAACAAGCTGCTCAACGCGGTAGAGTATCATCGCTGCAGCGAGGTTAACATCGCGCTCTACGACACCATCTTACTTATCGGCGATCAGAGGGATATCGAGGATGATTTCACCTATGACACATCCAAGATCGAGGCTTACAAGATCCCCGCAGGTACCGCGGTAGAACTCTACGCGACGACCCTCCATTACGCTCCCTGCAATGGAGAGCCTCAGGGCTTCAGGGTTATCGTTGTTCTGCCCAAGGGAACGAACTACGATATCAAGGATTACCCCGATAAGACACCCGAGGACAGGCTGCTCATGGCTCAGAACAAGTGGCTGATCGCTCACAAGGACGGCGGACAGGATCCCAGAGCGTTCATCGGTCTCAAGGGCGAAAACGTAAGCATCTGATATCTCATATTTGAAAGGAATCAAAATTATGCTTTATATTGGTGTGGATCTCGGTACTTCCGCTGTTAAGCTCCTGCTGATGGAGGGCAGCGGAAAGATCGTTAAGATCGCTTCGAGAGAGTATCCTCTGTATTTCCCTCATCCCGGCTGGTCGGAGCAGAAGCCCGAGGACTGGTGGAGCAATGTGCTCGAGGGCATCAAAGAGCTTACCGCAGAGTGCGATAAGTCACAGGTGGCCGGCATCAGCTTCGGCGGACAGATGCACGGACTCGTTATCCTCGATGCGAACGACAATGTCATCCGTCCCGCGATCCTTTGGAACGACGGACGTACACAGAAGGAAACCGATTATCTGAACAATGTCATCGGCAAGGATAAGCTGGTCGAGCTGACCGCTAATATCGCTTTTGCCGGATTTACGGCTCCCAAGATCCTCTGGGTTAAGGCAAACGAGCCCGAGAATTTCAAAAAGATAGCAAAGATCATGCTGCCCAAGGATTTCCTCGCTTACAAGATGTCCGGCACCTTCTGCACGGATGTGAGCGACGCTTCGGGCATGCTGCTGCTGGATGTAAAGAACAGGTCCTGGTCTAAGGAAATGCTCGATATCTGCGGCGTTTCCGAGTCCCAGATGCCTAAGCTCTTCGAGAGCTACGAGGTAGTCGGAACTCTTAAGCCCGATGTTGCCGCAGAGCTTGGTCTTTCGACAAATGTCAAGATTGTCGCCGGCGCGGGTGACAATGCCGCAGCCGCGGTAGGCACCGGAACCGTAGGCGACGGACGCTGCAATATCAGCCTGGGTACAAGCGGCACCGTATTCATCTCGAGCAAGACCTTTGAGAAGAACGACAATCCCGCGATCCATCTCTTCGACCATGCGGACGGCACCTATCATCTGATGGGCTGCATGCTTTCGGCGGCGTCCTGCAACAAGTGGTGGATGGAGGATATCATCGGCACAAAGGCATTTGCGGACGAGCAGAAGTCTATCACAGACGACAAACTCGGAAACAATCATGTTTATTTCCTGCCTTATCTGATGGGAGAGCGTTCACCTCACAACAATCCCGACGCGAGAGGCGCGTTCATCGGTATGTCGATGGATTCGACCAGAGCCGACATGACTCAGGCGGTACTCGAGGGCGTAGCGTTCGGTCTTCGTGATTCCGTAGAGGTTGCACGCAAGCTCGGCATTAAGCTCGAACGCACGAAGATCTGCGGCGGCGGAGCAAAGAGCCCGCTCTGGAAAAAGATCATCGCGAACGTCATGAACCTCAAGGTTGACGTTATCGAGTCCGAGGAAGGCCCCGGCTACGGCGGAGCGATACTTGCGGCCGTTGCGTGCGGTGAGTACGCCAGCGTCGAAGAGGCTGCGGCGAAGCTCGTAAAGGTGATCGATACCGTTGAGCCCGATCCCGAGATCGCGGCCAGATACGAGGCGCAGTACGCTAAGTTCGTGAAGATGTATCCCGCATTAAAGGATATTTACACGGAAATAAAATAATTTTGAACAAAAATGCAATAATCTTTACTGTATGATTTTGACCGGCCGTATGATAGAATATTATCGTACGGCGGCCTGTTACCGCTGTTAATGTCTGCCGTTCGGGCAGCGTTTATAAAACAATAAAAGGAGAGCATGAAATGATCGATCTTGAGAAAGTAAAAAACATTCCGGACGTGAAGCTCGGAATCATTGCCGTCAGCCGTGACTGTTTCCCGATCAAGCTGTCGGAAAAGCGCCGCGCCGCCATCAAGAAGGCGTACAAGGGTGACCTTTATGAGTGTCCCGTAACCGTTGAGAACGAGGCTGATTACCTGAAGGCCGTTGCCGATGTAAATAAGGCAGGCTGCAACGCACTCGTTGTTTTCCTCGGAAACTTCGGACCCGAGACTCCCGAGACTCTTATCGCTAAGAGCTTCGACGGCCCCGTTATGTTTGTTGCCGCTGCAGAGGGCGACGGTGATCTGATCAACGGACGCGGAGATGCGTACTGCGGTATGCTCAACTGCTCATATAACCTCGGAATGCGTCATCTGAAGGGCTATATCCCCGAGTACCCTGTAGGTACCGCTAAGGATATCGCAAAGATGATCGCTGATTTCGTTCCGGTAGCACGTGCGGTTATCGGCGTTAAGAACCTTAAGATCATTACCTTCGGTCCCAGACCTCAGGATTTCTTCGCATGCAACGCGCCCATCAAGGGTCTCTATGAGCTCGGCGTTGAGATCGAAGAGAACTCGGAGCTTGACCTCTATGTAAGCTTCAAGGCTCATGAGAACGATCCCAGAATCCCCGACGTATGCAAGCATATGGAAAAGGAAATGGGCAAGGGCAAGTTCTACAAGGAGCTCAATGCGCGCATGGCACAGTTCGAGCTTACTCTGCTTGACTGGGCAAACGATCACAAGGGCGCCCGCAAGTACGTTGCTTTCGCTGACAAGTGCTGGCCCGCATTCCCCGAGACATTCGGATTTGAGCCCTGCTACGTAAATTCACGTCTTGCATCGCGCGGTATCCCCGTAGCATGTGAGGTTGATATCTACGGCGCTCTTTCGGAGTACATCGGCGCATGCGTATCCGACGATGCGGTTACACTGCTCGACATCAACAACTCCGTTCCTGAGAAGCTCTTCAACGACGAGATCAAGAAGAAGTACAAGAAGTACACCTTAACCGATACATTCATGGGCTTCCACTGCGGAAATACACCTTCCTGCAAGATGTGCGCAGACCGTGCGATCAAGTATCAGCTGATCCAGCACAGACTGCTTGAGCCCGCAGGCAGCGATCCCGATTTCACACGCGGAACGCTCGAGGGCGATATCGCAGCCAGCGACATCACATTCTATCGTCTGCAGTGCGACAGCGAGGGCAACCTTCGTTCGTACATCGCAGAGGGTGAGGTTCTCGATGTTAAGACCGGTTCGTTCGGCGGCATCGGTATCTTCGCTATCAACGAGATGGGACGTTTCTACCGCCACGTACTCGTTCAGAAGAGATATCCTCATCACGGAGCAGTTGCTTTCGGCCACTACGGAAAGGCACTCTTCGAGGTATTCAAGTTCTTAGGCGTTCAGGACATCGCTTACAACCAGCCCAAGAGCCTTCCTTATCCCACAGAGAATCCCTGGGCATAATTGAGGAATAAGATAATAGAGAGACAATATTGAGACAATGGGGACGGTTCTTCTGTCTGCTTTAGTGCGCAGACAGAAGAACCGTCCCCTTGTCTTTGATATATATTTGATGGTATAATAAAATTTAACGTAAAGGCTATATTTATCGAGTATTCACCGAACACCGAAAGGGACCCGCGAGATGCACAGTATCGTTTATACAAATGACAATTGCATAGGCTGCAATAAGTGCATTAATGTCTGCAGCGCGATCGGTGCCTGTATTTCGACCGAAAAGGACGGCAAAGCCAGGATCGAAGTTGACGGGACCAAGTGCGTCGCGTGCGGCAGCTGTATGGACGTCTGCGTGCACGGAGCGCGTGAGTTCGAGGACGATACGGAGCGTTTCTTTAAGGATCTCGAGAGCGGAGAGCCCATTTCACTGCTTCTGGCACCCGCTTTTAAGGCAAACTATCCCGACGAGTACGATTCGGTTCTCGGCGGACTTAAGAAGCTCGGCGTAAAAAGGATAATCAGCGTTGCCTTCGGTGCCGACATCTGCACCTGGGGCTATTTAAATTACATCAAAGAAAATTCATTCTACGGCGGCATATCACAGCCATGTCCCGCAGTCGTTTCATATATCGAAAGATATCTTCCGGAACTGCTGCCCAAGCTTTTCCCCGTACAGAGCCCGCTCATGTGCGCTGCGATCTATGCCAGGAGGCAGCTCGGCATCACAGACCGTTTCGCATTCATCAGTCCCTGCATCGCCAAAAAGATGGAAATTGAGGATCCTCATAACGAGGGTCTGGTTCAGTATAACGTAACTTTCGAGCATCTGATGCATTATGTGCGCGAGAAAAGTATCACCGGTGAGTCCGCGTGCAGCGAGATAGAATACGGCCTCGGATCGTTTTATCCCACGCCGGGCGGCCTGGCGGAGAACGTCAAATGGTTCCTCGGAGACAATGTTTTCATACGTCAGATCGAAGGTGAGAGACGCCTGTATCAGTGGATGCACCAGAACCGCGAAAAGATCCGGAACAGCTTGACGCCGTTCCTGTTCATCGATGCGCTTAACTGCGACAAGGGCTGCATCTGCGGTACTGCGGTAGATCCGGTTAAATCCGAGACGGACGAGGCGCTGTACGCTCTGTACAGGATCCGCGAGGAATCAAAGAAAAACGACCCCGGCAATGCCTGGTCACGCTGCGATACGCCTGAGGAGCGTCTGGCCAGTTTCAACAGACAGTTCGAGATGCTCGACCTCAACGATTATCTGAGGGGCTATACCGATAAATCGGCAGGATGCGGTTATCTGGTGCCCGACGAAGAGGCCCTGAACGCTATATTTATCAGCATGAACAAGCTGACCGAGGAGTCGAGGCAGATCAACTGTACCTGCTGCGGCTATGACGGCTGCATGCAGATGGCCACCGCGATATTCAACGGCTTCAACCATAAGGAAAACTGCATTTACTACGAAAAAACGATGGTGCATGAGCTCGAGATCGAAAAGGCGATAGCAGAGGAAGCTACTCTCGCAAAGAGCGCATTCCTCGCGAATATGTCGCATGAGATCCGTACACCCATCAACGCCGTTCTCGGCATGAATGAGATGATACTGCGCGAGTCGCGCGACGAGAATGTCATCACTTATTCCGAGCGAATTAAGAGCGCAGGCAGCACACTGCTCGGACTCGTCAACAATATACTTGATCTCTCAAAGATCGAAGCCGGCAAGATGGAGATCGATCCGGTAGATTACGACCTTTCTTCGGTACTGAACGATCTGGTCAATATGATACAGACCAGGGCGGACGATAAGGGCCTCCTGCTGTATCTCGATTTCGACCCCGCGATGCCGAAGCTCCTGCACGGCGATGAGCTGCGCATCAAGCAGATAATCATGAACCTGCTGACCAACGCGGTCAAATATACCGAGCACGGCAGCATCACGTTTAAGGCGGGATTTGAGAAAAAAGACGATGACAGAGTCGTTTTGAGGTTCTCTGTCAGCGATACCGGCATAGGCATAAAACCCGAGGATATCGAGCGGCTGTTTGAGCAGTTCGGCAGGATCGAAGAGAAGCGCAACAGGAATATCGAGGGCACGGGCCTGGGCATGAACATCACCCGGCGACTGCTCGAGATGATGGGGTCGACGCTGAAGGTCGAGAGTGAGTACGGAAAAGGCTCAGTATTTTCGTTCAATCTGGAGCAGAACGTTGTCAAATGGGTGGAGCTCGGCGATTTTAACAGTGCGTACAGGCATGCGGCAGGCGGGCACGAGACATATCATGAGCGGTTTACGGCTCCCGAGGCGGATGTGCTCGTGATCGACGATAATCCGATGAACCTGATCGTGTTCAAGAGCCTGCTAAAACAGACAAAGATCCGTATAGATACGGCCGACGACGGCGACGCCGGTATCGCGCTGGCACTCGGCAAAAAATACGACATCATATTCTTTGACCACATGATGCCCGGAAAAGACGGCATAGAGACGCTGAACGAGCTGCGCAGCCATAAGGACAATCCCAACATCCTGACACCGTCGATATGCCTTACCGCGAATGCTGTCTCCGGGGCTAAGGAGACGTATATAGCGGCGGGCTTTGATGATTATCTGACAAAACCGATCGATCCCGCGAGGCTCGAGGAACTGATAGCATCGCTCCTTCCCGCAGATAAGCTTGTAACGGTACGGCAGACAGAGGATGAGCCAGAAAGCGCGGACCTCGATGACGAAAGGCTCACGCCTATGCGCGCGATCGCCGAGATCGATCTGAAAGAGGGCATAACCAACAGCGGTTCCGTTGATTCCTATCTGCCCCTGCTTAAGATATTCTATGATTCGATCGGTTCAAAGGCGGATGAGATCGAGGATTTCTACACCTCGGACAATATCAAGGACTACACGATCAAGGTTCATGCGCTGAAGAGCTCTGCACGGCTTATCGGAGCCACTGCGCTGGCAGCGGAGGCACAGGAGATAGAAAACGCCGGCAAAGCGGGAGACAGAGCCTATATAGATGAGCACCACGGCCCCTTTATGGAGTCCTACAGAGCTTTCGGGCAGATACTTAAGTGCATGTTCGCATCGGATGCGGACGGGGCGGATAAGCCGGAAGCCGATGCAGACATGATGATCGGCGTATATGACGAGATAGGTTCCGCTGCCGAGGCAATGGACTGCGACACGCTAGAGGCAATTTTTAAAGAAATGGAAAATTACCGCATCCCGGCGACAGACGAGGACATGTTCATAAAACTGAAAGCGGCGGCAGGAATTTACGATTATGATGCAATCGTAGAACTCATAAAAGAAAAAACGTAAATTGATTTTACAAAAACGAAAAAATGTGGTAAAATATCTGAAAACAGTAGAGGGGTTAATATAATGGATATATATAAAATAACAGGGATATTGATTCTGATCACTTCCATATGTTTTCTGGTTGTTGCGGTACTCACGACAAGCCTGGTTTTCAGGAAAAAGCATCTGATCAGGGAGAGCGTCAGCTTCGCGATGGTTGCCTCGGTCATCATGCCTTTGTTTGAGTTCGCGCTTTTTGCAACGGGAACATATGCTTTTGTCATGGTGTTCAACTCAAAGTGGCAGATCCCCGTGATCGCTGTGGTATTTCTGATGATCTACTGCGTTATCTCCATCATCAATCTGCTGTTCCTGAAAAACCTGTTCGCAAATATCGACAGGATTCTCGAGCAGAACAAAAAAGAAGTGGAATATCATACGATCATGATCGACAATATTTCGCATGAGATCAGAAATCCCATGAATACGATCGTCGGCATTACCGAGATCATCAAGAAGGACCCCGCGCTCTCGTCTTCGCAGAGCGAGAATATCGATAATCTCTCAAACGCTACATTCGCGCTGCTCGGTGTGGTCAACAACATCATGGATTACACCAAGATCCAGTGCAACAAGCTCGACATCATTCCCACCGAATATGCAGTTGAAGATTTGCTGAATATCGTCATCGAAAAGGCTGAGTTCTCCAATAAGGAGGCCAATGTCGATTTCGTTTACGAGATCAGCTCCGATATCCCCAGACGCCTAAAGGGCGATGACGTTCGCATCATCCAGGTTATCTACAGCCTGCTGACCAATTCGTTCAGATTTACGCATGTCGGCATCGTCGCGATGAAGGTGAGCTCGCAGCTGATCAATAACGATACGGCTCTGCTTAAGGTCGATATCGAGGATACGGGAGAGGGTATTCCGCCCGAAGACGCAAAGAGCGCTTATGAGCTCTTTGACAATTCGTTCCAGCGCGGTGACAACGAAAAAGCCACGAGGCTGTCACTGTATATCATCAAGACGATCGTGGAGCGTATGAACGGAACGATCTCGTTCAGATCGGTTATGGGAAGCGGAACCGTTTTCTCTGTTGCCATACCGCAGCATATCGAGGATCCCGTACCGATAGGTACATTTACCCCGGCTAAGGAGAACAGCAACTTCAAGTTCATCGCTCCCATGGCTAAGATTCTTGTTGTCGACGACAGCATGGTCAATCTTTTCGTTGCCAAGGAACTCCTGTCCAATTATGACATCGAGGTGACCACCGCCACGAGCGGCGCGGAGAGCATCAAACTGGTACAGGAGAATTCGTTCGACATGGTATTCATGGATTACCTGATGCCGCAGATGGACGGACGTGAGGCCCTGACCAAGATCAGGAATCTCGGCGACGAGTATTACAAAGGACTTCCGATCATCGCGCTTACTGCGAAGAACTCGCCCGGCGGTGAGAGAGTATATATCGATGAAGGCTTCGACGGATACCTGGCAAAGCCTCTCGATGTTCACGAGCTCGAGCGTTCGCTGCTTAAGTTCCTTCCCGCCGAGTACATCAACAAGATCGAGGATGACAGCGACGTATGCAATGCCAATAATGTCGCGGAAAAACCCTGGTATAAGAGGCTTTGCTCCGTACTTACCGATTTTGAGGTCAAAAAGGGCCTGGAGTACTGTGAGTACGATTATTCGGCATATATCAACCTGCTCCGTGTCATCAGCACCGAGAGCTCCAATCAGGGCGCGAGGATAAAGAGCTACGCGGAGGCCGAGGATATAGAGAATTACAGAGTGGCAGTGCATTCCCTGAGGAATGTGGCGTCCTCCGCCGGCGACATGAAGCTCAGCTTCATCTGCTCGGAGCATGAGAACGCAGCCAAGAACTACGATATCAATTATATCAAGAACCACGTGAATACATTGCTCTCCGAATATGAGGTATTCCGCTTTAAGATCGATACGGCACTTCAGAGAGAGAACGAGATAATGAACAAGAAATAAGCTTCGGAGATGCCCATGTTTTCAGGATTTTTTGAGAAATATAATCATCATTTAACTAAATTGCTGACTGCGCTTTTGGTTATTTTGCTGCTGTGCGGTACGGTATTTCCGGGTTCCGGGACTGTTGCGGCGCAGGCAAAGAGCGGTACCGATACAGAGGAGGCAGAGACTCCGGCTGCAGACGCTGAGGAGGCTAAGATACCTGAGGTCGGTGAAGATTTTACGGTATCGAGGATCAGATATACCGTGATCGCGGCACCGGACGGAGACACGCCCGGCAAGGTAGCGGTCACAGGCAATAATCTTAAGAAAAAGACAACCTCGGTCACCATCCCCTGGATCGTGACTTACAACGGCGGCAGGTTTTTTGTATACGAGATCGGCGATTACGCGTTTGTCGGATCCGGCATTACATCCATTGATTTCGAAGATGAGATATACGGCATCGGCGAGTACGCATTCGCAATGTCTTCGCTCGAATCGATCATTATCCCCGAGACCGTAAAGGAGATCAAGGCAGGCGCGTTCGCATTGTGCGGATCGTTAAAGAGCGTCTCGATAGGGCGCTATACGACCGCTGTCGCGCAGAACGCTTTTTCTTACTGCGACAGCCTGAGCGAGATCACTGTGGCGGCTAAGAATAAGTCATACTCGGCCGACGCGGGTATTCTGTACAACAAGAAAAAGACGCTGCTGATATCGGGTGCCGGAGCATCGGGAGATGTGGTCATCCCCGCGACTGTCAAAAAGCTCAGTGCGTACGCTTTTGAGGGCAATCATAAGATAACTTCGGTCGATCTCGGTACAGTCATTACCAGGATACCCGAGGATGCTTTTTACGACTGCAGTTCTCTCGGGAAGATAGTGATCGGCAAGAACGTTACAAAGATAACGGGCAATCCGTTCAAATACTGTTCTTCGCTCAAAACCTTCGATATTGACGAAGAGAATACCAAATACAAAGGCGCGGGCCCGATGCTCTGCAGCAGTTCGGGACTCAGCTTATACGCATATCCGTCGGCGAAGGGTTCGCTCGTGATACCTTCATCGGTGAAGAATATCGGCGAATACGCATTCTGCGGCAGCGCGCTTACGGAGCTGCTGATCCCTTCGAATGTCAAGACGGTCGCGAAGGGCGCTTTCTATGACTGCACGGACCTCGAGGAGGTCACCTTTGAAAAGCGCAAGATCACTCTTTATCCGGATATAGCTTCGACCGAGGATATGATATTCGGCAACGCGAAGCCTTATCTCGTTATCGTCCTTCCTTACTCAAAGGACGCCGGTTCGGCGGGTTCCATCGAAGAGACACTTAAGCTTAACTGTCCTTCGACGGTGATCATAGTCAATAAATAACCCAAAATATTTTTGCTGCGGAGGCTCTATGAAAATAACCTCATTGTTGATCAAGAATTTCAAGACTATCCGCGAGATGAACATCGACGATATCGAAGATGCTCTGATCATTGTGGGTAAGAACAGTACCGGTAAGACGACCATACTTCATGCGATACTGGCCATAACGGGGCAGTATGCGATCAAGGTCACGGACTACAACAGCCCGGACCGCAACATCGAGATCGCGGTCAAGCTCGAGATCAGCGACGACGATATCCGTAATTTCTACAACAACGGCGTTGTCAGCATATATAAGACCTTCAGCATGTGGTACGACGATTTCTGCAAGAAACTGCCTACCTTCAAGCGTAAGGAGTCCGATTTCGACGAATACTCGGCCTTTGAGGTCTTGACACCCGACAGGGATGACCTGGGCGGCATACTGGATTTCGTTTTTGTAGCGGACGATGAGCTCAGGACCCGTTATTCCGACGGCGTGAACAAGAGCAATCCCGTGATCGCCGAAGTCCTGCCGAAGGTCCATTTCATCGACCACAGGCGTAACGTTAAGGATATCCAGGACGAGATATTTACCGCAGAGTCCAAGAATGCCCTGAAGGGCGTCAGAGAAAACCTCTGCCTGAAGGACGAAGCCAGGCAGTGTACAGACTGCTTTAAGTGCATCGCCGAGATAAAAGAAAAGATGCCTGAGGATCTGTCGATCCTTGAGAGCATGAGACTGCTGGAATATAAGATACTGCAGGTTAATCTCGACAGCTTCATGGACAAGCTGAACAAGTTCTATGTGCGCAACAGCGGACGTCAGCAGGACCTGAAGTTTGTCATGAACCTGAATAACAAGGACCTGATAAAGCTCGACACGATAGTCCTGAACAGGGACCGTTACGGCGCCGACTCGATAAATACGCTTTCCGCAGGAGCGAAGAGTATATACATCCTTTCGCTGCTCGAGGCATATTCCGAGGAAAACAGCACCATGCCGTCCATCATCATGATCGAGGACCCCGAGATCTATCTCCATCCCTCGATGCAGAAGACGGCCAGCGAGATACTGTACAGACTGTCGAAGAAAAATCAGGTATTTTTCTCGACACACTCGCCGAACCTGATATTCAACTTTAATTCAAAGCAGATTAAACAAATTGTCCTCGATGAGGATTACAACAGCGTTATCAATGAGAACACCGATATTGACAAGATCCTCGACGATCTCGGATACTCTGCGAACGACCTGATGAATGTCAATTTCGTATTCATCGTCGAGGGCAAGCAGGACAGCTCAAGACTCCCCCTGCTGCTCAAAAAGTATTATTCCGAGGTTTACAACGAGGACGGCACGCTGCAGAGGATATCGATCGTTACGACGAACAGCTGCACGAACATCAAGACCTACGCAAACCTCAAATATATCAACCAGCTGTACTTAAAGGACCAGTTCCTGATGATAAGGGACAGCGACGGCAAGAACCCGGACACTCTGGTAAAGCAGCTCTGTAAGTATTACGACGACAGGGCGCTTGAGGACGTTAATTCGCTGCCGAGGATCCAGCCGCGAAACATCCTGATCCTGAAGTATTACTCGTTCGAGAACTACTTCCTCAACCCCCAGGTCATGACCAAGATCGGTGTTATCGGGTACGAGGAGGAGTTCTACAACACCCTGTTCGAGAAGTACAAGGCGTATCTGTATAAGCTCGCGAGTGCGAAGAACATGCGCCAGATGACCGGCCTCAACATTCGCACAAAGGACGATCTGAAGAAGAACATCGAGACCTTCAAGATCTACATGCGCGGCCATAACCTGTTTGATATCTTCTACGGCAGGTACAAGGGAGAGAAGCAGACCGAGATCCTCGAAAAGTATATCGAGGTGGCTCCGAGATCTGATTTCGCGGACATCCTCAACGCCATCGACAGGTTCATCTATTTCATGAACCGCAGGATCGAGGATAAGGAAGAGACCGCCCAGAAGCCCGAGTACACCTATCAGAAGCACAAAAAGAAAAAGAAGTATAACCGCAACGGATACGATTATACTTCCAGATATAACAACAATAACAACAATAACAAAAATCAGAACAATAATAAGGACCGGCAGGACGGGCACAATAAGCAGCATACAAAGCAGCACGTGCAGTTCTCGCCGAAGACCGGTTCTTACCAGTCGTTCCAGGGCAGAAAGCACAAACGCAACTACTCAGACGACAGGGACGATGGTTATTCGGATCTTTCCGATTCTGTTCTTGATGACTGATGTAACAGTATATTCAACATTGTTTTCGGTAACCGATTCACCTTCCGCGGGGATATGCCCGAGGAGGTGGATCACGTGACCGGCAATCGAATCATAATCGTCGGAAGTGATATCTATTCCGACGGTTTCTTTTATGTCCTCGAGTTTGGTCTGACCCTTCACTTCATAGACCGTATCCGAAACTTTATTGATCTCGTCTACCTCATCCATGTCGTACTCATCCCTGATCTCACCGACGATCTCTTCGAGCAGATCCTCGAGCGTTATCAGTCCGGCTGTGGCGCCGTATTCGTCGAGCACGATAGCGAGAGTGGTGTACTCTTTGCGCATGTCCGTCATGAGCTCACGCGTGGTTTTCTGCTCGTAGGTGTAATAAGGCTTACGCATGTAATCGGTGATCTTAAAAGGCTTTTTGCCGTCGTATTTGATGACGAGGTCCTTTGCCCAGATGATGCCGACGATATTGTCCTTGGTGTCCTTATATACGGGCATCCTCGAATACTGCTCGCTGCGGATGACCGAGAGCAGGTCCTCATAGGAAATGTCATCGGGAACACAGGTCATATTGATCGCGGGCACCATAACGTCACGTGCAACGGTATCGCCGAAATCGACCACATTGTTGATCATTTCGCGCTCGTCTGACTCGAGTATGCCTTCTTCGTTGCTGACATCGACCATCGTGAGCAGCTCGCTCTCGGTGACCGCAGCGGCTTTTTCGTCGGAATCGACGCCGAACAGCTTCAATACACCGCGGGAGAGTATGCTTACGATGAATGTTACGGGCGTGAGAACAGTCACGATCAGATTGATAAAAGGCGCGTATATGCCTGCCATTTTAACGGCTTTTTTTGAAGCGATGGTCTTGGGGGTGATCTCACCGAAGATAAGTATCAGCAGGGTCAGTATACCGGTAGCTATACCGATGGCGCGGCTGCCGAACAGATCGATCATCAAAGTGGTGGTAAGCGAAGACGCAACGATATTGACGAGATTGTTGCCTATCAATATGGTCGTAAGAAGCTTATCCGTATTGTCGAGCAGTGAAAGGATCAGCTTTGCGCGGTTCGATCCTTCGTCCGCGTCGGCACGGACACGCAGTTTATTTAAAGACATGAAAGCAGTCTCGGCCGAAGAGAAAAAGGCCGATAACAGCAGTAATATGACAAGGGTTATTAGTCGTCCCACGACGCCTGGTTCCAAAATGTTCACACTCCTTTATGATGTAATCCTGTTAATTATAGATATTATCGGCATAAAATGCAAGTTTCTTTAGGGGAGGGGAGCAGGCAAGGGAAGACAAGGGGGACGGTTAAATTTAAATTAAATATTGTGAGTTTTTTTAATTGAAAATCCATGAAAAAGAGAGTATGATAAATATCGGGTCTTTGGACCCCGATGACAGATCTCGGAAGGAGGTGGTTTTATGAGTACGGATAACGCAGGCAAACCAGGCATGGCCGATGTACCGCCACACGAACGTATCGTAAAACTTAATACCTCAAAGGAGATTTATCATGGAAGATCTTATGGAGAAGATGAGGGAACTCATCGAAAATAAGTCTTACAAGGAATTCCGTGAGCTCAGTGCCAAGATCAACGAGGCCGATATGGCTGCGCTGCTGGAGGAGCTCCCCCTTGACGAAGCACTGACATTCTTCAGGATACTGCCCAAGGACATGGCAGCGGATGTCTTTGCTTATTTCTCTATCGACGTACAGCAGGAACTGATCCTGAAGTTCTCACTCGGTGAGGCTGCAGGCATCATCGATAACCTGGACGTCGACGATGCGGCCGACCTGATCGACGAGATGCCTGCCAATGTTGTTACCAGGCTGCTCGCCCAGACCAGCATCGAGACCAGACGTACCATCAACCAGCTGCTCAAATACCCCGACGATTCCGCAGGCAGTATAATGACCACCGAGTTTGAAGGTCTGAAGGCGCATCTGAAGGTTTCCGAAGCTATCGAGAAGATCAGAAAGGACGGTATCGACAAGGAGACGATCAACAACTGCTACGTACTCGATGCGTCACGTAAGCTGATAGGTATCGTTACCCTGCGCACACTGCTGCTTTCCGATCCCGACGCGCTCATACGCGACATAATGACGGAAAACGTCATTTCCGTTAATACCCTTACGGACCAGGAGGAAGTAGCGCACGAGATACAGAAGTACGATTTCTCCGCTATGCCCGTTGTGGATTCCGAGGAAAGACTCGTCGGCATCATCACAGTCGATGATATCGTAGATATCCTCCAGCAGGAGGCTACCGAGGATATCGAAAAGATGGCGGCTATCTCGCCTTCTGACATGCCTTACTCAAAGACAGGCGTCTTCGAGACCTGGAAGAAGCGTATTCCCTGGCTGCTCTTACTGATGATCTCAGCCACATTTACCGGCATGATCATCTCAAAATACGAGGAGGCCTTAAGCGCCTGCCTTGTGCTTTCAACATTTATCCCGATGCTGATGGATACCGCCGGCAACAGCGGAAGCCAGGCTTCGGTTTCGATCATTCGTGCGCTTTCGCTCGATGAGATCGAGTTTTCGGATATCTGGAGAGTTCTCTGGAAAGAGATGCGTGTGTCTCTGCTGGTCGGTTCCACGCTTGCGGTCACCAACTTCGCAAAGCTCATGCTGATAGACAGAGTGGATGCCCCGATCGCATTTGTGGTATGCCTGACACTGGTTGTTACGGTATTCGTCGCGAAGCTGCTCGGATGCTCGCTGCCCATGGTCGTTAAAAAGTTCGGTTTTGACCCCGCGGTCACGGCCTCGCCTCTGATCACGACCATCGTCGACGCGCTGTCCATCCTGATCTACTTTAAATTCGCCGTTATGCTGCTCGGCATCGCTGTCTGACGGCACTTACATTTTGATTTAATATTTGCATTACCGGAGGAAAGTATAGATGAACACAGTCTTAGAGCTGATCTCGCAGAAACTTAAATCGGCATTTACCGCATGCGGATACGAGGAAAAGTACGGCAACGCGGCGGTCTCGAACCGCCCCGATCTGTGCCAGTATCAGTGCAACGGCGCGCTGGCAGCGGCCAAACAGTATCATAAGGCTCCCATAGCGATAGCCGGCGAGATAGCGGAAAAGCTTAACGGTGACGAGCTGTTTTCAAAGGTTGAGGCGGTCAATCCCGGCTTCCTTAACCTCAATATCAGCAACAAGGCACTCGCGGAGTATCTTAATGACATGGCAAGAGCCGAGAACCTCGGCTTTGAGCCCGCCAACTGCGGCAAGACCGCCATCGTTGACTACGGCGGAGCCAATGTGGCAAAGCCACTGCATGTCGGTCATCTGCGTCCTGCGATCATCGGAGAGAGCGTAAAGAGACTGCTTGATTTTGACGGCTTTGAGGCTATCGGCGATGTGCATCTCGGAGACTGGGGACTTCCGATGGGCCTCATAATTACCGAATGCAAAAAGAGATTCCCCGAGTTGCCTTATTTTGATGAGAGCTATACAGGTGATTATCCCAAGGAGCCGCCTTTTACCATTAGTGACCTCGAGGAGATATATCCTTTCGCGAGCGCTTATTCAAAGGAGCATGAGGATTACAAAGAGGCGGCCAGGACGGCTACAGCCGAACTGCAGGCCGGCAACAGGGGTTATCGTGCTCTCTGGAAGCATATTCTCGATGTGTCCAAGACAGACCTTAAGAAAAACTATGACAATCTTAACGTACATTTTGAGCTCTGGAACGGTGAGAGCGATGCCGACCACCTGATCATGCCGATGGTGGAGGATCTAAAAAAACGCGGTATTGCGCATATAAGCGAAGGCGCCGTAGTTGTCGACGTTAAGGAGGACTCGGATAAAAAAGAGATGCCTCCCTGCATTCTCGTTAAGTCTGACGGAGCCGCCATCTATGCTTCGACCGATCTGGCCACACTCGTTGACAGAGAAGCAAAATATAAGCCCGACAAGGTCATCTATGTTGTTGATAAGCGTCAGGGACTTCATTTCGAGCAGGTATTCAGGACCGCACGCAAGGCAGGTATCGTTCGTCCCGAGACAGAATTGTTTTTCCTCGGCAACGGAACCATGAACGGCAGTGACGGAACTCCCTTCAAGACCCGTGACGGCGGCGTTATGAGACTTGAATACCTTATCCGTGACATTTCGGACAAGGTACTCGAGAAGATGGCCGACCGTGATATGGATGAGGAAGAGGCGAAGGAGATATCGCGCATGGTAGGTCTTGCCGCATTAAAGTACGGAGATCTGTCCAATCAGGCTACAAAGGATTACGTATTTGATATCGAGAGATTTACTTCGTTTGAAGGCAATACGGGTCCCTATATCCTCTATACGATGGTCAGGATCAAGTCGATCCTTGAAAAGCTCGCGTCTGCGGACGGTACCGCGATAGATAAGATCCGCAACGATGTTAATTTCGGATTCATCAAAATGGGACAGACCGAGAGGGAATACGGAGCGAGCGAGATCGACCTGATGCTTTCGCTGACCGGATTTTCCGAGGCGGTCCACAGATCTGCGGACGAATACGCTCCGCATAAGATCTGCGCGTTCGTTTACGAGCTGGCCGACAGGTTCAATTCATTCTACCACGACCATAAGATCGTGACACAGGAGGACGTTAATGTCCGCAATGAGTGGGTCTGCCTGATCGTTGAGGTGCTCAAGGCGCTCGAGATCTGCATGGATCTGCTCGCGATCAAGGTTCCCGATCGTATGTAATTTTTTGTGGTTTGTTGTTGCACTCCTGACGGGGGAAATGGAGTAAAGTAATGTTTATTGGGCGAAAAGATGAATTAAAGCAGCTGGAGAACATATATGCCAACGAGCACTCCAATGTGCTGGTTATCTACGGCAGGGCAGGCATCGGAAAGACATCTCTTGCGCTTAAATTCTGCGAGAAAAAGCATTATATCTACTACAAGGCCGGCGATGTAAGCGAGGCCGAACAGATAAAGGGCATAGAGAAGGCTGTCATCGAGAAGATGGATCAGGGCTCCGATTCCAAAACCGTGCTGGTCATCGACGAATTCAGATTTGCCGCTACGCCGGAACTTAAATCCAGACTTATCAAGCTGATCAAAGAGGAGCAGACCTACGGCAGATACATGGTTTTGCTGCTTTCTTCATCGGTCAACTGGGTAGAGAACTCGATGGTCGGAGAGAACAAGGACTTTGTGCGCTTTATTACAGGCATATTTAAGATCAAGGAGCTGAGCTTTGCCGAGACTGTCGAATGGTTCCCGAAGTCGACCGCGTCCGACTGCGTTATGATCAGGGCCATACTCGGCGGAGTACCCCGCTACTTAAAGCTCTGGCAGGAAAACCGCAGGATCAGGGAGAATCTGCTGAGCCTGTTCTTCAGTTCGGACGCTCCGCTGCTCAATGAGGCGGAATATCTGCTGAAGCTGGAACTGCGAGAACTCGGCGCTTACAATACTATCCTTACCGCGCTCGCCACGGGCCGCAACAAGCTGAACGACATATTCGAGTACACCGGCTACGGCCGCGCGAAGATCAGCGTATACCTGAAAAATCTGTCCGAGATGGACATCGTTGAAAAGGTTTATTCCGTCAGCGTGCGCAATGCCGAGAATACCAAAAAGGGCGTCTACAGGATCAAGGATAATTTCCTGAATTTCTACTATGCCTATGTATTCCCGAACATGTCGGATATCGAGACCGACAACGGCAAATACATCTATAACAAGCTCTTTGTTCCGGACATGGGCCGTTTCATGAGAAAGAGTTTCTCGGATGTCTGCAGGGAGTATCTGGAAATTATGTCCAAATATAAAAAGCTCGGCAGGAACTACAACGAATGGCAGTCCTGGTACGGCAAAAAGGGCATCCTCGATATAGTGGGGCAGGACAGTGAAAAGAACACACTCGTCGGCATGTGCTTCTATTCGGATAAGGCGGCTGACTTCGATCAGCTCGATGAGTTCAAGCTCCTGGTAGAGGAAGCGGGCATCAGACCGAAAAAGCTCTGCCTGTTCAGTAAGAGCGGCTTTGAGCCCGAACTCGTCAGATACGCAAAAGAAGAGAATATCATGACGGTTTCTCTTTCGGACCTGTGATCTGAGGTTTTGTTCGGTTGACATCTCATTTGCGTATTGATAGAATTATCAGTGTTGGAGGTTTTTTGAAATGGATCTGATTAAGAAGACCGGCCTGTCCGGTATTTTGAAATATATATTTCTCGCGGCGGTCATCATGACTGCGATCGGCTTTGCTTCCGTACACGGTGTACATGCCGAGGAGGGCGATGACAACTGGGTATATTATGTCGGAGTGGCAAACGGCACCGTCAATGTGCGTTCCGGTCCCGGCGTTGAGTACGACCAGATCACCGACGCATCCAATGAAAAGATCAAACTCTCCGCACAGGAAGAGGTTACGATCATCGGCGAGTCACCTTCGTCCGAGGGCAAGATCTGGTACAACATCAAGTTTGAGCGCGGCGGCATCATGTATAAGGGCTATGTGACCAGCTCCTATGTATCGAAGGACGAGTCACGCACGATCACTCCTTCGCCCACACCTTCGCCGACACCCACACCTTCGCCCGCACCTACACCTACAGAGGCTCCGACCGAGGTTCCCACGCCTACTCCTGTACCCGATGACAATGAGGGCAACGGCACCACACGCGACGAGATATTCAAGATCATCCTGATCGTTATAGTTATTGCGATCCTTATCCTCGTTGGTCTGATCGTCTACAAGCTGCTCCGTGACCGCAAGTCTGGCTCGGAGGACGCCGCATCGCGAAAGGTAGACAGACTGAAGAAGCTCAACCTCGACAACCGCGAGAGCGGCAGAAAGGTTCCTCAGATCAAGAGGCTCGACGTAGAGTCCTCCGCACCCGAAGAGGTTCGCCAGGATGTATATTATAAGAATTCATACGATTCCGGCGAGGATGACTTAAAGCGCAACGCCGAGAAGGATACCGACGAGCGCAGAGCACTCCGTGCCGCCATCGACCGCCTCCAGGAGCATGACATCGTTTACCATACGACCTACGGAGAGGGCGAGGTATTCGATAACTCCGATGTTAAGCTGATCGAGGTTCGTTTCGGAAATGATATGAGATTCCTCAAGAAGGACCAGCTAGTGGCCAAGAGAGAGCTGCTGATCATCGACGAAGAGGATCAGAGCATCGCAAAGAGACGCAATAAGAGAAGAACAAATAAATAACGTATAAAGACATGAGAAAGACACGGGGACGGTTCTTCTGTCTGCAAAGTGCGCAGACAGAAGAACCGTCCCCGTGTCTTTTGCTGTCTTTTCGCATGTTTAGCGGCCGGAGAGGAAACTCCGAAATCGTTTAATGTGGTCAAAAGTTACAAAACAGGTTACAGGACTATACAAAGCATGGTCAAAAAGGGTAAAGAGATTTACCAATTTGAATCTTAAAATTGGTAAATATGTATCCAAAATGTATCTTTATTCCGTTAGAATTAAACTAACATGACGGATATGGTTGTCCGTGGATTATTAATTACTTATGAGGAGGAAGGCACATGAAGAAATTTTCATGGAAAAAATTAATGAGCCTTGTTCTTGTTTTTGCCCTTATCATCGGCGGCATTAACCTCGGAGCAAGGAAGGTTTCGGCAGAAGAAGAGTCTGATCTCATTTCAAGCGTTGAAGGGAAAAAGGCTGTTGTTGATGGACGAGAAATTCCTACAGTTTATTATACGTTTTTGCGTGATACTGTAGATGATGTTATTAAGGCAAAGATCAACGTTGTTTTACTTATTGATAATTCTGTTAGTATGCAGGGCGCTAGACTTTCTAACGCTAAGACTGCTGCACAGTATTTTGTGCAGGGAATGTTTGATAATAAGAATCTTGAGCCTACTTTCTATCTGGTAACATTTGCAGGTTCTGCTCAAACAATCAGTCTTGAAGGTTTAGATTGTGAGGGAATTAAGAAAAAGATTGCTGATATTGGTAATTCATCAGGAACTAATATCAAGGCTGGTATTGATGAAGCACTTAAGCATGTAAATAGTACTGAGAAAGATACAACTTATATGCTTATTCTCTCTGATGGAGAAGCAAATAGACCTAATGGTTGGGGCGTTGATACTACTGCGGTAACAATAGAAGCATTAAAGTCTGCAAAGAATTCAGTAAATACTTTATACGCAATTCGAATTGGTGATAATCAGGCTAAAACTATTGGCGAAGTAGTAGATTCTTCAAATATTATCGATGTTAACGATGCAAGTGGCATAGGTGCTGGTTTACAGGCTATTTCCAGTAAAATCCAGAAAGAAGCAGTTTTAGCTAATGTTATTGCTGAAAAAGGGAAATACGTAACATTTAAGAATGCTACAAATGCTGATGGTACAGAGAATAACAAAGTAACCCCTGGAAAGTATACTTTCAAAGATGAAACAGAAGAGAAAGATGTTATTATTTGGAATATTACTGATCCTGAGGGTGCTGAAGTAAAGCAGGCTATTAACTCACCAATGATTAATTTTGAAATCAATAAGACACCCGAAGAGTTATATAATCTTTATATGTCAGGTGAGGATACTGAGAATATAACAATTGAGCGAGTTGCAGACTCTAATCTGATAAAAATCGGTATCAAGTTAACCGGAAAGACTGTTTTAGCATATACACAGAAGATTAATGATGAAACGACTGAGAAGGTTGTTGATGTTGCAAACTTCCTTGATCTTCTTGCTTATGAGCAAACAGAAGTACCGTATTCTGTTGAATATGTATATTATGTTGATAATGAAAAATATGTTATTGATTCGTATGAGGGTCAGGCTTTAGATGGATCTGAGATTTCTATTCCTAAATTAACCGATGAGCAGTTCGCTGCAAAGGAGCTTACCCCTGCTAATTTCATCTACAGCGAGAATAATGATTTCAATCCTCCCGTAGGTGTTGATAATCATAATTTCACTATCGTTCTTCAGAAGCTTTCAACCGTTAGGTTCATCGATGAGTTCCAGGCATTAGAAGATGAAGGCGAACTTCCTGTTACCGTTCAGGAGGGTACAGAAGCTGTAGGCACACAGCTTGTTTTCCCTGTGGATCCTCGTCCTGATTATACTGAGAATAATGAAACATATAAGTTCGCAGGTTGGGCAATGAAGGTTGCTGTTGGCGGCGCTATTGCTATTGATGAAGAGGGCAACGTAGTTGATGAGGCACCTGTAAGTGAAGTACTTTTACTTGTAAAGCCTGAGGATTTCACAACATACGGTATTAGCGATCTTACTTTCTATGCTAAGTATGTGAAAGATATCCCTGAGCCCGAAGTTGAGTACTCTGTAAAATTCCTCAATAACGACGGAACTGAGATTTTAGAGAATGTTGGATCGCTTGGTGATACTATAGCTGTTCCTGAGTATCGCGTTGCATTCGACTATGCAGGTATCAAGGCTGCTTATACCACTTACACGTTCTATGGTTGGGCAGATTATGATGCATCTAAGACTGCATATACTTTAGCTGATGCTGACAATACTGTTGTAACAGAGGTTATTCCTGAGTTTGGCAGAACTTATATTGCGGTTTATAAATCGGAGTATAATCCTCCTAAGGATGATCCTACACCTTCACCTTATGTTCCTCCGATCATCTTTGTAACACCTACACCTTCACCCGTTCCTACCGAGGCACCTACACCCGTTCCTACTGAGGTACCTACCGAGGAGCCCACACCTACTCCCGAGCCTGTAGTTGAGGTTGAAGAGCCCGAGACTCCCGAAGGTGATGTAGAGATCGACGAGATCGAGACTCCCGAGGGTGCACCCGAGGAAGAGCTTGAGGTTGAGCCTATCGACACTCCTCAGGGCGACCTTCCTAAGACCGGTGTTCTTCCTACATATGCATTCATCGGCATCGGTGCTGCATGCGTACTGTTCGGTTCGATCCTTGTTATCAAGCGTCGTAAGGAAGAGAACTAATTGAATAACTAAGCATTACAGCTTACATAAGAGAGCGCTTCCGCGAGGAGGCGCTTTCTTTTTATTGCAAGGTTTACTCTCTTTGGTGTATAATGTATAAACCGATTCTTTG
>JAEEGF012513738.1_pt1 | contig 26607 bp, 22 predicted proteins | sample 9134171 | NCBI WGS metagenome assembly JAEEGF01 (sample SAMN16246542, study PRJNA631951) | gut metagenome | biome: gut microbiome; feature: rumen; material: AP-attached | host: Bos | place: Iran: Karaj | collected 2018-10 | reverse complement strand
TAAGATCTTTATGGGACCAGAAGAATCTATGCAGATTCAGTCTAACCTTGGTTCTACAATTGCTATGGCTTTTGATGAGTGCCCTCCAGCTCTTGCAGAACGTAAATACGTAGAAGATTCTGTTGCACGTACTACTAGATGGCTTTATCGCTGTAAGGAAGAGATGGCTCGTCTTAATTCGTTGCCGGACACAATTAATAAAGAGCAGTTATTGTTTGGTATCAATCAGGGAGCAATCTATAATGACATTAGAATCGAGCATGCCAAGGCTATTTCAGAGCTTGACTTGCCAGGATATGCGGTAGGTGGTCTTGCTGTTGGTGAGAGCCATGAGCAGATGTATGATGTACTTGATCATGTTGTACCTTATCTTCCACAGAACAAGCCAACATATTTGATGGGAGTCGGTACTCCTGCAAATATTTTAGAGGCCGTTGATAGAGGTGTTGATTTCTTTGATTGCGTATATCCTAGCCGTAATGGTCGTCATGGTCATGTATATACAAACCATGGTAAGCTTAATCTTTTCAATCAGAAGTTTGAAAAGGATATGAGACCTATCGAGGAAGGCTGTGGTTGCCCTGCTTGTAAGACATACTCAAGAGCTTATATTCGTCATTTGCTCAAAGCAAAGGAAATGCTTGGAATGCGACTTTGTGTTCTTCATAATCTATACTTCTACAACACAATGATGGAAGAAATCAGAAACGCTTTAGATGCAGGTGAATTTGCTACCTATAAGAAAAATAAGCTTGCTTCAATGGAAGCAGGAGAACAGTAATTCTTAAAAATATATTAAATGGTATAATTTTCTTGCGAATATAGTATTCTTTAGGTAAAATAAATTTCAGTGACTGGCCAATGGGCCAACGATTAGGAGGAATAATTTAATGAACAGTTCAGTTTTATTAACTGCAGCTAATAGCTCAATCAGCTTAATTATTTGGGTAGTAGTTCTTTTTGTATTCATGTACTTTTTCATGATTCGTCCACAGCAGAAGGAGCAGAAGGAAAAGACAGCTATGATGTCTACTCTTGCTGTAGGTGATACAGTTCTTACTACAAGTGGTTTTTATGGTGTTGTTATTTCAATTCCTGATGACACAACTGTTATCGTAGAGTTCGGAAGCAACAAGAACTGCCGTATTCCTATGCAGAAGGCAGCTATTGCTCAGGTAGAAAAGCCAGAGGATGCTGTTAAGGCTACAAAGGAAGACGAGAAAGACAAAAAAGAAAAGACTAAATAATAAAACTTATACTAAAAGAGCCACCTTGTATGGTGGCTCTTTTTTTGACTATTTTTTACGATGACGAAGATATTCAGATCCCTTGTTTAATAGTGATTTTGTAGATGCTACTGGATGAGTGAATTTAGCAATGTGTCTGAATTGTCCGCGCTGGGTTTCTGTGGCGTTCATAATCCATTGTTTAACAGCTTCACTAGATAGCTGTTCTTTTATTTCCTCAAGCTTTTCTGCTGTCATTTCACGTTTTACGAAAGCTGCTTCTTTACGTTCATTTGCTTTTTCAATTCTGGCAAGTTTTGCATCAGCAAGGTTAGTGGTGAGTGCTTCAACTTTTTCTGCCATCTGATTATTAATCTGTTCGTTGATACGTTCAAATTCTTTGGCGAATGTGGTAAGAGCGGAAACTGTCAATGCCATATCCATGCCAAATAGGAACATAAATATAAGTGCAAGTAACTCAATGACAATCTGAGGAATTAATACAATACAACTTACAATTGGTGGAACTATAAACTGGGTTACGATAATTCCTGCGATTCCAAAACAGCATGTAAAGATAATGCATACACGGCCGTTTATATTTAGTGGTAAATCGCTGTAATCCCACCATCTTGCGTGGAATCTTTTTTCTAGGATATATGATGTTCCATATTCTAGGAAGAAAGAGCCTACGGCGCATCCAACAAATATCGTTAAATATGAAGGTGTTTCAGTGTGTATTGAAGGTACATCTACAAAGATGATTTGAGCTAGAGTAGCACCGACTCCGTAAAGTGGAATACATGGACCATATAAGAATCCGCGATTTTCCCAAGCTTTTTCATGGATGGTGCAGTAGCACGTCTCGTAAATCCACCCTATAAAACTATAAATAATAAATAATACAAAATACCTACTTAACATAACTTATTCTCCTTTGCGTTAAGTAATAGTATAGTTGTTTTGAGGACAAAATAAAAGGATACAGATTTGCTGAATTTGCTTGAAATCACATATACCCTATGATATACTTCAAATGTTGCGAAAGGTCGCAATTTTAGTTTTTAAATATTAGCTATTCGGGAGGCATTATGCAAACATTAAAGATAGTTCTTATATTTTTATTAATTGCTATTTGTGTGGCACTTACAGTTATCATTCTTTTCCAGGAAGGAAAGCAGAATGGCCTTGGTTCATTATCAGGTCAGCAGTTCGATTCATACTGGAGCCGTAATAAGGGGCGTTCACGTGAAGGCTTATTAGTTAAGTTAACAACCGTATGCGTTATCTTATTCTTCGTGCTTTCAGCAGTATTGAATATTGGTAGCTTTTAAGAGAGATTTTATTTTGCCACCCTTTAAGGGTGGCATTTGTTGTTTAGGAGGTTTATGAGAGAGTTCGAGAAACAGAAGCATTTTCTGATGGATGTATTTAAAAGTCAGGCATACGTTCCAATGAAAAAGAAGGAGCTTGAAATTCTTCTTGATGTCGAGAAGGATAAGCGTGGCGAGTTTGCTCAGGTTCTACAGGAGCTTGTTGATGAAGGTCAGGTAGAAATCACTAAGCGCGGCAAATATCAGATTGCTGAAAACAGACCTAAATTCATAAAACTAAAAGATCATAAATCAAAGAAACCTTCAAAAGCGGAATTAGCTACTAAAAAGCAATCTCTTAACCAGGTTGCAAAGAACGCTAATCGTCCAAAGAATGAGAACCTTGAGCCAGATATTATCGGTAGATTTATATCTCATAAGGACGGATATGGATTTATTGAGGTAGAGGGCAGTGATGAGGACTATTTTGTTGGCAGGGACAATACAGCCTTTGCGATGCAGGATGATACGGTTGCTGCAGTTCTCACATACGGCGCTCCAGGCAAGCGTCAGGAGGCTCGTGTTATTCGAATTATCGCCCATCGTTTCTCTGATGTGGTTGGTACATATGAGAAAAGCAATGGCTTTGGCTTCGTTGTTGCGGATAGCAACAAATTAGATAGAGACATTTTCATACCTGCAGGCAAGGATATGGGAGCCGTTACAGGCCACAAGGTAGTTTGCCATATTGAAGATTATGGTGACGATTCGCATAAGCCAGAGGGTGTCATTACAGAAATCATTGGTCATAAAAATGATCCAGGGGTAGATATTTTATCTATAGTCAGAGGTTTTGGTATTGATCCGGAGTTCCCTGATAAGGTTTTAAAGCAAGCTACAAATGTTGCTAAGCCTGTTTCAGAGGCGGATAGAGCTGGAAGAAACGACATTCGTGATTTGACAGTTATTACAATCGATGGCGAGGATACAAAGGATATCGATGACGGTGTTTCTCTTGAAATGGATGGAGATAATTTTGTGCTTGGTGTTCATATCGCCGATGTCACAAATTATGTACAGGAGTCGTCAGCGCTTGATGTAGAAGCACTTAAGCGTGGTACATCAGTATATCTTGCAGACAGAGTTATCCCTATGCTTCCACATACTCTTTCAAACGGCATGTGTTCATTGAACGAGGGAGAGGATAGATTGGCACTTTCTTGCATCATGACTTTTAATCCTAAGGGTGAGCTTATTGATCATACTATTTGCGAGTCAGTAATCAACAGCAATCATCGTATGACATATACAGATGTGTTTGCTATCATGACAGGAGACGAAGCAAAACGTAGCGAATACGCAGATGTTGCTGAGATGATTGATCAGATGTATAAGCTTTCTCAGATTCTTCGCTCAAAGCGCAAGAAAAGAGGAGCGATAGATTTCGATTTCCCTGAGACTCATATTATAATTGATGAGTCAGGAAAGGTAGTTGGCTTGGCGCCATACGAGAGAAATGATGCTCACAAGCTTATCGAAGATTTTATGTTGGCAGCAAATGAAACTGTTGCAGAGCACTTTTGCCTTATGGAATCTCCATTTGTATATCGTGTTCATGGTGCACCAGACCCAGAGAAAATGCAGACGTTAAGTCGTTTCTTGGGGGCTTGTGGTTACACACTTAAGGGCAATAAAGACAGCATTCATCCAAAGGAAATCCAAAAGATGTTAGAATCTTTGGCAGGACACGAGGATGAGGCAGTTATTACTAAAATGACTCTTAGAAGTATGCAACAGGCCAGATATGACACTGAGTGCAAGGGACATTTTGGCTTGGCGGCTCAATACTATTGTCATTTCACATCGCCAATTCGTAGATATCCTGATTTACAGATTCATCGTATTATCAAGGATCACTTACGTGGAAGAATGAACGATAGAAAGATTTCTCATTACGAATCATTACTTCCTCAGGTTGCTCTTGAAACTAGCAAGCTTGAGCGCAGAGCCGAGGAATGCGAAAGAGAAGTTGATAAGCTGAAGATGGTTCAGTTTATGAAGAACTTTATTGGTGAGGAATTTACTGGAAACATTTCTTCTGTTACAGGATGGGGTGTGTATGTAGAGCTCGAGAATACCGTCGAAGGTTTGGTACATGTATCTACATTGTATGATGATCACTATGATTTTATAGAGGAAAATCTTACACTTGTTGGAGAGCGTACAGGTCGCACTTTCAAGCTTGGTCAGCCTGTCACAGTTATTCTGGATTCTGTGGATGAACAAGCACGCACTATCGATTTTATTCTTACTGAATTTAAGCGTTTTTAATTGGAGCTATAGATTATGAATAAAGAAGGAAGAAAACTAATTGCAAATAACAAGAAGGCTTATCATGAGTACTTCCTAGAAGAAGAATATGAGGCAGGGATTGAGCTTCACGGCACAGAGGTTAAGTCTATGAGACTTGGCCAGTGCTCCATCAAGGAGGCTTTTGTGCGTATTGATAATGGTGAGATGTTTATTTATCAGATGCATGTAAATCCTTATGAAAAGGGCAACATTTTCAATAGAGATCCACTTCGTCCTCGCAAGCTTTTACTTCATAAATCAGAAATTAATCGTCTGCTTAGCAAAATAAAGGAAAACGGTTACACTATTGTCCCTATTGAGGTTTACCTTAACAATGGTCTTGTAAAGGTAAAGGTTGCTCTTGCAAAAGGTAAAAAGCTTTATGATAAGCGTGCAGATATCCAGAAGAAGGATATGAAGCGCGAAGCAGAAAGAGACTTTAAGATAAGGAATTTAGGCTAATGAAGATTATACTTGCATCAAACTCTCCTAGAAGAAAAGAACTTTTACAGCAGGTTGGCATTGATTTTGAAGTGCAGGCTGCCAATGTAGAAGAAGTTACAGATAAAACTAAGCCAGATGAAGTCGTTATGGACTTAAGCCTACTTAAGGCAAAGGCTATCGCTGACAAGAATCCTGGCAGGGTTGTTCTGGCTGCAGATACAGTTGTTGCCTACGATGGCAAGATACTTGGAAAGCCCAAAGATGAAAAAGATGCATTTTTAATGCTTTCGCGCTTGTCAGGAAATACTCATCAGGTGTATACTGGAGTGGCTATCGTTGACGAGACAGGAAATATCAATACATTCGCAGAATGTACTGAAGTTGTTATGTATGAGAACAGTCCTGAATTGATTAAAAAATACATCGCTACAGGTGAGCCAATGGATAAGGCTGGTGCCTATGGCATTCAGGGCAAAGGTGCTGTTTTAGTTAAGGAGATTAAAGGTGATTACAATAACGTTGTTGGTTTACCTTTGGCTAAAGTTTATAGGTCGCTGTAAACTGTGATAAGGGCTAGTAATGGTTTCGACAGGGGTCATGCAGCGGAAGAAGCGAGTCCCACGGTAATGGGTTAAATGGCCAAACTTAAAATTAAACGCTGAAGATAATTTAGCATACGCTGCCTAGTTGCGGCAGTCTGACCTAGGGCACCTACACCTTAGGACCCAGACTTCGACTCTGTAGGAAACGACGCTATCAAAGCTTTGCGATAGTGGGCGTATCATGAAGCTACTAAAGCACATATCTTGTTTGTAAGAGCTGTGTGGAGGGAATGTAAAATTACAAACTACACTCGTAGAAGGGCCGGGAATTGGCTTTTGGACACGGGTTCGACTCCCGTCTAGTCCACTTTTCTAAGTCTCATTTCATTTTATGAAATGGGACTTTCGTTATATTTAACAGAAATTCCGTTCTGAATTGTATGTGTTCCTATGGGATGTTAGAATTAAATCATAAAGGGGTGGAGAGTAATATTATGGCAAAATCTACACGACACATGACGAACGAGGAGCGTAGAGCTTATCGTAAACGAAGAAAACTTATACGAAGAATCCAGGTTTATTCTGAGCTTGGAGCAATTTCTTTAGCCATCGTTATTATCGGTGGTCTAATTGTTTCCCATATAAAAGGTACTGATGATACTATGCGAGTTGCTGCGGAGGAAAGTGTTTCAGAATCTGCTGCTGAGGCTGAAGAAGAGGAATCTACAGGTCTCAAGGTTACAACTGAGGCATCTACTGACACTAGTGAGGATACAACAGAGACTGAATCAGAAGAAACAAGTAGTTCTTCTGGCGTATACTCGGCATCAGAAACAGGTTCAACTATTTCTATTGGCGGAGATGTAGTCAGTGAATATGCTATTTTAATTAACAACGATACGAAGGAAATAGTAGGTACTAGAAATTCTTATGAAAAGATAGTGCCAGCGTCTATGACAAAGGTAATGACTGTTCTGGTTGCGGCAAATAATCTAACTGAGGAACAGCTTAACGAAACTATTACAATGTCACACGAGGCTATTGATTATTCATATGCAGGTGGTGGTTCTACTTCTGGTTTTGTTGAGGATGAAGAGGTTACTGTAAAGGATTTGTTCTATGGAACGATTCTTCCTTCAGGTGGCGATGCTGCGGCTCAGCTGGCTATGTATGTAGCAGGAGATGTAGATAGTTTTGTTACTATGATGAATGAAGAGGTTTCGGCATTAGGACTTACTGGCACTCATTTTACTAATCCAGTAGGATTCCATAGCGATGAGCATTATAGTACTCCATATGATATGTCAATTATTATGATGGCGGCATTGGACAATGAGTTATGCAAAGAGGTTCTTACCACTAAGGTTTATAATTCTTCAGCTACAAATGTTAATCCTGAGGGAATTACAATATCGAATTGGTTCTTGCGTAGAATTGAGGATAAGGATATTGGAGGCACTATTGAGGGCGCTAAGACAGGATATGTTGATGAATCTGGAAACTGTGCTGTCAGCTCTATGATAGCTGATGATGGAACTGAATACATATGCTGTACAGCAAAGTCTTCAAGCTCTTGGAGATGTATTTATGATCACGTAGATATATATAAGGCCTACACGCAGTAGGCCTTTTCTTTTTATAGATATTCTTTGATTTTGTTGATTGAATCGATGAATGCGACTGGGGAGAATTCCTTTAAATCTTCCATATCGCGGAATCCATATGTACATAAGATATAATCAAGCCCTGAGTTGATTGCAGTGGCAGCATCTACGTCAGAATCGCCAACATATAAAACTGATGATTTTTCTTTTATATCTAATGCCTTAAGAGCTAGATTGATTGGCTCTGGATTAGGCTTTCTTTTGTGACTTCCATCATCACCGATAACAATATTTATATATGGCTTAAAGAAATCATCTAGTAGGGAATTGCTGGCTGTTTGTCCTTTGTTTGTGACAATCGCCATTTTAACACCCATTTCAGATAGTTCTTTAGTTGTTTCTAAAACACCGTTGTATGGCTTTGTTTTGATGCGATTGTGATTGTTGTAGTAATTTACAAAGTCAGCGAAAAACTGGTCGAATTTATCGTAATTTTCGCCATCAGGTAATGCTCTTACAACCAACATTCTAAGTCCGTTTCCAACGAATCGTCTGACGTTTTCAATTGGGTGAGTTGGCAATCCATATTCTGCAAGTGTATGATTAATGGAATCAGTTAAATCCTCAAGTGTGTACAAAAGTGTACCATCTAAGTCAAATAGTATTGTGTCGTATTTCATAGTATTAACCTTTTCTTTTTATTTTCTTCTAATTGTTATATAGCTATTATAGGTATTTGTAAAGAAAAAATATTGAATTATTAGTATGCCTTTGTTATGATTTTTTTACCGGCTAATTAAGGAGGACATGCAATGGAATTTTATATCAGAGAGGCTGAAATTGCCGATGCCGCTGCTATTTGCGACATCTACGGATACTATGTTACAAATACTTTTGTTACTTTCACAGAGGTAAATGGCTCGGTTGAGGATTATCAGAAGTCCATTATTGAAACAAAGAAGGATTATCCTTACATCGTTGCTTGCGATTCTGAAGGTAAAGTGATTGGTATGGCATACGGTGGAAGAGTACGTCAACATGATGCATATAAATATTCAGTGGAGACTACTATATATACGGCACCAGATGTTCCTAAGCAATCTGGAATAGGAAAGGCCTTATATGGCGAGCTTGAGAAGCGTCTTTCTGATATGGGATATAAATTCATGTACGGAGTTATTACAGATATTAATGAGCCTAGTATCAAGTTCCATCAGGCTTTGGGATTTGAAGAGGTTGGCCATTTCACAAATATTGGTTACAAATTCGGAGAATGGAAAGGGATTGTGTGGTATAGAAAGCAAATCGGTGATTTGAATGATATGCCTCGCTAATAGCGGTTATGAAAAAAGCACTTAGATATATATTGGTATCTACATTATCAATATTTTTTACTTTAATTGCGGTTGGAATTATTTATATAGTTGCTGATACACACAGCAGAATACAGGTTCAGGAAGGGGAAACATACTCTAGTGAGCAGGTTGAGGAGCTTGTGGATGAGGCAAAGGCAGAAGGACAGAAAAGCGTTCTTGATTCCATCAAAGAGTCTTTGGAAGAGGGAAACACAATTATCTCTGTTTTGAAGTCACTATATCCGGAATATATCGTTGTGGCGGCAAATTCCAAATACAACTTTGTTCCAGTTAATGATTCACTTCCTAAGAATTCTTTTGACATTAACAATCTTCAAGAGGATGAAAATGGCTTTTATTCCTATGTAGTAGATGGCCAGGTTGTTTCTAGAAAAGGAATAGACGTGTCATCACATCAAGGTGATATTGATTGGGAAGCCGTTGCTGCTGATGGCGTAGAGTTTGTATTTGTTAGAGCTGTTTACAGAGGATACGGCACAGGTAAAATCGTTGTAGATGAAAAATGCATTGAAAACATAGAAGGTGCTCAGGCGGCAGGTCTTGATGTTGGTGTTTATGTATTTTCACAGGCGATTTCACAGGCAGAAGTTTTAGAAGAGGCATCCACTGTTCTTAATCTTTTAGATGGATATACACTTCAGCTTCCAATCGTGTTCGATGTTGAAAAAGTAAGTGACAGCGAGGCTAGAACAAATAGCCTTACAGTAGAAGACAGAACAGCGCTTACTATTACATTTTTAGAGGCTGTTCAAAATGCTGGATATGATTCAATGATTTATCATAATACGGAAATGGGAGCAATGCTTCTAGATTTCACTCAGCTTACAGAATATAAGAAATGGTTTGCTGGGTACAATAAAGAGTTCTACTGGCCATATGAATATGATCTTTGGCAGTACTCTGAAACTGGTAGTGTTAATGGAATAAATGGAAATGTCGATTTAGATATTTGGCTAGCCCAATAAAAGGCTAGCCAATTTTGTATTATCTTCTGGATTCATAAAGCAAATTCTAATGTATTTTTCGCCAAGATAAGGGAATGTAGAACAATCTCTAATCATAAGTCCCTGACGGATACATCTGTCAAATAAATCACCACTTGAAATATCATCCTCTAAGATTTTAAGAAGCATGAAATTGCCCTGAGGCTTAAATGGCTTAAAGCGACTGCTTTCTTCAAAAAGCTTGAATAAACGATCTCTTTCAGACTTAATCAAATCTCTTGTTTCCTGAATGTAGTCCTCGTCTGTAAACATGAGAGTGCCTGCTATAACAGCAATTGAATTGATAGACCATGGGTCCTTGCGCTGGTTCATAATCTGCATTAAATCGGAATTAGAGCAGATAGCATATCCTAAGCGAAGGCCTGGTGCAGCAAAGAACTTTGATGTTCCTCTTAAAATGGCGATATTTGTGTATGTTCTAGTAAGGCTGACTGCAGAAATCTCTTTTACATTTTCGGCAAATTCCACGTATGTTTCATCAACCATAACGAAAATATCGCATTCCTTACAAGCATCTAAAATAAGACGCATGTCATGGACGTTAATTGCAGTTCCAGTAGGATTGTTTGGATTGCAAATAATAAGCATATCAATATCTTCTGAAAGCTTGCTTACAAAGTGAGCAGGATCCAGAATGAAATCATTTTCTTCACGAAGAGGATAGTAGATTGTCTTTCCTCCGCATAAAGCGATTTCACGCTCATATTCTGAGTATGTTGGTCCTAAAATAAGAGCCTTTTTAGGCTGTTGAATCTGGATGAATAGGGAAATTAGCTCTGTAGAACCATTTCCTACAATGATATTTTCAACCTCTGTAGAGCAGTAGTTGGCAATACATTGGCGGAGCTGCACGTAATCCCTGTCAGGGTATGTTGTGATGCAATCGATTTGCTCCTTGATTCCTTCTCTTAATTTAGGAGAAATTCCCAGTGGATTAACATTAGCGGAAAAGCTAATGATGTCTTCTTTTTTTATTCCGTAGATTTTTTCAATTTTTTCTAAATCACTTCCGTGAAAGTGGTCTTTGTGTTTAATCATGCCTATCACCTCGTTTTTTATATAGTAGCACCACGTTTAATAAATATCCATCTTTTTGTTTCTATTTCGTTTGAAAACACAACATGTTGTGCTATAATTTGAAAAGAATATGCTAGGATTAGTGGGTGTATACCTAAATCCTTGGAATGTAGAGGAAGAATGTTTTGAGAAAAAGAATCTATCGAATATCAGAGGATAAATTCGATGACTTAAAACCAAATATAGAATTCGAAAGAGAACAGATAGAAGAAACATGCTATGTGGGCGATACTTTTAAGGGCAATTTCTTCTTCAAGAGTCTTAACAACGTTAAAATCAGGGGCGTAGTCTATTGCACAAATCCATACGTACAAGTTAGTGACCCTTGGTTCGATAAGGAAAATGTTCGTGTTGAATATACTGTTGATGACTACAATTTCAAATCATCAGAGACTCTTTCTGGAGAGTTTATTATTGTAGCGGTAGGGGTTGAAAAGCACATTCCTTTTACCATTACTTATGCAACTCGACCATTAATCACATCTGTTGGGGAAATTCACGATTTAAAAGCTTTTGCAGAGCTTGCTCAGAATCATTTTAGCGAGGCAGTTTCTGTATTCTATTCAGATCGATTTGCAGAATTCATTTCTGATTTGGATAAACGTACTAGATTACTATATCGAGGCTTTAAAGCAGCTCCAATTGCTGCTGTTAATGTAGATGAATTCCTTGTATCTACAGGGCTAAAGCCAAAGATGTCTTTCGACATTCAGGAGAGATGCGACAAATACTACGAAGTTAATGAAAATATTCGCGGTGAAATCGAGCTTGTTCGTTCTACCTGGGGCTACATAGATATAAAAGTATCATGTGATGCAGATTTCGTTTCAGTTGAAAAAGAACACATCACATCCGACTTTTTCCTTGGCTCTATCTTCAATATGAATTACTACATTCATAAAGATAAAATGCACGAGGGTCTTAATTATGCAAAGATTTCCTTTGATTACAGAGGTATTCATAAAGAAATTACAATCATCGCATCATCTTTAAAGGAAGATGCAACTTTAGATTCTGAAAAGCACCTTAAGGATATGCAGATTCTTAAGGCATGTCGTCTTTACGAAGATTTTAGACTTCGTAAAATCACTACAGGACAGTGGTGCCAGGAGACACTTGCAGTGCTTGATGCCATTTCTAAAGAGGACGAAGAGGACAACTTTACTCTTTTGATGAGAGCGCTGGTATATGTGACTAACAATCAAAAGCAGGAAGCTCTTTGGATTATTCAGGATTTGAAGCGTACCATCGAGGATAAAGGCAGCACAGAGTGGGCTTTCCTTCTTTATATTTGCACCCTTATCGAAAGGGAAGAATCTTATGTAGATAGACTTACAGGAAATATTGAGTCTATTTATCTAGAGCATTCAGATGATGTTCGACTTTTCTGGTTTTTAATGTTCCTCAGAAAGGAATACATCAAGAATCCTACAGCAAAGCTTAGAGATATTTCTGAATGGGTATCGAGAGGATTTGATTCGCCTCTTCTTTACATTGAGGCTTACTATATTTTTGTTCAGGATCCATATTTAATATCATCCTTCGATGAACTTACTATCAAGGTTTTAAATTGGGCTAGAAAGAAAAATGCGATTTCGAAAGACATTGCAATCCAAATGATTCATGTAATCGAATCAGAAAGAACTTACAATCCAAAAGCCCTTCCTATAATCGAAGCTTGCTACGAAATATACCCTGATTTACAGTTCTTGCTTGCGATTGTTACATACCTGCTAAAGGCCAATTACATCGAAGAAAAATTCTTCAAATGGTTCAAGATGGCCATTGAGGCAAATCTACATGTATCAGGTATTTTCGAAGCGTACATGGAGGCTATGCCTACCTATTCCGTAGATAGGTTTCCACAGCTTCTTACAATGTTCTTTAAATACAACAATGATCTTTCTTACGAAAAGAAAGCACTTCTTTATGCAAATATTATTTTGCACAGGACAGAGGATAGCGATACCTATGATCATTACGAATCAGCTATTGAAACCTTTGCTCTTGAACAGTTAAAGCTGGGGCGTTTGGATGACAATCTTGCTGTATGTTATCAGCGTCTTATGGAGCTTGGTATTTTTGATAAAGAGGTTGCAAAGCTTGTTTCAGAGCTTGCCTTTAAAAAGAAGCTTGCTGTTATCAATCCGGATATACGTAGAATCTTTTTATATCAGGATGAGTTTAAAGCACCAGTGATTGCAAATGTTTCAGATCACAAAGCTTATGTAAATTACATAGGCAGTGAGGGAGTTTTCTTCCTTGAGGATAACGATGGTTATCTGTTTGTTGATGACGAGGCTTATTTCAAAGAGGATGTTATAGATGCCACAGCATATTTCAATACTCTAAAGGAATTAGCACCACAGAGTATGGCTTTTGTTCTGATGGATTTAAACAATCTAGAGGATTCAGAAAGCATCAAAATGCTCCTTGATTCAAAACAGATTTCATTGGATTATTTGCGCAGCATGTATCCAAAGATTATCAGCGTACTTCGTAAAAACGAAGAGGACGCGTTAATAGAGCGTCATTTTATGCATGAGGCTGATTTAAAATCACTTAGAGCGGAAGTTATTGCAGATGTCCTTGAGGTATTTGTTAGCCGTAGCAAATACGAAGAAGCATATTATATGCTTCAGCATACAAATGGATCGCAGCTTAGACCGGAGGTCGCTACAAAGCTTTGTCAGTTCATGATAAATCAGGATTCTGAAAAGACAGATGATTTCCTTATCTTGATGACGGCTCATTTGGTTCAAAAAGGATTTGTCCATGGAGATATGATTAAATATCTTGTGAAATTCTTTGTTGGTCCAACAGATACCATGATGCTCATTTACACTAATGCCTATGAGCGTGGTGAAGATGTAGTGGAATTCTCCGAGAGAATTCTTACACAGGTTTTATACAGAGATTTCCTTTGCGATGGCATAATGGATGTCTTTGATTCATATGTAGCCAGAAAGAACAATAAAATGATTGTTGAAGCTTTCCTTACATATGAAGCACATAGCTATTTATCTGAGCACCAGGAGGTGCCTGGAGAGATTTTCTCACATATTTACAATAGATATAAAAAGGGCCTTGCTGTTAATGAAAGTATGCGAATTGCTCTTCTTAAATATCTATGTCTACAAAAAGAACTGGACGACGATGATATGACCATGCTAGATATGCTTTTAGCAGATGCAATTCTTCGTAACCAGTACTTTGGATTCTTTGTAAATTGTAATGAGAAGCTAAAAATTAAATATCACTTGTATGACAAGCATTTTATAGAGATTGCTACTGATAAAAGAAAATCTGTTGTTATTACATATTCAATCAATGGCCAGGAGCCACTTGAGGAAGATATGATTGAGATGTATGACGGATTGTATGTTAAGCAGTTTATCCTGTTCTACGGGGATGAGCTTAGATACGAAATCTATTGTGATGAGCTTTCAGAGGAGCCTTTGAAGAGCGACACAATAGTTATGAGTGAAGAGCCAGACGTAAAGAATGGCAGATTTGCTTTAATGAATAGTATTAGCAGACATAATCTATACGAGGAAGCAGGTGAGCTTGCTGCCGACCTTAAGACTTATCAGGGCTTGGATGCTGTTACAAGAGATTTATTTACTATTATTTAATGGTGAAAGAGGATTTATATGGGAAACTCTGAGGGGGCTTATCTTGGCATAGATATTAGTGCCAGAAGCACAGTTCTTAGTATTTATAAATCGAATATGGATGAGCCGGCCACAGTCAGCACAATTCTTGGTGAAGAAAACTATTCCATACCAACAGTGCTTGCTAAGCGTTATGGTATGGGACAGTGGTTCTTTGGCGATGAAGCTATAAGCAAAAGCCGTACAAAAGAAGCTATGCTTGTAGATGATTTGTATACTTTGGCTCTTAAAAATGAGGAAGTATTTGTTGATGGCGAAAGCTTTCAGGCTAGGGAGCTTATGGTCATTTATTTTAATAAGCTTTTTGCTATACCTGGTCCAATGGCGGCCATGGGAGATATAGAAAAGCTTGTGGTTTGTGTAGACCAGGTCAATCTTGAGGTAATGGAATTGATGAACTATATCATTTCCAGATTATCCATTGATTCAAATAGGCTTATGCTTATTGACCGCAATGAATGCTTTTATTTCTACGCCTTATCTCAAAGGCCTGAGCTGTTTTTGTACAGTGTAGCGCTTTTTGATTACAGCGGTTCAAATATGATTTCTTGTGTTTTGAATCGTAACCAAAGCACTCGTCCTCAGATGATTACACTTGATGTAGTGAATCACGGAGATATTACGGACAATCGAGATGAAAAGTTTGATGAAATCATAGCTGATACATTTGGAAGTACCTTGTTTTCATCGGTTTATCTTGTTGGAGACGGTTTTGATGGCGAGTGGATGAAGGTTAGTTTAGCTAGACTTTGCAAGGGCCGTAAGGTATTCATGGGCAAGAATCTCTATTCAAAGGGAGCTTGCTATGCAGGCTACACCAAAGATGGCAAGCGTGATTGGCCTTTCATTTATATTGGTGACAACGATTTAAAGCTTAATCTATCAATAAAGATTTTAGAAAATAATGTTATGAAATTCTTCACCCTCATCGATGCCGGTCAAAGCTGGTACGATGCAAAGGGTGAATGCGAAGTTATATTGGATGGTGAGCCTGAGATTGAGTTCTATATTCAAAGACCAGAATCGAGAGAGGCACACACAGAAGTCCTTGAATTGACAGACATGCCAAAAAGAGAAAATAGAACGACACGACTTCGAATAGAAGCGAGCCCTATTTCCGATGTTGCAGTTTCTATCGTAATTACGGATTTAGGATTTGGTGAGATTTCTCCATCATCTGGCAAAAGCTGGGAACATACTATTTCAATTAAGTAGGTAGTTTATGAGTACATTGATTTATTGCAAAAATTCAATAGCGGCTACACCTTATTACATCGAAGAGGTTTCTTTGAATGTATATTCGTTAGAAGAGCTTAGTTATTACATGCTTAATAATGTTTATTTGCTTTCTACTAAATTAATGAACACAGAGCTATGTAATTGGATTGGAAGAGAGCTTAAGTTCCCAAAGCTTGCTAGCGAGCTTCAAGCAATGGTGCAGAATAATTCGCCACTACATATTTTCGTGGGCCATATATTAAGCGCCAATGGCTATGCATCAAATAAAGAAATCAAGGATGCCCTTTCAATCATATCCACCTTCGAAAACAAATCCGAGGCAGAAAGACGCAAGCTGAGAGCTGATAGGCTTATGCTTGGCAACAAGCTTGTAGATGCTATCTATGAATACGAAACTTTGCTTGCGGAGGATGTTGCAAAGACCATGCCTCGCACAGTTGAGGGAGATGTTTATCATAATTTAGGATGTGCTTTTGCAAAGCTTTTCTTTTTCGATGAAGCTAGCAAATGTTTTGATGAGGGCTACAAACGAAATCAAAAGAAACAGACTCTTTATTGTCTTTTATACGCTGCTCGCTGCGGCAAGGACAAGCTTGCTTTTGATGAGTACGTATCAAAATATCAGGTTCCTAGAAGCGACGTAGAAGAAGTTTTACAAATAGTTTCTAGGTCCACTATAAAAGAAGATATTGTTGGTTTTGACAGTGCTATAAATGATTTGCTTTATGGCGATTCATCTCAGGTGTCAAAAGAGACAATTCAAAATGTTATCAATAATTGGAAAGAAGAATATATAAAAATCTGCAGGATTTAATTAATATCCTAAAGGGAGAAATGTATGGGATTTTTTTCAAGTAGAAAAAAGAAAAAAGAACTTAGAGCAGCTAAAATTGATGATGCTTTTAATAGAGTTTATTCCCAAATAGAAGGTATCGACAGTTGGGAAGATGACCCAAAGAAGCTTGAGCATTATATTTTAGATTCCTGCGAGCAGATTATTGCATCTACCAAGGCAATGGAACGTCAGAAGATGGAGTACCGCATTGTTACTCGCTATCTTAACGACATCAAGGCCATAGAAAATCTGCCAAAGGAAAAGGCAAAGGAACTTCGTAATACTGCATCACGTATATGCGAATTGGAAAACAATCTTGTTAATGCAAGGTCTATCCAAAGAAACATTACAGATGAGCAGTACGAAGTGATTTCTGATGATGAGGCTGATATGCCTGAAATCATTAATCGATTTGCTTCAGATGAAATATATCAAGCTAAGCTTAAGCGTAATTTGGCTTATCTTGAAGGCGAAAAAAGTCGATGGGAAATCGAAAGAGAAGAGCTTCAAGGTCAGATCAAACTCTTTAGAAAGATGGCCGTTGCCATTCTTGCATCATTTATGACGCTGCTTATTTTATTGTTTGCTATGTACAATGCGGCCCAGACTGATATTTCTATTTGGGTGTTTATAGTTTTGTTTATTTGCGCTGTTAGCGGCTTTATTGTATTTGTTCGTCAAAATACTATAGCCAGAGACAATAAAGTAGCTATTGTCCATTTGAATCAAGCTATCAGCATGCTGAACGTAGAACGAATGAAGTACGTTAACGTAACAAATTCTGTTGAGTATTCAAAGGACAGATATTTTGTTAAGACATCTGCTGAGCTTCAGTATGTTTGGGAACAATATCAGGACAAGCTTAGAGACCAGCAAAGATACATTCAAAATAACGAAGATCTTGAGTTCTATAACTCAAAATTGGAAAGACTTTTGGGTGAGATAGGACTGGCAGATGACAAGATTTGGTTGAATCAGGTTAATGCACTTGTGGATAGACAGGATATGTCAGAATGTAGACATAGACTGGTTATGCGCAGAAAGAAGATTAGGGATAGATTAGACGATCATCGAAGAATTGTTCAAGAAGAAAGAGATGAAATAGATAGGCTCATGATTAATCATGAGCACTATCTACCTGAGATTCAGGAAATCATCAAATCTGTTGATAAGCTTTGTGGTACCAGCTCAAGCAGTGCCAGAAAAAATGCTTAATGTTATTCCAAAATGAAATCCATATAAACTGGATTGTGGTCTGAATACTTGAATCCTGTATCTAATACATTTGAGTATTCAACCTTAACATTAGAAGAAACTACAAAACCATCAATAGTTAATACGAATGAATCCTCGTTGTAAGGTGTGTCTGCATTTCGGCATGATGGAACAGGATTTGATTCATCAAGTGGACCAACTACACTAAAGCCATCAGATAAAAGCTCTGCTGGGAATGGCTGAGCCCAATTGGCTGAGCTAGTTGTTCCAAAGTATGCAGATGAATCGCCAAGCATATCTTTGTTCATATCGCCACCTGCAATAACGTAATTGCCAGCAGCAACCTCTGCTGTCATATCTTCATTGAGCATAATAACCTGATTTTCAGCAGTTGATGGGTCTGTAGTGTAAGCAGATAAATGAACATTGTATAAAACAAGCAGCTTGCCATTATCAAGGTCAATATAGTTTTTGCTATAGCATCTATCCAAATCAATGAACTTTGATAAGCCTTCTTCGATTGGAAGAGAACGGCGAATAGAGCTTGTTATTGTTGCAGGTGAAACTGTTAAAAGTCCGGCCTTAGATTTTCCGTGAGGCTGAGTGATAGGATACATTAAAAATGGGCTATCATAATTCTGTGCAAATGTGTAGTTTACATCTGCTATATCAGCAGCAGCTAAATCATCGATTATAAGTTCCATCTGGTCTACGTGATAACTTCTAGTAGAATCGATATCAACTTCTTGGAACAGCATCAAATCTGGGTTTAATGACATTACGCTTTCTACAGAACCGTTGATGTTATCATAGACAGCCTCTTTTGAGAAAGCCCATGATTCTGTGCCACCATCCATGAAGAATGAAAAGTCGTCAGAGTACGCACCAAAACCAAGGTTTGCTGATGTTATTCGATATGTTTCGCCAACTGATAGGGTATCTATGGAAGCGGATCCTTCTACTTCAAGTTCCAGATTATCGTCTAAACGATAATAAGATGCGAACACATAAACTACATATCCGACAAATATAAGAACAATAATTAATAGAATAATAAGAATAGTTTTTAGAATTTTTTTTGCCATATATTATTTCCTTTCAGGTGTTTTAAAAATTCATTAATAATATATCATAAATAAATGTTTGAAATATAAATTTCATAATATATTAAAAGATTTTTAAGGAGTTAGTCATGATTTTTCAAATTAAAGAGTCAAGAGAGTACAGACTGAATTTATACTACATAATAGCTCAAGGACTTTATTGGATGATGGTATGCTGCACCATTAGTATGGGCTCGGCTTATTTGTCTAACAGAGGTTATTCTACAGTCGGAATAGGAGCTTTGTTTGCAATTGCTTTTCTAGTAGCTACAGTTTTACAGCAGGTTGTTTCGTATCTAACTGATAAAGCAGCTAGCTTTGATGTGGTAGATGTATTGGCGCTTCTTGGAGCCATTGTTACCTTGGATTTGTTCTTTGCTATTGGTACTAATTCAAAGGGCTTTGGAACAAGCTTTACATTCTTCATAGGGGCAATGGTTGCCACAGTAATCCAGCCATTTTTGAATGCGCTAAATTTCCATATTGAAAAGTTCAACGTAAAAATGAACTATGGTGTTGCCAGAGCAAGTGGATCTTTCTTCTTTTTTATAATGAGTTTACTTGCTGGAAATTTCATGACTCTTACAACTGAAAGAGCAGTTACTATTCTAGGCTTTATAGTATCAGCTGCTTTTGTTGTGGTCATCATTCTTATATACAGAGAATTAAAGAATTCTGGAATTGAAATTCAAGATGATTATGATCCTTTTTCAGATGAATCTAGAAATCAAAGTTTTAGCTTTGAATCAGTGAAAAGCTTCATTAGCAAATACGAAATGTTCTTTGTATTTTTGATTGGTGTTGTTTGCTTTTATTTTGGTCATGTATTGATTAACAATTTCTTATATCAGATTACTGTCAATGTTGGCGGTAATGAGGCGAGCAACGGAGGCCTTTTAGCATTACAGGCTATTGTTGAGCTTCCTGCAATGATTTTCTTTAATCAGCTTAAAGACAAATTTGGATCTATTAAGCTACTTGGAGTTTCAGCTGTATTTTATTTGGCTAAAATATTAGTTACTACATTAGCAACTTCTGTAGGATTACTTTATTTCAGTATGTTATTCCAGGCATTGGCGTTTGCTATATTCATTCCTGCATCTGTTCATTTTGTAGATGAGATAATGAACAAGCAGGACGCAGTAAAGGGCCAGGCATTTGTTACTATAGCTATGACATTTAGCAATTTGCTTTCTAGCTTGCTTGGCGGAGTATTAATCAGAATCATGGGCATAACACCTACATTATGGTTTGGTACAATTGTCACTTTTGTAGGAGTGGTGATAGCAATATTCGGATTAGTAAAAATTTGCGAAAATAATTAAATATTAGGATAGATTTTTTTGGTACAAATTGCTAAAATAATTATATACAATTATTTTAAAGGATTGGTATGGCTAAGTATAATATTGGTGGATACATCTTCGATGATGAGAATAAAGCGAAAAAAGCCGCCAAAGAGCTTAAAGCAGTTGAGTATATCTTGGGGCAGATAAAAGATAGCGACGAGAACGCTGTGCTCACTGTATATAAAAAGCTTTTGAATCAGCGAATGTTTTCCACTGAAATCGGTATGAGTTTTCTTTCTCAGCTTAGGCAGAATCTTTTAGATTCAGAGGTTTTTACGCCAGAGGATATTCCTCCTGTTTATTCTTTAGAAGAACCCCCAAAAGACGTGACACCAGAAGAAAAAACAGAAGATACAACTTTATCTTCGGAGGAAGAAGTATCTAAAGTTAAAAAGGAAAAAGCCGATAAAAAAGTTGTGGCTAAAGTCACAAGTGATTCTTCGGAAATCAAAAGACTAAAGGCTATCAACAAAGTCCTATTAATTTTATGCATTGCCTTGTTGCTTTGCGTTTTGGGAATGTTTTATGTGAGTACCACAATAAACAGCCCGACCATACTCGATTACGAAGAAAAGCTAATCGACAAGTATTCTTCTTGGGAGCAGGATCTCACTGAGCGAGAAGAAGCTATCAGGGAGAAGGAACAGGAACAACAATAATATTATTTCAAGGATTGGGGTTGGTGTTATGTCTAAAAACAAAATTCTTGTGGCTGATGATGAAAGCCGAATGAGAAAACTTATCAAGGATTATTTGGTAAGAGAGGATTACGAGGTCATAGAGGCCGAAAATGGTGAACAGGCTCTCGACATGTTCTACATGGACAGCGAGATATCACTTATCATTTTGGATGTTATGATGCCAAAGGTTGATGGGTTTGCCGTATTGAAAGAAATCAGAGAGACTTCTTCAATACCAGTGCTTATGCTCACAGCTAAGGGCGAGGAAAACGATGTCCTTAACGGATTTGAGCTTGGTGCTGATGAGTACATTAACAAGCCATTTTCTCCAAAGATTCTTATGGCCAGAGTTAATGCAGTTCTTAGAAGAAGCACAGATGATTCAATCGGTAAGAAGGTTGTTGAGGCTGGTGGCATTCAGCTTGATGTTGATGCGCATGTGGCAACCAACGATGGAAATCCAGTAGAGCTTTCTGTCAAAGAGTTTGAGTTGCTTTATTACTTCATTAATAATGAAGGAATCGCTCTTTCAAGAGAAAAGATTCTCAATCACGTTTGGGACTATGATTACTTTGGAGATGCTAGAACAATCGATACTCACGTTAAAAAGCTTCGTAGTAAGTTAGACGATAAGGGAAACTACATCAAGACTATCTGGGGCATGGGGTATAAATTTGAAGTCGACGCAAAGGTCTAATAAAATTAATCGCCAAATTGTAGGATTGATAGTTGCAATCATACTTGGTTCACTTGTTATTGTTAGCATTCTATCATCCTGCTTTTTAGGCGATTATTATGTTTTAACAAAGAGACATGATATGGTAGAGCTTTACGATATCATGTCTGATAAATGTAATGAGGGTGTTTTATACGGACAAGATTATGAAGCAGAAATAGCAGCCTTATTTGATAGGTTTTCTGTAAATTGCGTTGTTACAGGCGCTAGCGGAGAGCCTTTAATTTCGTCTAATACTAATTCTGAGATTTTATTGAATCAACTCAACTATTCAATGTTTTCAAACGATGAATCTGTGGATGTCATTAACAAGAATGATAATTACGAGATTTTTAAGCAGGCTTTTCCAGGTTCAGAGGATGATTATCTTGTTCTTTTAGGTTTGCTTCCAGACGGTAACATCGTTTTTATCAGAGCTACTTTATCAGCAATGGAGCATACCAGTTCAATCACAAACAGGTTTTTCCTTTATATGGTTATGTTCGCAATTCTGATGACTACAGTATTTAGTCATTTTGCAATTGCTAAATTTACTCAGCCATTGTTTAACATAATTGATATAACGAAGCGTATTTCGAACTTTGATTTCGAAGCAAAATATACGCCTCAGGTTATATATAACGAGATGGATGATTTAGGAGAGCACGTTAATGAAATGTCTACCACATTGAAACGTGCTATTAGTCAGCTTCGTACTGCTAATGAGAGCCTAAAGCATGATCTTGCGGTTCGTGAAGAAAATGAAAACATGCGAAAGGAATTCGTATCTAATGTTTCTCACGAGCTTAAAACACCTATTGCTCTTATCCAAGGCTATGCCGAGGGTCTGCAGGAGGGCATTATGGAGGATGAGAACAGCCGCCAGATTTATCTTGATATCATCATTGATGAAGCTAACAAGATGAATCGACTGGTTAGAGAAATGCTCATTCTTAATCAGCTTGAAGCTGGTCAGATGAATATGGATATGGTTGATTTCGATGTGACAGAGATGATTGATAGTGTTGTAGACAGCAACAAAATCAACTTTGAGGCACAGAATATTACCTACTCATTCATCAATAAAGAACCTTGTGTGGTTCATGCAGACGAATTCTTAGTGGAGCAGGTTATTACAAATTTCATTAGTAACGCAATCCACTATGTATTAAATGAAAACATCATTAATGTAAGATATGATTTTGTTAAAAAGGGAAAAGTTCGAATTAGTGTATTCAATTCCGGAAATAACATTGCCAAAAAAGACATTAAGCATATCTGGGAGAAGTTTTACAAAGCTGATAAAGCTAGAAGCCGTGAATATGGTGGTAGTGGTATAGGATTGTCAGTTGTAAAGGCTACCATGGATTTGATGCATGAAAAATTTGGCGTTGAAAACTTACCAAATGGAGTTGAATTTTGGTTTGAGTTAACTTTGACAAAAGACACAAAAATCAAACAAAATTCATAGAATTTTCTGATTTTTTGTGTTGAACAATACACATATTAATGCTAACATACCATTAATGATTAGTTTATTCTTCTAGGAGATAGCATGAAAATTAAAAGATTTTTCCTTTTGATTTCGGTTATGTGTTTTTCTCTACTTTTCACCGCTTGTGGTGAACCTTTGTATACCATGACAGAGGAAGAAGAGGCGGTAATCACAGCTTATGCCTCAAAAACTGTTTCAAAATTCAATAAAAATCAGACAACTGGAATAGCCAATGCACGTGTAAAACCGGGAGAGTTGGATGATGAATATGAGCCTGATGAAGCTGAATCAGAGGAAACAGAAGAGGTAATTGACGAGGAAAATACAGAAGTCGAATATGATCCAGAAACTGGAGAGCCTATAGTTACAGATGAGACACAGGAAGATGCTTCTGAAGAGGGTTCTGATGATGCAGGATTTTCTATGACTGATGCCATTGAGATTCCAGGCGTAGAATTCACATGTTCAGAGTTTGATGTAACTGCTGATTACAAAACGAACAATTTTGTTCTTTCAGAGGTTTCTGGTAAAAAATACGTTGTACTTTCAATTGAAGCGAAAAATACATCGGATTCTTCGGTAGATTTTTCAAATTATACAGGAAGAACATACAATTTATCATTAAACGGCGGAACAAAAGCAAGTACTCAGTACACACCGTTATCAAATGATTTAGCAAACTACGATGGAATACTGGCGGCTGGAGATTCAAAATCATTTATTTTGGTCTTTCTTTTCAGCGATTCGTCAGTAGAAAATATATCCTCACTTGAATTATTTATTACAAGTGACGGCACAACAAGAGGGACAACCATATAAATCATATAATTGATTTAAATGAGAGGAGATTTGCATGGATACTAATATTTTATTGGAATCGGGCACTAACGAGCTCGAAGTACTTGAATTTAAGGTTGGCAAAAATTTCTATGGAATTAACGTTGCCAAGATTAGGGAGATTTTGTTATATCAACCAGTAACACCTCTACCTAATGCGCATCCTTCTATAGAAGGTATCTTCATGCCAAGAGATATTATGATTTCTGTCATTTCTCTTCGCAAGTGCTTAAATATTACAGATGAAGCTGAAACAGACGGCTTATTCATTATCACAAACTTCAACAGTTTAAATACAGCTTTCCACGTTGACGAGGTTCTTGGAATCCACCGTGTATCTTGGGAAGACATCATCAAGCCTGATGCAACTATCAGTTCTGATGAATCAGGTGTTTCAACAGGTGTTATCAAGTTAGAAGATAGACTCGTTGTTATTCTTGACTTCGAGAAGATTGTTACAGATATCAACCCTGAGACTGGTCTTAAGGTTTCAGAAATGGATGATTACGAGACAAAGGATCGTAGTAAATCACCTATTTTACTTTGCGAGGATTCACCACTTCTTTCAAAGCTTATTGTTGAGTGCTTGAAGAAGGCTGGTTACACTAACCTTATCGTTAATATGAACGGTCAGGAAGGTTGGGACAAGCTTGTTGAGTTCCATAAGAGAGGTACAGTTCTTAACGATGTACATCTTATTATCACTGATATCGAGATGCCTCTTATGGATGGTCATCGACTTTGCAAACTCGTTAAAGAAAATGACACCATGAAGAACATTCCACTTATTATTTTCTCATCACTTATCAATGATGAGATTAGACGTAAAGGCGAGAGTCTTGGCGCTGATGCTCAGCTTACAAAGCCTGAAATTGGAAAGCTTATTTCAGTTGTTGATGAGCTCGTTGCTAAATACGAAGTTGCTCGTAAAGGCAATTAAAATTATTAAAAACTGAGGGGTGTGCTTTGCATACCCCTTAATTAAATTTAAGGGAGGACATGTAGATGTCTCAGTCAGAGGACTACTTAGATGGACTACTGAATTCAATAAATAAGGCTAAGACTGATGCTATGCAGGTCCAGGAAAATGCTATGAAGAAGCAACAGCAAGTTGTTGAAAGCCGTAAGGCTGTTGCTCCGGACGAGGATTTTCTTACTGCAACAGGAATAGATTCTTCTCAGGCACAGACTAAGACTTCCCATCCATACCTCAGGAAGGTACTTTCTGAGGAGGATTTTTTGCGCCAATTTGAAGAAGAATTAGATACAGATGATGTTGATTTATTTATTAGTAATTTTGAACAGGAAATAGACGAGGAAGAACGCATTTTCCAGGAAACAGGTGAATTGCCTGACTCTGAAGGTGTTGTAAACTCCCTCCTTAACAATATTAAGAGTGTGGTTAATAAAGCTCAGAACGAACTTGATGAACCAGTTTCTGAACCTGAGCCAGAGGCCGATTTAGAAGAGGCGTCTCAGGAGGATGTGGCTTCAGAAGAGTTTGAATCGTTAGAACCTGATGTAGAACCAGAGGATGATTCAGATGAGCTTAGCTTGAAAGATATTCTTGAAGATGACGAACCACAAGTTGATTTAGCAGCCGATGATTCACCAATTGAGATACCAGACGACGGAGAAATAGATTTATCTAATTTTATTGAGGAACCAGAGGATGCTCCATTAGATGAAGATAGCCCTGCAGATGCTGATGATTCTGATGATTTTGGTTTGTCATTGGATGACATAATCGAGGATTCTGGCGATGAGGAACCGCTTGATGATTCCCTCAAGGAATTCCTTCCTGATGAGATGGATGCTTTAGATGAGGCTCAGTACGGTGAGGGAGAAGAGCCTGATTTATCCGGTGACGGAGACTTAGACCTTGAGAACCTTCTAGAGGGTGACGATGAGGATCTTCTTGATATTCAATCACTTTTAAGCGGTGATGAAGAAGGTGCTGGTGAAGCTGCAGATATTGATGAATCTGCAGAAGAAGCCGAACCTGAAGAAGAGGAAGAAGACAGCAAGGGTAAAAAGAAAAAGAAGAAGAAAAAAGATAAAAAGGAAAAGGGAGAAAAAGGCGAGAAAGAACCTAATCCTATTATCCAAAAGATTTTACTTATACTTTTCGGTCCACCTGATGAGGATGAGCTAGCAGAGGAAGCAGCTAAAAATACTACTGTTGAGATTACCTATGATGAAGAGGGAAATCCAATAGTTCCAGAGCCTGAGGAAGATCCAAAGGAAAAGAAAAAACGTCTTAAAGAAGAAAAGAAAGCTGCAAAGGAAGCAGCTAAAAAAGAAAAAGAAGCTGCTAAGAAAGAAAAGGCTAAAGAGAAGAAACCTAAGGAACCAAAACCTAAAAAAGAAAAGAAACCAAAGGAACCTGATAATTCTCCTAAAATTCCTATTTCCATTATTGCCACATTTTTGGTATTATCTATATCAATAATTGGTGTAGTAATGGTTGGGATGACCTTTACAGGTCTTAAGCGTCATATGGCACAGGCTAATGAATTGTTCGAAG
>JAEEGF011217881.1_pt1 | contig 26608 bp, 19 predicted proteins | sample 9134171 | NCBI WGS metagenome assembly JAEEGF01 (sample SAMN16246542, study PRJNA631951) | gut metagenome | biome: gut microbiome; feature: rumen; material: AP-attached | host: Bos | place: Iran: Karaj | collected 2018-10 | reverse complement strand
GGTCCCTGCCGCGAACGACGTCCCACTGCCACCTCTGTTATGAGCAATGTAAAACCAAATGTCACGGCTAACACTACATACAGGAGCAGGAACACACCACCGCCATCACGAGCGGCAAGATAAGGGAAACGCCATATATTTCCCAATCCAACGGCGGAACCCGCCGCTGCAAGCACAAAACCTAACTGTCCACTGAAGGCATTACGATCTTTTCTCTTTTTCTTGTTTTTCATGCTTTTCTATTTTGCAATTTACGCAAAATTAATAAAAAAGCTTGACATGGCAAAACCTTTCAATGATTATTTACCATTATATTTCTAACAAGAATTATTTTGCTAAATGGAAGTAAATGTGTAACTTTGCCTCTCGAAATGCAATCAGGACGTATTCTCATAACAGGCGCATCAGGATTTATCGGCGGTTTCATCGTCGAGGAGGCCCTGTCACAGGGTATGGAGGTATGGGCTGCAGTAAGACGTAGCAGCAGCACCCGTTACCTGCAAGATAAGCGCATACACCTCATTGAGCTAAATCTCGGTTCCACCGACCAAATAACAGAGGTTCTGGGCAACATACAGTTTGACTACGTGGTACACGCTGCCGGACTGACCAAGGCTCTGAAAAAGTCCGATTTCTTCGATATCAACACTGAGGGTACCAAGCATCTTGTAACCGCACTCACAGACACTCAGCACGCGATAAAACGGTTCGTTTTTGTTAGCAGCCTGAGTGTAATGGGGGCTATACGCGAGGAAGAGCCTCATACCGACATCATCGACTCTGACACGCCTTACCCCAACACATCGTATGCAGAGAGCAAATTGCTGGCAGAAAACTGGCTGAAGGAGCACTGCCGGTTACCATTTACCATACTGCGCCCCACTGGCGTGTACGGTCCGCGAGAGAAAGACTATATGATTATGGCAGACTCCATCCGTCGTGGCATAGACGTGGCAGTAGGATATAGGAGACAAGACCTTACTTTCATATTCGTAAAAGACGTAGTACAGGCTGTATTCCTCTCGATAAAATCGGAGAAAAGTATTGGTAAAGCATACTTTTTGAGCGATGGCGAAGTATATAGTTCCCGGCAGTTCAGCGACTACATAATAAGCACACTCGGCAAGCGCCATGTGTTGCGGCTCACGTTCCCTCTGTGGGTACTGCGCACCGTATGCGCCGTGAGCGATATTTGGATGCGTATCACTGGCAAACTGTCCACGTTAAATAATGACCATTACAACATGCTTAAGCAGCGCAACTGGCGATGTGACATCACCTCGGCAAAGCGCGACCTCGGTTTCTCACCACGATGGAATCTTGAGAAAGGTGTAAGAGAAATGTTACAGAATACAAAATAGTCGCACAATGAAACGACAGAATACTATATCAGATTTTTTCGTAGTAGAGAAGAGTCGCATGAAGACTTCAAAGGGCGGTCCCTTAGGTATGGGAAAGTTCGGTTTCATCGCTCCGGAGCTTGCACAATTCGCCTATGCAGCAATCACTGCACTGATAATCCTGTTCACATGGACGGGACATGAGGACCCTGCCTCTCTGATGTGGCAAAGGGTAACAGCGCTATCAGGCACCGTTGCACTGTGGATTGTCTATATGCTATGGCCATGCCGTATGGTAATGGCTTGCCGCATAGGCTATCTTTTAGTAATGCTCGGATTCTGGTACCCGGACACATACGAGATAAACAAGCAGATTGGCAGCCTTGACCATATCTTCGCGCAGTGGGAACAGACTATATTCAACTGCCAGCCTGCACTCTTATTCTCACAGAGGTTCACGTCAAAAGTAGTGTCTGAACTGATGTATATGGGCTATGAGTCATATTACCTATTCTTCATCATCCTGCCATTCATCGCACTCGCAAGATACTATGACCAACTGGAGCGTATCACGTTCATATTACTCGGCTCCTTCTTTACCTGCTATGTCATCTTCATACTCCTGCCAGTAACAGGTCCGCAGTACTATTATCTGGCGGCTGGCATAGACAACATCGCCAACGGAGTTTTTCCCGACATAGGTAAATATTTTGCCGATTCCACCGAGTGTCTTACTGCCCCAGGATGGCAAGGCGGACCTTTCTACAATCTATGTGCGCTGATGCACGGAGCCGGTGAGAGACCAACGGCAGCCTTCCCATCAAGCCACGTGGCGATAGCCACATTGGTAATGGCCATCTGCACAAAGATGCGTATGTGGCGTATGCTCATCATACTTGCCATTCCTTATCTCTTCCTTTGCATGGCAACCGTATATATACGGGCACACTATGCTATTGACTCCATTACAGGATTTGTAAGCGGCATCATACTCTTCTTCATTTTCGGAGGCATGAAGCTACGCTCCTGACATAACGACACCACACACCATATCACCCTGTAAGACAAAAGCCGGCAGGCACAACCGCCAAGGCTATAGTCTCACACCATGGAAGCTGACAGATGAAGTCCTCATTTGTCAGCTTTCATGCTTTACGGTTGCTATTAACACCCGTTAACACCTCACATTACGATTTTAACACAAAAGTGAAGAAAGTGTCAGTTTTATTGAGTAACTTTGCAGATTAAGGAATATCAGCTATAACAAACTAACTAAAAAATGAAAAAACAGATTATCTCAACTACCCTACTATGCTGCGCAATGACACTCTCAGCAGCGCAACGCGAAGTTGTTGACATGAACCGTGGATGGTTCTTCAAACTCGGCAAATCCCAGCCTACTGTTACAATGGCTGAGGTTGCAGACTGGCAGAGGATAAACGTGCCTCATGACTTCCAGATAGAGCAGCCATGGGTGGCACCGGCCGCAGACGAGAAGGCCGACAACTCCGATGCCGGAGCCAACATCAGAAGCCGACTGTCATCACGCGGCTTCAAAGAGATGGGCGAAGGATGGTATGTAAAATCATTCACCCCGTCTGCCGACAAGAAAGGCCAGCGTGTACTGCTCGACTTCCAGGGCATCATGTATGTGGGAGACGTGTATCTCAACGGCAAGCGCATAGGCGGCACCGACTACGGATATGTAGGTTTTGAGATTGACATAACAAAAGAACTGAAGTACGGTCAGGAGAACACCATAGCCGTACGCTGTGACACCGGCAGGCCAAAGGACTCACGATGGTACACCGGCGGTGGTCTGTTCCGCGATGTCAAAGTCGTATATACAGACCCTCAGCTCTACTTCCTGCGCCACCCGTTGTATATCACTACCGAGAACAACAATAAGGTCAACATCTCTGCCAACGTGCAATGCAACACCAAGCAGAACAATGTGACCATGCAGGTAACGATAACAGCCCCTGACGGTTCTGTTGTCAGCGACAAGAAGTATGACCTGAAGCGCAACCGTAACTACCGCTACGGTCAGGAGATAGCAATACCGGCAATCGACCTGCCCAACGCACAGTTGTGGGACTGCGAGCACCCTAACCTCTATACAGCAAAGGTGACGCTTTATAAGGAAGACGGAACAGTCTGCGACGAGGCAACAAGCCGTTTTGGTGTGCGCACTATAGAAATGGTACCAGGTAAAGGTCTGCTGCTCAATGGCAAGAAGGTACTGCTGAAAGGCTATGCCAACCACCACACCCTCGGTGCATTAGGTGCTGCAGCATACCCACGTGCCATAGAGAAGCGCATCAAGATGATGAAGGAGTTTGGTCTTAACCACATACGCAGTTCGCACAACCCTTACTCTGAGTCTTTCCTCGACATATGCGACGAGAACGGTATCCTCTTCGTTGATGAGCTTTATGACAAGTGGAACGACCAGTATGTAGGTGCTGGCAGGGCACACTTCCGCGACCTGTGGCAGGACCATGTGGAAGAATTCATCAAACGAGACCGCAACCATCCTTGTGTCGTAATGTGGTCACTGGGTAACGAACTGCAGTCATATAACGACCAGCCGTTCAATGATTTCGGCGTAACGCAGTTCAAACTGATGAAGACTCTCATACAACGCTTTGACAATACACGCAAGGTTACAGTGGCTATGCATCCACGCTATCGCAATTGGGAGACCGACTCCCTGCCTTGTGACCTTGCCATGGCAACAGACATACAGGCTTACAACTACCGTTACATGTACTTCCCCGGCGACGGCAAGCGTTTCCCTTGGATGAACTTCTACCAGAGTGAGGCATCAGTATCTGCCATGGGTGAGAACTTCTTCGCCATGGACCGCGACAAGGTAATCGGCATGGCATACTGGGGAGCCATCGACTACCTCGGCGAAAGCCAGGGCTGGCCAGCCAAAGGATGGGTACAGGGAGTATTCGATATCAGTCTGGAGCCTAAGCCAAAGGCATACTACATGAAGTCTTTCTTCAAGGATGACGAGCCATTGGTACACATAGCCGTAACCGAAGATGCCGGTGGTGTAATGTGGAACGGAGTACAGATAGGCAACGAGGGACAGAGCGACCACTGGAACCGCAAGGCAGGCGACACCCTCAGCATTACCACCTATACTAATGCCGACGAGGTGGAGCTGTTTGTCAATGGCAAGAGCTACGGCACTAAGAAGAACGACAAGGCATCAGCCAAGATGCGCAACCAGATACGTTGGAACAATGTCATCTATCAGAACGGCTACTGCGAAGCTGTGGCACGCACCGACGGAAAGGTTGTAGCACGCCACAAGATAGAGACAACCGGCAAGCCGGTGGCACTGAAGATAGATACCGACAACGCCAACTGGAAGGCAGACGGCATAGACCTGCAGCATCTGCGCATATATGCTGTGGACAGCAAGGGCAGAAGAGTTTACACTGCTGTAGGCGATGTGAAGGTTGAGGTAAACAGCAAGGCTGCCACACTGGTAGCCATGGGCAGCGGCAACCAAGTGTCCGACGAACTGCATGTTACCAACCACCGCATGCTCTTCAACGGTTCTGTACAGGCAATACTGCGCTCAGGCATCGACGGAGGCGACGTAAACATCACCGCCACCTGCGACGGACTGAAGCCAGCGAAAATAAAACTAAAAGTAAAACCATAACAGAAGAAAATGAAAGAATCAACTCGCAAAGGCCTTTTAGGCATTTTTGTCACCGCAGGAGTGACACTACTCTGCGGACTGGCTTACGCCATCAATCAAAAGCTTGGACAGATAGCTGAGATAGGCGACATAAAATATGATGAGGAGGAGGAATGAAATACGCTGTTGACCAGATAGCAACCCTCATAGGAGCACACAGATACGGCACGTCACAGGGCAACGTGTCGTTTCTGCTTACTGACAGTCGCTCACTGTCGTTTCCTGAGGAGACTATGTTCTTTGCCCTTAAATCAGAGAGGAACGACGGACACAAGTACATCGGCGAGCTTTACAAGCGCGGTGTACGTAACTTCGTAGTAGAGCGCCTGCCCGAGGAGAATATACCCGAGGACGCAAACCTGCTACTGGTACCCGACTCCCTTGCGGCACTACAACGACTGGCAGAGCGCCAGCGCGATGAGTTTCAGATACCTGTCATCGGCATCACCGGCAGCAATGGCAAGACGGTGGTGAAGGAGTGGCTATACCAGCTTCTCTCCCCTGATGCATGCGTGACACGCTCACCACGCTCATACAACTCGCAGATAGGCGTGCCACTGTCCGTATGGCAGCTACGCAAAGAGACACAAGTGGGTATCTTTGAGGCTGGCATCAGTCAGGCAGGCGAGATGCAGCGATTGGCTGACATCATACAGCCTACCATTGGTATCATCACGACATTGGGCGAGGCGCACCAGGAGAACTTCCACAGCATGGAGGAGAAATGCCGTGAGAAGCTGCTGTTGTTCAAGGACTGTCCTACGCTGGTCTATCCAATGGACAAAGACATCATCTTCCGCACCATTAAGCAGTCGCAGTACAAAGGGCAGCTAATAGGATGGTCAGTCAATGACACCTCTGCCGCGTTCTATGTTGAAAGTACAGAGCAGAACGGCGAGACCACCACAGTGAACTACACCTTCAACGGTACAAAAGGTTCCTATACCATACCGTTCATAAGCACCGCGTCTGTGGAGAACTCCATCACCTGTGCTGCCACCGCACTACACCTCGGCATGAACGCTGACACCCTGTGCCAGCGCATGGCAGAGCTGGAGCCTGTGGCTATGCGCCTTGAGGTAAAGGAGGGACGCGACGGATGCACCCTTATCAATGATTCTTACAACTCTGACCTTGCATCACTTGACATAGCCCTTGACTTCATGCACCGCCGTCCTGACCACAACGGACGCCGCCGCACGCTGATAATAAGCGACATTGACCAGACGGGCCTGTCATGCAAAGAGATAACAAGCCGCATAGAGGCCATGGCTAAGAGCAGGGGCATAGAGAAACTCATCACCATAGGCGAGCAGTTCCAGGACTTTACGCCACAGTCTCTGCCGTCTTACCATACATTCAAGACTACAGAGGAGTTTCTTGAGAGCAATGCCTTTGCCGCACTGCGCAATGAGGTCATCCTCATAAAAGGCGCAAGGCGCTTCCACTTTGACCACATCACCGAACTGCTGGTCAACAAGGTACACGAGACAACGCTTGAGGTCAACCTCTCCGCCATCGTTGCCAACCTTAACTACTACCGTTCGCAGATGCACAGTGGCACCAAACTGGTGTGCATGATTAAGGCTAACGGATATGGTACCGGCGCAATAGAGATAGCCAAGACACTGCAGGAGCACCGCGTGGACTACCTTGCCGTGGCAGTAGCTGACGAGGGCGTGGCACTGCGACAGGCCGGCATAACCGCCAACATCATGGTGATGAACCCGGAGATGACGGCATTCAAGACTATGTTTGACTATGACCTGGAGCCAGAGGTCTATTCCTTCCGTCTGCTTGACGCACTCAGACACGCTGCACGCAAGGAGGGTATAACAGGCTGGCCTATACATGTCAAACTTGACACCGGTATGCACCGCCTGGGCTTCCACCCCGTGGACGATATGCCAAGGCTCATTGATTACCTGAAGAAACAAAACGCACTGACACCCCGTTCGGTGTTCTCACACTTCGTAGGAAGCGATGACGACTGTTTCGACGAGTTCTCTGCAATGCAGTATAAGATGTATCTGACAGGCGCCGACGCCTTGCAAGAGGCTTACCCGCACCACATACTAAGACACATCTGTAACTCCGCTGGCATAGAGCACTTCCCAGAGAGACAGATGGACATGTGTCGTCTGGGCATAGGCCTCTATGGTGTCAACCCGCGTAACAATGCGATAATAAACAATGTGGCATCACTGAAAACCACAATACTACAGTTACGCCAAGTGAAAGCCGGCGAATCCATAGGCTATTCACGCCGCACCACGCTTGACAAGGACTCCCTTATCGCCGCCATACCTATAGGCTACGCCGACGGACTGAACCGTCATCTGGGCAACCGCCACGGCTTCTGCCTGGTAAACGGCAAGAAGGCTGAGTATGTAGGCAATATATGTATGGACGTCTGCATGATAGACGTGACAGGTATAGAGTGTAAGGAGGGCGACAGCGTCGAGATATTCGGCGACAACCTGCCTGTAACCGAGCTCTCTGACCGTCTTGACACCATACCTTACGAGATACTCACAGGCATCTCCGAGCGTGTGAAGAGAGTTTATTTTAAGGATTAAACACAAAAGTCATGAATATACAGTTCCAACTTACAAAGGATGCCAGCCTATCACTGGCCCTTATCAATGACGAGAAGAAAAACGCCGTACTGCGTCGCATAGCTGACGAGATAGGACGGCAGTCTGATATGCTCCTTGAGGCAAACGCCAAGGACCTTAGCCGTATGGACCAGTCAAACCCTCTGTATGACCGTCTGCAGCTCACTAAGGAGCGCCTTGACGGCATAGCCTCTGACATGCGCCATGTAGCAGACCTGCCTACACCTCTCGGTCACATAACAAAGGACCACACACTGGAGAACGGTCTGAGACTCTACCGCGTCTCTGTTCCTTTCGGTGTCATCGGCATGATATACGAGGCACGTCCTAACGTGTCGTTTGATGTATTCTCCCTCTGTTTCAAGAGTGGTAATGCCTGCGTGTTGAAGGGTGGCAAGGATGCCGACGACTCCAACCGCGCCATTGTAGCCATGATTAAGCAGATACTCACAGAGGAAGGCATCAACCCTGACGTCATCAACCTGCTGCCTGCCACCCACGAGTCAACGGGCGAGATGCTCAATGCCGTAGGCTACATAGACCTCTGCATACCTCGCGGCGGCAAGAAGCTCATCGAGTTTGTACGCGACAATGCCAAGGTGCCTGTCATAGAGACCGGCGCAGGCGTGGTACACACTTACTTTGACAAGGACGGTGACCTGGAGAAAGGCAAGCGTATCATCAACAACGGCAAGACACGCCGCGTGTCTGTCTGCAACGCCCTTGACTGCCTGTTGGTACACAAGGACCGCGAGGCTGACATCCCAGCACTGCTCGAACTGATGAAAGACAAGGTACAGTTCCACTATGACAACTACGGCAAGGAGTGGATGTCATACGACCTCTCTATCAAGGTGGTTGACTCTCTTGATGAGGCACTGGCCCATATACGCAAGTACAGCTCCGGTCACTCTGAGGCCATCATAACAGAGAACAAGGAGACCGCCATGCGCTTCCAGAAAGAGGTGGATGCCGCATGTGTATATTGGAATGCTCCTACAAGCTTCACAGACGGTGCACAGTTCGGACTGGGCGCTGAGATTGGCATCAGCACACAGAAACTCGGTCCACGCGGACCTATGGCACTTGAGGAGATGACCACCTACAAGTGGATTATAGAAGGTGACGGACAGATAAGGAGTTAAGGAGTCAAGGAGTTAAGAACTCAACTTTCGCAAGCTCCAGTTTCGTTGGGTATCAGGTCTTTAGGTCGCTTCGCTTTCAGGTTTTAAGGTGAAAAAAGCAACCCTATTAGTGAAGAAGAAACATATATCACCTTATAACCTCATAACCTAAATCCTTATAACCTAAGAAGTTGAGCACTTGCGAAACTTGAATTAAGAAGTTAAGACAAATGAGTAATCTATATAATCTTTTTCTCAACAGCACAGGTATAACAACCGACAGCCGCGACTGTCCGAAGGGCAGCATCTTCTTCGCTTTGAAGGGCGAGACCTTTGACGGCAACAAATATGCAGGAGCAGCACTGGAGAAGGGTTGTTCCTACGCAGTTGTTGACGAGGCAGAGTACGCCACTGACGACCGATTCATCCTGGTGCCAGATGTGCTCACAGCCTTACAGCAACTTGCCAACGAGCACCGCCGTGCGCTCGGCACAAGGATTATAGGCGTGACAGGCACCAACGGCAAGACTACCACCAAGGAACTCATAGCTGCTGTTCTCTCTAAGAAGTATAACGTGCTCTACACGCAAGGCAACTTCAACAACCACATCGGAGTGCCAAAGACTCTCCTGCGCCTTACCAAAAAGCACGAGATAGCAGTGGTAGAGATGGGCGCCAACCACCCGGGGGAGATTAAGACCCTCGTCAACATCGTGGAGCCCGACTACGGCATCATAACAAACGTAGGCAAGGCCCACCTTGAGGGTTTCGGCTCTTTTGAGGGTGTGATAAAGACCAAGGGCGAGCTGTATGACTTCCTGCGCCAGAAAGGCGGCAGCAAGGTCTTCATAGATGCCGACAACGAGCACCTGGCAGGCATTGCCCACGACCTGGAGCAGATAAAGTACGGTGTAAAGAGCGATGCCGGTACACTGGCAGTAAAAGGCGAGGTAATAGCCTGCGACCCCTTCCTGCGTTTCCGTTGGAACGGTGGCGAGGTAAACACCCACCTTATAGGCGCGTACAATATATATAATATGCTCGCGGCTGCCACTATAGGCATGCACTTCGGCGTAACGCCTGCACAGATAAACGAGGCCTTGACAGAATATGTGCCGAGCAATAACCGCTCACAACTGACAGTAACGGAGAATAACAAGCTGGTGGTTGACACCTACAATGCCAACCCTACGTCAATGATGGCGGCGCTTGAGAACTTCACCCTTATGGCTATGCCGTCAAAGATGGCCATCCTCGGCAGCATGGGAGAGCTCGGTGCCGTAAGCCATGACGAGCACCAGCGCATCGTCAATTACCTCACGCAGCACGGATATAACGACGTATGGCTCGTGGGTAAGGAGTTCGGCAAAATAGAGTGCAACTACCGCAAGTTCGCCGACGTGGAGGCTGTGAAGCAGGAACTGCTCTCCCACCCTCTCAAGGACCAGTGCATACTGATAAAAGGCTCTAACACCATGAGGCTCTTTGAGCTGCCTCCATTGTTATAACACCCCGCAAACGATGAAACGAAGCAATAAGGAACTCCTGAAATTCCTCTCGCTGATGCCATTGTGCGCCATCGCCACATACTGTCTCGCATCCCTGAACTACAGTATATGGCTCCCCACAAGCCACATAGCCCCCTACACCATCATCTGCATGGTAGGTGGCTATGTGGCATGGAAGACGTGGCGGGGGCGCAGCTTCTGGCGACTGGGACTATCACTGTTGTCTTTCTCCACACTGACACGCGCACTCATAGAAATACTCCTCCACATAGCATACAGCACAACGCAGAATAATTTCCCCGAGGTACTCGCAGAGGCCATCGCCGTGTGGATATTCTGCTCCATCATACCGACAGCAGTATGCTGCATGATATACAAGTACATTTACTCACGATAAAAAAAGAGAAGATAGAGAGAAAATACACTTGCACAAAAACAAAATTTTAACTAACTTTGCACCTATCAGCGTCTTTGCAGCGGCACAAGACTTTTTTTATTTATTCAATCATATCAACTAACAAAACAAAAAACTAACTTCTATGAAACAAAAACTACGCTATGTACTTGGCGGAGCACTCGCTATGCTCGCTACCGCTACGATGGCAGACGAACTGCCTACACCTGTTTATTTCAACGATCTCTCCTCTCTCGACGGACTTACCATTGTTGGTAACGGACAATTTGAGGACGATGCAGATTCACGCTTCGGCAAGGTTTTCCACAACGACCCTACACTAACCAAGGCTATCCGCACCAACTGGCTGGAAGTACCAAACGTCTTCTCTAACTCCACAGAGACAAAGGAGGTGACCATAGGTTTCTGGGTAAACAAGAAAAACGCGGCAGATTATTTCTGGAGCCCTATCTTTACCGCCTACGGCGATTATAACGTAGGCATGAGCCACTCATGGGATGACGGCAACACAATGGGTTGGTGGCCGTTCTTCTACGTAGAGGCACGCGGATTAATGCAATGGAACGCCGGTGGATGGTGTGACTTCACTCCTGCCCAGAACGACAACCCTACCACCAATGAACAGAACCAGCCTGCCAATAACATGACAACAGCGTGGAGCGATGACGGCGCATGGCACTACTTCACTATCACCATCACCTCTTCCTCTGCAAAGGTATATGTGGACGGCAACGTAATAAACTCATGGACAATATCCGACAACAGTCTGGCAGGTTTGTTCACACAGACTGACCTCACACACTTCTGTCTTGGCGGCAACCAGGCTTTCGGATGGAACGACCCCGACCCGGCATTCGCCTTCGACGACTTTGCCGTCTATAACAAGGCTCTCACCTCTGAGGAGATTGCAGCGATAATCAGTGCGAAGACCAACACCACCGGAGTGCAGAACGTCAAGGCGGCAAAGGCAGAGAACGGAGCGCGCTATAACCTCGCCGGACAGAAAGTAGGTTCAGGCTTCAAGGGCATAGCCATAGAGAACGGCAAAAAGACGGTAATGAGATAACCTTCTTCCCATAGGAGGGAATAGGACATTTTGGTGATTTAACATTTCATTACAATTCGCAATCTAGAGAAAAAGCGAAGAAAAACATACCAACAAAGAAGAAGACTGTAACAACTCACAGTCTTCTTTTTTTCGTTTCCCAGGGTAAAAAGCGCCTTTTTTGCTTCTAAAAGCATAACTTTCATGTCGTAAAAGCATAGCTATTAGGGTGTGAAAGCTATCACCTTACACTGTAAAAGCATAGCTTTCACGCTGAAAAGGCCCTAAAATGTCACACTTCAGGCACCCCCCATTCTGTATAGTGCTGTATTACAGCACTTAACGCAAAACGAAAAATCCTTGCGATATTTCAAGCCAAAACCGAAGTTGGTGAAAAATATCGCAAGGAATTTAAGCCTAAAATAGGACATTTTAGCGATTCGCACTAAAATGCTGCATCGTGCACGGGCGTTGTTTAGAGCTTCTGCTCCACCTCTATCTCGGTGAAGGTCTCTATCACGTCGCCTGCCTGTATATCGTTGAAGTTGACGAGAGAGATACCACACTCAAAGCCTGTGGCAACCTCCTTGACGTCATCCTTATAACGCTTCAGAGCGTTGATTTCGCCTGTGAAGATTACGATACCGTCGCGTATGAGGCGAGCCTTGTCCTTGGCGTGTACCTTACCGTCGGTAACCATACATCCAGCCACGGCGCCGACCTTGGAAATCTTGAAGACCTCCTTGACCTCCACCTGACCAGTAGAAACCTCCTTCTTGACCTTGTCGAGCATACCCTCCATGGCAGCCTTGATATCGTCCATGGCATCGTAGATGACAGAGTAGGTATTGATTTCCACACCCTCCTGCTCTGCCAGTTTCTTGGCTGCAGCAGACGGACGTACCTGGAAGCCTACAATCATACCGTTCTCGGCGGTAGAAGCGAGCATCACGTCGTTCTCTGATATCTGGCCTACGGCCTTCATTATGACGTTCACCTGTACCTTCTCTGTTGACATCTTGATGAACGAATCGGAGAGGGCCTCCACAGAACCCTGTGTATCGGCCTTGACAACGAGGTTGAGCTCGTGGAACTCGCCCAGTGCCACACGGTGTGCAATCTCCTCCAGAGACAATATCTTGGTAGTTCTGAGGCTCTGCTCACGCTGCAGCTGCAGACGCTTGTTAGCTATGGTCTTAGCCTCCTGCTCGGTCTCCATGATGTGGAACGAGTCGCCAGCCTGAGGCGCACCGTTCAGACCCAGTATGATAACCGGCTCTGCTGGCTTTGCAGCCTCAACGTTCTGGTTACGCTCATTGAACATAGCCTTCACACGACCCCATGCCGTACCGGCTATCACGATGTCGCCCACGTGCAGTGTACCATTGCTTACAAGCACAGTAGAGACATATCCCCTACCCTTGTCAAGTGATGACTCTATGACAGAGCCTGTAGCCTTACGGTTAGGGTTAGCCTTCAGGTCAAGCATCTCAGCCTCAAGGAGCACCTTCTCCATGAGTTCCTCAACGCCGATACCCTTCTTGGCACTGATTTCCTGACACTGGTACTTACCGCCCCACTCCTCTACGAGAAGGTTCATGGCAGCCAGGTCCTGGCGTATCTTGTCGGGGTTAGCACCCGGCTTATCAATCTTGTTGATGGCAAACACCATAGGTACATTGGCAGCCTGTGCGTGTGCTATAGCCTCCTTAGTAGTAGGCATTATAGAGTCATCGGCAGCAATGATGATGATGGCGATATCGGTTACCTGAGTACCACGGGCACGCATGGCGGTAAACGCCTCGTGACCTGGGGTATCGAGGAATGTGATACGGCGGCCGTCCTCCAGTCTTACATTGTAAGCACCTATGTGCTGTGTGATACCGCCTGCCTCACCGGCAATGACGTTAGTATTACGCACATAGTCAAGCAACGAAGTCTTACCATGGTCAACGTGACCCATGACGGTAACGATAGGAGCACGTGACATCAAGTCGTTCTCATCGTCATCTTCCTCATGTATGGCCTCCTGCACCTCGGCGCTGACATACTCCGTAGTGAAGCCGAACTCGTCAGCCACCAGATTGATAGTCTCTGCGTCAAGACGCTGGTTGATACTAACCATGATACCTACAGACATCAGCGTACCGATAAGCTTGGTCACAGGCACATCCATCATGTTGGCAAGCTCTGACACAGTAACAAACTCTGTCAGCTTCAGTGTCTTGCTCTCAAGTTCGGTATTGAGTGCGTCCTCCTCACGCTGCTGTGCAGCGGCGTCACGCTTCTCCTTACGATACTTGGCGCCCTTCTTGGTCTGTGAGCCCTTGCTGGTAAGACGTGCAAGCGTCTCCTTAACCTGACGTGCTACATCCTCCTCGCTGACCTCCTGCTGTCCGCCCTTCTTCTTATTCTTTTTCTTCTTGCCTGTACCCTGCTGCTGGTTGGCGGCCTTACCTGCTGTAACACGGGCATTCTTGCCGTTCTTGCCTCCCTGCTGCTGGTTAGCGGCATCATTCACATCTACGCGCTCCTTGCCTATGCGGTTACGCTTCTTCTTCTCTGAGGCTTTCTCCTCACGCTCCTTCCTGCGCTCCTCCTTAGACTTCTTCTTAGGATGAGTGGACTGGTTGAGAGCGTCAAGATCAATAGTACCTATCACGTTAGGACGGGTGATGGTCTTACGCTCACTCTTCAGAGTGTATATCTCCACCTCCTTGTTGTCCTGAGGCGCATCGGCCTTGGCAGGCTGTGCGTCGTTCTTCTCCTTTGGTGCTGCCTCTGCAGGTGCTGCCGGCTTAGCCTCAGCCTTCGCTGCGGTTTTTTCTGCTGGAGCCTTAGCCTCTGCCGGTGTCTTTTCAACGACAGCGGCAGCCTTCTCCTGAGGCTCCTCTTTCTTCTCTGCCACAGGCTCTACAGGCTTTGTCTCAACCACTGGCTCTGCCTTAGCCTCGCTCTTCTGCTCAGCAGCCTCCTTAGGCTCCTCCTTCTTGGCAGCCTTACCTGAAAGACTGTCAAGGTCTATCTTACCCAGAGGCTTGGCTGTCTGCCTGTTAAGCAGGGCCTCACCCGGTGTCACAGCCTTGGCAGGCTCCGCAGCGGCGCCAGCCGTGCGCTCCTTGCCAGGCTTCTTTTCCTTCTCTGGTTTCTTAAAGAGTTTCTCCGCTTGCGACCTTACCTCTCTATCCACCCTGAAAGCAGCCTGCAAGGCTTCTTGCTGTGCATCGTTAAGCTTAAAAGCCAGTTCATTTTTCACTTCACCCAGTTCGGGCCTTTTTGATAGGAAGTCGACAGCAGTCTGCAAACCTATGTTGAGTTCTTTTATTATTTTATTCAGTCTTATACTCATGCTTCGTTTTTTTAGATTTGTTAGGGGTTAGGGGTATTATCGTGGAGCGGTGATTACTGCTGCTCAAACTCTGACTTCAGGACGTTGAGAACGTGGTCAACGGTCTCCTCCTCCAGGTCAGCCTTGGAAATCAGCATCTCTCTTGGTGCTCCCAACACTTGCTTAGCGGTGTCGAGTCCTAATCCCTTTATAGCGTCGATAATCCACTGGTCTATTTCGTCGTTGAACTCATCCAGGTAGATATCCTCCTCCTCGGCGTTGTCAAGCTCACGGAATACATCGATGGTGTACTCTGTAATCATAGAGGCGAGCTTGATGTTCTGTCCGCTGCGGCCGATAGCCAGTGACACTTCCTCTGGTCTGAGGTAAACCTCAGCCTTGTGCTCCTCCTCATTGATATTGATGCTGTTAATCTGAGCAGGTGCCAGTGCACGCTGTATGAAGAGCTTGATATTCTGTGTGTAGTTGATAACGTCAAGGTTCTCGTTACACAGCTCACGCACGATGCCATGCACACGGCTACCCTTGACACCTACGCATGCTCCTACTGGGTCGATGCGGTCGTCAAAGCTCTCTACTGCCACCTTGGCGCGCTCACCAGGTATGCGTGCTATCTTACGCACGGCTACCAGTCCCTCAGCTATCTCAGGCACCTCAGCCTCGAGCAAACGCTGCAGGAAGAGCGGAGAGGTACGTGAGAGATATATCTTAGGATTGTTGTTGTCGTTTGTCACGCGGTCGATGACAGCCTTCACAGCCTCATTCTTACGATACACGTCACTTGGTATCTGGTCATTCTTCTGGAGAATAAGCTCATTGCCCTCGTCATCAACCACCAGCACCTCGCGCTTCCATATCTGATATACCTCACCGGTAATAATCTCACCGACACGGTCCTTATACTTATTATACAAGGTATCGTGCTCCAGCTCAAGTATCTTGCTTGCCAGTGTCTGACGCAGGTTCAGGATGGCACGGCGACCGAACTTGGCGAAGTCCACGCGCTCTGACACGTCCTCACCAATCTCATAGTCAGCCTCTATCTTCTGTGCCTCTGACAGTGCTATCTCCTTGTTCTCATCACTTACCTCACCATCGGCTACCACCACACGGTTACGGTATATCTCAAAGTCACCCTTGTCAGGATTGACAATGACATCAAAGTTAGCGTCACTGCCGAAAAGCTTTGCTATAACATTACGGAAGCTCTCCTCAAGTACGCTGACGAGAGTAGTGCGATCGATGTTTTTCGTCTCTTTGAACTCACGAAAAGTATCAATCATGCTTGGTTGTTGTGTCTTCTGTTTAGTTGCCATTTTATATTTTTATTTTTTATTTTCTAAATTAGTATTCGCCTTAATCTGCATTCCCCTCCCTACAACGGTGTCGGGGTGTGCCTCTCTTACTTAAACTCTATCACGTACTTGCAGTATTTCACGTCATCCATAGAGAACGTGCGCTCCACGTCAACCATGACGGGACGTTTCTTGCCCTCCACGCGTTGCTTCTCCTGCGTCTTCACAGTGAACTGTCTTCCTTCCACTCCGAGCAGTTCTCCCTTATACTTCTGCCCGTCGCCGGCGAGTACCTCTACCTGCTTTCCTATGCAGTTGATGTACTGCTGCTCTACCTTGAAAGGCTGTCCTATACCGGCAGAGCCCACCTCTAACTCATAATCCTCCTCATCACGGCTGAGATGTTCCTCTATGTAACGGCTCAACTCACAGCAGTCTTCTATCCACACACCATCAGCATGGTCTATCTCCACTACTATGCGGTCGTCTGCCGACACCTCCACATCAACAAGGAAATACTCTTTTCCCTCCAGCCACTCTTCTACGATGCTCTTTACTTTGCTCTTCTCTATCATACTATGTCTATTATTTCACATGTACTTTGCGATATCTGTTCTTTAATAAAAGAATGAGGAACTCATGTTTCTGAGCTCCTCATTCCACTGAACAAATGCAAAGTTACGCTTTTTTTTCCATCTGCGCAAACTTTTATGTGTTTTTTTATACATTATCGCATTTCTCGCCCTCTATTTCTATTCTGAACGTCGTTCCCTTGCCTATTTCCGAGCGTAGCACATATATTTTCCCGTGATGGTACTCTTCTATGATACGCCGTGCCAACGACAGCCCCAGTCCCCATCCGCGCCTCTTGGTGGTGAAGCCTGGCCTGAACACGTTCTTTATGTTACTGCGCTCTATGCCTTTACCCGTGTCTGTCACATCTATGATGACACGGTTGCCCCTGTTGGTGGCGGTGATATCTATCCTACCCTCGCCTTCCATGGCATCTACGGCATTCTTGCAAAGGTTCTCAAACACCCACTCAAACAGTTGCTGGTTAACCACCACACGCATAAAGTCATCCATGGCATGCAGCGATATATTGACACGCTGCGATGTACGACGGCTCATGTATTCCACCACATTGAACAGCACCTCCCGCAGGCTTACGCTGTGACGCTCTGGTGCCGAACCTATCTTTGAGAAGCGGTCGGCTATTAGCTGCAGGCGCTTCACATCCTTGCTCATCTCAGGCACCAGCGTGTCATCAGGATATGTCTCCTTGAGTATCTCCGTCCATGCCATAAGGCTGGAGATAGGCGTGCCGAGCTGATGTGCGGTCTCTTTCGACAGTCCTACCCACACTTTGTTCTGCTCTGCCTTCTTTGACGTAAGCAATGCAAAGATGGCTATCACCACGAATATCATCACTACGCCGAGCTGTATGTAAGGATAGTAAGCCAGTCGGGTAAGCAGCAGCGAGTCGTCATAGCATACCAGGAGATAGTTGTCTGCTCCCTCGCCCGTCTGCACCTTGATAGGCTGGTGTCCACGACTCATCCTCTTTGCAGCATCATTCACCACGGCGAGCGTGTCTGCCTCGTTCTTGGCCTTTATCGTCACATTACGGTATGTCTGTACCGTACCATGCGCATCGGTCACTATCACGGGTATGGTGTTGTTCTGCTCTATAACCTTCAGCACCAGGTTAAGGTCTGTATTCTCGTCAGCCAGGCTCAGGGTATGCATAGCCTCAGCCCATATCTCCATGCGCTTCCGCTCCTCCTGCGCCAAATCACGCACGAGGAAATGGCTCGCCACCAGCGACACAGCGGCTATCAGCACCGCCATCGCCACAAGGGTTATCTTCACCTGGCGTATCCTGTCTGTCCAAACCACCTTTTTCATCACACCCGTAAAACGACGCCCTGCACAGTGCGTCAGTCTTGTTCCTTACAGTATTTCTTCAGTGCACGCGCCACACCGTTAGCCCATGTGTCTATGCCACCGTCCATGTCAAGAGAGGACACCAGCTTCACCACGCTCTCTATAGGCATGCCGTAACGCAGCACGCCAGAGATAAGCTTGGCATAGTTCCAGTATTCTTTCTTGAACTTGCCCGACAAGCCCTCCATGGTTGTCTTGTATCCACGCTTGTTCACAAACTGGAAGTCATAGCGCTTGGTACCGTCTGGCTGCACGCACTTTATTATCTTGCCGCTGTTGACGCTCTTAGGCACTATCATGCCCTCCTCGTCGTCCTGCAGACCGGTGAATATCTCGTATGGTCTGCCGTCAAGCAGTCCTACGAAAGCCAGCCACTTTTCTTTCTCGTTCTGAAAACGCACCACATCGCAGTCAAGGACCTCGGGACGCGTCTCTGTCATTGCCCGTGCGTTTGTATTCTCTACCATATAGTTTTCCTTCCTTTTTTCGTACAAAGGTAAAGATTTTATTTCTAATACACAATTAAATTTGGCTTTTCAAACAACTTTTCGTAATTTTGTATGCGATATGACAGAAGACTTTGACATACACAGGGAACGCACTGGCTCTGCCGAGAAAGAGTTTGAGAAGGCTCTGCGCCCGTTGGACTTCAACGATTTCAGCGGTCAGCAGAAGGTGGTGGAGAACCTCCGCGTGTTCGTTGACGCCGCGAAATACCGTGGCGAGCCACTTGACCACACCCTGCTCCACGGACCACCGGGACTGGGTAAGACCACGCTCTCCAATATCATAGCCAACGAGCTGGGCGTGGGGTTCAAGCTCACCTCCGGTCCAGTGCTTGACAAGCCAGGAGACCTTGCCGGACTGCTCACGTCGCTCGAGACCAACGACGTGCTGTTCATCGATGAGATACACCGACTGTCACCTGTGGTGGAGGAATACCTATACTCTGCCATGGAGGACTATCGCATCGACATAATGATAGACAAGGGTCCGTCGGCACGAAGCATACAGATAGACCTCAACCCCTTCACGCTCATCGGTGCCACCACACGTTCCGGACTGCTCACCGCACCGCTTCGCGCGCGCTTCGGCATCAATATGCACCTGGAGTATTACGACCCGCAGACGCTGGCAAAGATTATACGACGCTCTGCCGGACTACTCCAGGTTCCGATAAGCGATGCCGCCTGCGACGAGATATCACGACGCTCACGCGGTACGCCGCGTATTGCCAACGGACTGCTGCGACGTGTACGCGACTTCGCACAGGTGCGTGGCAACGGTTCTATTGACATGCAGATAGCCAAGACCGCACTGGAGGCTCTCAATATTGACGAGTACGGACTTGATGAGATAGACAACAAGATTCTGCTCACTATCATCGACAAGTTCAGCGGAGGTCCGGTGGGCATCAGCACCATAGCCACCGCCATAGGCGAAGACGCCGGCACTGTAGAGGACGTATATGAGCCTTACCTGATAATGGAAGGATTCATAAAGCGTACGCAGCGTGGACGAATGGTCACCGAACTGGCATACGCTCACCTCGGACGCAACCCTTACAAACAGGGAAGCAACATCCTATCACCGTCATTCTTTGACTAAACGGCATACAATATGAGGACAGCTATATTCACAGGGTCTTTCAATCCCTTTACCATAGGCCACGCCGACATAGTAGAACGCGCACTGAAGATATTCGACTGCGTAGTGATAGGCATAGGCCACAATCCGCAGAAGACGGAGGCGGCTGACGTGCAGGCACGCATAGAACAGATAACAGCGGTGTACAAGGATGAGCCGCGAGTAAAGGTGGAGGCTTACAGCGACATGGCAGCAGACCTCGCCGCACGTCACAATGCAGTGGCAGTGGTCAAGGGTGTGCGCTCGGTACAAGACTATGAATATGAGCGCAGCCAGGCTGAATACAACCGCTTACTCGGCGACGGGCTGGAGACAGTGTTGTTCTTCGCTCGTCCTACCCTTGCGGCTGTGTCAAGCAGCGCGGTAAGGACATTGCAGCACTTCGGTAAGGATGTAAGCAAGTTCCTGCCGTAACAACTCATAATTCATCGCTCGGCACGCAGTGACGCTTGTCAGAAGCAAGAATGCTTAATATGCATAACGTAACTCTAATTCATCACCCTTAACCATTCACTTCTCCCTCCCTCTCAGGGAGGGGTGGGGTGGGTCTCTTTCTAATTCATCACCTTAACTTTTCACTTCCCCCTCCCTCACAGGGAGGGCTGGGGTGGGTCTCTTAAATTCATAACTTCGAATGATAACATACTCAGCTGAAAACGTAAAGATGCCCAAGATACGCAAGCGCGATACCTCGGCATGGATTAAAAGGGTGGCGGCCACATATAACCGCACCGTGGGAGAGGTAGGCTATCTCTTCTGTGATGACGAGAAGATACTTGAGGTAAACCGCGAATATCTTCAGCACGACTATTACACCGACATCATAACATTTGACTACGACGAGGGCGACCAGATAAACGGCGACCTCGTAATTTCACTTGACACCGTACGCACCAACGCAGAACTGTTTGGCAAGACATACGAGGAGGAGCTACACCGCGTCATCATACACGGCATTCTCCACCTCTGCGGCATCAACGACAAAGGTCCGGGCGAGCGCGAGATTATGGAGGCGGCAGAGAATAAGGCTCTCGCCATGAGGTGATAGCAAAACGTCAGAAAAAGAAATCTAAATAATAAAAAAGTACTGTTTTTTGTTGCACATTTCAACAAAAAGCAGTACTTTTGCTTTCATAATGTAACTTTATATACTAAAATAAAAGGAAAAAGAAAAAATGGAGAAACTTGACAATCTGGACAAGAAAATCCTGTCCATACTTTCAAAGAACGCCCGCATCGCATTCAAAGACGTAGCTGAGGCTTGCGACGTGTCACGCGCCGCCGTACACCAGCGTGTAGAAAGGCTCAAGGAGTCTGGTGTAATCACTGGCAGCAGCTTCTCTGTAAACCCGAAGTCTGTGGGTTACAGCACATGCACATACGTAGGTATAAGACTGGAGCGCGGCTCTATGTACAGGGACGTGGTAAAGAAACTCGAGGGAATACCCGAGATAGTGGAGTGCCACTTCACAACCGGCCCTTACACCATGCTCGTAAAGCTCTACGTACGCGACAACGAGCAGCTCATGCAGTTGCTTAACGGCACACTGCAGTCTATCGAGGGTGTGGTATCAACAGAGACTCTCATATCTCTTGACCAGAGCATAAAAAGAGATTTCCCAATTCACGAGGACGAGGAAGAATGAACGACAAGCGTTTCTCACTAGACACATTGTACGACAGCGCCTACGAGGGTATTGACATTAAGTGCAGACCTGTCATAGGCATAACGGCAAACCACGAGGAAATGGATGCCACGCTGCGCGAGGCTTACTGCCAACAGGTGGTAAGAGCTGGCGGTGTGCCTGTCATCATCCCTGCCATTGACGATGTTGAGGTGATACGCCAGACGCTAAACCGCATCGATGCTCTCATCCTCTCAGGAGGAGGCGACCACAACCCTTTGTGGATGAATGAACAGCCGTCGCCAAGGTTGGGAAACATCAACGCAACACGAGACCGCGCCGAACTACTCATCACACGACTGGCTTATAACCGTTGCATGCCAATGCTCGGCATCTGCCGTGGTATGCAGACGCTGGCAATAGCACTCGGCGGGCATGTGACACAAGATATCTACACCGCACCAAGGGAGGATGCTCTCGCCTCACATCCCTTGATAAAGCACTCACAAGACGCTGACCGCACGGAGCCTACCCATCAGGTAGAGATAGCCCAGGGTTCCACGCTGGCCTCCATATACAATACGTCAACGCTGTATGTCAACTCCTTCCACCACCAGGCCGTAATCAATACCGGCAACCATCTTGCCGCGTCCGCAACGTCTGTTGACGGCATCATTGAGGCCATGGAGAGCTGTGAGTTCAAGAGCATCATTGGCGTGCAATGGCACCCGGAATGGCTCGGCAACGACGGTTTGCCGCTGTTCCAGTGGCTGACGCAACATGCAGCAGAGTATCGCAAGGCGCAGGAGGTGCATAACCGCATACTGTCTGTTGACTCACATTGCGACACCCCGATGTTCTTCCATCAAGAGGTAAACTTCCTGAAACGCGACCAGCGAATACTCGTTGACTTGCACAAGATGCGTGAGGGACGGCTTGATGCCACTACCATGGTATGTTACCTGCCACAGCCCTGGACTCCCGACAACGGAGCACCTGAGGCTCGCAAGGGCAAGACCTTCAGTGAGCTGGTGCACTACCCTATCAACTCCCCACGCGAGTACACCGATTTTATATTCGACGAGATAGAGCGCATAGTGGCTGACAGCCACGGTCAGATAGCACAGGCACGTTCCGTAGCCGACATCAAGGCTAACAAGACGGAGGGACGCAAGAGCATAATACTCGGCATAGAGAACGGTCTTGCCATTGAGAATGACATCAACAACCTGCGGCACTTCGCCGAGCGTGGCATAACATATATGACGCTATGTCACAACGGCGACAACCTTATATGCGACTCCGCCAAGGGTGCCGGCATCAACAACGGCGTGTCTGCCTACGGTAAGGAGGTGATACGCGAGATGAACCGCCTCGGAATAATGGTTGACCTCAGCCACGCCGGTGAGAAGAGTTTCTACGATGCCCTTGAGATAAGCAGCACCCCGATAGTATGCTCACACTCTAACTGTCGCAGTCTGTGTGACCATCCGCGCAACCTTACCGACGACCAGATGCGCCGCTTGGCAGAGGCCGGAGGCATCATGCAGATAACGCTTTATGCCGGTTTCCTGCGACAGGACGGCAAGGCCACTATCCTCGATGCCATCAACCACTTGGAGCACGCCATCGCCATCATGGGCATAGACCACGTAGGCATAGGCACCGACTTCGACGGCGACGGTGGTGTACCTGGCATGGCTGACGCCTCAGAGGTCATCAACCTCACCATGCACCTGCTACGCCGCGGCTACTCAGAAGAGGACATCCGCAAGATATGGGGCGGCAACTGGCTCAGGCTGATGCAAGAGGTACAAAAGAACAAGATATAGCCACTATAGCCACTATAGCTACTATAACAAAATAATCCCCCGCCCACAATGGACGGGGGATTATTTATATCCTCAAAAACATTACTGTTCCTTGTTCTCTTCGTTGCGCTCCGGACGCTGACGACGCTCGCCACGCTCTGGACGTGGACGGCGTGGGCGACGCTCACGCTCCTCATATCCCTCTGGCTTCTCAATGAGAACCTTGTGTGAGAGTTTGTACTTACCGGTCTTGTCGTCTATCTCAAGGAGCTTAACCTGTATCTTGTCGCCCTCCTTGATACCAGCCTCTTCGACTGTCTCAAGACGCTTCCAGTCTATCTCTGAGATATGGAGCAGGCCATCCTTGCCTGGCAGTATCTCAACGAAGCAGCCGTAAGGCATGATTGAGCGCACGGTGCCCTCATATACCTCGCCAACCTCTGGCACTGCCACGATGCCCTTAATCTTCAAGAGAGCAGCATCGATAGCCTCCTTATCTGGAGCTGATACCTGAACCTTACCTACGCCGTCCTCCTCATCAATAGTAATAACGGTGTTGGTATCCTCCTGTATCTGCTGTATAATCTTACCACCAGGACCTATCACTGCACCGATGAACTCCTTAGGAATCTCTATCTGTACGATACGTGGAACCTGTGGCTTGAAGTCTGCACGTGGCTCGCTGATAGTATCTGTCAGGCAGCGCAGGATGTGCTCACGGCCAGCCTTAGCCTGCATCAGAGCCTTCTCAAGAATCTCGTATGACAGACCGTCACACTTGATATCCATCTGTGTAGCTGTCAGACCATCCTTTGTACCAGTGGTCTTGAAGTCCATATCACCGAGGTGGTCCTCATCACCAAGGATATCAGAGAGCACTGCGTACTTGTCCTCACCTGGGTTCTTGATAAGACCCATAGCGATACCGCTGACAGGCTTCTTCATTGGTACACCTGCATCCATCAGTGCCAGTGTGCCGGCACATACGGTAGCCATAGATGATGAGCCGTTTGACTCAAGTATCTGGCTTACCAAGCGGACGGTGTAAGGGAAGTCCTCAGGTATCTGACCCTTCAGTCCGCGCCATGCCAAGTGACCGTGACCAATCTCACGACGGCCTACGCCGCGCTGAGCCTTAGCCTCACCTGTACAGAATGGTGGGAAGTTATAGTGCAGAAGGAACTTCTGGTAGTAACGGTCGAGCACGTCGTCAACGAGCTTCTCGTCAAGCTTAGTACCCAGTGTACATGTAGAGAGAGACTGTGTCTCACCACGTGTGAAGATAGCAGAGCCGTGAGGCATTGGCAGTGGTGACACCTCGCACCATATAGGACGGATGTCGGTAGTCTTACGACCGTCAAGACGAATACCCTCATCAAGGATGCAGCGGCGCATAGCGTCACGCTCTACATCATGATAGTACTTGTCTGCCAGAGTATTCTTCTCCTCCAGCTCATCCTCTGTAAGGTCTGTGTGTGCAGCGGCATATCTCTCCTTGAACTCGGTGATGATAGCCTCGAAAGCCTCAGCACGTGCCTGCTTCTCAAGAGCCTGCTTAACGACGTCGTAAGCCTTCTGGTAGCACTCAGCCTTTACCTGCTCCTTGAGGTCGTCATCGTTAACCTCGTGGCAGTACTCACGCTTCTGCTTGGTGCCAAGCTCCTGCATCAACTCCTCCTGCAACTGACACATAGGCTTGATAGCCTCGTGAGCAGCCTTAAGAGCGTTAAGCAAGTCAACCTCCTGCACCTCTTTCATCTCACCCTCAACCATCATAATGTTCTCTGCGGTAGCACCTACCATGAGGTCCATGTCTGCGTCAGCCATCTGAGCCTTTGTAGGGTTGATGACATACTCGCCGTTAACACGGGCTACGCGCACCTCAGATATCGGGCACTCGAATGGAATGTCAGAACATGCCAGGGCACATGAAGCTGCGAAACCTGCCAAAGCATCAGGCTGATCTACGCCGTCTGCTGAGAACAATATAACATTTACATATACCTCTGCGTGGAAATCACTCGGGAAGAGCGGACGCAGGGCGCGGTCTACAAGTCTACAAGTGAGGATTTCATCATCGTTAGCCTTACCCTCACGCTTGTTAAATCCGCCAGGGAAACGGCCAGCAGCAGCGTACTGCTCACGATACTCCACCTGAAGTGGCATAAAGTCGGTTCCCGGTACAGCGTCCTTAGCCGCGCATACGGTAGCTAACAACACAGTGTTGCCCATGCGCAGTGTGCATGAGCCGTCGGCCTGCTTGGCCAACTTTCCAGTCTCAATGGTGATGGTGCGTCCATCAGGCAGTGAGACGGTCTTTGTAATTACGTTCATCTAATTTTTTTATTGTTTTAACTGTTCATCTTTTCATCCGCATAGCGCCTTGCCATACGGACATAATTGCATAAATCGCACAAATTTACTAATTCTTAACGGATTACGCAAATACTTTAACATTCTTTATACAAAGAACTTCTCCCACTATGATTTACGTAGAGTACATCAGCTATAAAAACGGAACAGCTAAAACGGTACATCGTTATCTGTCTGAAAGAATTGTTCAATAAATATGGTAGCATCAGGAGCCTCACCCTGCACCGGAGCATCGGCATCTTCCTGTTGGCAGTCGTCTATATCGCCAACAAGATATTTCAGTTCTGGATGCATGCCAAGCATCTTCTTCATCAGTTCACTGTTGAGGGATAATGGCTTCTCCATTGACCTTTTATATTCTTGCCATGCTTCGAGAGGCGTCACCTCATTATGCCTCTCCTCACAAACAAATCGTCTAAGTTCTTCCTGAAGGTATTCTATTTCCATTCGCTTATATTTGCATACATTCTTCAGCATGCTTTTGGAAAGACTGATGGCATACTCTTCTAACCATTCGGGATTGACGTGATTCCTTTTAAGAAACCGCAAAAATTCTATCCCAGTCCGTACAAAGCTATAATCCTGGTGGAAAGTATCATTGAAAGAATCGAGATTATCGTAAAGACCTAGCATATTGTCAAAGCCTGAAAATATCAATTTCTGTTCAAACCTGAACAGACACTGCAAGGCATGTTTCTGTTCATCATTATACTGACCACTGTCCAAGTCCTGTGTCATACGGGAATAGACATCTTCAACCATCTCGTAAACATAACAATCATCGATG
>JAEEGF012453026.1_pt1 | contig 26613 bp, 26 predicted proteins | sample 9134171 | NCBI WGS metagenome assembly JAEEGF01 (sample SAMN16246542, study PRJNA631951) | gut metagenome | biome: gut microbiome; feature: rumen; material: AP-attached | host: Bos | place: Iran: Karaj | collected 2018-10 | reverse complement strand
GCTGCCAAGGAAGCGCACACCTTGCTGGAAGTGAACAACCACTCGTTGGCTCCTGCGCGACACAAGACGGTGGCACGCGACAACAATCTCGAAATTCTGCGACTCTGCAAGAAATACGAGGTGCCGACGATTTTAGGCAGTGATGCCCACATATCGTTCCAAATAGCCGACTACGAGCGACTTTACCCCTTGCTGGAAGAAACTGATTTCCCTGACGAACTGATTATGAACTACTGGCCAGACAGATTCTTCGACTATCTGGGCATTAGCAGGCCAATTAGTGGCGCATGATGACGTAGATGATGACGGGAGCACCAATCAACGGTGTGACGGCATTAAGGGGAATCAGACCGCTTTCACCAGGCAGACAGCAAATGAGATTGCACAACAGGGCAATCACAGCTCCCATCAGCATCGTGGCAGGCAACAGCGAACGGTGATTATCGGTGGTGAGCAACAGGCGGGCCATGTGAGGGACAGCCAGTCCGATGAATGCCACAGGACCACAGAAGGTGGTGGTGATAGCTGTGAGAAGTCCCGTTACAACGAGGAGCCAGTTTCTGACACGCACGATATTGACGCCCAAATTTTCTGCATAATTATCGCCCAGCATCAGGGCATTGAGCGGTTTGATGAGCAGCAGACTGCCCAAAAGACCAGCTATGCTGACCAGACAGAACCAAGGCATCATCCGCATGGACACACCACCAAACGAGCCCAGTCCCCACACCATATAACTGCGCACACCTTCGTCGGTAGCAAAATAATTGAGCAACGAGATGGCGGAGTTGGCAATGTAGCCTATCATGATGCCGATGATGAGCAACATGACGTGATTGCGCACGAAGGTGGAGAAAAAGAAAATAAGCGCCATGACAGACATAGCACCAACGAAAGCTGCCACCATCACAGCCACGAAACCCGTAAAACTGACAGAGCCTGACGATATGCTACCACCAAGGAACAGCATGACCAAAGCCACACCCAAGCCGGCACCACTGTTGATGCCGAAAATGCTGGGACCTGCCAACGGATTGCGGAAAGCCGTCTGAAGCATGAGTCCACTTGTTGCCAAAGCACTGCCGCAAAGGATAGCCGTCAAAGCCTGAGGCAGACGCGACTGCAGAATGATATACTTCCACGAAGGGCGCACATCGTCACCGCCCGTCAGGATGCAAAGGGCATCAGCGAAGGGGATATTGACAGAGCCAATCACCAAATTGATAAAAAACAACAGGATGATGGCAACAGCAAGCGCCAGACAATATACGATTCCTTTATTCATGCAGTTTCTGATAATAACGCAAAGGCTTGGGATTTGGGGTGTCTGGATGAAGTATCTGAATGAAATCAGACAAAAGATAGTCGGGACGGAAAGGCGACTCCTCGTAGAAGAGCGTCTGCTCCACATTGCAGGCATAGACATTCCTATAGGCAAAGGCCTGCAACTGGCGGTAGCCATGATACTCACTCAGCAGTTCGCGATAGGTATGGGAGTGGTCGCTGCTATAGCGATACATCCAGACATCGGCATTACCAGCACGCTCAAGCACACTTTCGAAAGCCAGTGAGAGACTGCCGCTATGAGAATCGTCAGCCCACGGATAGCGCCCTCCGGCATCCTGCACCATCTGACCAATCGTGCTGCGTCCGCCCGGGACATACCACACCGTTCCCACCATCTTATCAAGGACAACGGAGCGCCCTGCCCCTAACTGCCGAACATCATGACGAAGCGACTGATAGTTGTTGTCGACAACGGCAAAGAGGCTGTCGGTGGTTTGTTCCTTGCCAAACAGCATTCCATAGAATTTCATCCACTCAGCACGTGCCAAAGGCGATGTTTCCATATATTCGGCACACTCCACGAGAGGAACGTCTATCTCCTCCAGTTTGCCATAACCGCCACTGTTCTCAAAAGGCGACAGCAGAATAACATCTGGCTTGACGTCAATGATTTTCTCGACCATAGGATTCATACCGCTGCCGCAATCGGCAATGCGCCCAGCACTCACCTGTTGCTGAACATAGGGAATTTTGATATACTTCAGGTCGGCAACACCCACAATGCGGTCGGCACGTCCTATCGTCGCCAGCAATGAGCAGTGAACTGTCGTAAAGACGGCAGCTCGCTCAACTGGAGTGCGAACAACGGTGCCATGAGGAAGATGGGCGGGCAACTGCGACGAACGGGGCACAAGGATATAGGTATGCAGCAGTTTCCCCTCTTTCCAGGGATTGCGAATGTCAACCTGCGTAAACCCATCGTGCCTGACTATAGTGAGCAACAACGAGTACTTCAAGTGCAACGTATCACCCTCTTCTTGTGAAGCCCCTGTTCGGGCTCCACAAGAAGACAGCAATACGGCGATAATTCCTAAAAGGAGAAAACGAGACATTAGTAGATAATCGTTTCAGAACCTAAATTAAATGCAAAACGAGCCGGGCCTACACCGCAATCAAAGGTTGCTATTTTCTGGAACGAAGGTGAGAACACATTCACAAAACCATTAGTTGCCCAATCGGCATATGTACCATATTCACTTGTTGTCGTTTGGTATGCGGCAATAAATACATTCTCTGTAAGTGGGTCTACTCCGATGGCTGCAGGAATTGTAATTCCTTCTGGCTTAAATTCCGTGGAAGAACCACTCTGGATGTTATATACGTGATAAGAGACAGGGTCGCTTGAACCAAAAGCAGAGCAATATGCATAGATTTTATAACCTGCGCAAGCCATTGCTGTAGCATTAGGAATAATCTGTGTGACAGAAAGGTCTGAAACTGACGTGCCTGAAATTCTATAAACACCTGCATGCTCCTGTGCATAATCTGGAGCAGGACCGTATTGACCGAAGTCGAGGAAATAGATATCAGACCCTGCAACAGCTATCTCCTGAGGATTACGGATATTTTCATTCCTCAATGTCTGTTCTGTTCCTGTTGTCAAATCAATCATTGAAATAGATGCATTACCGTTGCCATAATCGCTATTTGCAACAAACATGTATCCATTGGAGATAGTTACACCCTCAGGATAAGAACCGACTTTGTATTTCTTGTTCAAAGAGAAAGTAACGGTATCAATGGCAGCAACATATCCTCCAAAAGTGGAAACATAAATCTTGTTGTCATAAGCAGCTATACGACGAGGACTTACACCATCGGTTCCGCCCAACATTGATTCGGAAGTAAGGTCGATGCGCTGAATAAGTTTCAGCGTCTTGGCATTTGTGACAAACACAGAGTTCTCACCGTCAACAACAATATAGAACTTGTCGCCATAGCGAAGGGCGTCATTAACGGTCATTCCGAGTGTTGCTCCCCCATTGGCTGCACTATAAGCCTTCTGAGTGGCTCTTTGTGTGGAATAGTCATAATAAGTCAGACTGCCAGGAATGGTACTTCCGGAATTGCCCGAGCAAACTACATATACTCCATCGGATACGGGTACAACATATTCATGCGACCCATTACTGTCGTTGTTACATGCAGTAAAGAGTGTCGTACTCATAATTACTGCGAAACTAAATAAAAACTTTTTCATTGTTACTTAAAACTTATAATTAATTGTTATTTGATAGCTTCTTTTCGGCATTGGATATAAACGAACCAATTCGTATTGCTGACTAAAGATATTCTTGATGTCAAGACGACCCTCCAATTGATGACTGCCAAAACGGAATTGACGCCAAGCCGTGAAACCGACATCAACATGACCTTTAATATCAGTATCCTCATAATGCTCATTGTTGGCCCAACGCTTACTCAGTGCTGTTGCATGAAATGAGAGATTCACCCAAGGATTCTCATAACTGACTGAACCACTAACTGTATGGTATGGGGTATAAGCCAATTGCAGATTGTAAGACGCAGAACCTGGTCTTTCCTTGTTGCGCGCCGACTGATAGCTATAGGCTCCTGCAATGGACAAAAGGTGTTGTGGCGTGAACTTCTGTACTACACGGAAATTGGCATCAAGCCCCCATACATGGACCTTTCCGACATTGACACAACGCCATACGAACATATTATACGGAATTGCCATTATTTTATCCGAAACCTCATTGTAATAACCGTCTAACGAACAAAGGACATTGAAACTATTAGACGACGGACTGGCATAAGTGACACCCAGGTTAAACTGATGGGTGCTTTCCGGCTTTAAATCAATACTCCCGTAATGATAGTAATAGTTTTCATTAAAGGTGGGAGCACGGAAGATGTTCTTGTAAGATGCACGAATAAACAAGTCGTATTCTGGCAGCATCTTGTAGGAAATTGATAAAGAGGGAGACAATCGACGCATGTTACTTGACTTCTGACCTTCTTTTGCATCATTCAGATAAAGCGAATAGAGCAGACGACCTACTATGGTCAGCCGTTGCATTCTATATTTAGCAGTAGTTGACTGCAATACTGTATGGCGATATGGACTACCGACAACTGTTTGTTTTGAGGTTCCATTCAGATTATTAAACGCATAGTCCACCGAATAGTCGAACGACCAATTAGCATGAGGAGTATAGAGTAAAGCCACAGAAGAATAGGCTTCACGTTGCCAATAGTCAGCATCGTTCACACCATCTTTATATAAAGAATTCCTATAAGAAGAGGAAAACCAATTGAATTTCGCATGCCATTTCAACGAAAGCTGGTCGTTCCAACGTGTCTGGTAGAGCAGTTGCCCGAAGAAATTACGATCACGGAGGGTTTCGCCACTCAGATTCGTGTAGTAGTGAACTTGTCCTGGCAATTGACGGTCATTATCATAGTAATACAGTTTACCGGAAAGACGATTGGCGGAATTCATGTTCCAAAGGAAACTGAGTTCGCCATGTCCCGAGTTCATCCGACTGTTGGTGCGACGATCAGATACGGTATAGTCGCCATTCGGCAATTCATAGGGATAATCGTTGTCAGCATAGACATACTCAGCAACAGCACTGAAGGCGAAACGGTTGGAGATATTCTGCTCGTAACGCACAAAAGGACTCACATAGCCAAAGGAACCGAAGCGCACCTGCGTTGTAACGTGAGGCTTGGTGTCGTCGGTGGGCAGACGAAGCGTCTGAATATTAAGGACCGCTGGTGTTGACGACTGACGGGCAGGAATAAAAATGTCGTCATTGTCGCCAATAACCAACGACAAACGGTCAACGTTGTCAAGGGAATAGCGAGAAAGGTCTATCTCCCCACTCTGACATTCGCTAAGCATCACACCGTCGTAGCAGACACCTGTGTGCTTGGCTCCAAAACCTCGAACGGAAACGGTTTTCATCCCCCCTGCCCCACCATAATCACGCAATGTGATGCCGGGCATGCGGTGGAGGGCGTCGGCAATATCCGTCACGCCCATCGTCAGCATGTCCCGACGGTCAAGGAGGTGCAATGGCGCTGTACTGGTTAAGGTGTGTCGGCGCTGTGTCTCTGTAATCGTTACTTCGTCAATCTGATGAACTCGACCTGTAATGGTGTCTGTCTGAGCCGTTATATTATCCGACAGCATCATCCATGCAGACAGGACGATTAGTCGATAGAACGTCTTTTCTTCCATTTCAACTTTGGAATCTTGATTACCTGACCTTCCTTCAGTTCTGATTTTGCATTTAATCCGTTATATACTTCTATATAGCAAGACATATCTTCGCCCAATTCTCTGCGGGCTATTCGCGACAAAGTCTCGCCTGCACGCACTTTCACTTCACGGTCGGTACCTACGATATGATAAGCTCCTGTACGCACTCGGACATCCATAGCCTCGTATTTCTTCCAGAAGGGTTCCTCCTTCTGCTGCGATTGTCCGGAATCAACCTTAGGCTGCGGCTTTTCTGCTGCAGCAGGCTGCTCGACTGGGGATTGCTCAACAGGCTTTTCTACAGTGGGAAGGGAGTCGGATGCGACGGAATCTACTTCCACCACTTCTATGCTGTCAACAAGTGAAACAGCAGGCTCTTGGAGTTCGGGTGTGACAGAAACCGGATGTTGCTGACCATACCAATATCCGGAATAGGCAGAACCAGCCATCAGCAACAGGGTCAGAAGCACATAGCCTAACGTTTTCTTCCAGGAACTGCCATCCTCTTCGAATTCATCAGTCGTCTCTTCGTCTTCGTCGTCGTTTTCTTCTTCGGTCTGCTCTTCAACCTCGATCTGCTCTTCAACCTCAGTCTGTTCTTCAACCTCAGTCTGTTCCTCGACCTCGTCCTGTTCCTCTGTTTCGTTATCAACGATTTCCATTAAAGGCTGAATGACAGGCTGTGGTTCTTCCTCAGTAACTTTTTCATCATCGGTATCGTCGTCAGGCAAGTCTTCGAACTCAACTCCGTCATTCAAAATAACAGTATCGAACTGGGAGAAGGGCTTGTTGACCAATTCCTTCATCAAAGTATCCGGGGTAAACGTGATTTTTGCATGGCTGTCAATAACCACACGCTCACCAGTACGGACACTGACACTCTCGCGGGCTTCCACCATAATCTTCTTAAACGTGCCAAGTCCCTTGATTTTCACCTGACCTTCGCTGTCAAGACCCTGCTGAATCACTTCAAACATGATGGCAGCAAACTGGTTGGCCTCCTTCGCTGAGAGTTTGTTTTTCTCAACAAGGATTTTCGCTATCTCTTGAATCGTCAGTTTTCCCATAGCTTAACGTCCTCCTTTCAGTTTATCCTTCCACGTCTGATTGGGTTTGAAGTTTAATACAAGTTTGGGGGGAACCAGCATGCGCTGTCCCGTTGAGGGATTCACAATGACTCGTTCCATCTTCTTCTTCGTCTCAAAGACACCGAAATTAGGCACTATGACACTATTGTCTGTCACAAAAGCATCACTCATTGCGGTGATAACGTTATTCACCAGTTTCTGGGTGGCTTTCTGGTCGTACCCGGAACGCTCTGAGAGCTGGTTGATAAACTCCTTATTATTCATAATGTAGTCGTTGCATATAAATCAAACTCTTCTGCATCAGTCACCTTGACGTCATAGAACTGGCCTATGGTCAGTTGTTCGCTGATGGGAATCAATACCTCTGGGTCAACTTCCGGAGAACAGAATTCACTGCGTCCGACAAACCATTCACCCTCAGTACGGTCAATGATCACTTTTAATATCTGGCCTATCTTGGCAGCCTCTATCTCAGCACTTATATGCTGCTGGAGGCGCATCAGACGGTCGAGTCGCTGTTGTTTTACTTCCTGAGGCACATCATCTTTATAATGCTTGGCAGAATAGGTGCCATCTTCCTCACTATAGGCAAAAGCTCCCATGCGCTCAAAACGGGCCCAACGGGTGAAATCGAGCAATTCCTGGAAATCTTCATCGGTTTCACCGGGAAAACCAACCATCAGCGTGGTACGCAGATGAATACCTGGCACTTCTTCTCTCATCTTCTGGATAAGTTCGTAAGTCTCGGCTTTTGTAAAATGACGCTGCATACGACTCAACATGGAGTCGCTGATATGCTGAAGGGCTATATCAAGATAGTTGCAGACGTTCTGTTTCTCACGCATCACCTTCAGCAGGTCCCAGGGGAAATGAGCAGGATATGCATAGTGCAGACGAATCCACTCCACACCTTCTATATCTGCCATCTGTTCAATAAGCTCTGCAATATGCTGCTTCCCATCCAAGTCAACACCATAATAGGTCAGTTCCTGGGCAATGACCTGAAACTCCTTGACGCCCTGGCTCACCAGATAGCGCACTTCTTGCAGAATCTCATCCATCGGACGACTCTGATGTTTGCCTGTGATAATGGGTATAGCGCAGTAAGCACAGTGTCTGTCACATCCCTCACTGATTTTCAAATAGGCATAATGACGAGGGGTGGTTAACACCCTCTCCCAGCTTCGCCCGGAAGTACAAGAATCACGATTCTCCTGACCATCTGAAGTCTCAAGATGATTTAGTAAATCAACATAATTAAACTTCCCATACCAACCGTCTACCTCTGGAATCTCTGCTTCAAGATCAGCAAGATATCGCTCTGACAAACAACCCATTACAAAAACTTTCTCAATTCTCCCTTCTGTCTTTGCCTGGGCAAATTCCAAGATAGTATCAATGCTTTCCTGCTTGGCGTCCTCAATGAAACCGCAGGTATTGATAACTACTATTTCGCCCTGCGGATTGTCGCTGTCATGAGTCACATGATAGCCGTGCGACTCGAAAAGTCCCATTAACCGTTCGCTGTCAACAAGATTTTTCGAGCAACCTAAGGTGATGAAGTCGATAGTTGAATTATTATTCATGCTTAAACAGTGAGTCAACAAACTGTCGATTATTGAACAATTGGAGGTCTTCCATTCCCTCGCCTAATCCAATATACTTCACAGGAACCTTCAACTGGTCGCTGATTCCAATGACAACCCCACCCTTAGCCGTTCCATCAAGTTTGGTGATTGCCAATGACGTAATCTGCGTCACTGCAGAGAATTGCTTGGCCTGTTCGAAGGCATTCTGACCAGTAGAACCATCAAGAACGAGCATTACTTCATCAGGAGCCTCGGGTAATACCTTCTTCATTACATCCTTGATTTTCTTCAACTCGTTCATCAGTCCAACCTTATTGTGCAGACGGCCTGCAGTGTCAATCAGCACGACATCAGCACCATTGGCCTTAGCAGAACTCAGCGTATCGAAAGCAACAGAGGCAGGATCACTACCCATCTGCTGTTTCACTACCGGCACGCCAACACGCTCACCCCAAATGCACAACTGCTCAACAGCAGCTGCACGGAAGGTGTCGGCAGCACCCAGATAAACTTTCTTGCCAGCCTGTTTGAACTGCCAAGCCAGTTTTCCTATGGTTGTGGTCTTACCCACGCCATTAACACCTACCACCAAAATAACATAGGGCTTATGATCGCTGGGAAGATCCCAGTTGTCGTTGTCATCAGAATTGTTTTCTGCCAATAATGCGGCAATTTCATCACGAAGAATATTGTTCAGTTCGCTGGTGCTGACATATTTGTCACGAGCCACACGCTCTTCTATGCGCTGTATGATTTTCAGCGTAGTGTCCACACCAACATCACTTGAAATGAGCACTTCTTCCAAATCGTCCAATACATCGTCATCCACTTTCGACTTACCGGCTACGGCACGAGCCAGTTTGTCGAATACACTCGTCTTGGTTTTCTCCAATCCTTTTTCGAGTGTTTCCTTTTTATCCTTATTAAAGAAACCAAAAATACCCATAGTTATTCAAATTTCTCGATTTTATCGGTGCAAAGATACAAAAAAATAAGGCTACAACCAAACATTGTAGCCTTATTTTTATATTAACTCAGAATCTTATTCTTAGTTCTTGAAGAAGTCCTTAACTTCTTCGTTGGGAACCATCTGCTCGTCGAAGATGTAAGCACCAGTCTTGGGGCTCTTCACCATCTTAATAACCTTTGTGTAAGCGCGACCATCCTTTGAGCCTTCATGGAGGGTAGCGACGGTTTTCTTTGCCATAGTTTCTTATTACAAATTATTAAATAAGTGAAGCTTACTTGATCTCCTTGTGCACAGTCATGCGCTTCAGGATGGGGTTATACTTCTTCAGTTCCATTCTCTCAGGAGTGTTCTTACGGTTCTTAGTCGTAATATAACGGCTTGTTCCGGGCAGTCCACTCTCTTTCATCTCGGTGCACTCCAGAATAACCTGAACGCGATTACCTTTAGCTTTCTTGCCTGCCATAATTGTTAGTCTCCTATAACTTTAATGTCCTTCCAATCGATATATCCTTTAGCAACAGCCTGCTTAAGGGCAGCGTCCAGACCTACCTTATTAATCATACGCAGACCAGCAGCGCTGATCTTCAACTGAATCCAGCAAGCCTCCTCTACATAGTAGAACTTCTTGCTGAACAGGTTTACGTCAAAGCTACGCTTTGTGCGGTGCTTTGAGTGAGACACGTTGTTTCCAATCTGTGCCTTCTTTCCCGTAATTTGACAAATTTTCGACATTTCTATCTACTTTTACTTGTTCCTAAAATATAACTTACTCCAAACAGGGTGCAAAGGTACGCATTTTTATTGAAAATTAAAAAGAGAGAATTGATATTTCTCTCACTCTTAAGATTTTTTAACCTTCGTATCCGTCTCTTGGTTCTGATTTCAGCAGTTCCAAGAACATTTGAAGTGCTTTGTTGGTAGCAATAGCAAGGTTGATGTCACGTCCATGATCCTCAAACACTTTCAATGTCACCTGCTTATCAACACTGCCGCATGCCAACCAAATTGTCCCTACTGGGATATCCTTTGTGCCACCTGTTGGGCCGGCATATCCGGTGGCAGCAATGGCATAATCGGTGCCTAATGTATTGCAGGCACCTATTACCATCTGACGGGCTACGTCCTCACACACTGCCGACTGCTCTTCCAACAACTGTTGACTGACATTCAGCAAGCGCATCTTGATTTCGTCAACATAGCAGATAATACCGCCCTTAAAGTATTTTGATGCTCCAGGAATCGATATTAATGCTTCTGCGATGCGTCCGCCTGTGCAACTCTCTGCCGTACCTACGGTTTTCTCCATATCCCACAGCAGTTCGCTAATTTCTCTACTTACTATCTTACTTTCGAAATCCATCTTAATATGTATGTTTTGTTGATTATCTTTATTTGAAAGTGACTTTTGAAAAGGCAGGAGCGTCGATGGGACACGTCTCACCATCTAAATATTTATAATAACCCACAATGCCTATCATGGCCGCATTATCCGTAGTGTAGCTGAACTTGGGAATATAAATAGTCCAGCCATAGCGCTTGGCTGCATCCTGAAAAGCATTACGCAGTCCGTTATTAGCACTTACCCCACCTGCCACAGCCACATGCTTAATACCCGTTTGCTTAACAGCCAGTTTGAGTTTCTTCATCAGAATATCAACAATCGTCCATTCCAACGAGGCTGCCAAGTCTTCTTTATGATGCTCGATAAAGTCGGGATCGTCAGCTATCCATTTCCTAAGGTTATAGAGAAACGATGTCTTTAGTCCAGAAAAACTATAGTCAAGACCCGGAATATGAGGTTCTGCAAACTGGTAGGCCTTGGGGTTGCCCTGGCGTGCCAGACGGTCGATGATAGGTCCGCCAGGATAACCAAGCCCCATCACTTTCGAACATTTATCTATCGCTTCGCCTGCAGCATCATCGATAGTCTGTCCAAGTACCTCCATGTCGTTGTAGGCATTTACCTTCACAATCTGAGAATTTCCTCCCGATACCAACAGGCAAAGGAAAGGATAAGGAGGCAGACTGTTGTCGTCGTCTGATTCTTTAATAAAATGTGCCATCACATGTCCCTGTAAATGGTTTACATCAATGAGAGGCACACCCAATGAACGCGCAAAGCCCTTCGCAAAGCTGACCCCAACCAACAGTGAACCCATCAGACCCGGACCACGAGTGAAGGCAATTGCCGATATCATTTCTTTGGTAATACCCGCACGCTTGATAGCTTGGTCAACCACAGGTACAACATTCTGTTGATGAGCGCGTGATGCTAATTCTGGTACCACGCCGCCATATGCCTCATGCACAGCTTGAGATGCCGTCACATTCGACAATAACACACCATCCTTCAGCACAGCAGCCGAAGTGTCGTCGCAAGAACTTTCTATTCCCAATATATAAATAGGTGTTGTCTGGTTCATAGGTGCTTTGGATTTTTTAGTAGGTTAATATTTCAACACCATGTTCTGTCATCAATAACGTATGCTCCCATTGTGCAGATGGTTTTTCGTCTTCGGAAATAACTTCCCAGCCGTAGGGATCGTCAGCGTCAATAAACACCTTCCATGTTCCCATATTGATCATGGGCTCAATAGTAAACACCATACCGGGAACCAACAGCATACCAGGACTCTTTTCTGCGAAATGACAGACTTCCGGCTCTTCGTGAAAATCAAGCCCTACCCCATGTCCACATAGATCGCGCACAACTCCATAATGATACTTCTTGGCGTGCTTTTCTATTGCTTTACCTATATCATTGACAAAGCCCCAAGGCTTAGCTGCTTCCATACCGATTTCCAGACATTCCTTGGCAACTCTCACCAGTTGTTCTTTCTCAGGTGATGTTTTTCCTATAATGAACATGCGAGAAGCATCGGCGTAGTAACCATTCAAGATAGTGGTGAAATCAACATTAATGATATCACCTTCTTCCAAAATATCCGTTTTCTTGGGGATTCCATGACAAACCACCTCATTAATACTCGTACAAACACTCATGGGGAACGGAGGTGTCTCATCGTCGCCACCATAGTTCAAGCAGGCTGGTATAGCACCATGTTGGGCACAGTAATCGCGACAAATCTGGTCAATTTCCAAAGTCGACATTCCTGCGCAAATTGCTTTTTCCACAGCATCCAGCACGCCCGTATTCACTACACCGGCACGCCGAATACCCTCTATCTGTTCTGGTGTTTTAATCAAATCACGAGTAGGGACCAAAGCCCCTTTGTTCTCCAAATACATGATCCGTTTATCGAATTCAGTGGGCTGTTCTCCTGGTTTACAATGCCATCTTCTTTTCATCTTCTTTCAAATTTGAGTGCAAAGGTAGTGCAAATCGTATGAAAAACCAAAAGAATTTTGAGTTTTCTCTTTGCATTATGCTCACTTTTTCGTAACTTTGCAGCTAATTTGAATGACAAAATAAAATATGGAAGAGAAAGTAACAATGTTTATGGATAATAAGAACAGGTCGTTCTCGATGATTGCAGACCTTGAAGGTGACATGAGCGACCTGAGCAAGGAAGAAATTCCAGATTGTATTCCCATTCTCGCTGTTCGCAATATCGTGCTGTTTCCAGGAGTCATTACTCCTATACTGATTGGGCGTGACTCAAGCATGAAACTGGTAAGACAAGCGGAGAAACATGACTTAACGATTGGCTTATTCTGCCAGCGCGATCCAGATACTGATGAGCCCATTCGTTCCGATTTATATGACATGGGTGTATATGCAAAGGTCATCAAACTGCTTACACTACCAAATGGAAATCTGACAGCTATTGTTCAAGGTTTAGGACGTGTGAAGCTGTATGAAATAACGAAATATACTCCATATCTGGAAGGGCGTGTGGAAGCTGTTCCAGAAATTGAGCCTGACAAGCGTGACACAGAATTCAAGACTGCTGTTGATGATTTACGCTCGTCGGTAGCCGAATACATCAAACTGAACGACGAGATTCCTGAAGAGGCTGGCTTCGCCATTAAGAATGTTGACAACAACATCATGGCAATTAACTTCATTTGTTCGAACCTGCCTTTCTCTGTTAAGGAGAAAATGATGCTGCTGACAACTACATCTATCAAGGAGCGCCTGTTCAATGTGATGAAAATCGTGAACCGTGAGACGGAACTGCAAAACCTCAAGCTCGACATTCGAAATAAGACACGTGACGATATTGATGAACAGCAACGTAATTACTTCTTGCAGCAGCAAATCAAGAATTTGCAGGCAGAAATGGGAAATGAGAGCTCGCCTGAGAAGAAGGACTTGCTGGAGAAAGCCATGCTGAAAAACTGGAGCGACGAGGTGGACCGAATTTTCTATAAGGAGATTGACAAACTCGACCAGTTGAATCCACAAAGTCCCGATTTCAATATTCAGCTCACATACCTGCAGACATTGGTGTCGCTGCCATGGAACGAATGCACAGAAGACGACCTTCGTTTAGATCGTGCCCAAAAGATACTGGATAGAGATCACTATGGTATGGAAAAGGTGAAGGAGCGTATTTTGGAATATATTGCCGTACTTTCGTTACGCGGTGACCTTAAATCTCCTATTTTGTGCTTATATGGACCTCCGGGGGTTGGTAAGACAAGTTTGGGAAAATCAATAGCTGATGCACTGAATCGTAAGTATGTACGCGTGTCGCTTGGAGGTCTGCACGACGAGGCAGAGATACGCGGACACCGGCGTACTTATATAGGTGCTATGCCTGGGCGTATTATTAAAAGTATGCAAAAGGCAGGTTCGAGCAATCCCGTATTTATCCTCGATGAGATAGACAAGGTTACACAGAATACGCATAATGGCGACCCTGCTTCAGCGATGTTGGAAGTACTGGATCCAGAACAGAACAATGCTTTCCATGATAACTATCTGGATGTGGACTATGACCTGTCGAAGGTCTTGTTCATCGCTACTGCAAATAATCTGAGTACTATCCCCAAACCCCTCCTCGACCGTATGGAAATTATCGAGGTGAGCGGCTATATCACAGAGGAGAAATATGAGATAGCCAAGCGTCACTTGATTCCGAAAGAGAAGGAGAACACCGGTCTGATGGATAAAGGACTGACTTTTAACAAGGCGGCTATTGAGAAAATTATAGAACAGTACACGCGTGAAAGCGGAGTGCGTCAATTAGAGAAGCAAATCAATAAGGCTCTGCGCAAGATGGCTTTCCGGAAGGCGAAAGACGGTGAATTACCTTTCTTGAAGATTACGCCTACGGAAATTGAAGGACTGTTAGGTAAACCACCATTCTATCGGGACATCTATCAAGGCAATAGCTATGCTGGCGTGGTAACTGGCCTGGCATGGACCAGTGTCGGAGGTGAGATTCTCTTTATTGAGACATCGCTTTCGAAAGGCAAAGGCTCAAAACTGACATTGACAGGTAATCTAGGAGATGTCATGAAAGAAAGTGCTGTTTTAGCTCTGGAATATGTGAAGGCTCATGCAGAGAAGTTGAACATCGATTATCGCATCTTTGACAATTGGAACATACATATTCACGTTCCAGAAGGAGCCACGCCCAAAGACGGTCCTTCGGCTGGTATCACTATTGCCACATCTATAGCATCGGCTCTCACCCAGCGTAAAGTTCGAAAGAACACAGCTATGACAGGCGAAATTACTCTGCGAGGTAAGGTGCTTCCCGTTGGTGGTATTAAGGAGAAAATCCTGGCTGCTAAACGTGCGGGGATTACTGATATTGTAATGTGCCGTGATAACCAGAAAGATATTGAAGAGATTCCTGAAATATATTTAAAGGGAGTAAATTTCCACTATGTGGAGAACGTTCAGGACGTGTGGGATTTTGCCCTGACTGACGAGATTGTAAGCAATCCGTTAGACTTTACTATAGATGAAGTGAAAAGTGAAAAGTGAGAAGTGAATAATGACATTTGAACTGCAACATACTGACTCGGCTTCCGATGCCCGTACTGGTCTGATTACCACAGACCACGGACAGATTAAAACACCCATCTTTATGCCTGTTGGAACAGTGGGCAGTGTGAAGGGTGTACATTTTTCGGAACTGCGTGAACAGGTGAAGGCACAGATTATTTTGGGCAATACATACCATTTATATCTGCGTCCTGGCCTGGAGATTCTGCGTAAAGCAGGAGGACTCCACCAATTCAATACTTGGGATCGCCCTATTTTGACTGACTCTGGTGGTTTTCAGGTGTTTTCACTCACTGGCATCCGAAAGTTGCGCGAAGAGGGATGTGAATTTCAAAGTCATATTGACGGATCACGCCATATTTTCACTCCTGAAAACGTGATGGACACTGAACGTGTCATAGGTGCCGACATCATGATGGCGCTTGACGAATGTCCTCCAGGACAGAGTGACTACCAATATGCCAAGAAATCACTGGGACTTACTCAGCGCTGGCTCGACCGCTGCATCAAACGTTTCAACGAAACAGAACCTCTTTATGGTTACCAGCAGAGTCTGTTCCCTATCGTACAGGGGTGTACCTTCAAGGATTTGCGTCAAGAGGCTGCCAAACATGTGGCAGACAAAGGGGCGGATGGTAATGCTATCGGCGGATTGGCTGTGGGCGAACCTACTGAAATCATGTACGAAATGATAGAAGTGGTCAACGAGATATTGCCTAAAGACAAGCCTCGCTATCTGATGGGGGTCGGAACACCACAGAATATTCTGGAAGCCATCGAACGCGGTGTGGATATGTTTGACTGTGTGATGCCTACCCGTAATGGGCGCAATGCCATGTTGTTCACCTATCAGGGTACTATGAATATGCGCAACAAGAAATGGGAAGATGATTTTTCACCCATCGACCCAGAGGGCTGCGAGATAGACCGCATCCACTCGAAAGCCTACTTGCACCACCTCTTCAAAGCTCAGGAACTCCTGGCTATGCAGATTGCCTCAATTCATAATCTTGCTTTCTATCTGCGATTGGTCACAGATGCCCGTCAGCATATAGAACAAGGTGATTTTGTTCAGTGGAAACGTTCGGTTATTGACGATTTAGGACGTAGGAGATGAAAGAAAAATTAAGAGAAATAGTTAGAAAGGCAATGGTGCCAATAAGGAAGCTGAGGATTTGGTGGAACAGACTTCCTTGGGAGCGAGTGGCTTTCTTAAAGAAATATAATCCCTTGCAGTATATACAACTGATGGACTGGTATATCATTAAGAAATTCATCGGTACCTATATCTACTCTATTGCACTTATTATTTCTATCTCTATTGTTTTCGACGTCAACGAGAATCTGGCTAAATTCGCCACTTATCATGCACCGTTGAGGGCCATTGTCTTTGACTACTACATGAACTTTGTGCCTTATTTTGCAAACCTATTCTCACCGCTGTTCGTATTTATTGCCGTTATCTTCTTTACTTCTAAACTGGCTGGCAATTCCGAAATTATTGCTATGCTGGCATGTGGTATGAGTTTCAAGCGACTGTTGCGCCCTTACCTCATTTCTGCAGCTCTTATTGCTGTTCTGAACTTTTATCTGGGAGCATACGTCATTCCTAAAGGAACGGTGGTGCGCCATGACTTTGAATCACTATATAAAAACAACAAAAAGAATACTACCGCAACAAATATTCAGCTGATGGTAGACAAAGGCACTGTTGCCTATATTTCTCAATACGACGATATCCGCAAAACAGGATATGGCTTTTCTCTCTATAAGTTTGACAAGAAGAAATTGGTGAGTCACATGACTGCCAGTGTCATTCAATACGACACCATTTCGGATTCACGTTACCATTGGAAGGCACGAAACTACAAAATTCGTGAATTGAAAGGTATGCGCGAGAAAATCACAAGTGGTTCTGAGATTGACACTTTGATACAGATGGAGCCAATGGACTTAATTTTCTCTAAAGGACAGCAAGAGACTTTTACTTCGCCAGAATTAAAGCGATATATCTCGAAGCAACAGGAACGTGGTTCGAGCAATGTGGTGCAATATGAGGTGGAATACCATAAACGAATAGCTACTTCGTTTGCATCATTCATATTGACTATTATCGGTGTATCGCTTTCATCCAGAAAGCGTAAAGGTGGTATGGGTATGTACTTGGGAATAGGACTGGCTTTGTCGTTTTCCTATATTCTGCTACAGACCATCAGTTCCACTTTTGCTATCAATGCCGACACACCACCTATGCTGGCTGCATGGATTCCCAATATTCTGTATGCGTTTATCGCCTATTACTGTTATAGACAAGCACCTAATTAAATGAATTTTGAAGAAACATATCTGAACGACAATATTCTCGATGCCTTATACGACATGCATTTCGAGGAGATGACTCCTGTACAGGAAAAGTGTATCCCGGAAATCCTTGATGGGCGTGACATGATTGGAGTAGCACAGACGGGTACAGGAAAAACTGCAGCTTATCTGTTGCCGATACTTAGTATGCTTGATGATGGAGGCTATCCCAAAGATGCTGTCAACTGCATCATAATGGCTCCCACCCGTGAACTGGCACAGCAGATAGATCAGGCTATGCAAGGATTCGGCTATTATTTGGATGGTATATCGAGTGTAGCTGTCTATGGTGGCAACGACGGAAACCGTTTTGACCAGGAAATGCGTGGACTGAAAATGGGTGCTGACGTGATTATTGCCACACCAGGGCGACTTCTCTCACATATCCGAATGGGATATGTCGATCTCTCGCATCTGTCATTCTTCGTTCTTGACGAAGCCGACCGTATGCTCGATATGGGCTTTTCTGACGATATCTTGCAGATAGCCAAGCTGTTACCGCAAAATCATCAAACTATTATGTTCTCGGCAACAATGCCTAATAAGATACAAGATCTCGCGCGTACCTTATTATATAATCCTATAGAGGTGAAAATTGCTGTCAGTAAACCAGCAGAGAAAATCCAACAGTCTGCCTATGTTTGCTATGAACCACAGAAACTGGGAATTATTCGTCATTTGTTCAAGGCTGGTGAGTTAGAACGTGTAATCATTTTCTCAGGCAAGAAAGACAAAGTAAAGGACATTACTCGCGAACTGCAACGGAACCACATCAACTGCGCATCCATGCACAGTGATTTGACTCAGCAAGAACGTGACGATGTGATGTACCGCTTTAAGGCAGGACAAGTGAATGTTCTGGTGGCAACAGATATTGTGGCTCGAGGTATCGATATTGACGATATTCTGATGGTTATCAATTACGATGTTCCTCGTGATGTGGAAGACTATGTACATCGTATCGGACGCACAGCAAGAGCACAACGCGATGGTGTTGCCATCACTTTTGTCTCTGATACTGATATGCGATATTTCTTCAACATAGAACACTTCCTCGGTAAGAAGATCACAAAGAACCCTCTTCCTGAAGGATTAGGTGAACCTCCTGTTTATCAACCTGCCCCTGCACGAAAACAATCCAGAGGTCGAGGCGGAAAGGGACGTAACGGAAAGCGAACTGGTAATAAAAAACGTAACTCGCATCACAAAAGTTCCTCTAAACCCAAAACAGAATAAGAGTCAATCGTTTGCACATCATTTCCTGTTATTTTGTGAGAAAAAAGAAAATTGTGTGGGCACACAATTAAATTATTACAAAATAATTGGTAAAAAGTTTTGTAGATATTAAAAAATGTTGTAATTTTGCAACAGTTATCCTGAAAACAATCTTTTTACCTTAAAAGGACTAATACCTATTGAAGATATGAAGCGATTGCCTGTGAGGGTCATCGCTTTATTTATTTTGTGTGCTCGGTTTGTTAAATAGTGTAAAACTTATCATAATTATCAATACTCTATTCTCAATTTTCAATTAAAATTTGTACCTTTGCGCCCGATTTAGTCCGTGGTGGCTCAGTTAAGTCGTGGCACGAAGCCATGCGCCATCCGGAAAAACCCGTTTAAAAATAACAAAACAATGTACGCAATTGTAGAAATTAACGGTCAGCAGTTCAAGGCAGAAAAGGGTAAAAAGCTCTTCGTTAACCACATGAAGGACGTGGAAGCCGGTAAGACTGTTGAATTCGACAAGGTACTGCTTGTCGACAATGATGGTTCAGTACAGGTAGGTGCGCCCACCGTAAGTGGTGCCAAAGTAGTGTGTGAGGTTATCAATCCCTTGGTAAAGGGTGAGAAGGTTATCGTTTTCAAGATGAAGCGTCGTAAGGACTCTCGCAAGATGAACGGTCACCGTCAGCAGTACACACAGGTAGAAGTTAAATCAGTAATCGCTTAAAACGTAGGAGGAACAAGAAATGGCACATAAAAAAGGTGTAGGTAGTTCTAAGAACGGCCGTGAGTCAGCTTCACAGCGACTCGGCATTAAGATTTTCGGTGGCCAGAAGGTTGTTGCAGGCAACATTATTGTTCGCCAGCGCGGTTCTAAGCACAACCCAGGCAACAATGTTGGTATTGGTAAGGATGATACCCTTTTTGCACTTGTTGACGGAACTGTTCAGTTCCACAAGGGCAAGCGCGACAAGAGTGTTGTATCAGTAATACCTGAAGCATAACGCCGAAGAGAACAACAAACAAATAATTTATTCCAAACAAACACAGAATCCCAAACCTCCACGGAGATTTGGGATTTCTGCTTTTTATGAACAGAAGTGATTAAATTACTTCATTTCCTTAAGACGTCTGTAGAATTCACGAAGTGCACCTTGGTTGACTCCCCTACTCGACAGCAATTCCAATTCACGTCTGGCAGTATCTTTTCTGCCTAAGCGTATCAGTACATCAATGTGCGACAACAGGTAATCGGTATTCTCTGGATTAAGTCGCGAGGCTTGCTCCCAATCATAGAGTGCTGCCTCGTAGCGTTTCATATCTGTTTCCAAAGAAGCGCGTGCCACATAACCTGATACGGAATCGGGATGCTGTTCCACAACAATATTCAGCAAGTCGAGGGCGTCATTACGTTTATCCATCAACTGATAGACATACGCTAAACCTAAGCGTGCCTCCAGATGAGTAGGTTTCTCCAAAAGAATATCGTTGTAATCATTCTTTGCCAAATCATAACGGCGCAGATGGGTATATGCATAAGCCCTATAGAACAATGCGGTGAGATTATGCTCATCGTGACGAAGAATCGTCTTATACTCGTCAACGGCAAACTCCCACTGTTGCAGTTCCAAGTTAATGGCTGCTTTGCGAAGATGCAAGGAGACACTATAGGGCGATTGGGCTATCTGTTTATTGATAGCATTCAGGGAGTCGCGCCATTGTTGGTTTGTCTGTCCCTGAATGCCAATAGCCAATAGGCAGCAGCCTATCGCCAATATCAAGCGTTTTTGATATAGTTTACAATCCATTCACCTACCTCTTTCGTACCATATTTAGCACCACCTTCAACCTGAATCTCAGGAGTACGTACATTGGCATCGAGCGATGCATTCACTGCTTCGCGAATCAGCGCACCTTCCTTTTTCAAGTCAAAATGCTCAAGCAGCATTGCAGCTGACAGAATCTCAGCCAATGGGTTAGCCAGATTCTGACCAGCAGCCTGAGGCCATGAACCATGAACTGGCTCGAAGAGTGGAGTGTGTTCACCCAGCGAACTTGACGGCTGCAATCCCATAGAACCTGTGATGCAAGAAGTCTCATCTGTCAGGATGTCGCCAAAGGTATTCTCAGTCACAATCACATCGAAGAAACGAGGTTCTGTCAGCACACGCATAGAAGCGTTGTCAATAAACATATAATCAGTGTTGACGTCAGGATACTGTGCTTCCATTTCCTTGGCTATCTGACGCCACAGTCGAGAACTGGCAAGAACGTTTGCCTTATCGACAACAGTCAAGTGCTTTTTACGTTTCTGGGCTGTTTCGAATGCAACCTTTAATATACGCTCAATCTCCGGACGAGTATAGATGTCTGTATCATAAGCCTTGTCATTATCCTGGTATTTCTCACCGAAATACATTCCACCAGTCAATTCGCGGATGACAACAAAGTCTGCACCTTTCAGCAATTCATCCTTCAAGGGTGACTTATGAAGCAGGCAGTCGAATGTAGCTACTGGACGTACGTTGGCAAAAAGTCCCAGCTTCTTACGCATAGCGAGCAAGCCCTGCTCAGGACGAACCTTGGCTGTGGGGGTGTTGTCAAAACGCAGGTCGCCGACAGCAGCAAACAACACAGCATCAGCGCGCATACATACATCATGAGTTGCCTCAGGATAAGGATCACCAACGGCATCAATAGCATGGGCTCCACAGAGAGCTTCCTCATAAGAGAACTCGTGACCGAATTTAGCAGCGATGGCATCCATCACAGCAACACCTTGTTTCATAATCTCTGGACCAATTCCGTCGCCAGGGAGAACGGCAATTTTCAATTTCATATTTATTTCCAATTTAGTTGATTCTCGTAAAACAAGCACAAAAGTAATCAAATTCTTTCAGATATCACCTATTTTTGACTCGGGTTAACATATCTTTTGTAAAACCTTCGCCTAATATTACACTTTTTTGCTAAATATTTCAAAGAAAAAGCAGGAAAATGAAAATAATTGAGTAAATTTGCAACTTAGAATACTATCAACGATTATTACTATTATTAATAAATAAGGTTTATATTATGAACGACAACAAAGTAATGAACATGGCAGCTGACAACATTCGAATTCTTGCTGCCTCAATGGTTGAAAAGGCTAAGTCTGGTCACCCAGGTGGTGCTATGGGCGGTGCCGATTTTATCAACACTCTCTACAGTGAATTTCTTGTTTATGACCCAGAGCATCCCGAGTGGGAAGGTCGCGACCGTTTTTTCCTCGATCCAGGTCACATGGCTCCAATGCTCTATAGCCAGCTTGCCCTGATTGGTAAGTTCACTTTGGAGGATCTGAAGAATCTGCGTCAGTGGGGTTCTGTTACTCCAGGTCACCCCGAACGTGAAATTGCCCGTGGTATTGAAAACACCTCTGGTCCTCTTGGCCAGGGCCATACCTTCGCTGTTGGTGCAGCTATTGCCGCTAAATTCCTGAAGGCTAAGTTTGGCGATGTAATGGGTCAGACCATCTATGCTTACATCTCTGACGGTGGTGTACAGGAGGAGATTTCTCAGGGTGCAGGTCGTATTGCCGGTAACCTTGGTCTCGACAACCTCATCATGTTCTACGATGCCAACGACATTCAGCTCTCTACAAAGACTGAGGTAGTGACCACTGAGGATACTGCCAAGAAGTATGAGGCTTGGGGCTGGTATGTACAGAAGATTGACGGTAACGATGTTGACCAGATTCGTGAGGCCCTCAAGAAGGCTCAGGCTGAGAAAGAGCGTCCAAGTCTGATTATCGGACACTGTGTAATGGGTAAGGGTGCGCGCAAGGCAGACAACAGCAGTTACGAGAGCAACTGTGCTACCCACGGAGCTCCTCTCGGTGGCGACGCTTATATCAACACCATGAAGAATCTTGGTGCTGATCCCGAGAACCCATTCCAGATTTTCCCAGAGGTACAGGCCCTATATGCTAAGCGTGCTGAGGAACTGAAGAAGATTGTTGCTGAGCGCTATGCAGCTAAGGCTGAGTGGGCAAAGGCTAATCCTGAGCAGGCTAAGCAGATGGAAGAGTGGTTTGCCGGCAAGGCTCCTGTGATTGACTGGAGCAAGGTTGAGCAGAAGGCTGGTGCCGCTACTCGTGGTGCTTCTGCTACTGTTCTGAGCGCTCTTGCAGAGCAGGTTCCCAACATGATCTGCGCAAGTGCCGACCTTTCTAATTCTGATAAGACAGACGGTTTCCTGAAGAAGACTCACGACATTGTTCGTGGCGATTTCTCTGGTGCATTCTTCCAGGCTGGTGTTGCTGAGTTGACTATGGCTTGCTGCTGTATTGGTATGGCTCTGCATGGTGGTGTTATCCCTGCCTGTGGTACCTTCTTCGTATTCTCTGATTACATGAAGCCTGCTGTTCGTATGGCTGCCCTCATGGAATTGCCAGTGAAGTTTATCTGGACTCACGATGCATTCCGCGTTGGTGAGGATGGTCCTACCCATGAGCCTGTTGAGCAGGAAGCTCAGATCCGTCTGATGGAAAAACTGAAGAATCATCATGGCAAGAATTCTGTTCTCGTTGTTCGTCCTGCTGATGCTGAAGAGACAACAGTTTGCTGGCGTATGGCTATGGAGAACACTGAGACTCCAACAGCTCTTATCTTCTCTCGTCAGAACATCGAGATGCTGCCTGCAGGCAACGATTACAGCCAAGCAACAAAGGGTGCTTATGTCGTAGCTGGTTCCGATGCCGACTATGATGTTATCCTGTTGGCTTCTGGTTCTGAGGTTTCTACTTTGGAAGCTGGTGCTGAGCTGCTCCGCAAGGACGGTATCAAGGTTCGCATCGTCAGTGTTCCTTCTGAAGGTCTGTTCCGCAGCCAGTCGAAGGAATACCAGGAGAGCGTTCTGCCTGCAGGTAAGAAGAAGTTCGGTATGACTGCCGGTCTGCCTGTCACTCTCGAAGGACTCGTTGGTGCCGACGGTTGTGTATGGGGCTTGAACAGTTTCGGATTCTCTGCTCCTTACAAGGTGCTCGATGAGAAGCTGGGATATACCGGACAGAATGTTTACGAACAAGTTAAAAAGTTACTTGCTTAATGGAAATCAAAACTGTAGGAGTAGCCTGTGATCACGCAGGCTACCCATTAAAGAAATTCGTTCTCCAGTATTTGGAGGAACACGGCTATCCTTATAAGGATTATGGCACATGGAGTGACGCTTCTGTCGACTACCCAGACTTCGGTCATGCTTTGGCCGAGGGCATTGAGAATGGCGAAGTTTATCCTGGTATCGGTATCTGTGGTTCTGGCGAGGGTATTGCTATGACGCTCAACAAGCATCAGAGCATTCGTGCCGGACTGGCTTGGATTCCAGAGATTGCTCACATGATTCGCCAGCACAACGATGCAAACGTATTGGTAATGCCAGGACGCTTCATCGACAATAAGATGGCAGAGAAAATCATGGATGAGTTCTTCAAGACTTCTTTTGAAGGCGGACGCCATCAGAAGCGCATTGACAAGATGCCTGTGAGATAAGAAGCACACATCTCAGCGCATCTTTCACCATCAACTCCCGCTGAGACGATTCCGCCTGCATAGCCGGCGCCTTCGCCGCAAGGGAAAAGACCTTGAATACGGACATGCATCAGCGTGTCCGTATTTCTTATGATACGCACTGGCGAAGAGGTGCGTGTCTCCACACCAATCATTACTGCTTCATTAGTCAGGAAACCATGTGCATGTTTTCCAAAATAATTAAAACCTTGTTGCAGTCGCTTAGCTATCTGTTCCGGCAACCAGAAATGAAGTGGCGACGAAATAAGTCCTGGTGCATACGAACTCTTGGGCAGGTCATAGCTCAGACGTTTGTTGACAAAGTCTGCCATACGCTGAGCAGGAGCCGTCTGTTTCATATTACCCTGTTGCCAACAGGCTTCCTCCAATTGCTGCTGATAGTTCATCACGCGCAGGGCATCTGCTCCTTCCACATCTTCTGCACGCACTTCTACCACCATACCGCTATTGCTCCACTGTCCTCCGCGATTTGAGGGCGACATACCGTTGACCACTATCTGCCGCTTGTCCGTTGCAGCAGGAATCACAAAACCACCTGGGCACATACAGAAGGAATAGACACCACGCCCATCCACCTGTGTCACAAATGAATATTCCGCAGCAGGCAGATACTTACCTCTGCCCTGACGATTGTGATATTGTATCTGGTCTATCAGCATCGATGGATGTTCCAGTCGCACACCGACAGCAATACCCTTTGCCTCAATCTCCACCTTTGCCTCCGCCAGGTATCGATAAACATCACGTGCACTATGTCCTGTTGCCAGAATGACGGGTCCCCGGAAAGTGAGCTGAGCGTTGTTTTGCGCTTCCACCCCAACCACCTTGTCGCCTTCCAGTATCAGGCGAGTCATTTTGGTCTGGAAATGCACTTCGCCACCACAGCGCAGAATCGTATGACGCATATTCTCTATCACGCGAGGCAGTTTGTCTGTTCCTATATGCGGATGGGCATCACATAGGATATTCGTCGAGGCACCATGTTGACAGAACACATGAAGAATCTTTTCAATACTGCCTCGTTTCTTGCTGCGTGTATAGAGTTTGCCATCGGAATAGGCACCTGCCCCACCCTCGCCGAAACAGTAATTGCTCTCAGGGTCAACCTGCTGCGTCTTCGTAATCTGCGAGAGGTCTTTTTTGCGCTCATGCACATCTTTTCCTCTCTCCAATACGATAGGGCGATAACCCAGTTCAATGAGTTTCAAGGCAGCAAACAGTCCACCAGGACCTGCCCCCACCACGATTACCTGCTGGCGACCTGACACATCCGGATAGTCCGTATGTTGATAGGCATCGTCTTCGGGCATCTCATTGATATAAACCCTCACCTTCAGATTGACAAGAATAGTGCGCTGACGGGCATCAATACTCTTTCTGAGTGTTCTCAGATGTGTAATGGTACGAACATCAAAGCCCTTCTCTTCGGCAATCCAATTCCTGAGTGACTGCTCGTTGGCAGCCACTTGAGGAAGCACTCTGATATCGTATTCCTGTATCATCAGTCTTGTTTGAAAAGGTCGTGAATCTCTTCTATCTCATCTTCGTCAAACCACTTCGACAGGCGGGCCTTTGCCTTCTCCTGTATTTCAGGATCAACATCCGTCCACACCTTCTTCAGTACATAAATCAGTACAGCCAAATCGTCGGTGAGTCCTACAATAGGAATAGCATCTGGCATTACGTCCAAAGGACTGATCATATAGCCGAGTGCACCAATGATCATCGCCTTATTGGCCTTACTCACCTTATCACTTTGCAGCGTATAATATAAGATAAGTGCCGCATACACTAACTTTGAGCCAGCCCGCTTGGCAATACGGGAAATCTTCTCAACGAAATCCGTCTGAGAAAACTTATTGGCATAACTCATAAAATCAGGTAATTCCATATTCTATTTGTTTAAGATTAATTATTTCACATTCTTCTTTTTCTTATAAGGACCACGTGGACCGAAGTTCAGTCCCACATAGATACACAGGTCGCCGAAAATATTGTTGGTGGCAAATCGTGATTTATGATAATTGTAAGCCCTGACGATAGCACTGGCTCCGGCATACCATTTAGTATTGTTCCATACAATGCCGAAGCGACCGATTCCGTCGATATTGAAGTTTCCGAAATCAAAGCCTTCGTTCTTGGTATTCTTGTTTTCCGTTTCACCTGATGATGTCTTGTAAGCCAAAGCCATCGACAGACTGGCGCACAACAGACAGTTGCGGGCAAACACCCAATTATAGGCATATCCCACTGTGGCATTGATGTCAGAATATTTGATTTTGTTGAACATCAGTCCGCTGTCCAGTTTCA
>JAEEGF012271897.1_pt1 | contig 26621 bp, 21 predicted proteins | sample 9134171 | NCBI WGS metagenome assembly JAEEGF01 (sample SAMN16246542, study PRJNA631951) | gut metagenome | biome: gut microbiome; feature: rumen; material: AP-attached | host: Bos | place: Iran: Karaj | collected 2018-10 | reverse complement strand
TCCCATAAGTGCATGGACGGTACCGGGCTTTACTGCCAATTGTACGTTATCCAGTGCCTTTACACCGGGAAAGGACTTGGATACGCCCCGTAGTTCCAATTTGTACTCTGATGCCATATCGTGTCCCCTTCTGTTCATTTCATTCACAGAACATGATCGTGCTACCGGACCGCAAGGCCAAGGCACAATCATCTCCTGAATCAGATTATAGATTTTCAGTTTAAAAGGTGCGGGTGCATTAAGTGCGCCCGCACCTCTTTATTCATTTAATGCTTCCTGGTGAAAGGATTACTTAAGTGAATCAAGAACTGACTGTGCGTTGTCAGTTGTAACCTTAACGTAATCACATCCGATGTAGTAGTCATTGCCTGCACCTGTGATGAAGTTGATAGCTGCATCAGCTGCACCGTGTGACTGAGCAATGTGATCGTTGAATACTGTACCAGTCATTGTTCCTGCAAGTACGTCCTCAAGAGCCTCTGTAAGAGCGTCAACACCTACAAGGTAGATGTCCTCGTTAACCTTACGTCCGGCTGCCTCGATTGACTGAAGAGCACCAAGTGCCATAGCGTCGTTGTTGCAGAATACAACTTCTGTCTCAGGATGAGCTGAGAGTGAGTTAGCAACGAGCTGCTGAGCTGTAGCCTGATCCCAGTTACCTACCTGATCGTCAAGCTCTTCTACTTCCCAGCCTGCATCTACAAGAGCCTTAACTGAGAACTCTGTACGATACTGAGCATCAACGTTCTCAGGGTCACCTTCGATCATGATGTACTGGATCTTGCCATCGCCGTTGAGGTCGATTGTTTCCTTACCCATGTCTACAAGGATCTCGCCCTGCATTGTTCCGGACTGACGAGCGTCACATCCAACGTATGTTACGTTCCAGCCGTTATCGCTCCATCTTGCTTCCTCGTCAGCATCAGGCTCACGGTTGATGTATACAAGAGGGATATCAGCGCCAACTACAAGGTCTGTAATTGTAGCAGCTGAAGATGAGTTAACGGGATTGATGATGAGAACGTCAACACCCTGTGTGATGAAGTTCTGGATCTGGTTTGTCTGTGTAGCCTGGTCATTAGCACCATCTACGATTGTGATGTTCTCCTTAGCAAAGCCCTGAGATACAAGGTAGTTCTCAAGCTCTGTACGGAACAGTGTCATGAAGTTGTCAGCGAACTGATAGATACATACGCCAACCTTCTTGTCAGCAAGATCTGCATTTCCAACTGCCTCTGCTGCCTCAGTAGCTGTGTCAGCTGCTGTGTCAGTAGCCTCAGGCTGAACCTCAGCTGTCTGCTCTGTAGCAGTGTCTGTTGTTGCGGGAGCTGTTGCCTCGCCACATCCAGCAAGCATAGAAATAGCCATTGCTGAAACAGTTAAAAGACTAACCAATTTCTTTTTCATTTACTTTCCTCCTTAGAAATTATCGGGGCATGATTTTTAGGCCCCAACGTTTTGTTTACAAGAACGATTATAGCAACGGCATTTGTGCAAAAACATAGAGAATTCTTCTGTGAATCTTAGAAATCCTTTTGTTTTTTGTAGGCTTTTGTCTCTTTTACACAAAAGATAACACTCTGCTTTGTGCACTTTTTCCTTTAGGAAACGTTTTCGCAAAACAGAGTGTCGTCACTTTGTATGATTGCATGAAATTAACAGCATTCTTTATTCAATTCCTATGCTTCCGTCTGAGTAGGTGATGACCCAGTAGCCCTGGCCGGTACCGCAGTCTTCATGGTACTCGCGGCTTATTATCTCAGGCATGGGGCCATTTTCCTCTGCCATTCCTTCTGTAGCTGCCTCGCTTTCATTTCCGATCTCCGGCTCTGTTACTGTGGGAGAAAGGGGCACCGGATCTTCCTCATCCGGGCCTGCTGTAATGTGTTCCGCCATGGCCGGAGCTGATATTTCCACGGTGGAATCGGGATAGACAACGGGTATATCCGAGGTGGTGGAAAGAGCACCCGACAGCGCCGCATGGTAACCCGGAAGCGTCGCGTACATTATTATGTTGAAGACAAACACGGTGAATATTGTGCCTGCAAACAGGAGCACAAAGGTCATTGCTCTTTTCATTCCAAAACCTCTCTTGATGCCTCTCGGCGGTGTTAATGGTGCCTCTCGGCGGTATTAATAAGAAACTGTATATGTGGCGCTCTTCTCAAGGGGACCTGCGGGGTAGCTGTTGTAGGTCTGCTTGTAGTAGCCCTTGCCCTTGGCGGCCTGCATCTCTGTGTCATAGATGTACCAGGTTTCGCCAAGCTTTACTTCTGTCCAGGCATGGGGAGTTCTTCCTCCGAGGCTGGACTCCACGGTGCCGGTGCATATCCTGGCATCGTATCCAAGGCCTCTGGCGATATAGGCAAAGGCCGCAGCGTAGTTGTAGCAGTTACCTTTACCGGTGGCCAGTATCTCTTTTGCATAGGTTCCGGTCCAGTCGCCCACGGGAACGTCAAGCTTGCGCTCGTAGACGCAGGTGGAAGCTATATAGTCAAAGCACTGCTGAAGCTGTGTGCTCTGGTTCATGTTGCCTGTGGTGCAGGATGCCACAACCTGGGCCGTCAGCTGCTTAAGCTCGGTATCAGGCTCTGTGATGCTTCCGTCGGCATTCTTCCACTTAAGGCCGTTCTCGGTGTGTATAAAATGGGCTCCCGGCACCTGATCTTCCGTCAGATTCTCCGATGCCTGTGCCTTCACTACTGAGCGCACCTGTTCCTTGATGGTGTCAGCAACTCCCGTGAGAGCGTATTCCCTGATGGAAACCACGGACTGCGGGATGTAGGCCCCTGTAAGTGCGGCCGGGAAGCACAAGAGCTCAGTGAGTTCTTTATTATAGAGGCAATTGCTGTAGGAGGCGTAGAAAGGATTGGCCTCACTGACAGTTATTGACCGGAGCTTCATAAGTCCCTTGAAGGCGCTGGAGCTTATCTCCGTAACCTCGCTCCCTATGTGGATCGTGTCGATGTCATACTGCCCCTTGAATGAATTGGCGCTTATCTTGGTTACGCCTGCAGCTTGTGCAACCTGCATGTTAACAGGCATCAGCAAAAGAGAAATCGACAGGATCAGTGCTATCGGCATCCTGAAGGCCTTTGTGAAGTTGTGGGTTCTTCCTGTATATTTCATATTCCGTCTCGGTTAGATCAGTTTGCGGGTTACTGCGGTATTTCTTTTGCCGGATCAAGGATTTCTCTGTGTTGCAACGTCGAATTTACTTCTGACCTTGGCGTAGGATACGGCGTCCTTTTCCTTGCCGCCCTCGCTGGGGTGCTTGCCGTAGCCTGCAGTTGCGCTGATGCCATCGCCGTAGCCCTCTTTGCCGTCAACGATCACCTGGCAGTACTGATCTGCCCAGGTGTTGATGTTCTTGTGAACCCAGGTGATACCCAGGTAGTCCAGGATAAGTCCCAGAGCACGGGTTGCACCGGCGCTGGAGTACTCACCTCCGACGAACACGCCGTAGGCTGTCCTGTATATCCTTCCCTCTGTTGTAAAGGTGCCCTGGTCGCAGTAGGCGCGGACGATTCCGGCTGCGTATGCAACCTTCTCCACGTCCTTGATGGATTTGGAGGAGGACTTCTTGGAGCTTGAGGAGCTTGAAGAACCTGAAGATGCGTTACTTGCTTCGTTTATGGCATCTGCAATCTGCTTGGCGATGCTCCTGGCCTGAACCTCCTGCCCGTAGGTCATGCCGCCGTTATCATGCTTGGTCTTGGGAATGACAACCATGCCCACATCTCCTGTGGGAACCACGTAATCTGTATTGTCGCCGATAAGCCTGTTGGCTACTCGTTTTTCATTTTTACCAAATAAAACCCAATGCTCAATCAGTTTCTCGGGATTCGGGCCAAAGGCCAGTCTCAGATCTTCATAATTGAGGTAGTAATAAAGGGGGTTGTATTCATAGCTGTAATTGACGCCGTTGTAGGTGGTTGTGCCCTTGGCAAGTGCCGTGTAGGGGTCATCCTTGGCGTAGGCTTTTAGGGAATTTAACTGCGAAAGCATGAGAAAACTTACTACGATGATCATTAATGCCAGACTGAATAATCTCTTGACGATACGCTTCATAATCTCTCCATCCCGCCCATTTGGGCGCAAAATGCCTATATACATACTCACAATACATATCGTCACGATAATAAAAAAAGTTTACATCAGGGAAGAAAAAAAGCCTCAACCCGCAAATTACTGCGGGTTAAGGCTTGTGAAGTTATATGTATTTCGCTGCGCCAAAAGTGTCAGATAAGCTTCATGGCATCGCTGACCGAAGCTACTCCGATGATCTCTACGCCTTTAGAGCTCTTTTTAAGCTTGCTCTCAAGTGCCTTGGGCACGATGCAGGTCTTAAAGCCAAGCTTGGCAGCCTCTGCAACACGGGCTTCGGCCATATTCACCGAACGAACCTCGCCGGAAAGTCCCACTTCTCCGAAGGCGAGAATATCGCTGCTGATGGGCCTGTTCTTGAAACTGGATATAAGGGCAAGGCAGATTCCCAGATCAAGAGAGGGTTCCGCGATCCGCATTCCGCCTGCAAGGTTCACGTAGGCGTCATACTCTCCCATCTGAAGGCCGATTCTCTTTTCAAGAACTGCCATGAGAAGGTTGACTCTGTTGTAGTCGGTTCCGTTGGCCTGCCTTCTGGGAAAACCGAAGTTACTCCTGCTCACCAGGGCCTGGATCTCAATTAGTATCGGTCTTGTTCCCTCAACAGAACAGGTGACAACTGAACCGCTGGCGTCTGTGGGGCGCCCATCCAGCATGAATTCAGAGGGGTTGGTCACTTCCACAAGTCCCTTCTCCTGCATCTCGAAAACTCCGATCTCATTGGTGGAGCCGAAACGATTTTTGACTGCTCTTAAAACTCTGTAGGAAGCATGTCTGTCTCCCTCAAAGTACAGCACCGTATCTACCATGTGCTCTAAGACTCTTGGGCCTGCGACCTGGCCTTCCTTGGTGACATGGCCAACGATGAAGATTGAAATGTTCATGCTCTTGGCGATCCTGAGAAGGACAGATGTGGACTCCCTGACCTGGGAGACACTTCCGGGCGCGGAAGATACAGCCTCATTAAACATGGTCTGGATAGAGTCTATTATTACCACCTGGGGTTTGGCTCTTGCGATGGCATCCTCAATGTTTGAAAGATTGGTCTCGCACATGAACTTAAGATTGTTGTTAAAGTTACCAAGCCTGTTGGCTCTTAGCTTGATCTGTCTTAAAGACTCCTCGCCTGATATATAGAGGACATCTCGTGAATCCCCCGAGAGATTCCCTGCCACCTGCAAAAGAATGGTTGATTTACCGATACCCGGATCGCCGCCCACCAGAATAAGTGAGCCCTTGACCAGTCCTCCTCCCAGGACTCTGTTGAGCTCTCCGATGTGAGTGTCGTATCTCTCCTCATCATTCATCACGATCTCATCAAGGGTCATGGGGGCAGAATATGCTCCCGAGGACGAAGGACCGGAAGTAAGGCCCTTGGCTGCCTGAGCCTTGGGCTTGACCGTCTCCTCCACAAAGGTATTCCATTCCTTGCAGCCCGGGCACTGGCCCATCCACTTGGATGATTCATAGCCGCAGCTCTGGCAGAAGAAAACTGTTTTGATCTTGGTTGCCATTTAACCTCCCACAATACTTCGCACTTAGTGCTAAATTTTGAAAAGGGCCCTCCACTTAGTGGAAGGCCCTTACGATATTTTATTTTACTTTTCTACTCTGACTTCTACAGGTCCGTTGCCTGAAAGCTCCACACTGAGATTGAGCTTGCCCCCGAGATTAGTGCTCATCTTGCCAATGCTGCTTCCGTTAACAAATACGTTGTACTCTGTGTTCTCAAGAAGTCCTAAGGTGATCTGCGCATCGCTGTCACCCTCGACATTGAATGATACGCCGTTCTCCGCTTCCCTGAAGCTTGTGACTGCTGTTCCGGGAACTGACTCGTAAACGAAGTTCTCGTTGCTCTCAAGCTTGGTGATGTCCTTGAAGGTCTTAACCTTAAGGATATTTCCGTTGTGTTCGAAATTCTCAAGCTTCTTCTTCTCAGGAAGCTCGTAATTTCCAAAGCTGATACTACCGTCTCCCTCAGCTCTGATCAACTGTTCTACGACAGCCATAATAGCCCTCCTAAAGTGTGTTGAACTGTATTAAACTGTGTCCACTATCATTATAATTCACCCGGACCTATTATCAAATGAATTTTTTCTAATATTTACAAGTCCGTTTTTCTGATAATGAGCTTATTTCTTACCACGGTTTTTGGTTGAGCCTGTGTCCTTGCCGGTTCCGGTTTTTTTTGTGGTTCCGGTCTTCTTGGCTGTCGACGTCTTATTGGCTGTTGTGGTCTTATTGGCTGTTGTGGCCTTCTTGGCTGTTGTGTCCTTCTTGGCTGTTGTGGTCTTATTGGCTGTTGTGGCCTTCTTGGCTGTTGTGTCCTTCTTGGCTGTTCCCGGCTTTTTAGTGGTCACGGTGCTCTTGGTCCTGGTGGCTCTGCCGGTCCCTGTGGTCTTGACGTTGACTTTTTTGACAGAAGAGCTCTTACCGTCCTTGCCCACAAAGACAATCTTGTCATCCTTGAGAGCCACGGTCACATCCATGCCTGCACTGATGTTGCCTCTTAAAAGTTCCTCTGCCATTGCATCCTCAATGGTGGACTGAATGGCTCTCTTAAGGGGTCTTGCACCCATCTTGGCATCAGAATGCTTGGTAACAAGGTATTTCTTGACGGCAGGTGAGATGGTCAGGTTGATATCCATCTGAGCCTTGCAGCGCTTGCTGAGATTCTGAGACAGGAGTGTAACGATATCCATCATCTCTTTTTCATTGAGAGTGTGGAATACCATGATCTCGTCAATACGGTTGATGAACTCAGGCTTAAATAGCTTCTTGACCTCGTCCATAACGCCTGTCTTCATGTCCTCATAATCTTTCTTGGCATCAGCTCCGGCGCCGAATCCCAGCTTCTTGGGATCAACGATCCTCTGCGCACCCACGTTGGAGGTCATGATAAGGATGGTGTTCTTGAAGCTGACCTTTCTGCCCTTGGCATCGGTGATGTGGCCATCATCCAGTACCTGAAGGAGTACGTTGAAGATGTCAGGGTGAGCCTTCTCAATCTCGTCAAAGAGAATTACTGAGTAAGGGTGTCTTCTGACCTTCTCGCTGAGCTGGCCTCCCTCGTCATAACCCACATATCCGGGCGGTGATCCGATCATCTTGGATACAGAATGTCCTTCCATGTACTCAGACATATCAACTCTTATAAGTGCATTTTCATCTCCGAACATTGCCTCGGCAAGGGCCTTGGAAAGCTCGGTCTTACCTACACCGGTAGGTCCAAGGAACAGGAAGGAACCGATGGGTCTGTTGGGATCCTGAAGTCCTACCCTTCCTCTTCTGATGGCCTTGGACACAGCCTTGACTGCGTCGTCCTGGCCGATAACTCTCTTATGGAGCACGTTTTCAAGCTTAAGAAGTCGCTCTGATTCCTTTTCTGCGATCTTCTTGACAGGGATCCTGGTCCACTCGGCTACTACTTCGGCTATATCATTTTCAGTAACCACGTAGGATGCCTTCTTTTCTTTTCTCTTATCGGAATTTCTGGCCTTGGTAAGATCTGAAAGAGCCTTGCTCTGCATCATGTTCAAAATGCCGGCTCCATCAAAGTCGCCCCTCTTGAGGTACTCCTCTATTTTGGCATCCAGAACTCCGACCTTTCTCTCCAGATCTTTAACCTTGGGAGAAACACCCATAGTTCTGAGTCTTACTGCGGAAGCAGCTTCATCTATAAGGTCAATGGCTTTGTCGGGAAGGTTTCTGTCATTGATATATCTCTCAGAGAGCTCCACAGCTGCCTTGATGGCTTCCGGAGTAACTGTAACCCTGTGGTGCTCCTCGTACTTGCTGACAATACCGTTCAGAATCTCTATTGCCTCTTCCTTGGTGGGCTCATCCACGTTTACGGGCTGGAAACGTCTCTCTAAAGCTGCATCCTTCTCAACGTATTTCCTGTATTCTGTGATGGTGGTGGCACCGATCATCTGGATCTCGCCGCGTGCAAGTGATGGCTTAAGGATGTTGGAGGCATCGATGGCACCCTCGGCACCGCCGGCACCGATAAGGGTGTGCATCTCATCCACAAAGAGAATGATGTTGCCATCCTCGGAAACTTCCTTGATAACCTTCTTGATCCTCTCCTCAAATTCACCTCTGTACTTGGATCCGGCGATCATGCCTGAAAGATCCAGGGTCATAAGTCGCTTGTTCTGTACTGTAAGAGGCACATCGCCTGAAGCGATTCTCTGTGCAAGTCCCTCAACCACTGCAGTCTTGCCGACACCGGGCTCTCCGATGAGGCAGGGATTATTCTTGGTACGTCTGCTGAGAATCTGTATAACACGCTTGATCTCCCTCTCTCTTCCGATGACGGGATCGAGCTTGTGCTCCATTGCCAGGGCAGTCATATCTCTGCTGTACTGAGCCAGGATTGATGCCTTCTTGCCGGTCTTGGGAGCCCCGGTCTTTCTGCCAAGGTCCTCTTTGACCAGGTTGGGATCCTCTCCCATGGCAGCCAGTGTCTCTGCGTAAATCTTCTGGGCAGGAACGTTCATTGTGCTGATAAGTCTGACTGCAACGTTCTCACCCTCCTTGATAAGAGCCAAAAGGATATGCTCTGTTCCTGTCTTGTCCGCGCGGAAGCGCTCAGCCATCCTGTGAGCTTCCTCAAGGACCTTCTCGGCTCTGGGTGAAAAGCCGTCTCTGTCAAGTGTTCTGACTGTGCTGTCAGGAACGATAAGATCTCTTATCATCTCCATCATGCGGTTCTCGTCGATGCCGTTGTCAATGAGAATCCTGGACGCAACGCAGCCGTCCTCAAGGATAAGACCCATGAGGATGTGCTCGGTTCCTATGTAATTGAGTTTAAGACTTCTGGCGCATCTCCTGGCGAGCTTAAGAGCATCACTGGCCATTGCTGTAAATCTAGATTCCATATTTTAATTCCTTTCATATGTAGGAGTGTTGGCTTCATAGTTGTCATAGAGCTGATCCACCAGATTGTGGATATCATTTCTGCCGATTCCCTTGCAGATAGCTCTTGCAAGGACCACCGCAAGCTCTGACCTGGCCTCCTTGAGGGCCTGTAGCTTGTCGATGTCGATGGCTATCACAGCGCCTCTTCTCCTGTCGATCTTAACAAAACCATCCTGCTGCAAAATAGAATAGGCCTTGTTAACAGTGTGCATATTGATACCGATTGTCTCTGCAAGCTGTCTCACACTGGGAAGCTGCTCTCCCTCCCTGAATTGAGACGTTGCTATTCCTAATATGATCTGATTGCAGAGCTGGATATATATGGCTTCATCACTGTTAAAGTCAATTTCGATGATCATATTCCGCCTCCCTTCTGTGATATGTTTAGTATAACATATATTACAGATTAGGCAAATTGGGGGTGTCCCCAGGCGGAAGCGCGGAGCTGCGCGCAGTTGCGCTCAGTTGCTACGCCGCGGCGCTGTCGCCGGGCCTTGAGGCCACTTGAGCCCGCGGCGCTGTCTCCGGGCCTTGAGGCCACTTGAGCCCGCGGCGCTGTCGCCGGGCCTTGAGGCCACTTGAGCCCGCGGCGCTGTCTCCGGGCCTTGAGTCCACTTGAGCCCGCGGCGCTGTCGCCGGGCCTTGAGGCCACTTAAGCCCGCGGAATGGGCGAGGGATGGGTGAGGGAATGAGCTTGGATACGCCTGACTATCATTTTTTCCGCTACAACCTGCTAAAATTCCTATATTGTGGCGGAGATTTTTCCATCCTCTTCAGCCGCATCTTCAAAAAAAGCCTTGATGCAGCGGAGAATAATACTTTACCTTGATTTATTTTCCACCACAATTCCTTCCCAGAGGCCGGTGTGGCGGAGAATAATGCTTACCGTGACTTGCTTTTTCCGCCGCAACCTGCCCAAATCCCAATGTTGTAGCGGAAGGCGCTCTCATATTCTCCGCCACATTCAGGATAATTCCACAGGTGTAGCGGAAGGCGCTCTCACATTCTCCGCTGCATTCAGGCTAATTCCACAGGTGTGGCGGAAGGCGCTCTCATATTCTCCGCTGCATTCAGGATAATTCCACAGGTGTGGCGGAAGGCGCTCTCACATTCTCCGCCTCATTCAGGATAATTCCACAGGTGTAGCGGAGGGCACTCTCATATTCTCCGCCGCATTCGTGATAATTCCACAGGTGTAGCGGAGGGCACTCTCATATTCTCCGCCTCATTCAGGATAATTCCACAGGTGTAGCGGAAGGCACTCTCATATTCTCCGCCGCATTCAGGATAATTCCACAAATGTGGCGGAATCGCCCCTATAAAATACCCTATAAATACCCTATAAATACCCTATAAACACCCTATAAATACCCGTAAAGTGCCCCCCGGAAAGTGGACACGACTAAAAAATGGGATCCCTCTTACAGGGATCCCATGATCAAATTAAATATAGTCAGGTATGAGTTGTCGTCATAGTGAAGTCCATCCACAATGTGAAGGCCTGTTCCTGCAAGGGCACTGTGGGTGTCTATCCAGGTCACGCCGCTCAAAAGTCCGGGCAAAGTAGTGTTGAATTGTTCCACCTCATCCTCTGTTCTATAGGGGTTGGTGGAGACGGGATTAACTGAGACATAATAGGTCTTGGCACCTCTCTGGGCCCATTCCGCAGCCTTCTGGTTGGTGAGGGCAGCGTATTGATTGACATGATCGGTATCATTGACTCCAAGGCATATCACAACCTTGGTGCCCCTGCCCACTCTTGGGTCCGCCTGTCCTACGGCATAGGATTCAAACCAGTCATAGCCCATGGAATTCTTGCAGATCCACATGCATCCTCCGCCGTCAACAGCAGCCTGCATCTGGACGCATCTTGAATCTCCGATAAAAATCACTCCCGGAAAAACATCCACCGCCGGCGCCTGATTTGCAGGCGTAGCCTGTGCGGCTTGAGCATTGGAAGGCGCCTGATCCTGCGCGGTAGGCTGTGCGGGAGCCTGTGTCCCGGGCTGAGCCGGCACCTCTGCCTGCGCGGTAGGCTGTGCAGGAACCTGTGTCCCGGGCTGAGCCGCTGCTTGTTGTTCGGCCTGAGCTGAGGCCTGTGTTTCAGCCTGTGCCTTTGTCTGCGCCTCGGCCTGAGAAGTTGCCTTTTTATCGGCCTGCCCCGCATCCTGAGTAGTTGCCTTTTTATCGGCCCGGCCCGCATCCTGGGAAGTTGCCTTTTTATCGGCCTTGGCAGAATCTTGTGTCTCGGCCTTGGTTAGATCTTCCTGCGCAGATGTCACAGTAATTGTCTCCTCAGCTGCGGCTGAGTCTGCCTGCTGAGATTCCTTTATATCTTGAGCTGCCTCAGAATCTGCCTGCGCTTCAGCTGAATCCTCACCGGCCGTATCATCCTGCCCCGGGCCGGCAACACCGGCATTCGCGGCCGCTTCTAAAACAGGGCCGGCAACACCGGCATCCGCGGCCGCTTCTGAAACAGGGCCGGCAACACCGGCATCCGCGGCCGCTTCTGAAACAGGGCCCGCAGCACCAATAAATTCATTTCCAAAAACATAGGTCCCTGCTACAAACGTGCATATCAACGCCAGCAGCGCCAGGACCGAAACTAACCTTTTCATTTATTATTCACCTTATCACATACCTTTTTTCTAACCTTGGTGAAGCACAGCTCCATGACGGCACCAATGATAACGCCCATGATCAGTGTGACAATACCTGCTACGACGGTGGCTGCCAGATAGCCCCTGGACAAAAGCCCGGGGTTAATGAGCCAAAAAAGCCTGGTGTGCAGCAAATAGATATAAAGGGAATGTCGGCCTAAAAGTGGTAGCACATAGCCCTCTCCCTTAAACTGAACGCACAGGCACAGCTCCATCAACGTAAAGAGCATGCTGGCCACATTGTGAGCAGCCAGGCTCTGACTGTAGCCATGCCAAAAGGCCGCTGCGACCATGGCAGCAAACAGCACCAAAGCAAGGTTGTATTTTACACAGATTTCACTGAACTGTCTACCATACTTCTTATCAAGTGTAGCCGCGTAGACGCCGATCAGAAAGGCTCCGTTGGAGACAACCCAGAAATATGCCATTCCGCCTGCATTAAGGGCAAAAGAAAAACCGATAACCCCAAGTGTCAGGAGAAGCTCTTTTGCCACGCCAATCCTGTAGAACACCATAAACATGATATAAAACGCAAACAGGATGCACATGAACCAGTAATCAAACCCTATGAGAAGCTTAATTACAGCCATCGGTCCGTCTATGGTTCCGTCAGCGGCGGCCAAAATGCCGGCAATAAGTATGTAGGGAACATAGCTGTTGAGCACTCTTCCCAGAACAAAATCTCCGTTAATCCCGCTTTTCTCATAGGCCTTAACAAGGCCGTACCCGGAGAGCATAAAGAAAATATCAACGCCGTACACGCCCCAGGTGCTTATCCAGTTTTTAAAGAGCTCAAAGGGAGAAACTTCTAACATCCATCCCGCATAGTGGGATGCGATCACCATCAGTATGGCAATCCCCCTGAAAACTCCGGAAGTTTTCTTGTCGATCATCATATCTCCACTAAAATTTAAAATAGTCCGCTATCCTGAAAAACAGCTCGGTATTGTCGTTAAACAGGCACACCACACTTCCCGAAGCCGCAAAGCTAAAGAGGGAGTACCCAAGGGCCGCCACAAGGCACAGGAAGAACAGCCTTGCTGCAAGCCTGTAGCTCATAACAGTGCCGTCTCTGTCCAGCATCATAAGCCAGAGAGTTGCCGCAGCCATGGTAAATGCCGGCGCATAATCACAGGTATATCTATAAATAACGCCTGCTGCATTTGCATCAAAACCTGCGATAACAAGGCCTGTAACCACAAATGCCGCCACCAATAGTCTCACGGTTCTGTTCTGTCCCTTAAGCCCCTTCAAAAGCGCGATCCACAGGGAGAACATAAAGGCATTGGCCACAAGTACACCGCCAAAAGTAAATTCGCAGAGGAACTTACCCATGTAATCTCCGGTGATCCTGGGCGGCACCATGAACGGAAAGTCCGTGGTCATAGCCGGAGGCTGGAACAGGTAGCTGTAAAGACTTCTGATCAGCCTCTCTATGTTAAATCCGCGATGATTCATGTCATTGGAAGTCAGGGAATAAGTGGCTCCAAAGTCTAAGATACTTCCAAACCTTGAATAGTTGTACCAGCACACCGGAATAGCGGCCAGCAGAATAGGAAGCAGGAAGCACACCAGGTCTGCCGCTGCAATTTTCCCCCTCGAATCGCCACCCGCGGCACCCCTCGAATCGCCACCCGCGGCACCACTCGAATCACCACCTGCAGCATCAGTCGAGGAACCACCCGCGGCTGACTTTCTTCCAATCACAAACAGAATCAGCGCTGCCACAAACAGAAGTATCATCTGGGGCCTACAGCCTGCGATCAAAGCCATCATAAGGCTTCCAAGGAAAAGACACGTTCTCTTAACCCACTGTCTCTTGGTATTGAGTGCTTCCAGCCAAAGTCCCATCCCCGCAAAGGAGAAGGCTGCCGCTCCCATGATGGGCACGTTGTATATATCAGGTCTCTGAAGGAGATATACAAAGCTGGCGCAGAAGACAACACCGATTGATATCAAAAGATACAGATAATACGGCACTCTACCGGCAAACCGCCTGATCATCCCCTCAACAAACCAAAATACTCCAAATACAAAAACAACAAAAAATCCTAATATAGCAAGGTAATTGGGCAGGTTCCCTCCTGTCAGTAAGTGGAAGGGCAGATAAAACAAAAGCTCCGGCACAATCCCAAAGTAAGCATAATAATGCCCGTTATAGTAGGCATAGTCCATGGCATAGGGAATACCCTCAACCTGAAGAGCTATGGTGTCATAGGGATTCTCAGCCTGTAAGAGCCCCGGATCAGGTTCAATCTCTGTAAGCACCACATCACCGGAAGACAGGCTCCTAGCCAGCTCCTGATACTGAAGATGATGCGGCCAGGGATTTTTCAAAAGCAGCTTGTCCGACTTTACAATTCCCACGCCCATCACCAGGATACAGACAATCACCGCCAGCGTAACAATCCTCTGCCATATGCTGTGGCTGTCAAAAATCACCTCATGTATAAAGGACTCTGTAAATATCAGATATCCCAAAAACAAAATCAGAAATACCACAAGTACTCTGACAGGCTTAACATCGACAGGTCTGTGGACATTGGCATAAACGCCACGCACATGCACAGTAGCTCCCTCTTCAGCCCTCACTCTGACTCTCACAGTGTCTGTCTTTCCGAAGGGATACACATTGCTGTAGCCCGATCTCTCAAGACCGCTACAGAGCACAAACTCAGCTGTTTCGTACTCGTATTTGTCGCCTTCGTCAGTGAGGATCACTGAGACGTAAGCTCTTTTGCCGCCCTCAACATCAGCGTCTGCATAGATGTTCCGAAGGTCTCCGTTTATGGCAAAAGAATCAGTGGTAAAGCTGCCACTGTCATCGGCAAAAGCCTCACCTGCAATCTGCACTGCATCCCTGCCACTGCACCTGAAAGAGGAGAAGTTAAAGACAAAAACCTCCAGAAGAACTGTGATCAGACAGATGATAGCAGCCGCTATTATATATTTGTTTCTGACAATCCTATTTATATCCCTCATAGTCGAAAATCAATATTTCCTTATCCAAAAATACCGGGGAATAAATCCCCGGTACTTATCTTTTAATTATTTGTCATCGTCAAGATCCAGGAACTCGAACTCGAAATCATCTTCGTCGCCGATAAAGTTCTTGGCCCTGCGCTTGGGAGCCTCTTCGGTTCTCTTTGAAGGACGCTCAGGTGCATCATCTTCTCTTCTTACAGGTCTTGAAGGACGCTCCTCGCTGCGTCTTAAAGGACGCTCAGGCGCATCATCCTCTGCGCTTCTCCTAGGTCTTGAAGGTCTCTCCTCAGGATCGACATCCCTTCTTACGGGACGTGTAGGTCTTGCAGCCTCATCTCTCTCAGGTCTTACTGTTCTGTCATCTGAAGCTGGTCTTCTGGGCCTTCTGGGTTCTTCATCCTCTTCATCATCATCGCGGGCTCTTCTTCTGGGAGCAGGTGAGTAACGATCGTACTCATCCTCCTCGTCATCCTCGTAATAGATGCTGTCTCTGAGCTTAAGTGCCAGAAGAATAACACCAAGAACCAGTGCAGCGATTATAATTGCAAGAATAATAAGGAATGTCTTGTAAGTCTTGTTGGTCTTCTGAAGCTTGGCAACCTTGTCACTGCTCTTGGCTGCATTTATAAGCTCATCAACTAATACTCTGTACTTGGGATCTCCTGTGTAATCATAAAGGTACCACTTGCTGACACCTTCTTCATCTGTCTCATACTGAAGAGCGTAGCTGCCATCGCCGACTGTATTGGTTACGCCGGTACCTGCCTGAGTATCTGTAGCTTCTGTAGTTTCAGCAGGTGTCTCCTCTGTTCCCTCGGTATTCTCAGGGGTCTCGCCGCCCTCAGTTCCCTCAGGCGTCTCAACAGGTGCTGCTTCGCCGATCTCAAGAAGGTCTCCCCTTACGAATCCCTGCTTGCCATTGCCAAAGCTGATCTGGTACCAGGTCTTATTATCTGTGCCGGTTGCCTCACCTGTGATGGTAACTGTGTTGCCCTTGGTAACCTTGCCTACTGAATCATAGCCTGTTCCTGCGCCCTTACGAACATTTACGCTCTCTGAAGTGATGGTCGCTGTCTTCTGCTCGGTAGCTGTTACCTGAGTCTCAGGAAGCGGAGTTGATGTCTCACTTGTTGTAGCGTTGTTATTGGTAGAAGTGCTGGGGCCTGTGCCGTCTGCCTTGGTGATCAGATCACTTCTGACATAACCGAACTCACTCTTGTTTACACGAATCTTGTACCATACATAGCCCGATGCATCTGTGGCTTCATCCACTATGTCGATCTTGTCTCCGTTCTTAAGTGAGGAAACCTGACTTGCTGTGGTACTTGCTGATGATCTTACCTTAACATTGTCTGTAGATACTGTTCCTGTGGTCTCTTTATAGGCTAATGCCTCAACGCCTGATGTAATGAATAATGTAGCAGCCAAGGCTATAGCAAGCCCCAGTGACAATATCCTCTTTTTCAAATTTTTTCTCATACTACCTCCTCATCTATTGCCTTTCCAATATCATGACGCATGTATTTATTATCAAAGTCAACCCACTCTGTGGCCTCATACGCCTTGGCGCGAGCCTCCTTAAGAGTGTCCCCTTTAGCTGTTATTCCAAGAACTCTTCCGCCGTTAGTAACAATGCCCTCGTCAGTGGCCTTGGTGCCGGCGTGGAAACAATAATAGCCATCTTTGCCTTTGAAATTCTCAAGTCCCTTGATAAGCTTGCCCTTCTCATAAGCTACAGGGTAGCCTTCGCTGGCAAGAACAACGCATACTGCGGCCTTGTCCTCAAAATCCAGGTCAAGTTCATCAAGCTTGCCGTCAATGCAGGCATCAATAACATCGATTATATCAGTTTTTAGTCTGGGAAGCACAACCTGGGCCTCGGGGTCGCCAAATCTTGCATTGTACTCAAGAACCTTGGGACCGTCCTGGGTCAGCATAAGTCCAAAGAAAATAACGCCCTTGAACTCACGTCCCTCCTTGGCCATAGCTTCCACAGTCCTGCCGTAGATATTCTCTCTGCAGAACTTATCAACTTCTTCTGTATAAAATGGGCTGGGTGAAAAATTACCCATGCCTCCTGTGTTCAATCCTGTGTCGCCGTCGCCTGCTCTCTTGTGATCCTGAGCAGAAGACATGAGCTTGTAGGTCTTGCCGTCCACGAAGGACAGAACAGAAACCTCTCGTCCCGTCATGAACTCCTCAATGACCATGTGGTTGCCGGCATCACCGAACTTCTTGTCCTCCATGATCTCACGGACTCCGTCAGCAGCCTCTTCGTAATTCTGGCAGATCAGGACGCCCTTACCAAGAGCCAGTCCATCTGCCTTAAGCACAATAGGGAACTTGGAGCTCTTGAGATATTCAAGCGCAGCAGCGGGATCATCAAAGGTCTCGTAGGCAGCGGTGGGAATGTTGTATTTCTTCATAAGATCCTTGGAGAAAGCCTTGCTGCCCTCAAGGATTGCTGCATTCTTCCTGGGTCCGAATACCCTAAGTCCCTGAGCCTCGAAGGCATCCACGATTCCGCCCACAAGCGGATCATCCATGCCGACAATTGTCAGGTCTATAGCTTTTTCTTTTGCAAAAGAAACAAGCTTGTCAAACTCCATGGGAGTAATGGGTACGCACTCAGCAAGCTCCGCAATTCCGCCATTTCCCGGAGCACAATAAATCTTATCAACTCTCTTACTGCGAGATACGGCCTCTGCAATAGCGTGCTCGCGGCCGCCTCCTCCAACAATCAAAACCTTCATATCTTTCCCCTTTATTACTGCAGACTCTCAAGCACTTGATCGTATCCCTCGATCACAGCCTTGCCCTCTGCAACTGTAACTCTTCCATGTGCTATAAGATCAATAGCCATGGGCATTATCTTCCACTCCGCCTGCTCCATGATCCTCCTCTGGAGAGTCTCGGCGGTATCGTCATCTCTGACCATAACGGGCTTCTGTAAAATGATCGGCCCTGTGTCGGTTCCCTCATCCACAAAATGCACTGTGGCACCGGAAACCCTGGCTCCTCTCTCGAGAACCTTCTCGTGAACCTTGAGCCCATAGTATCCTGTTCCGCAGAAAGACGGGATCAGCGACGGATGAATGTTGATGATCCTGTTGGGGAAGGCCCTTACGACCTCCTGAGGGATCACCACAAGGCATCCCGCCAGTACTATGAGGTCCGGATCTGCATCCTTTAGGATCTGCAAAAGAGCTGTGTTAAAGTCAGCTCTGTCGGCAAACTCCCTGGGGCTCTTCACAACGTAGGGAATCCCTGCCTGCTTGGCCCTCTCTATGGCATAGGCCTTAGGATTGTTACTGTACACAAGACATATCTCGGTATCAGTTATCCTGCCGTCATTTATGCTATCTATGATCGCCTGAAGGTTGGTTCCGCCTCCGGATACCAGGACTGCAATTCTCATCATACCAGGTCAACACCCTTCTCTCCGGCCTTGACGCAGCCTACTACGTAGCCCTTGTCGCCGGCAGCCTCAATCGCCTTAAGCGCACCGTCAACATCCTTGGGGTCAACTGCAAGTACCATTCCAAGGCCCATGTTGTAGGTATTGTACATCATCTTCTCCTCGATTCCGCCCTTCTTCTGCATAAGTGTGAAGATGGGAGGTACGGGATAGCTGTCCTTCTTGACCTCTGCCCTGATGCCCTCGGGAAGCATCCTGGGAATATTCTCATAGAAGCCACCGCCTGTAATATGGCTGCATCCCTTAACACGGATGCCGGCATTCTTGATAGACTTCATCATCTTGACATAAATCCTTGTGGGTGTCAGAAGGCACTCGCCAAGTGTCATGCCAAGCTCATCATAATATGTATCAAGGCTCTCCTTGGTCATATCAAAGACCTTACGAACCAGTGAAAATCCGTTACTGTGAACTCCGCTTGAAGCAACGCCGATGAGAACGTCTCCGTCGGCTATTGTGCTTCCGTCGATCATGTCCTTGCGGTCTACAACGCCAACTGCAAAACCTGCAACGTCGTACTCATCCTCAGGCATAAGACCGGGATGCTCGGCTGTCTCACCGCCAACCAGTGCTGCCTCAGACTGCTTGCAACCTTCAGCCACACCCTTAACGATAGCTGCTATCTTCTCGGGTATGTTCCTGCCGCATGCTATATAGTCCAGGAAAAAGAGAGGTTCTCCGCCCGCACAGGCAACGTCGTTAACACACATTGCAACTGCATCGATGCCGATGGTATCATGCTTGTCCAAAAGGAATGCAAGCTTGATCTTGGTTCCTACACCGTCTGTTCCGGATAAAAGAACCGGATCCTCCATATCCTTGATATTCTTAAGAGAAAATGCACCGGAGAAACCACCGAGTCCGCCCAATACTTCGGGTCTCATAGTCTCCTTGACATATCCCTTCATGAGTTCTACTGATCTGTACCCGGCTTCAATGTCTACGCCGGCCTTTTTGTAATCGAGTGCCATACAATCTCCTCATTTACTGTGGGTCCGGCAAGATATGCCGCCCCGGAATTAATAGTTTCTATATCCTGTTTCCTGAAGTCTCTTGTCCTTGGCTACGACACTGTCCTTCAGGGAAGCCGCATATTCTTTTACCTTATTAAGAAGCTCGGGATCTCCCGTTGCCAAAATCTTGGCTGCAAGGATTCCTGCGTTAGCTCCGCCATTGATTGCAACAGTTGCCACCGGTATACCGGAAGGCATCTGTACTATGCTGTAAAGTGAATCCCTTCCTCCGAGAGAGGTGGTATGCATCGGGATTCCGATGACAGGTAAAGGGAAAATAGCTGCACACATGCCGGGAAGATGAGCCGCCATGCCTGCTCCTGCAATAATAACCTTAAAGCCCTTATCCTCTGCAGTTCTGGCAAATTCAAAAAACTCATCCGGTTCTCTGTGAGCGGAAATAATCCTCATCTCATAAGAAATACCGAACTGATCAAGAATCTCAGCTGCTTTGCTCATTACAGGCATATCTGAATCACTGCCCATTACTATTCCAACCTGCGCCATAATTCCTCCTAAACCCATATCTAGTCAGTCGTATCATAACACAATACAAAATATTGTGCTAGACATTTTACAGAAAATTTAACATTCTCCCGAGGGAGATAATTACATCAATCCGAGAACCAGAACTCCTATCACAAATATGATAGAAATAAGGTTCAGCACTATTCCCAGGTTAGGGAAAAGTTTGAAAATATCCCGTTCAAATCTTGACATTATTCCGAGAATAATTCCCACCACAGAAAAAACGGCCGCAACTAGAGCCGCTGCGGCGTATCTGACCTGAGCCTGTCCACCGTTCTTGTAGGTAAGAAGAACTGCGGTAAACAGGGTTCCCACTGAAATGCATCCGAGAATGGTCGACATTACGCCCTTCTCCGGATGCCTGTTATCAGTGAACATATATCGATCCCTTACAGGTCTCGATTTTTTAATCCTAAACTTAAACTTCTTCATCTCAGATAATGATGTTCTTACGGCTTGCAAGAAGCTTGCCGCCTGTGATTATCAAAAAAACTCCGGTAGTAACGCCTACCACAATGGAAATAATTCCAAATGCAATATTAACGGCCCCTGATCCGCCAAGAACCTTGTATGTACGCTCTTCCATTTCTTCCTCCGTATCGGTTTCTCCCGGTAGCGGGAGTTATTTCTCACATCAAATAATTACTTGGCGCCGTACTCTTCGTAGTACTCGTCGATGGATTTCTTGATCTCCTTGGTGAGGATCACCTCACCGTCGATGGGTCTGTTGTAAAGGTAGCTCACAACATCCTCCATTGTAACGATGGCCTTTGCGCCGAAGCCATATTTCTCTTTTATCTCATCAAGAGCACTCATATCGCTCTCCTGGCCCTTTTCCTGCCTGTTGAGAGAAACGATGAGACCTACCACATCGCAGTCGGCCTGCGCCTGGATAATGGGCATTGTCTCTTCAATGCTCTTACCTGAGGTGGTAACATCCTCAATGATAAGAACCCTGTCTCCGTCTCTGAGCTTGGAGCCCAAAAGGATGCCCTTATCGCCGTGGTCTTTGATTTCTTTTCTGTTGGAACAATATCTGATCTCTCTTCCGTAGAGCTCGCTGATGGCCATGCTGGTGGCAACCGCAAGGGGAATACCCTTGTAAGCCGGTCCGAACAGAACATCAAACTCCAGGCCGAAAGTGTCGTGGATAGCTCTGGCATAATAGTTGCCGAGCTTCTTGAGCTGAGCGCCTGTGACATACGCGCCCGCGTTCATAAAGAAAGGAGACTTGCGTCCACTCTTTAAAGTAAACTCCCCAAACTTGAGGACATTGCTGTCCACCATAAACTCGATGAATTCTTCCTTGTACCTCTCCATACCAAAATACACTCCTTAGATATTATCGAATTTTATCTTTAATGATTATAATTCATAGAAAGCGCTTCTTCTATATCTTTTTTCATATCGAGGGTTGCAGCCCTTGCAGCCTCACCCACTCTGCCATCTGCAAACTGAGTATAGCTCTCGCTCTTCCATGCTGCAATTATACCTCTTGAGGAATTAACAATGGCCCCCAGACCATCCTTGTTAAAGAAATGTACCAGATCCTTGCCCTTGCCGCCCTGTGCGCCGTAGCCCGGAACCAGGATATATGCGTGAGGCATTATGTCTCTGAGTATCTTGCCCATCTCGGGATATGTGGCTCCAACCACGGCTCCCACGTTGCTGTAGGCTCCGTCTATAGACTCTTTTCCCCATTCCTCAACCATCTGTCCGACGATCTCGTACAGTGGCTTGCCGTCTATGAGGCGATCCTGAAACTCGCCGCTTGAAGGGTTGGAGGTCTTAACAAGAACAAAAATGCCCTTGTCGTACTCGTTACAAACCTTGATAAAAGGCTTAACACCATCGCTTCCAAGGTAGGGATTGACTGTGGCGAAATCCTCGTCAAAGCCTCTGAATACCTTGTCGCCGATCTTGACTCCGCCGAGGTGTCCCTCAGCGTAAGACTGAGAGGTTGAACCAATGTCGCCTCTCTTCACATCACCGATCACCACAAGGCCCTTTTCCCTGCAGTAATCCACTGTCTTCTTGAATGCGATGAGTCCGGGAATGCCCAGCTCCTCATACATTGCTATCTGCGGCTTGACCGCAGGAACTATGTCGTAAATATTGTCTACTATCTCTTTGTTAAACTGCCAGAAGGCTTCTGCGGCCCCCTCGGGTGTTTGTCCAAATTCCTCGTAGCATCTGCTCTTAATGCTGTCCGGAATGTAATCAAGCTTGGGGTCAAGGCCCACTACAATTGGGGCTCCTGTCTTTTCAATCTTTTGAATAAGTTGTGAGATCATGCGAAGTTCCTTCCGACTGTATTTTATTGTTTTATTTTGCTGTCAAGAATAGCGAAGAAATCATCAATGGCACCGATGAGCTTCTCCTTGGGCATGGACTTAAGCAGATACTTGGCAGGCTTAAGATTTATAACCTTCATGACGCTTTCCTTGTCGTCCTTGGCTGTAAGGAAGATGACCGGAATGTTCTTGAGATTCTGATCCTCCCTTAAGGTCTTTAAGACCTCGGGGCCGTCCATGACGGGCATCTCGTAGTCCAAAAGGATAAGGTCCACGGGATTCTGCGCCAGGAAAGTCAAGGCAATCTTGCCCGAACTTGACATATATACGTGATATTTAACAGACAGCCAGGTCTTCATCATCCTGAGCATAGCTCCGTCATCATCGATAATGAGGATCTTCTTGCGAAGGCTGTCATCAATAACGCTGTAATCCACCACGGTATTCAGCTGGTCTGCCAAGAGCTTGACATCAAGAGGTCTTAAGAAGGTCTCCTGAATCTTCTCTCTTCCGATGTAATAAAGCGCAATGGTAAGTTCCTCCTGATTGCCTATAAGATACAGAAGAAACCTCTCAGAATCTATCTTCTCATTCAAATAAGAAAACAGCTCAGAGTGCTCGGGCGTAAGATCTCCCAGATACAATACATAAATCTCGGGTCTGTCCTCCAAAGCTTCTATCGCATAAGAAGTAGGTCCGGCCGTTACAACCTCATACTCAGCCTTCTGAAGTCCCACTACAATGGCATTTATCATAAAACTTTTTTGAATACCGATTAGTAAAACCCTTTTGTCCATTTAAATCCCTTTCTGACATCTCCTCTTACAATATATTTAAAAGCCCGTCTCTGTCAACCGCCGCCAGAAGACGCTTAACCTCGTGGTATTTTGCCTTCTGTGCCTCGGGAATGGCATAATCTTCAAGCATATTCATTATGTCATCCGCACTGTCAAAGTAAGAAGCCGAGACAAATTCTCTGATAGATTCAAAGGCTCCGTCCAGTTCTTCAGAGCTGATCTCAGGTTTTTCCGCATCATTTTCCGCGGTAAGAGGAGCCAGTCTGTCCAGATAGCTTCTGTAGAGCCTTAGAAGTTCCGGAGTCAGGGTCTCAATCTCATCTATATCCCCACCGTTTCCGCAGCTCTCAAGATACTTGGCTTTCTCGGACAGTTCCAGGGCGCCGATGGCCAGCGCCGAGCTCTTAAGACCGTGTACCAAAATGGTGTAGTCCTTGATCTTCAGCTCTGTCATGTATTTCTCAATAAGACCGGCTTTTTCGTCTATGCCCATCCAGAAGTCCTTCATGACATCCCTTGCCACGATGGCGGAACCGCATCTTTCAATAGCAGATGTTATATCAACACCGTTTATCCTCAGAAGCTCCTGAAGTGCCTCATTTTCCTCATCGCGGGCATTGTCATCCCCGGCCTCGTCAGTATCGCTCGGGTACTCCACCATTTCTTTTGGCAGGTAGTAAATTATCATATCCTCAAGCTTGGAGGGCTCTACAGGCTTGGACATATAATTGGTAAAGCCTTCTCTTAAGTACATCTCTCTTGAACCGGAGATGGCGTTGGCCGTAAGGGCGATTATAGGCGTATCCTTGTTTGGATTATCCTCGATTTCTTCCATGGCGTGGAGGGTCTGGATTCCGTCCATCTCAGGCATTCTGTGATCCAGGAAGATAATGTTGTATTTGTTCTGTTTTACAAGCTCAAGGGCTTCCATACCGCTGGTTGCCGTATCCACCTGTATTTTGGTCTGCTTAAGAAGTCCCTGTATAACCGTAAGGTTGGTCCTGGTGTCATCCACCACCAGTATTCTGGCGTCTTTGGCCCTGAAGGCCTCCTTGTAGGTTCCAAGGCCGCTTTCAGCCTCCTTGAGTTTTTCGGAGAAGTCCCCGACAGGCTGCCAGTCCACTACCTCCTGTCTTACGACAAAAGAAAAAGTGCTGCCCTGACCGTACTGGCTCTGAACCTCAAGCTTGGAGCCCATCATTCCCAGAAGGTTGGTGACAATGCTGATGCCAAGGCCGGTACCCTCAATCGTCCTGTTCTTCTTCATATCAAGACGCTCAAAGGCGGTATTGAGCTTGTCCATATCTTCTTCTCTTATACCGATTCCGGTGTCAGTTACCGAAACCTTCAGCTCTATGAAGCTCTCATCTCCGATCTCCGGCTCATCGGGCTCTATGACATCGTAATCGATGTCAAGGTCAACATGGCCAATTTCTGTGTATTTCACCGCATTGGTAATGATGTTGATGATACACTGCTTGATCCTTATCTCATCTCCGAAGAGGATGTGAGGTATCTGTTCATTTACGTTTACGTTCAGCTTAAGATTCTTTTCCCTGGCCCTTATGGTTGACATGTTGACGATGTCATTCATAAGAGAGCCCAGCTCGTACTCCACGGGGATGATCTCCATCTTTCCGGCTTCGATCTTGGAGAAGTCCAGAAGATCGTTTATAAGGGCCAGCAGAGTCTTACCTGAACTCTGGATGTCTTTTGCATAATTAACGATGTTGGCGTCTCTGGTCTCCCTGAGGATCATCTCATCAAAGCCAAGAACGGCGTTAATGGGAGTTCTGATTTCGTGGGAAATATTGGACAGGAACTGTGACTTGGCCTCATTGGCGGACTTGGCGATCTGAAGCTGATCCTCAATGTTCTGCCTGGTCTTAACAAGCTCAATATAATCCACCAGCCTGTAAACCGTCAGATCTACGGCATGGTACAGCTCCTCTATCTCGTCCCGTGTGGCGATATCAAGCTCATGAACGCCTCTGATGCTGGCGTCGATAGATATGTCATTGGCATTGTAAATGTCCGACATAGCCTTGGACATAAGCCTTATGGGCTCGGCAATACGCCGCTGGGCATAGCGGTTCATAAATACAGCCATGGGAATAACAATGATCGAAAGAAGCATGGCAAGGCGGACGCTGTACTTGGCCGCCCTGATGCTGGATGCGTTGCCTGCAAGAAGATACATGAAATATGAGCTTTCTTCAAGCGCTTCTTCATTTACTCTGGTGCTTACAAGACTCTCTATTCTGTCTGAGCTGTTGACATCGCCGTAGATTGACCTCTGAGCAGGCGCAGTGGCATCCGCAACAGGCTCGTTGATATTGGGTACAAGGGTATTGGAGGCAAGTTCTGCAAAAATGCCGAGAATAAGGGCCTCCAACACGATGATATTCATAACTACCTTTCCAAGCTTGGATCTTCCCTCTACCACGTACTTCTCATCCTCGGTGAGAAGCGCGGGGTCCACATAATATTTGCCATTGTCAAACATCATGAGGATCCTGGGAGGCAGTCTCTTAAACAGATTATAGATGATAGCGCTCGACAGAAGGCTTCCGGGGAGCTGGTTCATAAAGAACATGAGCACCTGCCTGATTGAGATGGTATATAACCCATAATCAGTCATGGCAAGCACCAGTATTCCCCAGAAAGTTCCTGTGAGGTTCATAAAGATAACCGTTGTTATAAAAACCTTGTACCATTTATCAAAGTAGTGTCTTCTGGTGAGAAGGTCAGTGACGCAGACCACCACCAGATAGATAAAGGTAAGGTATGAGAAGCTACTGTTGGTTACAGAGTTATAGAGGAAAACCAGAATGACGCTCATCATCCCGGGTACAGCTCCGCCCAGGGCGGTTGTCATCATAAGCGGAACATACCTTGAAGAATACACCAGCCCCGCCAGGCCGAATCCGGCTGAATCCACGCGGAACATACTGTTGGTGTACTCCACAATATAGACAGAAGTGAACAGCACCATCAGTGCCATCACTATAGCTTTAGTCCTCTCGTTTCGTCCCCTTTTGCCCCCGATCCAATGTAACAATGCCATAGTAGTCCTCTTTTTGGTGAAACTATGTTGCCGTCTGTAAGTTACATATGTCCGTCTCTGTGCATTGAGAATTTATCCATAGGATAATTCTTAAGGTTCTCCAGAACCTTTCTGTCATCGGCCTTTGAGAGAAGTGATTCTCTGGCCTTATTTATATCGTTGATATTCTTATGTCTTGAAGGTCCGCCTACGCAGCCGCCGGGACAAACCATTCCTTCGATGAAGTCCTCCGGGAGCTTGCCCACCTTAAGAAGTGTAAGTGCCTTCTTGCACTCTGCTCCGCCTGCGGCTCTGAGAAGCTTAAGCTGTGAGGTATCCTCGCCTCTCTCCTGCATACACTCGATAACCGCATTGGCAACTCCGCCGCTGGCAGCAAATCTCTTGCCCCAGATTGAAGACTCCTGATAATCCTCGGGAACAGGCTCAAACTTAACGTCCTTGGATCTCATAAGAGCTCTGAGCTCGCCGTAGGTAACTACATAATCCGCATTATCCGGAACCGACTTATCCTGGGCCTCCGACTTCTTGGCGATGCAAGGTCCGATGAATACAGTTACGCATCCGGGCCTTGTGGCCTTTAAGTATCTTGAAATAGCACACATAGGTGATACTGTTGATGACATGTTGTCTCTGTACTGATCGGGGAAGTGCTTCTTGAGCATGTTGATAAATGCAGGGCAGCAGGAGGTTGTCATCTTGTGGCCGTCCTTGTAGGCTTCAGACCACTCTGCTGACTCGTAAGCAGCTGTCATATCGCCGCCAAGTCCTA
>JAEEGF010984200.1_pt1 | contig 26621 bp, 26 predicted proteins | sample 9134171 | NCBI WGS metagenome assembly JAEEGF01 (sample SAMN16246542, study PRJNA631951) | gut metagenome | biome: gut microbiome; feature: rumen; material: AP-attached | host: Bos | place: Iran: Karaj | collected 2018-10 | reverse complement strand
TGATGGGTCTCCGCGGTGTCCGTCTCGGCATCGTCTATCCCGAAATCACCGAGATGCAGTTCCGCGCTCTCTTCAGCGCCACTGCCGACCTCATGAAGGAAGGTCACGACCCGCACCTCGAAATCATGGTTCCTCTGACCATCAACGCCCTCGAGCTCAAGCATCAGAAAGCCATCGCCACCACGGTCAAGGCTGAGGTCGAAGCCAAATACGGCGTTACCATCAACTACCTCTTCGGCACCATGATCGAGATCCCGCGTGCCGCCCTCGTGGCCGACAAGATTGCCGAGGTGGCCGAGTTCTTCAGCTTTGGTACCAACGACCTGACCCAGATGACCTACGGCTTCAGCCGTGACGACGTCAATGCCATCGTCCACAAATACATCGACGAGAAGATTATCCCCGCCGACCCGTTCAACACCTTCGACCAGGAGTGTGTCGGTCAGCTGGTTGAGCTCGGAGTACAGCGTGGACGCGGCACCCGTCAGAACCTCAAATGCGGTGTCTGCGGCGAGCATGGTGGTGATCCCGCTTCCGTCGAGTTCTTCTACAAAGCTGGCCTCAACTACGTCAGCTGCAGCCCCTTCCGTGTGCCTCTCGCACGTCTCGCAGCAGCCCAGGCAGCCATCAAGGCCTCCAGATAAGAAGATGATAACTATAAGGTAAGAAAACAACCGGAGAAAGTGTTATTGAGCCAAAAGCCCGATAACACTTTCTTTATAAAACAAACAACCCCCTCCAGAACATCTAGTATATCTAGAACTTCTAGAACTTCTAGAGCCTCTAGAGCCTCTAGAAAAAAAAACTACCCCCCAACCATGGAATCCATAACCAAAATCTACAAAGACGGCTTCGGCCCCTCGTCCAGCCACACCATGGGTCCCCACAAGGCGGCCTCCATGTTCAAGGAAAAGAACCCCCATGCCGCCAAGTTCCGCGTAACACTCTACGGCTCCCTCGCTGCCACGGGTAAAGGCCACCTCACCGACCAAGCCATCATTGCCGCTTCTTCACCCATACCTGTCGAGATAGTCTGGCGCCCCGACATCGTGCCACAGTTCCACACCAACGGCATGCTCTACGAAGCCCTCGACCCCGACGGTAACGTCACCGACAACTGGACCATCTACAGCATCGGAGGCGGCAACCTCGCCAACGAGCAGACACAGAGCGACAACAAGGAGGTCTATCAGTTCTCCCACATCAGCGAAGTCCTCGACTACATCGAGAAAGAAGGCCTCAACTACTGGGAGTATGTCGAGCAGTGCGAAGGCAAGGAAATCTGGGACTACCTCGCCCGCATGTGGCAAATCATGCAGGACACCATCGAGGAAGGCCTCCACACCGACGGTGTCATCCAGGGTGGACTCAAGCTCCGCAGCAAAGCCCGTCAGTATTTCGTCCGTGCCTCCAGCTTCAAACCCTCCCTCCAGAGCCGTGCCCTCGTCATAGCCTATGCACTTGCCACCTCCGAGCGCAATGCCACCGGAGGTCACATCGTCACAGCCCCCACCTGTGGCCCTGCCGGAGTCCTTCCTGCCGTCCTCTACCACCTCAAAAAGAACCACCTCTTCTCCGAAAAGTCCATCCTCAAGGCCATGGCCACAGCCGGTCTCTTTGCCAACGTCATCAAGACCCAAGCCTCCATCTCCGGTGCCGAAGTGGGTTGTCAAGGCGAAGTGGGTAGTGCCTGTGTCATGGCTGCCGTAGCTGCCAACCAGCTCTTTGGTGGAAGTCCACAGCAGATTGAATATGCAGCCGAAATGGCCATGGAGCACAACCTCGGACTCACCTGCGACCCCATGTGCGGCCTCGTCCAGATTCCCTGCATCGAGCGCAATGCAATGGCTGCCCTCCGAGCACTCGACATCAACATCTACGCCATGATGTCCGACGGCAAGCACCTCATCTCCTTCGACAAGGTGGTCCGCACCATGAACCTCACCGGCAAAGACCTCCCCAGCCTCTACAAGGAAACAGCCCAAGGTGGCCTCGCTCTCCTAACCGAAGAAGAAAACTAATCCCCAACCCAACCCTCCAAACCTACACCTAAACCCAACTCTCCCCCCCCAACTAAAAAAACTCACCCCTAAAAACACCCGTGACCACCCAACCCTCCAAACCCACCCCCAAACCCCTCAAACTCACCCCAATCCACCCGTGACCACCCAAACCCCAACCCGCATCCTATTCGTCTGCCTCGGAAACATCTGTCGTAGCCAGATGGCCGAAGCCATGTTTCATACAGAGTTGATACGGAGGGGACTCGAACACCTCTACCACATCGACTCTGCCGGCACCAGCGACGAAGAGCATGGCAAACCCATGTACCCACCTGCACGTAGCTGCCTCATCTACCACGGTATCGATCCAGGCACCCACCATGACCGACAGATAACCCCTGCCGACTACTCCCTCTTCGACCACATTATATTAATGGAAGAGGCCAACCTCCGTCAGCTCCGCCGCATCATCCCCTCCGACCCCGAGGGCAAAATCACCCTCCTTCTCGACCACGTCCCCCATGCCTCCCATCGCAACATAGCCGACCCCTGGTACACAGGCAACTTCGAAGCCACCTACAACGACCTCCAGCAAGGCCTCCAAGCCCTCCTCAACGACCTCTAACCCCGAGCTCACCCACCCCACAAACAAAAACACCGGCTGCCACCCCCAGTGACAGCCTGTATTTCTTTATTGCCCCGTGCGGGCACGCACTTACTGCAGTATCGACAGTATCGACGACACCGTCGATGCAGCGGTGGATATGTTGCTCCGTGTCGTGCTGCTCAACCCAGCCGCGTTCTCTATCTGGTTCACCAGCGAGTAGGCGTTGTTGTTGGTGATGATACCGGCTCCGCCAAGCACCATCCCGCTCACAAACGATTTGCGGTAGTCCTTGTTGCCCTTGTTGTTTTTCAGCTGCGAGTAGGCGGTGACGAGCGCCAGGGTGTTGGTGATGTTGGAGGCGTTGGTCATGTCGAGTTTCTTGGTGGCCTTGTAGTTGTTGTAGAGGCCGATGATGGCCTGGCCGCATGCGGTGCCGTTGGCGGTGGCGGCGGTGTTAGAGCCGAGAGCGCTGCTGACGGCGCTTCTGGTAGTGCTGCTTGTGCTGCCGCAGGAGGCGAAGAGCAAAGCTGCGACACACATCATGATGATTCCGATTTTTTTCATTGTTCTACTATTTTATTGTTGATATGTTCGGTGTTTATTGTTGTTAGGTTAGGTATTGATAGGTTGATAGGGATTGGGGTTGATATGTTGATATGGATCGGACTCACAGATTACATTTGTCTAATCACTAATCACTATTCACTCATCACTATTCACCAATCACCAATTCCTGAAAACTTCTGCAAAGTTACTAACTTTTTTTGAAAACAAAGAAAAATATCAGTATCTTTGCAGTCGTTGTTTTGCAACATTGACAGTATCAACAATTAAAAATATCACTCATGAACAACACAATCTTTTCATTCCCGAAGCCTGAGAACGAGCCCGTTCTCGGTTACAAACCCGGCAGCCCCGAGCGCAAGGAAATCCGCAAGGCCCTGGAAGATCTCTACAAGAAAACGACGACCATCTGCCCCATAATCGGCGGCAAGGAAATCAAGACCAAGGAGATGGGCCAGATTGTCATGCCCACCGACAACAAGCACGTCTTGGCCAAATACTATAAAGTTACCGACAAAGAGGTCAAGGCTGCTATCGCCGCTGCCATGAAAGCTCACGAAGAGTGGGCCAACATGCCTTGGATCGACCGTGCCAGCATCATGCAGAAAATTGCCACCCTCATCTCCGGCAAATACCGTTGGCTCATCAACGCAGCCACCATGCTCGGTCAGGGCAAAACCACCATGCAGGCCGAAATCGACTCTGCTTGCGAGCTCGTCGACTTCCTCCGCTACAATGCCTACTACGCTTCACAAATCTACAGCGACCAGCCTTGCAGCGACAAGGGCACCCTCAACTACGTGACCTACCGTCCTCTCGAAGGCTTCGTCTTCGCCATCACCCCATTCAACTTCACCTCCATCGCCTCCAACCTCTGCCTCAGCCCCGTGCTCATGGGCAATGTCTGCATCTGGAAGCCCTCCACCACCGCCATGCTCTCCAACTACCTCCTCATGAAGATTTACAAAGAGGCCGGTCTCCCCGACGGTGTTGTCAACTTCCTCCCAGGCAGCGGCTCACTCATCGGCAAGGTTGCCTTTGCTGACGAAAACCTCGCTGGTGTCCACTTCACCGGCTCCACAGGCACCTTCAACAGCTTCTGGAAATCCATCGGCGACAACATCGCAAAATACAAGACCTATCCCAAGATTGTCGGCGAAACCGGTGGCAAGGACTTCATCTTCGCTCACAAGAGTGCTGACCCCGAGCAGGTGGCCACTGCCATCGTCCGTGGTGCCTTCGAGTATCAGGGACAGAAATGCTCCGCTGCCAGCCGTGCCTATGTCCCCAAGAGCCTCTGGCCCAAGGTCCAGAAACTCGTCGGCAAGATGATTGACGAAATCAAGGTCGGCGATGTCCGCGACTTCAGTGCCTTCGTCAACGCTGTCATCGACGAAGCCTCCTTCGACAACTGCATGCGCTACATCGACCATGCCAAGAAGAGCAAGGATGCCGAGATAGTCTTCGGCGGTAAAGGCGACAAGAAGAAAGGTTGGTTCATCCAGCCCACCGTCATCCTCGCCAAGACCCCCAAATACAAATCCATGTGCGAGGAAATCTTCGGACCCATCATCACCATCTACGTTTACGAAGATGCCAAGTACGAGCAGACCCTCCACCTCTGCGACGAGACCTCTCCCTATGCCCTCACCGGCGCCATCTTTGCCGACGACCGCAAGGCTCTCCGTCAGGGTGCCGAGATTCTGAAATATGCAGCCGGCAACATCTATTACAACGACAAGCCCACCGGAGCTGTTGTAGGTCAGCAGCCCTTCGGAGGTGCCCGTGCCAGCGGCACCAACGACAAGGCAGGTTCCTACCTCAACCTCATCCGTTGGACCTCTCCGCAGGCCATCAAAGAGACCTTCGACCCCGCCCGCAACTACGCTTATCCGTTCATAAGCGACAAGGATTGATTATCTAACCATAAATATCTGTCGATATGAAAAGTTGCAAAGAATACCGCGACCAGGCTGCCAACGTGCTCTCCGGCAAGATCACACCTGTGGTTGTCGCCACACTTATCCTCACGGTCATCAGCCTCTATGTGTCGTGCAATACGAACTTCTACTCCAGCATATTCAGGCGTTTGAGCCATACTGACATGCTTTTCCCGGTGTTCATGGAGCGTTTCTCCTGGGTGATGCTGGGTTCGCTCATAAGCCTGCTGCTGGTGGTGCCGCTGAGCTACACCTACGAAACCCTTTTCCTCCGTGTTGTACGGGGCGAAGAGTACCGTAACTTCACTGGCCTGATGTTCTCCAACTTCAATGCCAAGGACTACGGACGTTCGCTCGAGGTGCCGTTCCTTACCTCCGTCTATGTCTTCCTCTGGATGCTGCTGTTCATCATTCCCGGCATCGTGAAGTCCTACTCCTACGCCATGGCCTTCTATATCTCGAAGGACAAGCCCGAGCTTTCGGCCGAGGAGTGCATCCACGAGAGCCGCATCATGATGGCAGGTCACAAGGGAAAGCTCTTCCTGCTCGACCTCAGCTACATCGGATGGCTGCTGCTGTGCATACTCACCTGCGGCATACTCTCACTCTGGGTGAAACCCAAGATGAGCGCCGCCCACGCACTCTTCTACGAAGACCTGAAGGCCAGCCAGAGCATCGAGGCATAACAACGCAACAAAAACAACAAGAAAGGCACTCCCCAAAGGAGTGCCTTTCTCTTTCCATTATTACCAAAACCCCAACGCTTCCTCACCTAAAATTGATGGGGCGTTTTTTTGTAATCATGTAGCGCAATGTTGCGAAACCTTTTCGCAGTTCTGCAAATTAAAATTGCAAGGCTGCAAAACGGTCTCGCAGTTCTGTAAACAAAAATTGCAGACTGCGAAAGCCTGTCGCAAAAGTGCGAGACGGTTTCGCAACAATGCAAAACCGTCTCGCAGCAGTGTTTCATGATTTCGCAGCCTTGCGACGCACGTTTACACGTTTTCCGGCGCCCCGCCACCGGTCTCTGGGGTGTCGCTGCCTGTGCGGCTCTGGGTTGTCAAGGCGTGCTGGCGGAAGTACTCAAGGTCCTCCTGCATCTGTCGCACAAGGTTCTGTGCGTCAGTCACGGTCGGGTTAAGGGCGGCAAAGGCGTTGGTGTAGAGCACCAGCACGGCATAAGCCTCGTCGCTCGCCCGGCGTGCCGCCTTCAGCACACCAGCAATCTGCTCCATGCGCTCATCGTTACGGTCGGCAATGAGCTGGCGCACCTCATCGTTCTTCTGCCGTAACTGAGAGACCACGTCCCTCAGGCCGAGCGCGGTCAGCTGCGCGCGGTACTGCATAAGGTCCTGCAGCATGTTGTCAATCAGGCCGCTCTCCTTCATGTAGTTCTCGCGCGTGGTGATTTTGTAGTTCTTTATCACGCGCAGCAGCGGTGCGGCGTTCTCGGCCGTCGATTCAACTGGGAATTTCGCAAAAGCCTTGATGGCGTCGCGCAGAGAGGCGTAGATCCGGTCGCGTTCCTCGTCGGCCTGGCGTATAGGCTCGGTGAGTTCGCTGGCGCGGTACTGCTTGAAAGCCTTGTCCTCGGCCTTGTAGGCGGTGATGAAATCGCGCTCGGCGGTCTGCCACAAGTCGTTCTCCAGCTGTGCAGCCTCCACACGCTGGCACACCGTGCTCATGTACTCAAAGTGCGCCGCGTTAGCCGCCCGCGCCACCGAAATAACATCGATTTGGATAGGTAATTCCATGATTTTAGGTTTTTATTAGTTAAACTTGGGGTTAATTAATTGTTGTACTATTCTTCTTTAGGACGAGATTTTTTGAAACAGAAAAATGCACCGACCACCGACAATGATGATATAATAATGATTGCTATATGATTAGCAGTGCCATCTGCAATCATAATGTCAATCAAATCAACGATAATGAGGAATGCAGCCCATAGTGAAAGTAATACTCCAATGGTAGTCAGTATGATTTTACGTTTTTTTTTATCGTCGTTCTTATGATCGGTATAATAAAACTTATCAGCTACGGACATTGTTTTGGTTTTACCGTTAGATGTAGCGTCAAAGGTTCTATTCGGAATTCTCCATAATATGGCGTCATATTTTGCAGGGATGTTTACACGATAATTACAAACATCAATTATGCCATACTTTCCATCTTTTTTGAAGAATACGTATTTGTTAGTATTAAAACCATACCATTGGTAGTCTTCAATTTCATCGGCTATATCTCGTGGGAGTTCATTATCCTTTTTGGGAAAACGCGTCCGAGAAAACCAAAAAAATGTCAGTCCAATAATGATAAGAGATGGTCCATGTACAAAAAACCACATTTTTGTCCGGAATTTTGATTCACAATCGTAGTTACTATAAGCTCTATCTACATCTGTAAATCCAGTGATTTCCCAAGGATCTTGCGCCATATAATAAGGATCTTGCTCCATATAATAATGACCATAACCATATCCACTAGATATCACATTTTCTCCAATCCATATCATTGATACAAGACTGTAAACAGCAAAGAATAGTGCTGCTGCAACCAAAATAATCTGAACACATCTAGCAAAATAAGGTTTTTTCCATTGAAGGTTTTTTGTGGATATCCAATGTTGCTCATTAGGCGAAGAGTCGGTTTTAGTTTGAATTCTTGACTCGACCACCAAATTTCCACATTTGGGACAGAATACGCTGTCGTCTGTTATTTTTTTTCCACAATGTTTGCAAAACATAACTTATGAATTATTGATTAATACGAAATAGGAATGCGATAATAATCATTAGGGTGTTTACTATAGCTGTTGTAGAAACAATTTCTATAACCGTTGATTCTTTGTAGATTCACATCAACGGTATTATCTACGGATACATTTCCACTTACTTCTGATTCAATCTCGCCACCAACAACATATACGTCTTTTGTTCCTGAAAAAAAGTTTTGAAAAACTAATAGCCATACTCCAATGCAAGTAAGCACAATCCATAAATGGGTATTGTGATACAGTTTAGAAAAGATAGAAATCATGTTCATGGGTTTCATTATTGGTTAAAAGCAAACACCATCGTCGCCAAACAAGGCAACGGGGTAGGGTAAGCAAGAAAATAAAACGAGAGGAGAACTCGCGGAAAGCGTCAGATTACGGTCGCAAGTTTTGCGGGGGGGGGGTGATAATCAGCATTTTATAAAAGCGTGTGCAATTCATATCAAATCCGACTCGCTTATATTAACGGCTTCACCTTGTTTTTATTGCCTACTTCGGTTGGCGGAGTTTGCGGCGGCGGGGATGGATAGTTTTGTTTTTTTTCGTACTTTTGCAATCCATTTATAAAATAAAAGCATTAATAAAATAATCATAATGAACTACGATCTTATAGTCATAGGCAGCGGCCCGGGAGGCTATGTGGCTGCCGTCAAGGGTGCCCAGATGGGTCTGAAAACCGCCGTTGTGGAACGCGAGAACCTGGGTGGCATCTGCCTCAACTGGGGATGCATACCCACCAAGGCTCTGCTCAAGAGCGCTCAGGTGTTCAACTATATCAACCACTCAGCCAATTATGGTGTGAAGGCAGAGGGCGCCGAGGCCGACCTGCAGGCTATGGTGGAACGGAGTAGGGGAGTGGCTGCCACCATGAGCAAGGGTGTGCAGTTTCTGCTCAACAAGAACGGTGTTGAGGTGATAAACGGCACCGCCCGCGTGATGCCTGGCAAGAAGGTGGCGGTGAAAGCCGCCGACGGAGTGGAGACGATATACGAAGCCAACCATATAATCATAGCCACCGGTGCAAGGAGCAAGGTGATGCCGGCGATGCCGCAGGACGGCAAACATATCATCGGCTACCGCGAGGCGATGACCCTGCCGCAGAAACCCAAGAGCATGTTGGTGTGCGGAAGTGGCGCCATCGGAAGCGAGTTCGCCTTCTTCTACCAGAGCATCGGCGTGCAGGTGACCTTGGTCGAGTTCATGCCCCAGATCCTGCCCAACGAGGACGAGGACACGGCGGCTCAGATAAGCCGTTCGTTCCGCAAGATGGGTATGAAGGTGATGGTGTCGTCGAGTGTCGATAAGGTCGATATCGAGGGCGACGTGTGCCACGTTACGGTGAAAGACCAGAAGAAAGGCACCGAGACGGTGATCGACTGCGACGTGGTGCTGTCGGCTGTGGGAGTGGTGACCAATCTCGAGGGCATTGGCCTTGAGGAGACGGGCATCGCTTTCGAACGCGGAAAGATAACGGTTGACGACTACTACAAGACCAACGTGGACGGATACTATGCCATAGGCGACGTGGTGCACGGGCCGGCATTGGCACACGTGGCCAGCGCAGAGGCTATCTGCTGTGTGGAGAAGATATGCGGAGGCGACCCGCACAAGGTCTCCTACGACAACATACCGGGTTGCACCTACACCACTCCCGAGGTGGCGAGCGTAGGCCTGACCGAGAAGAAAGCCCGCGAGGCGGGGATGGATATACTGGTTGGAAAATTCTTCTTCAAGGCCAGCGGCAAGGCGACGGCGGCAGGCAACACCGACGGTTTTGTGAAGGTGGTCATCGACAAGGCCACCGACAAGCTGGTGGGCTGCCACATGTGTGGCGACAACGTGACGGAGATGATTGCCGAGATGGTGGCTGCTCGCGAAAACGGTCTCACGGCCAAGCAGATTGCCCACGCCGTGCATCCGCACCCCACGATGAGTGAAGCGGTGATGGAAGCCATCGAAGCCGCCTACGGAAAGGCGATACACGGATAGGGATAAGTTGATATGTTGATAGGTTGATATGTTGATAGGTTGATAGGTTGATATGTTGATAAGTTGATAAGGAGAGTGCTCTCTGGTCACAACTAATTGCTTTTGTCAATTCACAATTCACTAAATCTTGGCCAAGAAACATTCATACCGATTCAATCCGCACACGCTCTCGTATGAGCGAGTGGTGGTGACCGTGCGAGAGAGGTTGAAGAAAATCTCGTTCACGGTTGCGTTCGGATTAGTGATTGGCGTGCTGTTCACTTTTTTGGCGTTTCATTTCATCGACTCGCCCAAGGAGAAGATGATGAAACGCGAGCTGGCCAGCTACAAGCGCGACATGCGACAGCTGAACACCAAGATGAAAAGGGCCGAGGATGTGCTGAAAGACCTGGAGAACAGAGACGACAACATCTACCGCACGATATTCGAGGTGAATCCCATACACTCGGCCGCCCACGACTATGGTCACTCCTGGGATTCGGTACGCAACTTCAATAGCAAGGATCAGCTGGAGTTCACAAATCAACGCATCAGCGCCCTGGAGAGCCGCTTGTATGAGCAGTCGTTATCGTACGACAAGGTGTTCAAATTGGCCAAGAGTCAGAAAGACCGTCTGCTGGCCATGCCGGCCATAATGCCGATTGCAAAGGGACAGTGTGAGTTGGTCTCAGGTTTCGGCACGCGATACCATCCGGTATTGCGCTACAGCCGTCCTCACACGGGGGTTGACCTGGCGGCACGAACAGGAACTCCTATATATGCGACAGCCGACGGCACTGTTACAGAAGCGGGTAGGAATGCCCAGAACAGAGGAGGATACGGTGTGGTGTGTGTGGTAAACCATGGCTTCGGCTACCAGACTCTCTACGCCCACATGATTGAGGTAAAGGCACGTGTGGGGCAGAAGGTGAAACGAGGCGAGTTGATTGGATGGGTGGGAAGTACCGGTTTATCGTCGGGATCGCACCTGCACTATGAGGTGATACTCAATGGCCGGCCTGTCAATCCGGTTTACTACTTCTTCAACGACCTGACGCCTGGTGAGTTTGAGGAGATACTCGAAGCCGCAAGTCAGGAAAACCAGTGTCTGTCATGAGGGTAGAGATTGACAGCAACGCCGGTTTCTGTTTCGGTGTGGTGAAGGCAATTAGCAAGGCAGAGGAGGAGTTGGCTCACCGGAGGCCACTTCTGTGTCTGGGTGACCTTGTGCACAACAACGCCGAAGTGTCGAGGCTCAGCGAGATGGGATTGGAGGTTATCGACCACGAACGCTTCCGCACATTGCGCGACACCAAGGTGCTTATCCGAGCACATGGCGAACCCCCATCGACATACGACGAAGCTCGCCTGCGCAATATCAATCTGGTTGATGCCACTTGCCCGATAGTGTTGGCTCTACAGAAGAATGTACGTAGCGGATACGAGGAGATGAAAAGGGTAGGGGGGCAGGTGCTCATTTTCGGCAAACACGGACACGCAGAGGTTATAGGACTCAATGGACAAACTGACAACACTGCTATCATTATCAGTGGAGAAGAGGACTTGGACGGTATAGATTTCAGCCGTCCGGTAAGATTGTATTCACAAACAACACAAAGCCGTGACGACTATCGTGCACTGGCTGCAACCATCAAGTCGAAGATGTTGTGCGACGACTTCGAGGTGTATGATACAGTATGCCGCCGAGTGGCCAACCGTGCAGACGAGCTGAAAGACTTTGCCCGGTCGGTGGACTTGCTTCTCTTTGTGAGTGGTGCTACCAGCTCTAACGGCAAATATCTGTTTGAATACTGCAGCCAGGTGCAACCCAATACCAAGTTTATCTCAGATGTCAGCCAAATTGATGGTTCATGGTTGCGAGATGTGGCGACTGTGGGCATAACCGGGGCGACGAGCACTCCACGATGGCTGATGGAGAAGGTTGCCAATTACATTTCTCAAGGGAATAGGGAAACATAAAAAATAGTACATATATATAATAGTCCTCAAAGTAGGGTACAATAACAACAAATATCCATATTACATTGCATCTCTCTAATCTTAAAATAACCAATTTCAAGTCCTACACCAATGCCGACATTGATTTCTGTGCCGGAGTCAACTGTCTTGTCGGCAATAATGGAGTAGGGAAGACCAACCTTCTTGACGCCGTCTATTATCTCTCGTTCTGCAAGAGCTTTTTCAACTCGATAGACACACAGAATATCAGGCAAGGGGAGGAGTTCTTCGCCATTCACGGACGATATGAAGGACTTGAAAAACAGTCGGTGCAAGTGTCATGTATTCAGCGTAAAGGCCAGCCGAAGCAGATGCGCTACGAGCAGAAAGCCTACAAGACATTTGCAGACCATATTGGGCGCATACCACTTGTTATTGTCTCGCCAACAGACCAAATACTCATCACCGGCGGCAGCGATGTTCGTCGCAAGTTTCTCAACGGCGTCATATCGCAAACAGACAAAGAGTACCTTCAAAACCTCATCCAGTATGACAAAGTCCTGGTGCAACGCAACCGTCTGCTCAAACAGTTTTACGACGACCGATACTGGGATGCTCCTGCGATAGACATCTGGGACGAGCAACTTGTGCGATTCGGAACCCCGCTGTTTTCCACACGTCAACGGTTTCTGGAGTCATTCATACCAATATTCAACGACTATTACAATTGGATATCGAGTCAGAGTGAGTCGGTGGAAATCGACTATGAATCACAGCTGATAGAGAATCAGGATTTTGCAAAACTTATAGAGGAGGCGCAGTCAGCTGACCGTTATGCCCAGTTCACCACAGTAGGACCGCACAAGGACGACATATCGATTTCGCTATCGGGTATGCCGGTTAAGAAATTCGCTTCGCAAGGCCAGCAGAAAACTATCTCTCTGGCATTAAAACTAGCTCAGTTTCAGTATATTTTCGACTATACAAAAACGAAACCGATACTTTTGCTTGACGATATTTTCGACAAGCTCGACCTGGAACGTATCAAGCAGTTGATACGACTGGTTGGTGGCGATCGTTTTGGCCAAGTGTTTCTCACGGACACTCAGCCAGGTCGGGTGCAGCAGATTTTCAGCGAACTGCCAAACGTGGAGCATCGCATATTCAATATAACGCCTGAAGGGATTGAGAATTAGTGGAGTAAATTTATTGTATTTCAGTAAGATAAAATTATTACATAAAGAAACAACTTATGAAAGAATACCGTAGAATAACACGAGGACGCAGAGCTGGACAGGTTGCATCGCCATGGAGAGCAGGTGTAAGACCAGAGTGTATTCACGAGTATAATGTATCGGAATTGCTGGAAGTGATATATGATTATTACGACCTGAATCCGATAATTGACAGAAACGAAGTTGTCAAAGCGTATAAGGAAATCGCAGGCGAAATGATATCGAATCTTACGACAGATATAACGTATGCAGATGGAGTTCTCACATTAAGAGTCGCCTCGGCTGCGCTACGACAAGAAATATTGCAACGTCGTACAAATCTTCAGAATAGTATAAATTCGAAGATAGGCAGAGATCTTGTGTCAGAAATCAAAGTGTTCTAGAATAACGTAAATTGTCTGTATTCTAAAGCTTGTTGAAGTAGAGGATTACTGAGGATTATTCAAATAAGTGAATATTCACATAACCCCAACTTAACATAACGGCAATATTCAAAATAAATATACCGACGGTAAAAATGCCGTCGGTATATCGTATGCTTTTAATTTATAAGTGTTATGCGTAGAGCTCTTCGAAGATCTTGCGGAGCTTCGGGCTCTCACGGAGTTCCTGAAGCGTGAACTCGGCGTGACCTTTGGTGTAGCCGTTACCCATGATCATGTTCACGTCGCTTCCGATACCTTCAGCACCGAGCGAAGCCTTGGTGAAGCTGGTAGCCATCGAGAAGAAATAAACGACGCCGTCGTCTTTGGTGATAAGGATGGCGGTCATCTCCTGGTCGGGAACGTTGACGCAGTTGATGGTGACGTCGGCCATCTTGCCGCCAGTGAGACGCTCAACGAGTTCGTAAACCTGTACGGGAGTCATTCCGGCAGCGCTCTCGACGATGTCGCAGAATCCGAGGTCCTTGATACGCTGAGTGCTCTTGGGGCTGTTGGCGATACCGATAACCTTACCGGTGACACCGACGCGTTTTTTAGCCTCATAGCAGCAGAGCATACCGCTCTTTCCACCAGCGCCGAGGATGACGACGGTCTGGCCATAATGACAAAGTTTGGCTGTCTGAGCGGGAGCACCGGCGACGTCTAACGCACTGAGAGCGAGTTTTTCGGGCATATCATCGGGAATCTTGGCATATATGCCGCTCTCGAAGAGGATAGCTTTACCTTTAATGTCAACCTGGTCGATTTCGGGACGGATCTCGCCGAAAGAGTCGATGCGCAGCGGGGTCAGCGACAGCGAAACGAGGGTAGCAATACGGTCGCCTTCTTTGAGGTCGATTTTGCCCTTCAGAGCGTCACCGATTTTCTCGACTTTACCGAGGAGCATACCGCCCGAACCGGTACGACGGTTGCGGTGTTTGCCCTGCAACTCCACGTTGAGGAGCATCTCTTTCTTCACCTCTTCGAGGATTTTCTCCTTGCTTGCACCTTCACCAGCCTGCTCTTTGGCATAGTTCATAATGTCGGTGAAAGAAGCGGAGTCGACATTCAGGGTCTGCACATCGATGAGAATCTCGTTGTCGTAGAGAACATCCATGTTGTTGTCAATCTTGTTTGCCGGCTGCGGGAGAACACCCTTCGGCTCGAGTACACGGTGAACACCGTATTTGTTACCTTTTGGTTGCATAATTAAAATTATTTAATTGATTATTAATTATATTTATTTGTTTGTCTCTTTGTTGAAACGTACAAAGATACGTATTTTCCAGAAAAAAAATATCATTTTCTGAAAAAATATGTGCAACCAAGAAACAACGGTAAAGTGACGACTAAAGTATGATTGGTGATAATAGATTATCTTTTAGATAATTATATCACTCTGATGTCGTTAAAGTTGTAATCGACCTTGGTGAGGAACAGGCCTTGGGACGGCATGCTGACGCCGGCGGCACAGCGGTCTTTCTGTTCAATAATCCGTCGAAGATCGTCGATGGAGAGCTTTCCACGCCCAACATCGAGTAAGGTGCCCGTGACCGAGCGCACCATATTGCGAAGGAATCGGTTGCTACGTATGGTGAATACCAACTCCTCTCCCACCGAATCCCACCGAGCCATGCTGAGGTGGCAGATATTGGTCTTCACCTGAGTGTGGAGTTTGGCAAACGATGTGAAATCTTCATATTCCATCAGTACCTTGGCAGCCTCGTTCATAGCCTGTATGTCGGGCGAAAAATAGATGCGGCTGTAAAGTCCCTGACGGAACGGAAGCCTATGGTCCGACACATGATACTGGTAGGTGCGAGCCGTCGCATCGAATCGGGCATGGGCGTTTTCCTTGACCTTAAATATCTCGAACACAGCCAAATCGGCAGGTAGAAACGAATTGAGCTTGAATGTCAACTGGTTGCAGTCGAATTCGGACACGCTGTCGAAATGAGCATAGAAATCCGACGCATGGACGCCTGTGTCAGTACGCCCGCATCCGACTACGGCAATCTTCTCACGCAGCAAGGTCGAAAGAGCCTCCTCGAAGGTGAGCTGGACGGTAGGCAACTCCGGCTGGGTCTGCCATCCGCAATAGTTGGCACCGTTATATGCGAGATGTATGAAGTAGCGGGACATGGTAATGAGTAAAAGTTAAAGGGGTTTGCTTCGCTTGAATGTTGATAAGTTGATATGTTGATAAGTTGATAAGGAAAGTGTTCGAGTTCCTTTTCGTTTTCGTTAAAGTTGATTTGTCTATTCACTATTCACCATTCACTAAAAACTCCTCTATCTCACTGAGTTGTACGGCGTTTTCGACACGGAAGTCCCCTACCCTTTCTCGGCGGAGCGAGGCGAGGAGGGCTCCGCTGTCGAGTGCCGCCCCAAAATCGCGTACCAAGCTGCGGATGTATGTACCCTTGCCACAGAGCACCTGGAAGCCGTAGCGAGGCAAACCACTTGGTACGACACCTTGAGGATTGTTATATAGATGTGGCGACAACTGGTTGATTGCTTGTGTGATAGCTTTGGGTTCCGGAAGCTCTGGTGCTTTGTCTGTAAGACCCAACGGGGTAAGCTCAAACGACTCAATATGAACCTTTTTGGGCTCGATGACCGCGTCGGGGTCGTCTTTGCGAGCATAGGTGTAAGCCCGCTGACCGTCAATCTTCACAGCGCTGAACATGGGGGGGACCTGCTCGATGTCGCCCAGAAAAGAGCGACGCACCTCCTCCACCATTTCTGCAGAGATGTGGTCGGTTGGGTAAAGGCGGTCCACCGCCTGTTCCAAATCATGACAAGGGGTGGAGGCTCCTAGCACCAACGTGCCGCTATATAGTTTCTTACCGGCTTGCAGCTGTTCGATTGACTTGGTGGCCTTTCCCACACAGACAAGAAGCAAACCTGTAGCCAGCGGGTCAAGGGTGCCAGCATGTCCGATTTTGATGTTCTTGACGTTGTAAAGTCTTCTGATGGTGGACTTTACCTTATTGACGACCTGAAACGAGGTCCACTGCAAGGGTTTGTCGATGGGGATGACCAAACCGGCTTGCAGACGCTCGAGGGGTATCATATATATAATGTGTTACAGGCAGTAGTTCATCACTATGGCCGCGATGCCCACCACCGTGCAGTAAACGGCAAACCATATCAGTTTGCCACGTTTGACGATGTCAATCATCCATTTGCAAGCCAGACAGCCGCTCACGAAGGCGGCCAGGAATCCGACTATCAAAGCCACAGGCGAAAGACCGGCCATTGCATTGCTTACGCCAACCTCGGCCATATCTTTGACATCGAGCAACGCCTCTCCCAAGATTGGTGGAATTACCATAAGGAACGAAAACTGAGCCAGTTTCTCCTTCTTGTTGCCAAGGAGCAAGCCGGTGGCGATGGTGCTTCCGGAGCGAGACAATCCTGGCAAGACGGCCACCGCCTGTGCGATGCCTATCACGAAAGCGTGTATCGGCGATATGCTCTCTCTCTGACGAGGTTTTGCATAATACGAGAAGGCAAGCAATGAGGCTGTTACGAGCAGGCAGATGCCAACAACAAGCAGACCGCTGCCGAACACCTCTTCCACCTTGTCTTTAAAGCAGAAACCGACTATCGCGACAGGTATCATGGATATTAGGATGTTCACCACATATTTGGTGCCATCGTTCCACTTGAACTTGAAAAGGTCGGAGAACAACCAAGCTATCTCTTTCCAGAGTATCACGCAGGTACTCAAGACGGTAGCCACGTGGACAGCTACGGTGAAGGTAAGGTTTTCCTCGCCGTTCATGCCGAAAAGAGTGGCACCGATGGCGAGATGTCCGCTGCTGCTCACCGGCAGGTACTCCGTCAACCCCTGTACGATGCCCAGTATGAGCGCTTCAAACCATTCCATATCAGTTCTTTATTGCTGGACGTTGTGCTGTGGGATTTGTCTCAGCCACTTCGCCCTTGTTTTTGCATTTCTTGCACTTGGGGGACACCATAATGGCCACAATCTCAATGATAAATCCAAGGACAATCATAACGGGGGCGGCCACAAGGCGTCTTTTGTCAAACATGGCCTCGTTGAACACATTGGGATCGTCGCTGCCGCCGCCGGAAAGAAGAATATAGCCAATCAGCAGAAAGACGATGCCGATACCCATGGTTATATAGTTGAACTTGCCAAAGACAAACTCTGACTTGGCACCATCGGTCGGCTTGCTTGATTCGTTAGTCTTTTTCATACTAGTCAAAAACTTAATACTCAATAAATAGTATTGTTTTACCTCAACTAATTCTCGTAGTCGATTTTACGTACATATCTACGCACGTTGAACAGTGTCGAGAAAAACGAGATAACGATACCCACTACTACCAGCAGCGCGGCGATGCCGGCATACCAGAGGTAGTGGGCCGAAATGTCTATTGAAAGATTTAACTGATTGTTGAACAGATATATGACACCGATTGTGAGGATGGCGGCAAGTATTCCGCCCAGCAGCCCGTACAGCACACCACGCGAGATAAACGGACGAGCAATGAATCCGACCTTGGCGCCCACCATGCGCATCGAGCGGATGGTGTCGCGCTGTGCATAGAGTGCGATGCGTATAGTACTGCTAATCAGCACAACACTGAGCAAGAGCAGCAGGCAGATGAACAGCACCAGAAACCACGACACCTTATAGTATATCTCGTTCAGCTCGCTCACCACATTTTCCTGATACGCCACCTTCTCAATGCCCGACATTTTGTTTATGTCTTGCTTGAACTGGCTGATTATATCTTTTTGGTTGTCAGGAATCAAGTCGGCTCTTAGGTTGACCATCAGCGAAGGCGAAAGCGGGTTGTATCCCAAGAAATCCACAAAGTCGTCGCCCAAGTCGTCAACAAATATCTTGGCCGCCTCGTCCTTTGAGATGTAGTCAACATGCTTGACGTATCCAATCTTTTCGATTGACTGTTTGAGAGCCATAGCCTCCGTCTGCCCAGTGGTCGGGGTAAGGTCGAGTCGGAACGTTACCTGTTCCTGCATGTCGTGTGTCTGACGGTAGGAGTGGTATTCCAGAGCCATGAGCATACCCAGCATCCAGAGCACCAGTGTGATGCTCAATATGGTCGAACCATGTGTACCCCAGAGGTTTACCTTGCTGTGCTTGGTCATTGTGTTGATTTTTAGTTGGCCAACATGACGGGCATCACGAGCATCAGGATGTTCTCGGAAGTTTCTTCGGTGTCAGAGACCGGGAAGATGATACCGGCGCGGCTTGGCTGTGACATCTCGATGAGAATGTGCTCGGTGTCGAGGTTGGAGAGCATCTCGATGAGGAAGCGCGAGTTGAAGCCGATGTCCATTTTGTCGCCAGTGTAGTCGCAAGGCAGTTTTTCTTGAGCGTTGTTGGAGAACTCCAGGTCTTCGGCCGAGATAATGATTTCGTTTTCAGAGAGTGAGAGGCGCACCTGGTTGGTTGACTGGTTGGCGAAGAGGCCCACGCGACGGAGGGTGTTGAGGAACGACACGCGGTCGATGGTGAGTTTGTTGGGGTTCTCCTTCGGGATGGCAGCCTCGTAGTTCGGGTATTTTCCGTCAACCAGGCGGCAGGCGATGAAGACGTTTTCGAAAGCGACGGTAGCGTTGGTGCGGTTGTAGCTCAAGACCACCTCCACCTCGCCGCTGCGTGATTCCAAAATCTTCTTAACCAATGTTATGGGTTTGCGAGGGAGAATGAAGTCAGCCGGTTGGTCGGCCGTCACGTCTGAGCGTTTGTAGCGCACCAGCTTGTGAGCGTCGGTGGCGACGAAGGTTGTTCCCTCGGGCGAGAGCTGGCAAAAGATGCCCGTCATCTGCAGGCGCATCTCGTCGCTGCTGGCGGCGAATACCGTCTTGTTGATGGCCGACACGAGTGCCGACGCCGGCATGGTGACGCTTGTGGTCTCTTCCAGCTGAGGCATGGCCGGGAACACCGATGCGTCCATTCCCGCCAGGTTGTATTTGCCAGCGGTGTGAGACAGTTCGATGGCGAAAGAGGCTTCGTCAACCGTAAAGGTCAGAGGCACGTCGTCGAGTGATTTGAGTATGTCGAGCAGGAGTTTCGACTGGATGGCAACCTGAGTAAGGCCGTCGAGCGACGCCGTCTCGACATCCAAGGTCACCACAAGGGTGGTTTCCAAGTCGGTAGCCCTGACCGTGAGCCGTCCTTCCTCTAGCTGGAAGTGGAAGCAGCTGATGATCGGAACCGTGTTGCTGTTGGTGATGATGCCGCTGATAGATTGCAGCTGTTTGTAGAGTGCCTGACTGTTGACAATGAATTTCATGGTATAACTGTTTTATTTTGTTTGCAGAAAATATAGAATGCCTTGATTAGAGACTGCAAAGATAGCACATAAAAACGGAACAAAGCCCCTCCCCTTCCAACATTTTATCAACAAGTTTTGAAGAATTCGATATTCGGAGGAGAGGAAAACAAAGGAATGGCACCCCCAAAGGGAGTGCCATTCGTGCGAGCCCGCACATGGGTGACAGCTTGAAGCGAGTGGTTACTGGTTGCTGGTTTGACCTTCGGTTAAGTCTGTTCTCGCAGACTTCAGGTTTCAGGTCGCAGGTCGCTGCGCTTACGCTGTCAGGTAGGAGCCGGTCTGGATGCCGTTGATGGTGCCGTTGACGGAGGAGAGTGCGCTCACGAGGACGCTGTAGGTGTTGGCGGAGAGGGACTCGGGGTTGTCGCCCGTGATGTTGCCCAGCGGGCCGTTGTACTCGGTGTTCTCGTCGAGCGTGGTGGCGAAGGCGATGACGTCGTAGCGGGTGGGCGTGATGCGCACCAGCGGCAGGTCGATGTTCTTGGGGTCGCCGTTGGAGATGAATGTCTGGGTGTTGAAGGCGATGGGGTTGCTCTCCTCGTCGAAGGCGACGACCTGGTAGGTGACCACTGCGCCCTCGGGAGCGATGATTTCCTGCACGGCGGCGTTGAAGTGCACCACCATGCCGCCCGAGGAGGTCTGACGGGTGCGGGCGTTGAATGCCTCCTCGAACTCGGCGAGGTTGACGACAGCGGCGTGCTGGTCGATGCCGGCCACGTGGTAGGCCACGCTGGTGGCGAGGGCGCGGTTGATTGTGGAGTCAGTCCCTTGTTTAGCCAGGTTGGCGTTGAGGATGCTGTTCCAGAGGGCGCTGAACTGGGCCGAGAGTTTGAACTTCATGCGGACACGGGTCTGACCGGCCGACTTGGGGTTGTTGACGTGAGAGGGGCGCTCGGCTATAATCTGGTTGCCGCGAAGGACGCGATAGGTGAAGCCGCCGACGGCGCCGGACCATTTGGTCGTGATTGGATTGTGGGGTGTTCTTGCCATAATTTTAGTGATTGGTGATTAGTGATTAGTGAATTGACAAATGTTTTTTTTGTGTGTTGTTTGTTAATTTGTTTGGAGTTAGTTTGTTAGGTTGTTTTTGTTGTGCATGCACTGATTCGAATCATGATGCAAAGATACGGGGCGGTTATTTATCGTCAAAACTAAGATATTTATTATAAATAACTCATCCACAGGATATCATCCGGATTGAAGGACAGATTTTCAGATACCGGAGATGAGAGGATGAAGCCATGGAGTCGGGAGGATGAGTTGAAACAACATCTACGGAGAAAGAGAGCTGGGAGGCAGCAGGGAGGCATCGCGGAAGTAAGGAGAAAAAAGGTTAACGGTTAACACGGTTAACGGTGATTTCTTATGTCTTTAGCCAGTGTGCGCTCAAACAAAATATATATAAGTAGTATAGTTACGCATAACTTATTATATTACAATATATTATAATTTTAACATTTATAATATTTGAATAAAATGATGTATAAAATCGGAAAAAATGAACTAAAATCTCCAATTTTTGAACCGATTTTTGAAAAAAATGAAAGTCCCCACCCCAATTCTGCAATGGAATTTCAAAAACAAAATTAACCGTTCCTTATCAACCTATCATCTTATCAACCTCCCAACGTTCTCTTGTTTTGCAAATGAAATCACCGTTAACCGTTAACCGTCGGCAAAATTCATCAAAAGAAAAGCCGACGGGAAATACAACCAACAATCAGCAAATCAAAATATTAATCACTTAACCACCACCTCGGAAACCCATCCACCCCACCGCAAAGGGTGAATTCGAAGGCCAAAAACGGCCTCCAAAACCACACAAAAGGCTTCAAAAAACCATTTAAAACCGATTAAAACCTCGCAAAGCACATCCAAAATACCCCGTCACGAAACACAAATATTCACTACCAGAAGTGGAGGATTACAAATCCACCACAAAGGGAAGATCATACTAGTACTATATGGCTCGGTCTTTTTGATGGTTCAATGTATTCAACCTTTTTTGCCTTAATAAGACCATTTATCAAAGAGTTTAAGGAAGTAGATCCTTTTTGAAGAGCTTTGATAGTTGGATCTAATGATGCTCGTACTTTACTAGATAAAGTTGGAATAATAACTTGTGAAGCATCATCTTCACATATTTCTGCCAAACCATCTGACCCCCTAGAAATTGAACGCATTTGCACAGCCCACCCTTCACTATTCATATATGCGAGCAAATCTGGCAAATAAGAATCTTTTCCTTTTTTAATTCGACATCTGAAACATCCATTTGTTACAACAACATTATCAACATTAGATGGTATTATGCACCACTTTACTGCACTACCCCAGATGGCTCCAAAATATATATCACCAGCTTCCGCAAAATGTTTTGCTCGGCTGGGAAGTTCCCATCCCTTTAATTCTTTGCACGAAAAATCCCCTTGGCCAATATCTTGTATTTCAACATAGTTATAAGTATTCGACTTTACAATTTTCACTTTTGACCCATCTGTTTTTTCTTTCTCAGGAATAAACTCGACAATATCACCTAATTTAAGATGAGGGATGCTCTTTAGTTGTTCTCTCAAGTACATAACTTTTTTACAGTACCTTTTGGGATCAAGAGTTAAATCAGGATCAGAATAAATAATGTCTATTCCTATGGTCCATCCATCCGGAACAAACTTTTCTTTACGATTCCTTGATAACCAATCAAAACTATTGGCCGCATCACCATAAACTATCCTATCCGTCGCATCTTCGAAATCACAATCCAGAATAGGCTCGCCATTCTCCGCAATAATCAAGCTACCATCGTTTTGATTACGCTTAAAAATAGGTTGAGCTTTTTTATTTCCAGCATCCCACCCGACTTTCTCAATTAATTCAACGGCCAATCTATAGCCAGGGTGATCATCTTTCAATGTTTCTAAGGGATTGTCTCTTTTTTCAAGATATAACACCGATGCACTTACATCCGCACCACTAGATTTGAATGTGAATCTTGGTAAAGAAATAATTGCTGCAATTTTTGCATGCTTTAAGATGTATTCTCTAACAACCTTGTACTTGGGAGATCTATTACCCAAATATCCATTTGGTAATATTATGGCTATTCTACCTCCGGTCTTACACTCCTTTATACAAGTTTCAATGAATAGTATTCCAGTTTCTTGCATCTGGAGCAAATGGTCGGTTTTAATATATTCCCCATCTTTATTTAAAACCCACTCATAGCCAAGATCATATTCCTTTAAAACAGCAGTTCTCTTCTCGACTATTTTTGTTCCAAAAGGAGGGTTGCACATTATTACATCATAATGATTCAGATAATTGTTTACATGTGCCAAAGAGTCATCCTTTTTTATATTTGTTTTACCATCTCCATTTAGAAGCATGTTTAAAACTGCAACTTGCACGGCATTAGGAGAGTTATCTATCCCCCATACACAGTCGGCGTATCCAGGATTAAACTCTCTTAATCTGCGGAATGCTGCAACTAAAAAATCAGCGCTGCCACATGCTGGATCAGCAACATGTTCCCCAAATTGAGGATTAACGATATCTACAAGAAAGTCTGTTACCGATGTTGGCGTGAAATATTGGGCCATATCCCACTTATACATGTCCTTTGCGAACTTCATGTAGAATGTTTGAACGACATCACGCTTTGAATGAGTTATTTTAATTGGCGCAAGAATTTGTAATACTTCTAGCAATTGATCTCCAGTTAAAATTGTTTTATCAGATATTATATTAGGTAGATGTTTGCTGTAAAATGACACGGCACGTTTAATAATGTCAGTCATTTTCTTCTTGGTCGCTTCGGGAGGTGTCCCCAATGACTTGAAATCTTGTATTTCCAAAGGATCATTCACCCGAGTCTCAAACTGGTGTTCATCAAATATTTTAGCAAGCAAAAGCTGAAGTATTATTTCGTACCTTTTTTCAGGAGAATACGCTGCTTGGTGTAATACATCTTCAATTCTACCAAACGTATCTATGAGATTATCTGATGGTTCAATCGAGTTAAAGGTAAGAGGTTTGGTTTTTACTGATAGTCCGAACTGAGGTATAAAGGAAATCGGTCCTTCTTTAATTTCCTTTTTATCGTTATTTATTTCAATCCAAAATACCCTACGATCTATATTATCCCAATAAAGTCCAATGGTGTTTTGATTAATTGCAAAATCCAGCATTGGTTTTACCTGCGTTTCTTTTACATAATCACTCTTTGCATTATCTCGTTTTACTTCACACAAAAGGATAGCATGGTTCAAAATCATATCAGGTGAATTGACCTCTAATTGCTGAGCAGGTATATCAAGAACGGCAAAATCACTTCTAAAACTGTTTCTTCCATTATTGCCGAAACGTTTTATTATTGGTTCTAACCAAAAATTATCTTTTGGATACCCCTTACTAATCAAATATCGGATTGCCTCAACCCTAAAGGATTCTTCTGTTGCTGTCAATCCGTCTTTGCTTTTTTTATTAATTGTTAGTTGGCCTCTTATTGGACAAACAAGTTGAAGATTATTTGATAATGCCATTTTTTATTCCTTTTCTAATTGGATTCTTATTGGCATTGAAATGCAAATAAAGAAATCCGTGAAATCTTTCCGTTCACAACCGAGGTTCTCGACTACCTATCATTACGAACAAGAAAGCTCACGGATACCCGCGAGCGTTTCCTTTCCTGTGTAATGATAGCGAAATTGTCGAGATTTCGGTTGTACAAAGAAAAGCAAAACGCTTCTAACTATTTAATTTATTGTTATTTCCCTCTTTTGGTTTTATAATTGTGTTTTATAGGTTAATAGATATGTTGTCAATTTGCAAATATACACAATCCCCCCCAATTAGTAAAAACTAAATGCTAACGGTTAACGATTAACGGTGATCTCGAATGCAATGCAAGAAGTCGCTATCAAAATGATGGATGAAGTGCACCTGACAGGAGATGGGTGTTTAAAGTCAATGACTTATGAGTGACACAATGGATAACGACGTTTGTTTTCGCAAATGTTTCATTTTTGTCTAAAAAAAAACTAACATGAGTTGATATTTATCTCTCTGGGTTAGTGTGTTTGTTTCATAAATTTGCAAACAGAATTTAGTATTTAACTTAAACGAAAGGATTGATTATGATTTTACAGTTGATTGATGACTTCTACAAAATGGGAAAAGACACGTTACCAATGAAAAGATCTCCAGAATCACTACATAAGGATTTGGAGATTTACGCAAAAATACTTTATAAAGGTATTTCTGTATTAGATAGTGAGCAAGGTGTGGAAAAAGAACGGCTCAAATACAAGACCATCAGGGGGTTGACGAAAAAAAATCTTGAACGAGAATGGCGGGTATATTTGTTATCTTGACCACGTTAAAACTAAGGATTATACAGAGGACTTTATGGGTATCTTATGCTCTAACGATCAATCTTCGGACTTGGAGGTTTTATTAATGTTCCTAATGAACAAAAACGGTCTGAAAAACAAGTCGTATTGGACCACTAAAACAAAACAAGGCTATTACAGGTCTTTACCTTTGCTATACATGTTGTATATGTGTATGGCAAGAGAGGAACTTGATATATATATGTATCTAGACACAATGGAGCAAGGCTCTGTTGAACCTCCCGTTTTGTTGGATTTTAATGATGAAGAATTAGATGCTGTTGCCGATGACAAGAATTCCGATACTGAGGGTGAGCAAAAAGAAGAAGAGAAGAAAGAAGAACTCAACTACGATTCCCCGAAGATTAACCTGCAACAAATGTTAAAAGAGTCTTGGTTTGATAATTTTCGAAGTGTTGAACGATACGACTCCATTTGGACGGATAATTTCATTGAGGCATTGATGCAGTCGGATTATGCCGACCAAATCGCCCGTGATTGGTCTGTTGATAGAAAGCGCAATAAAAGACTTGAGATAAAAGCATATATTTTGGGTCTTCTGTACGAAAATGGTGTCCTGAATGGTCTCCGTTATAAAATTGCAGATAATGTCAGGCGAGGGGTAAAGCGGAATTCATTTGTCAGGTATATGAGCAAAGGCAAAAAACAGCCTTATGCTGACTGGGTGTATGAATACATAGCAAGGGATAACCGTCAGTAGAAAACAGGCATTTGCGATTGAAATGTGCGATTGGGCGTTTTGCGTTCAATCGCATAATTTTTTTTGATATTTTTTTCTCGTTGAAAAGCAACGGTTTCCACTAAAATAGTGTGCGATTGAAAATTGTCATTTGGTGGCATTTTTTCAGTCGCTTAATCGCATCCTACCTTTGCACTCGATTTCGAAATCAAACAAAAATAAACTAAGTATTAATTCAAAATTTTCAAACTATGGAAAAAGAAAATTTAAATAGAACCCTTCTTGTGGAACTGGCCGACAAGGTCGGGGTCACGATGGACGACTTGCTGTCGCATTGCCGCCGTCAGGAGTTGGTGGACGATCGATGCATGGTGGTGGCTCTCCTTGTCAATGATTATCACCTGAGGCAAAAAGAGGTGGCGATGCTGCTTCAGATAAGTCAGCCGGCGGTGTCGAACCTGCTCGCCCGCCACGAGAACCTCATGAAGTTTGACGCAAGCTACCGCAACCATTTCAAATCAATCATTAATCAGTAACAAACTAAAAAACATTAATCAATATGAAAAAAGCTTATAGATATGTCATCATTGACGGAGTTAGAGTCAAAATGTATTGCCAGGAAAAACTTCAATGCCAGACCGTTCATGGCAAGGGTATGTATAACCGTTGGGACAAGGAGTTCCTGTTTATCCAGGATGGCCCCAGTGGCCCGAGG
>JAEEGF012360558.1_pt1 | contig 26629 bp, 25 predicted proteins | sample 9134171 | NCBI WGS metagenome assembly JAEEGF01 (sample SAMN16246542, study PRJNA631951) | gut metagenome | biome: gut microbiome; feature: rumen; material: AP-attached | host: Bos | place: Iran: Karaj | collected 2018-10 | reverse complement strand
TGAAGGGTGACCAAGTTTATTTCGCTATCGGTGATGTGTCGGGTAAAGGCGTCGCGGCCTCTTTGGTGATGGCAAGCACGAGGGTAATGCTCCTCTTCGTGGTGGGAATGGGACTGCCTTTGGATGAGTCCTTGTACCGTCTCAATAATAGTTTTAGCGAATCCAATGAGATGGGAATGTTTGTGACACTATTCGTTGCGCGCCTTGACCTGAAAACAGGACATATGGACTATTGTAACGCAGGGCATAACCCCATCTTGATCATACCTCCTGATGGCGAGCCTTTCTTCCTCCGTTGCAAAGCCAATATTGCGATTGGCTTGATTGGGGATTTTGCCTATGAGGCTGAACAAATCGACCTGAAGCACGGCACGCGTCTGGTCGCCTATACCGATGGTGTGACTGAGGCAGAGAAGGCAGACCAAAGCCAATTTGGTGAGAATCGACTGATGGCATGGGCGAAGGAGCTAACACCCCTGAATTCTGAACTTGTTGAAGGCTCGAAGGATCGAACTGTAGTACAAGATACATCGGATTCAAACACCGAAATAGCAGTAGTGGAAAGTTTATACGATTCAGTGAAAGCATTTACTGATGGCAATTCACAAAATGACGACATAACCATTGTCAGTTTAAAATTATGATAAAGAAACGATTCAACCCCATAACAGATAGGAGTAGCGAGATCATAGCTTTTCTTATGGCCTCGCCCGACATGCCTAAGGATGAAGACATGCGTTTCAAGATAGAGCTATCTATCGAGGAAGCTGTCGAGAATGTGGTGCAATATGCTTACGAAGGCGGCATTGGCTGGCTTGAGGCAGGTACTAGTTTGGATGATAAGTCTTTGATCCTTACCATCGAGTTGCGTGATGCAGGTGTGCCTTTCAACCCCTTGGAGATGGAAGACCCTGATGTCACATTGGATGCCAACGAACGTCCAGTTGGAGGCTTGGGCATCTATCTTTGCAAACAGATGATGGATAGTATCAGCTATCGGTATGAGAATGGAAATAATGTGTTGGTTATGAAGAAAAGGGTAGGGAAAGACCTATGTTTGCCCGTTGGTAAAACAATAAATCAATAATATATTGAGTTCGGAGAATTATGATAGTCACAATAAATAAACAAAGCAAGAAAACATTCGTGACCCTTGACGGGCGCGTTGACAGCACGAATGCCGACCAATTCCAGAAAGATGTTGCCCCGTTAATGGAAGGAGACAACCTCGACATCGACATCGATTGCACCAACATGACTTATACTTCGTCGCAAGGGCTGCGTGTGTTTTTACTACTTCAGAAAAGCCTTATGTCGCGTAATGGCAAGATGGTGCTGCGCAAAATGAACCCCCGTGTGAAGGAGGTTTTTGACATCACTGGATTCTCAAATATCATCACCATCGTATAAAACAGCCTACCATGAAGCTTGACATGCTCAGTGAGATGATTCTCGACGAATACCGCGAGAAACTACCCGTTTATGAGAAGTTGAAAACCGTCATTCTTCGTTTGTTGCACACCTGCCTTGAAGAGAATCACATCCTCGTTTCAGGACTTGAAGCACGGGTCAAGACAGAGCAAAGCCTTGAAGGTAAATTGGAACTGAAAGGCTATAAATACCACTCTTTGGATGACATCACCGATGTTGTCGGTGCCCGTATCATCACTTTCTATAGCGATGAAGTCGACATCATCTCCGCATTGGCCGAAAAACTGTTTGAAATCGACTGGGACAACTCAGTCGACAAACGCAAAATGCTAGAAATCGACCGTTTCGGTTATTTGTCGCTCCATTATGTATGTCGCATTCCGAAGACTTTGTATAATGACCCTGAAACTCCCCTACTCAACCAGATACGTTTTGAGTTGCAGATGCGGAGCACTTTGCAGCATGTTTGGGCCAACATGTACCACGACATTGGTTACAAAAGCGATGTGGAAATCCCCGTTGAATACCAACGCAATATGACCCGTCTTGCTGGAATGTTGGAACTGGCCGACGAGCAGTTCTGCCATATCCGAAAGGAAATCAACGGCTACCGTCGAACGGTTCAGTCGATGGTGACCAACGGCAACTTCGATGAAGTGCCACTCAATGGCGACACCTTCCGCAGCTTCCTCAAACTGAAACCTTTCAAGAAACTTGCCGACAAAATCGCAGCCATTAACCAAGGAGAGGTATATGAGGACAACCTCATGCCATATTACAAAATACTGCTGCACATGAATATGAAAACCATTGGTGACATCGTCAGAATGTGCAACGATTATAGCGAAAGTGCCTATCAGTTGGCGCTGCTGCAGTTGGCAGGCACAGGGCTGGACATCGTGACTTATTCAGTGGCCGTCCTCAACCTTTGCATTGTTTTCATCCTCAAGAAGGGTTATGGCGAGGCCGGTTTGGTACGCCTCTTTGACGCGCTCTATGGCGAAAACGACTACCATCAGCAACGCGCCAAGCGCATCTTTGAGCAAGCCCAAAAAATCAATTTAGTTTAAGTAACAAAACTACGTCATATAGCGGTCCCTGAGTCTGTCGAAGGGCCTGCGTCCTGCGTGAACTAAAAAGCATTATTTAAGGCATTATCATATTACTATGAACAACCCATTGGAAACCACATTCTTCGACAAGGCAGTGAAATTTGCCGTCGAAGCACATCAGGGTACCGAACGCCGTGGCAAAAGCTACCCTTACATCATTCATCCCATGGAAGCTGCTAGCATTGTATCCACCATTACGAATGATCAGGAAATGTTGGCCGCTGCCATTTTACATGACACCGTTGAAGATACAGAAGTGACCATCGAACAAATCCGAGAACAGTTTGGCAATAGGGTAGCAGAACTCGTCCAGCATGAAACTGCACCTTCGGACGAGAGTTTAACCTGGCGTGAGAAAAAAAATGCACAGCTTAATCAACTAGCTAACGCACCTTACGACAGCAAGGTGGTGGCTCTTGGCGACAAGCTCTCCAACATGCGTGGTATTGCTTGGGATTATCGTAAGGTTGGTGATGAGGTATGGAAACTATTCCATGCTCCAAAGGGCAAAACTGACGTGGAATGGTACTACCGCTCTTTGGCAGAAGCCTTGTCAGAATTGAAAGAGACACTTGCTTATCAAGAGTTTGTTAATTTGTTTGAAGTAGTTTTCGGCTAATTGGTATTAGCTTTTGATCTGTTTTGGCAAGGTTCTTAAAGACATGTCATTCCGTGTGGAGAATTGCAGGGGGCTGGAATCTATGGCTTTAAGAACCGTCATATTAGAGTTTAGAACTACAAGTCGTCTCCTATAGATTCCATGCTTTCGCACAGGTCTACGCGGGAATGACATAGGAGACTAACTATTAGTATATTAAATACTTCGCCCGAACTGCCTTGAATCTTTCAAGTTCGTTTTTCCATGAAGCGCGGATTTCATCAGCGGTTTTTCCGTTTTCAATGTCGCGTCGCAGTTGATTGTTGCCTGAGAGCAGACGGAAGTAATCTTTGAAGAATCCTTTGTCTTTCAGCTGCTGATACGACTCGATGATCCACTCAATATGGAGCTCATTCTCATTATGAAGGTAATCTTGGGCGAATTCCACGAGGTTCTCCCCACGGCAACGTTGGCCTTCCAATAAAGGCTTGGATGCACCACCGGTACTTTTGGGCGTGAAGGTATAGCTGCCTCGCATGTCGGGATGACCATAAATCTGGAAAGGCTTTTCCGTACCACGACCCACGCTGACTATGCTGCCCTCGAAGAAGCACAAAGTGGGGTAGAGGTACACCGATTCCCAGTTGGGCAAGTTGGGCGAAGGCTTCACGGGCAGTTCGTAGATGGCGTTACGGTTGTATTTATTAATAGGTATCACAGTGAGATCACAGTGAATGCCGTTTTTCAGCCATCCTTCACCGTTCACCATCTTGGCATATTCGCCTATAGTCATGCCATAGACTACAGGTACTTGGTGCATTCCTACGAAAGACTTGTTCTCTGGTTTCAATACAGGGCCGTCCACATAAAAACCATTCGGGTTGGGACGGTCGAGGACTATGACGGGTATGTTGTTTTCGGCAGCGGCTTCCATCACGTAGGTCATGGTGGAGATATAGGTATAGAAACGCACGCCAACGTCTTGCAAATCAAAAAGGATGACTTCGATGCCTTGGAGCATTTCGGACGTGGGTTTCTTGTTTTTGCCGTAAAGTGAAACGATGGGTAGGCCTGTCTTCTCGTCTTTGCTACTGTTCACCTTTGCACCAGCGTCGGCGGTACCACGGAAACCATGTTCGGGCGTATAGATTTTCCGAATGTCGATGCCTAATGAAAGCAAGGTGTCCACCAAATGCGTCTCGCCTATGATGCTCGTTTGGTTGCCGACTATGCCTACTCGCTTGCCTTCGATAAGCGGGAGGTAGTCTTCAAGTTGCATGGCGGCAGAGACGTAATGCGTCTTGTCGATGAAGGTCAAAGTAAAATCGTCTTCCATCTTGAAGATTTGGGCTTGTGTTTGTATCAGGAAGAAGCAAAACAGCAAGGCAAAAAAGGATTGTCGTTTCATTTCAGCAGTGTTTTATTTTGCAAAGGTATTGAAATTTATACAAATTTCTCTCCAAATGCTTTCACCAAACTTATTTTTTCTTATTTTTGCCCATGAATTGGTTCGCCAGTGCATCGATGTACTCAGCAACCATTCATAACATATTGAATATTAGAAGCGTTATGCTTCCTTGTACTTGAGAACGTCGGAAATTTTCAAGTCTAATAATTAAGGAGGTTGGATAACGGCTTCACGTTGTATAGCGTGTGGCTGTTATTACATTCTTAATTATAGGTAATCCGACGACCTTCAAGTACGATGTGATATAACACAGCGCACGCTTCTTTTGTTTGATGGAGTAATTGTAATTTATTATATAATAACTAATTAAAACAATAATCAAATGAAAGAGCATTTTGAGAAAAACCTGAAAAGACAAGGCTATGAGGTTCCCAAAGCGGAGGTCATATTGTTAGAAACACAAAGCATTCTGTGCGCTTCGGCAGAGGACGGCACACAAGGTGGTACTGAAAATATGAACATGACCAATGTCAATTGGCCGTAAAACTTTTGACTTATGAGAAAACATTTTCTTCTTATCGCATTAGCAGGCTTGACTGTGCTTGCTGCGTGCAACAAGCAAAAGGAAAGTCAGGGTGTGGCTCAGTTCACGGCCACTATTGAGCATCATGGTGGCAGGACAAGCCTTGACCCTAACAATGGACAAATCAACTGGATGGCTGGCGACCGGATTGTCATTGCCAACGACAACAACGAAACTGCGGTCTTCACATTGCAGTCGGGCGAAGGCACAACTGAAGGAGGCTTTGGCACTACGGATGAGTTCAACACAGTTGGCCCCTTTATTGCAGCCTATCCCTCGGATGCAATCATTGAGAACGACAAGGTAACCTACAACCTTCCTGCCATCCAAACCATTGGCGAATCTGGTACTTTTGCAAATGGTGCCAATCCGATGGTGGCCTGCTCCGATGACAAGAACTTGCAATTCAAGAATTTGTGCGGCGGCTTGGGCATCCGGCTGAAAGGTGTTGGAGCGCGTGTGAGCGCGGTGCGCATCACCTCGAAGAACACGGCTGAAAAGTTGTGGGGCACCTACGAAGTGAGCAACTGCGCCTCCAACGAACCCACGCTGACCGAAGCCTCGAATAACCAAGGAACGAACATCATTACCCTTCACTGTAACGTGACCTTGACCACGGCGGCCAAGACCTTCTTCGTTATGCTGCCTCCTGGCACTTTGGCCAATGGTTTCACAATGGAAGTGCTTGACGGAGACGAGGTGCTGGCCACTAAGGAGACCGATTCTGATGTTGCTTTTGTGGAACGCAATAATGTAAAAGTTTTCAACGAAATCCTGATTGACGTGGAGTTTGACGGCAACGTGGAGATACCTACAGGCATGACTGGTGCGGACATCATTGTGACGAATCTTGGTGAGGATGCCATGCCCGACGAGAACGGCGATTTCTTCATCGGTTACAGTAAGATGCTGACCGCAAAAAACGCGACAAACAATGAAATCATCTACATGTCCGTCCTTTCGGTTGACTATGACATTGCCAAAGGGGAAAACCAGTTGCAGAGCTATGTCTTGAACGCAAAGGAGACCGCGCTGTATTATGCCCTCACCATGATTCCGTTTGGATTGAACCAAGCCAAGGATGAAACATTCCAATCCATTAAGGATGTCCTTTATGACCTCGACTGCGTACAAGCATTGGAGACCGCCATTGCGCAGTCGGTCAACCAGAACGGATATTTGAGGGCTGTAGACATCGGCGACGAATTAAACACGGTATGGAACTATCTGAGGGATGAATTGCTGGCGCCGTTCCTTGAAATGCAATCCTCGAATTCGGGAGGCAACATGGGTCACATCGTGCTGAAAAAGGACGGGACTTTGCGTCTCGAACAGCCTCAAATCCAAAACAACGGCAGATACAGTGGCATCCGACTCGACGTTGAAAGTGCGAACTTTAATGAGTCTTCAAATACTTGGACTTTGAACCTTACCGGATACAGCGACAACGGCGTTTTCATTGGGATGAACAAAGGTAGCATCGTAGATGGACAGGCCCATCCCACGGGCGGACGCACCCCTTACTTTATCCCGCCCATGAATGTGGGCAAGTTCATGGGAACATTCACGTCGTTGGGCGGACTGAAGGATTATTTCGTTGACACCTGGCGCCTGATCACCGAAGATGATTTCTGGTTTGACGATATGACTTGGGACAAGGCAAAACTACAGAACATAACCTTTGAGTTAGGCAGCAACGAGAATGCCTTGCTTATGTATTCGCCGAAAAACGACCGTCCGACGGCTGTCGTAAACGTCGTGTATGTCATCATGCAGCCAGTGGGCATAGTACTTGATGCCATCTTGACACAAAGAGGTTATTCCGAGTTCTTCACGAGCCTGTTCGCCAATCAGGAACTGTGCGCTACCGTTGCTGGAGTGGTTGGACATCCCGAGAACTTCACGACGGCGGCGAATGCCTTGCTTAGTTGGGCAGTAGACTTATTCGCTACGGAAGCTTTTCGGCAATACATCAACCCCAAATACAATGTGGACAAAATTTTGGAAAAAATCGTATCGAGTTCGGCAAGGGCAGCAATAGAATATGTTGGCAATGGTTTGGGAACGTTAGCATCATGGTATCTGTTTGATTCCTTCGCGTTTACTGTGGAGGCGGAATACAACAACGAACCTGTAGTCTTGCCGACATTGACCACCGACTCCTACGAAGTCCTTTCAAGCACGCAGGCCATGGTGACAGGAACGTTGGTCAATGCAGGAACATATAGTATTGCAGAGCGCGGCATCTGCTACGGCACCTCGTACAACCCCACATTAAACGACTTTTATGTGCCTGCCGAAGGCACGGGCACAGGCGCGTTTACTTGCACTTTAGACCTGCAGCCTAACACTGTATACTATGCACGGGCTTATGCAAAGAACTGGTTGGAGATGGTGGGTTATGGCCATACTGTAAGTTTTAATACGGGCAACCGTCCCACCGTGACCACCCATGAGGTATTACCAGCCAACATCGGTAGGACAACGGCCACGGTGACGGGTTCCGTCGTCTTCCCAGACCCAATTCAGCCTGTCGAATTTGGGCGCGGTTTCGTGCTTGGCGAGTCACCGAATGGTTTGACCGTGAACAGTGAAAACGAGGTTGTTCAGTATAATGGCACGGAATTGCTCAACTACAGTTACACCTTTACCGACCTTTTGCCGGAAACCCCCTATTATGTCAGGGCCTATTCGTATGCTGAAGGGAATGAAGTGGTTTACGGTGAAGTGGTGAGCTTCACCACACTGCCCAACAGCTCAACCTTCACCATCACAACCATGACTTATCCTGTTAATAGTGGCTTGACATCGGGGGACGGCACTTACAACCAAGGCCAATCCTGCACGGTGACGGCCACGGCTATCACAGGCTACACCTTTGTTTGCTGGATGGAGGGTAGCGATGTCGTTTCCACAGATGCCAGCTATACCTTCACGGTGAACGGCAACAGGACTTTGGTGGCGAACTTCTCTGTAAGTGGCGGTGGTGGCCAAGCTCCCACAGGAGCCATCAATGGCCTGTTCACGATAAATGCCAACGGTGACCAAGTGTATTTTTCGCAAGGGAATTTGCAGTATATTGGCAGTGCGGGCAATGGTGATGAAAACAACACGGGTGCTTATTGGAAGTTTGCTGAACACCAATGGGATTATTTGGGTAACAATGGCCAAAGTAGTGATAGCAAAACCGTTGACCGAGACCTTTTTGGATGGGGCACGAGCGGTTATAACCATGGTGCCAACGCCTACCAGCCTTGGAACACCAACTACAGTTATGGTGACTACAATGCCTACGGCAATTGGCAATACAACCTTTGTGACCAAACTGGCCAAGCCGATTGGGGCTACAATGCGATAAACAACGGCGGCAATGCCGAGAACAGCGGCTGGCGAACCTTGACCAGCCCCGAATGGGACTATGTGTTCGACACCCGTAGCACGACCTCTGGCATCCGCTGGGTAAAAGGCACGGTGAATGGGATTAATGGTATCATCCTGCTGCCCGACAATTGGGCGACTTCCATCTACTCATTGAATAACACCAACGGCGGCAACTACGGCAGCAACACCATCAGCGCCGCAGATTGGGTCAATGTTCTTGAGGCCAACGGTGCGGTCTTCCTTCCTGCCGCTGGCCACCGCATCAACGGCTGGACTCCGGTCGCCTCTGTGGGCAGCACCGGCTTCTACTGGTCGGCCTCGAGTTGCGGTCACGGCCTCGCGTGCTACGTGAACTTCGGCAGCGATGGCCTAACTCCGTCGTTCTGCCAATCCCGTTACCAAGGTATTATTGTGCGTTTGGTTCGCAACGCGCAATAAACCAATGAGATAAAAGCTTGTGTGTAGAGACGTGCCATGGCGCGTCTCTACCAGCCAATCGTTCAGCCGCCCTTCCGCTCCTTAGCAAAACCTTGGAGCGAGAGGGCGGTTGGCTTTTATGGGCATTTTTCCTGATAATGTAGCAATGTTGGTGAATTTGTTTATTTTTGCAGCGTAAACCAATATGAATAATATGTGCACACGAACGGTGGCATAGTCAATTGTGATCATATCGTGTCCGCCCCAAAATTCATAGCAGACCGGATTTTTTCACTGTCGAAGGAGAATTTGTCTTCGACAGTGATGCGGCTGGCTGTCACGAGTGTGGCGTTAGCCATCATCGTGATGCTTATCGCTTGGGCGGTCGTGGTGGGCTTCAAGAACCAGATTCGCGACAAGGTGATCGGCTTTGTGGCACCAATTCATGTGCAATCGCTGGACAAGAACGAGTCGGTGGAGGAGACCCCTTTCGTTTTGGATTCGCTGTTAATCAGTCGTTTGAACTCCATTGAAGGCATTGCGAATTATCAGATGGTGGCAAATAAGGCTGGCATGATCAAGACTGATGACGAGATACAAGGTGTTGTGCTGAAAGGCGTGGACGAGAACTATGACTGGTCCTATTTCAATAACTGCCTTTTGGATGGGATGACACCCCAATATCTTACTGGGGAACGCTCGACAGAAGTTTTAATATCTAAGATGATAGCCGACAAGATGTTACTTAATGTGGGCGATGATGTGCGCGTGTGGTTCATCGACAAGGACAATCAGGCAAGAGGGCGAAAGTTTACGGTGAAGGGCATCTTCGAAACGGGCCTCTATGAGTTTGATGAGCGTTTTGTCTTTGCAGATCTCAATCAAATCCGCAAACTGAATAGCTGGGGGGATAATGAGACAGGATTGCTGGAAATCGCTTTGGATAAGAATGCCGATGCAAACCAAGTCAATGAAAAATTGTATTATGCCTTGCCTTCTGAGCTAGCTTCTTATACTGCCCGCCAAAGCAATCCACAAATCTTCGACTGGCTTGACCTTTTGGATACTAATGTCTGGCTTATCATGGCCTTAATGTTACTTGTTGCTGGAATTACAGTCATTAGTATGTTGCTGATTATCATCATTGAGCGAACTTCTACGATAGGTCTTTTGAAAGCGATGGGGGCGAACAACAAATTCGTACGTGAAGTATTTTTGCGTCACTCGCTGCACATCTTGTTTATCGGAATGCTAATTGGCAATGTCATAGGATTGGGATTCTGCTTCATTCAGAAATACACAGGATTCATCAAACTAAATGCCGCCACATATTATCTTTCCGCTGTGCCCATTGAGTTACACCTCAGCACCGTAGTTCTCATCAATTTGGGCACCTTAATACTATGGGGTTTGATGCTACTCATCCCGACTTCGGTCATTAACCGCATTAGCCCAACCAAGTCAATTCGGTTTGAATGATCAAATGCTTAATCATCCCTTTGTCTGATCTCCAATATAATCCTACAGAAATGATATTGGAAGTCAGCCTTTAGGAAATCTATAAGCAGTCGATTCCATGTGTTTTTTTTCTTTTTTTGTCCATCGTTCCAATAAAATGCCTATCTTAGCCGCCAAATCAACAGAACTATGATGAAAGACTATACAATTAAACCATTGAAAGGTTACGGCGAAATACCTTTCGGAATGACGCTTGACGAGGCTGTTAAGGAATTGGGGATGCCCGAATTTTACGAAGAGTTGAGCGATATGGAAGAGACGGGAAACCGCTCTATCTTTTACGAGTACGAAGAGATTCAGACCAATATCTATTTCGAAGGTATCACCAAATCTGTGGTGGCATGCTTCGAGACTGAGAATGAAGAGGCTACGCTTTTCGGGGAAAAAGTTTTCGAACTTGACAAGAAAACTATCATCAACCTGATGAAAGAGCACGGTTTCAAGGAATTGGAAGAGGAAACCGAGGATGAAGAGCTACGTGTCTCGTTTGAAGATGCCATGATTGACTTTTTCTTTGAGGATGACACGCTTGTGGCCGTGAGCTGGGGCGTTCTTGTTGATGATCAAGGGAATATTATTTAGTTTTTGACTGTGCCTACCGACCATAACTATGACTGCTTTTTCGGATTGTTGGAGCAGTAATAGTCATGGTCAAAAGTCAGAGTTCAGATTATTGCACAATGAAACAAACTAAAATCCAAAAGAAATACGACGCTTTTGTGGCTTATTTTGAAGAGCACATGCCCGTCGCTGAGTCTGAGTTGCATTACAAGGATCCGTATCAGCTTTTGGTGGCGGTGATTTTGTCGGCGCAATGTACTGATAAACGCGTGAATATGACCACGCCTGCCTTGTTTCAACGTTTCCCGACAGCACTAGACATGGCACAATCTTCGGTAGAAGAGATTTACACCTATATTAAAAGCATTTCCTATCCCAACAACAAGGCCAAGAACTTGTTGGGCATGGCTCAGACTCTTGTAAGCGATTTCAACGGCATCGTTCCTAATAATTTGGATGATTTGCAGAAACTTCCTGGTGTAGGTCGCAAGACCGCCAACGTGATGATGGCCGTGGCCTTCCACAAACCTGCCATGCCTGTGGATACACACGTCTTCCGTGTTTCTAACCGTATTGGCTTGACCAAAAACTCAAAAAATGTGTTGGAGACCGAGAATACTTTGGTGACGCATCTGCCTCAAGAGGTGATTTCAAAGGCACACCATTGGCTTATCCTGCATGGACGTTATGTTTGCCTTGCCCGCAAACCGAAATGTGAGGAATGCGGGATAAGGACAATTTGTGATTTTTACCAAAAGGAACAGAAATAACAACAATAATCATGGAAGAATATTCAGAAAAAACTCAAAAAAGAGGAATAGGGAAAAAGATCCTCACCACTTTAAGCATTATTATTGTATTGGCTGCTGCGGCTTTTGTTTTCTTCAAGTTCTTTTTTGTCTTCGGCACTGGTGTGAAAGCAGGCGAACTCAACTTGTTTGTCTATAAAGGCTATGTTTTCAAGACTTATGAAGGTAGGCTCATCCAAGCGGGTTACAATTCCAAGAACAGCAACGCCACCATTCAGTCGAATGAGTTCAATTTTTCGGTGAAGGATAAGAAAGTGGCAGAGCAACTGGAACGTTGTGCAGGTAAGGTTGTTGAACTGCACTATAAGGAATACCTTGGTACTTTGCCATGGCGTGGCATGACCAAGTATGTGGTTGATAGTGTTTATTCTGTGAGTAAAACAAATGAGCCGATAGAACTACCAGTGACGGTGCCGACCGAAGTGCTGTAGACTTAATTGCCTCTTGAAACCTCCAGTTTTCCAATCTCCACCTCGTTATTTTCGGAGATAATCTCAATCCAAGTGTTGTCTTCGCTGAACCACTTGTATTGTGAACCGATGCGGAAGATGTAGGTCTTTTCGTCTGCTGTGGCGGCGATGGGCAACACGAAACCACCATTCTTGCCACCTTCACCACCGAAGGAAACAATCATCGGGAAGGTCTTCTCGGGATGCGGGTTGCGCACCTTGATGATGATGTAGTTGGAACGACGCACGGCCACGTCAATTTTGTTGAAATCAAAGCGACGAGCCTCGCCTGAGGCAAGCAACAAAGGCTCGCTATTCAACTCATAGAGTTTGTTCTGCTCAATGATTTCGCTAATGCGTGCAATCATCTCAGAGGGATAGGTCTCCAAACCAAGTTCATCCGCTTTAGTGTAGGCCTCGATGGCTTTGTCGAAGGTGTTAGTCTTGAAGTTGGCGTCGCCTTCTTTGATGAATTTGTCATACTGGCTACGCAAAGCTGCGATGCGGTCGTTCTCCGACTTCGTGGCGGCGGCCAGCTGTGTCGTGGCAGCGGGATCCTCGGGCTTGAGAGCCAATGCAGTCTGATATTGCGTGATGGCTTCGGCGAATTTCTCTTCACTCATGGCTTGGTTGCCAGCAGTCATGGCCTTGTTGTAGTTGGCTTCCAACTCAGCCGCCTTTTGGGCGAAGATGCCGTCGATTTCCTGTATCTTGGCAGTGGCAATCGCGTTGCCTGCATCAAAGTTCACGACTTCTTGGTACTTGACCTTTGCGTTGGCGTAATCCTCTTGGTTGAACAAGGCATCGGCAGCATCTAGCATACTCTTAATGGTGGCTTGACGTTCGGCCTCGGCAGCGGCGAGTGCAGCTTGACGGGCAGCCTCTTCTTCGGCTGCGATACGTGCCGCTTCGGCCTCAGCAGCCAGACGGGCAGCTTCTTCCTCCGCGGCGATGCGTGCAGCCTCTTCAGCGGCTAAACGAGCCGCTTCCTGTTCGGCAGCGATTCTTGCAGCCTCTTGTTCAGCCGCTATACGGGCGGCTTCAGCCTCGGCTGCTAACCTTGCTGCTTCCGCTTCTGCCGCCAGCCTTGCTGCTTCTTGCTCTGCGGCGATACGAGCCGCCTCGGCCTCAGCAGCCAAACGTGCGGCCTCCTGTTCGGCGGCAATCCTTGCAGCTTCTTCAGCATCTTGTTCGGCGATAAGCGGGTCAAGACGCGCAATCATGTCGGTGGCATAGGCATCGCCTTTCACCACGGCAAGGGCACTTTGGTATTGGGCTTTGGCTTCCTTATAGGCCTTGTTTTCATAGAGTTGGTCTGCAGTAGCAATGATGCCATTGTATTGGTCGGCAATACCTTTAGCGGTTTGGTATTCGTTGCGTTTTGCGTTGGCTTCCATGTCGTTGGGGAAGAGTTCCAAGGCTTGGTCGAGTTTGCCGATAGCTGCCTCAAAGTTTTTCCGCAAGCCAAACTGACGGGCTTCTTCCATAAGGTTATCAAAACGGGTGACCTTTTCGTTGTAGAGTTGTTTCTTTTGTCTAGCCTCAGCCAGTTTCTCTTTGGGCAGCTTGTCGTTGGGGAAGATTTCAATAGCGGTCTCAAATTGCATGATAGCCGCGTCGTAATTGTCTTCGGCCAAAAGGCTTTCACCTTGACTCATGGCAGTGTCGAAAGCGTCTTGTTTGTCTTGGCGTTCTTTCAAAATGGCACGCACCGCAGCAGCCTGACCGCCAACATATTTATCCTCGGGGAAAACCTTCAAAGCCGCCTCGTATTCCGTTAACGCTTCCTCATATTTCTGTTGATTATAGAACTGGTCGCCGGTGTCGAGGTGGGCATAGAACACCTCTTGACGAGCACCATCTTCCTGGATTTTTTTCACGGTTTCGTCCAGCTTTTTCTTGGCTGTAGGGTCATTGGCCTTTTGTTTCAGAGCCATCTCGTAATAGGTCTTGGCACTGATGTAATCTTTGGCTGAGTACTTGTCGTTACCGTTCTTCATCAACGACTCGTAAGATTCGGCGTTCTGAGCAGTTGCGATATTCGCGCTCAAAACCAATGATGTGCCAAACAATACCGTGAATATGATTTTTTTGTACATACAACTCGATTTTATCTTGTTATAACGAACAATTGATAATTATATTGTGTTTTGTTTTTTAATACGCATAATGGATACCGCCTGCCTGTTTTCTAATCTCCCTTTGGAATTTTAACTAGAACTGAACAACTTCAAACTCTCAATTATCAATTCTCAACTCTCAATTATTAATTCTCAATTTTCAATTAAATCCTCCCGTCCTTAATCGTTATCGTCCTATCCGACATGGCAGCCAAATCGGGGTTGTGGGTAACAATGACGAAAGTCTGGTTCATCTCATCGCGGAGGCGGAAGAAAAGCTTGTGCAGTTCCTGGGCTGATTTTGAGTCAAGGTTGCCCGAAGGCTCGTCGGCCAGCACTACGGATGGCTGGTTGATGAGGGCGCGTGCCACGGCAATACGTTGTTGCTCGCCGCCAGAAAGTTCGGAGGGTTTGTGATTCTTTCTATCGGTAAGATTCAGGTATTCAAGCAATTTTTCTGCTCTTTCAGTGGCCTCTTTCTTGCCCATTCCACCGATGTAGGCAGGGATGCAGATGTTCTCTAAAGCGGTGAACTCGGGTAGAAGGTGGTGGAATTGGAACACAAAACCAATCTTTTGGTTGCGGAAGGTGGCTAGTTGGGTGTCGTTTAGTTTGTTAACCTCGGTACCGTCAATGAGTAGTTGCCCGCGGTCGGCTTTATCCAAGGTGCCGATGATATGGAGTAGGGTAGACTTGCCTGCACCCGAAGCTCCGACAATGCTCACGATTTCACGCTTGGCGATGCGAAGGTCGATGCCTTTGAGGACCTCAAGGCTGCCGTAGGATTTATGTATGCCTGTCGCTTGTATCATTAACTATCATGTTGTTTATCATACAAATAAAGCCTTAACGATTGGTTAAGGCTTTTTTCGTGATCCGGTTGGGATTCGAACCCAAGACCCACAGCTTAGAAGGCTGTTGCTCTATCCAGCTGAGCTACCAGACCATCCTATTTCGGGTGCAAAGGTACGACTTTTTTTCTAGTTTAGGTCGACTTTTTCAAAAAAAATGCAAAAAATGCCTACATTATTCTTCTGTCTTAGGAATGTAAGGATGATGTTGGCGCTTCGGCTTGGTCGTTTTTTCAGGCTTGACAGTGGGCGTTGTTTGTGGGCGTGACTTCTTCACTTGCAGCTCGTTGCCCATAAAAACGGTCTCGTCTGTCTCAACGATGGCCTTATAAGCTTCGTCATCGTTGGGCATTTCCACAAAACCATAACACTTCGATCGTCCCGTTTCGTGATCCATGATAACTTTGCAAGAATCTACTGTTCCGAATTGTTCGTATAAGGCTCTTAAATCATCAGCTGTGGTCTTAAATGCTAGTTTGGCGACAAAAATCTTCATAATGAAAAAATGTTAGATGAACTGCAAAGATATTAAAAAAATGTTTGTGGAGAAGAAAAATTTAAATTTGTTGGAATTTTCTTCCAATCGTTATGGTTTGAAATAGAAATGAACACGTAGGTTGGGACATAAAAAAAGACCGCTTGAACGGTCTTCAGCTTCTTGTGGGGGAGGGTGGACTCGAACCACCGAACGGATTCCCGGACAGATTTACAGTCTGTTGCAATTGCCACTATGCGACTCCCCCAAATGTTATAGAACATATGCTTTTGTCAAAAGCGCTGCAAAAGTACATCTTTTTTCCATACCTACGGCAAAACTCCACGTTTTTTTTCGCAACTTTGCAGCATCAAATTCAAATACGATGAAATACGATTTCGATAAGATTATCAATCGCGCTGATACCAACTGCGTTAAATACGATTTGAGAAAACAAGTGTTCGGCAATCCCGATGTGCTGCCTATGTGGGTGGCCGACATGGACTTTGAGACCCCCGACTTCGTGCGTGAAGCTGTCATCAAGCGGGCTGAGCATCCCGTTTATGGCTACCATTTCAAAGATGAGGCTTATTTTGAAGCCATTAGGAAATGGATTCTTCGACATCATCATTGGAATGTGCATAAGGACTGGATGTCATTCGTGCCAGGTGTGGTATGTGGTTTCAACATGGCAGTGTTGGCTTTCACCCAACCTGGTGATGAAATCATCATTCAGCCACCTGTATATCCGCCATTCCATCATGCCGTCAGCAGCCACGGACGAAAGTTGGTTTACAATACCTTAATTAATAGAGGTGATGGCTATGAGTTCAATTTTGACCAACTGGTTGAGCAAGTCAAGACAGCTAAAATATTGATTCTCTGCAATCCTCACAATCCTGTAGGGCGTTGTTGGACGCAAAACGAGTTATTGCTATTGGGAGAGATTTGCATGAAAAACAACGTGTTGGTCATTTCAGACGAAATCCACTGCGACTTGGTATTACCAGGGTATCGGCATCATCCCTTTGCCTCGTTGGATAAGGAATTTGCCCAAAACAGCATCACTTTCCATGCAGCCTCAAAGACCTTCAACCTTGCTGGTTTAGCCACCTCAACGGCAATCATTCCCAATGAGGATTTGCGAAAGACTTATGTCGATTATGTTGAGGCCTTGGAGGCTCATCTTGGTAATATTTTCGGCAAAGTGGCGACACAAACCGCCATGAACCAAGGTGACGAATGGTTGGAACAACTATTGGAATATGTGCAAGGCAACATCGACTATGTCTCCGATTTCCTGACCTCGAACTTACCCAAGGTCAAGTTCCATAAACCTCAAGCCACCTACATGATGTGGCTCGACTTCAACGGCTATGGTCTTTCGGAAAAAGAGCTTTGGCAAAAGATGACCCAAGAGGCACAATTGGGTTTCAACCGAGGCAAGGACTTTGGCGAGGAAGCAGGTAGTGGCTTTTTCCGTGTGAACTTGGCTTGCCCGAGGGCAACAGTGGAGGAAGCAATGAAGCAACTGAAGACTGTATTCGGATAATACTATCTCGCCACGTAAAAAAAGCCGTGCTTCGATTCACGAGGCACGGCTTTTCAGTTTGAAATCACAAGATTATTTCAGCTTCTTGTAACCATACACAGCGAGGTCTCCAAGCTCTTCCTCGATGCGGAGCAACTGGTTGTACTTGGCCATACGGTCGGAACGGCTCAACGAACCGGTCTTGATTTGGCCGCTGTTGGTAGCCACGGCGATGTCGGCGATGGTGGCGTCCTCAGTCTCGCCCGAGCGGTGGCTAGTGACTGTGGTGTAGCCGTGACGGTGGGCCATGTCGATGGCATCCAAGGTCTCGCTCAACGAGCCGATTTGGTTCACCTTAATTAATATGGAGTTGGCGCAACCCAATTGGATGCCCTTCGAGAGGAAGTCAACGTTGGTGACGAAGAGGTCATCGCCGACGAGTTGGCAACGGTCACCGATGCGGTCGGTGAGTTTCTTCCAGCCGTCCCAGTCTTCTTCGCCCATGCCGTCCTCGATGGAGTCGATGGGGTACTTGTTGATGAGTTCCTCGAGGAAGTCAACCTGCTCGTCGGAGCTGAAGCGCTTGCCGTTGGGGTCTTTCTTGGTGCCATTCTTAAGCTCACGGTAGTCGTAGAACCACTTGCCGTCGACGTTGTAAGCAAACTCAGAGGCAGCGCAGTCCAAAGCGATTCTCACGTCCTTGCCAGGCTCGTAGCCAGCTTCCTTGATGGCATCACAGATGATGGTGAGGGCATCCTCAGTGTCGTTGAGGGCAGGGGCAAAGCCACCTTCATCGCCAACGGCGGTGCTGAGGCCACGTTTCTTCAAGAGCTTGGCCAGGGTGTGGAACACCTCCGCACCCATGCGCAGACCTTCGCGGAAGCAAGGTGCGCCCACAGGACGAATCATGAACTCTTGGAAAGCAATGGGGGCATCGCTGTGCGAACCGCCGTTGATGATGTTCATCATCGGGACAGGCAGCGTGTAGGTGTTGGTTCCACCGATATAGCGGTAGAGCGGGATGTCAAGGTAGTTGGCAGCAGCCTTGGCCACGGCCAAGGAGACACCGAGGATGGCGTTGGCGCCGAGTTTCGACTTGGTCTTGGTGCCGTCCAAAGCGAGCATCTTGTGGTCGATGGCGCGCTGGTCGAGAGCCGACATACCTAAGATTTCAGGAGCGATAATCTTGTTAACATTGTCAACAGCTTTCAGGGTACCCTTACCACCGTAACGTTTCTTGTCGCCGTCACGCAGTTCGAGGGCTTCGTGTTCGCCGGTAGAGGCACCCGAAGGCACCGAGGCGCGACCCATAATGCCACATTCCAAAGTAACATCCACTTCAACCGTGGGGTTTCCGCGAGAATCCAAGATTTCGCGGGCAATGATTTTCTCTATTCTCATTATTTGTAAGTATTTAAGATTTAAAGATTTAAAATTCAAAATTTATGGTTTAAAACCGAAGTGCAAAGGTAGTGTTTTTTATTAAAACAGCAATCCGTTTTCTTCTGTTGTTCGCGAAACGCCTATCATCTCTTCAAATTCAGTCTCTGTAATGATAGGAATGCCCAAAGACTCAGCTTTTTTGCGTTTCTCAGGGCCCATTTTGTCGCCGGCCAACACATAGTCTGTCTTGCCGGAGATACTACCCACATTCTTGCCGCCGTAAGCCTCGATGGTTTCCTTGATACCCTCACGGGAATAGTGTTGGAACACTCCACTCACCACAAAAGATTTTCCAGCTAATACCTGCTGTTTGTCGGAAACGGCTTGCTCGGCCATGGCAAACTGCAAACCAGCTTGTTTCAAGCGGTTGACAATCTCAATATTGCGCCCATCATCAAAGAAATTCCTCACCGAAAGCGCAATCTTTTCGCCGATTTCATTGATTTCAGTCATTTCTTCGACGCTCGCATTGATGATATGGTCTATATCGTGCAAAGCTTTGGCCAGCACTTTGGCCACCGACTCACCGACGAACTTGATGCCTAAAGCAAAAAGCACCCTTTCAAAAGGCACTGACTTTGACTTCTCCAAAGCATCCAAGATGTTTTGCGCTGTCTTTTCTTTGAAGCTGACCTTGTGTGTGGCGACAGGCATCAAACTGAATTCGTCCTCAATGGTGATGACCTTCTCCAAACCAAAGAGTTTATCGTAAGTAAGGTCGTACAGGTCAGCAACATTACGAACTAGGCCTTCTTCATACAACAATTCCACTTTGCCTTCGCCAAGGCTCTCGATGTTCATGGCCTTGCGCCCGATGAAATGCTCAATGCGACCACGGATTTGTGGTGAACAGCCCGAACTGTTGGGACAATACCAAGCCGCTTCACCTTCATTCTGAACAAGTGGCGTTCCGCAAATCGGGCAGGTTTTGACAAACTCAACGGGTTTTGCACCCACTTGTCGCTTGTCCAAATTCACGCCAATGATTTTCGGGATGATTTCGCCGCCTTTCACCACGGTAACCGTGTCGCCATAGTGTAAGTCAAACTGACGAATGAAGTCCTCATTGTTTAAGGTGGCGCGTTTTACAGTGGTGCCTGCTAGTTGCACTGGGGCGAGGTTGGCCACAGGCGTAATGGTGCCATGTCGGCCCACTTGGAAGTCTACACTTTGCAACTCAGTTTCCACTTCTTCCGCCTTGAACTTGTAGGCAATGGCCCATTTAGGCGACTTGGCCGTAAATCCCAAAGCCTGCTGCTGTGCATAACTATTGACCTTCAGCACGATGCCATCGATAGCAAAGGGCAATTCATGGCGTTTTACGTCCCAATAGTCAATGAACTCGAAAATTTCATCTATGGTCTTGCACAGCGCCATGAAGTTGGAGATGTTGAAGCCCCATTTACGGGCGGCTTGCAGGCTTTGGTAATGCGTCTGATAGCGGTCTTCGAGGCCGTCCATCATCATATAATAACAATAGTTGTCGAGTTTACGGTGGGCAACTTCCTTGCTGTCTTGTAGTTTCAGTGTTCCAGCGGCAGCGTTGCGTGGGTTGGCAAACAAGTCGTCGCCAGCCTCTGCTCGGGTCTTGTTCAGACGGTTGAAGCTTTCGAAAGGCATCACGATTTCACCACGCATCTCAAAAAAATCAGGATAATCACCGTGAAGTTTCAGCGGTATAGTGCGGATGGTTTTGACATTGGTGGTCACATCATCGCCTTGGGTACCGTCGCCACGGGTCACGGCACGAACGAGTATACCATTTTCATATTGCAGGCTGATACTCAGCCCGTCAAACTTAAGCTCGCAACAAAACTCTACCTCATCCTCAATGGTTTTCTTGATGCGATTGATGAACTCTGCAATCTCCTCGCGACTATAGGAATTGGCCAAAGAGAGCATGGGATAGCGGTGCTGCACACTCTTAAACTCTTTCGTCACGCCGCCACCGACACGTTGGGTAGGCGAAGCAGGGGAGAGGTATTCAGGAAATTCCTTCTCCAGCCGCGCCAGCTCCTCAAGTTTCATATCGAACTCGTAGTCGCTGATGGTGGGCTTGGCAAGAATGTAGTAATTATAGTTGTGCTGCTCCAATTCATCGCTTAGGGCAGTGATGCGCTGACGTGCTTCTTCTTTGGTCATAACCTAATATAATTCAACGGGTCGACATTAAGAATAATAAGCAACAGCCAAATAAAAGCAATTGAGAGTGTCATTCCGATGAAGGTGAGCAAAGCCCCTTTGAAATTTCGTCTCACGCAGAGGATAAGCAGGATGCTTAACACGATGAAGGCGCTCTCGTACCAAAAACAAATGCCTAAACCAAGCATAATACCAGCTATCAGAAACGATGTGCGGTGGACATTTTCGTTGAGGTTATTTTGGCGCAACACTTCCTGCCTCAGTATCACATTGGAGCCATATAGTAGTAAAGGTAGTGCGAGGAATGCACTTGCGTTTTCAATGATGCCGAACGAAGGCATAATGCAACTGATGGCTGGAATGAGAGCCAACAGCCAGGCACTACGCTTGTCTGAAGTCAAATCACAGATGCGGTAAATCATGGAAACCGTGAAAAGCGAGACCATGGCATAAAGTGAACGGCTGAGCAGCATCATGCCCTGGGAATCGCTGATGCCGAACCACGATTTCACCTTGTCCAAAAAACCGATGAACAGGGTAGGATGTTGCAATTCACGGTTGGATCCGAAGCCTGGAACAAAAACTACTGCAATGATTCTCACCAAGATAGCAATTAGCATTAGTGAGGTGAAAGGGTGAAGTTCCTTGAAGTGTTTGAGCTTTTGTAGCATATTTTTACAATTGAATCGCAAAAATACAAAAAAAATGTAATTTTGCACCGTTTTTAAATAAACGGAAAAACTCAACATTAAAGTATTATAGAAATGAATAGATTATTAAAAGTGTTCGCAATGGCCGCCATGCTGGTTTTGGGCGGTCAAGCCATGGCACAAACCCATGGCACAATGTTCCTTGGTGCATCTTTCCCTATGAATGACTTTGGGGATGGAGACGGTTTTGTTGAAACTGCATTAGGCGGCTATGACGATGATGGAGGTGCTGGTATAGGTTTCAATGCTGGCTTGAAATGGGACTTTGGAGTAGGCGTTCCCGGCTTGAGCGTTTTGCTTTCAATCGATGGATTATACAACGGCCCAAGTGCTGATCTGAAGAATGACTACAAGGCGGTGGAACGTGATTGGGAGACATGGTGCGACAATGTCACCGTGACCTCTCCAAAATATATTAATGTTCCCGCCATGCTTGGGCTGAGATACTGCTACTATCTCAATCCCAGTTTTGGCATCTATTTAGAAGGTGGTGCTGGTGGCAATATGCGTTTCATTACGGATTATACCCAAAAAGGATCCTCAAAAGTGCTGAAGTTGAAGAACAATATAATATATGATTATGAAAATGCTTTCAGTTTTGCTTGGCAGGCTGGCCTCGGCATCGAAGTAAGTAAGAACCTTGTCATCGGTTGCAGCTTCTATGATTTGGGTAATACCGAAGTGAGGGGGGAAAAGTCAAGTGTTGTGGAAGGTGTCAACGTACCAACTGTTGATTTTGTACAAGGACCACTTCATACTGTAATGATTCTCGGCCGTATTGGATTTAGGTTTTAATCATTATCATCTAAGAAAACATGAGGGCGAAGCGTTGGGTTGACCGGCGCTTCGCTTTTTATGTTATGACATGCGGCTTTGAGGCCATAACCGACAGATGCTTCGCCTTTTATCCCCATGGCATGGGCATGAATCACCCCAGCAAAGAATGCATCGCCCGAGCCTGTCACGTTGATGGCTTCAGTTTCAATCGCGGAGAAATGTCGGAAACTGTTTTGGGAACAAAACCAAGCGCCTTTTTCGCCCATTGTGAGATAGACTTCTTTGATTCCTTTGGAAATTAGTTTTTTAGCTGAGTTTTCTGCATCCTTTTCACCCGTCATGGCTTGGGCTTCAACAAGGTTGCACTTTATGGCAAAAATGGATTTCTTCCGTGAGCTTTTTAAGGCTTGAGTTAGAAATAAGGCTCTGTTGGGTGATACGGTATCGATGTAAAGCGGTACCATGCAATGATCGATGAGGAACACAAGAGCTTCGACGCTGAGAAGCGTATCAGCGACAACCAAGTCGGATCGGTTGATGGCATCGATTCTATCATGAATCCAGTCCAAATCGAGGCGATCGTTGAGCTTGACGTCGGAAATGGCAGAGAGCATGTTGCCTATATTATCATTGAAACTGAGAAATATGGGGCTTTTTGTGTCCTCGAATTGTGAGGATAACGAAATATCCACGCCCAGTTGTTTGCATTCTTCCATCATACTTTGTGCGAAATGGTCATCGCCGAACACAGTAGCCAGTTGAACATCATGGTCCAATAAGCAGAGGTTGTGTGCTATATTCCGAGCCACACCTCCATGATGGAAATGGATAGAGCCAGGTGTGCAACTCTTTGCAATATGTTCTGACAATGGCTTCACAGCAATGTCTATATTGGATTCTCCTATGACGGTGATATGCATGTTTTTCGTTTTTGAAGCGGACAAAAATAGAAAACTTTTGCGATAATTTGGATTTCTCAATTTGTTTTTGTTATTTCGTGGCTTCAAATCAATGAGTTATGGCACAAAACAAGAAAAGGAAACGTCGCAATTACCATTACCATGCGATTACCTTCAAGTTATCGGCTGGGCAATACCGTTCGTTACGCAACTATTGCAAGGCACGTCGAACGACGCCTATCAAGCTGATAAAGAAGAATATAGAGCGATTCATTACCGCTTACGAATACGAGGTGCCGCAGGATTTGTATCTCACGGAAAACCAATTGGACCTGTTTAGTGAGAATTGAATGGGATTCGGTTTTGTATTGACCGACCCAAGGTGACCTCATCAACATATTCCAAAGCGTCGCCCACGGCAATGCCTTTAGAAATCACAGAGATTTTTCCTTCAAAGTCTTTCAGTTGTCTGAAAATGTAGAAATTGGTTGTGTCGCCCTCAATGGTGGCGGGTAAGGCCAAAATGATTTCCTTAATGTCTTCTTTTTGTGTACGTTGAACCAATTGTGTTATCTTCAAATCATTGGGCGAAATGCCTTCAATCGGGCTGATGACTCCGCCCAAAACATGATAGAGTCCATTGTAGGAGGCGGTGCGTTCAATAGCAAGTACATCGCGCATGTCGGCCACCACGCAAAGTGTGTTTTCGTCACGGCGAGGATTGCTACAGATGGAACACACCTTGGTGTCGCTGATGTTGTAGCACCGCTCACAAAGCATGATATTGTGCTTCATTTTCAACAAAGAATCAGCAAGTTGCTCAGTTTCGAGATCTTCGCTATTGAGTAAATGCAACGCCAAACGCAAAGCCGTCTTCTTGCCTATGCCAGGCAACTTCGAAAGCGACTCTACCGCATTTTCTAGCAATATGGATGAATATTCGGCCATACAATAATCGCGGCAAAATTAAGTTATTTCCTTAAATTTGCAGTCTCAAAACCGAAGAAATCATGAAAAGATATTGCTTTATCCTTGTAGCTCTGTTGTTTGCAATTTCTGCCGCAGCACAAGACTTCAACAAGACCGATACGAAAGGTCGCCGACAAGGGCATTGGCGCGATTTTTATCCCAACGGGCAGCTGCGTTATGAGGGCGAATTCAAGAACGACAAATGCAAAGGCACTTTCCGTTACTACGACGAGCAAGGCAACCTAAAGGCGACTAATGAGTTCGACAAGTCAGGGGAAAAAGCGTTGAACAAAACTTACGCCTCTAATGGCAGGATGATAGCCACGGGTTATTACTTGAATCAGAAGAAAGATGGGGAGTGGAAGTATTATGATGCCCAATCTGGGCAGCTTCGTTTAGTGGAGGACAACAAAGAGGGCAAGGTTCATGGCTGGTCAAGGATCTATAATCCACAGAATGGAGCGTTGGCAGAAGAAACGCAATTCGTTGAGGGACAACCCGAAGGCCAATGCAAGAAATACTCCGACACGGGTATATTAATAATGGAATGTCAATACCACAACGGTCTGCTTGAGGGTCCGACCAAAACCTATTATCCCAGCACCGCCCTGAAGGAAGAAGGACAATACGCAAAAGGTCAGAAATCAGGCATTTGGAAGACCTACAACGAGGAGGGCGACGTCATCGCTGAAGAAGCTTTTGGTGAACAAGAAGTGCACTAATTGCACCTTTTCAAATAATCCTCCAGATTTGGTCGTCCATATTGGTTGGCTAATTTGTAGTATTCACATGCTTTGTCCTCATCATGAATCATATAATAGGTTCTGCCTAAGTTGAAGTAGGCATCGGCATAGTCTGGCTTTAGTTCTACTGCTTTTAGGAAGTCTTCAATAGCATCCTGGTATTTCATGGCATTGACTTTGGCACAACCACGGTAATAATAGGCCTCGAAGTTGTTTTTGTCGTATTTGATGGCTTTCGTGAGGGTCTCCTCGGCCTTTTTGAAATCGCTGTAGCGCAGCAATTGTTTGGAGCCTTCCTCGGTATAAAGACGTGATTTCGCTGGGTTTTCGCAACCAGTCATAGCAAGAAAGGCAAAAAAAACAAATATTAGTGTCAGTCTTTTCATCACTTCAATTTTTTGCAAAGATACGTTTTTTTCTTTTATGCAAAGGTGGTAACAATGGCTTTCACCGTGCCGATGAGTTCCTGTAGTTTTTCCTCGCTCTTGGCCTCGCAGAGGAAGCGGAGATAAGGCTCGGTGTTGGACGGCCTTATGTTGAGCCACCAGTCGGGATAGTCGAGACGGTAACCGTCGAAATCAAGGAAACGTTCGGGTTTTTCAATCTGCATAAAGTGATTTTTGACGGCATCCATAGCCTCTTGTTTGCGCTCGATTTTGAAATTGATTTCGCCTGAATTGGAATAAGGAGAGATTTCGTCAATGATTTGGCTCATGGTCTTGCCCTCTTTTTTACGTTCGCTCAACAGGCGCAAAACGATGGAGGCCGCCAATAGAGCGGAATCGGAGTAATAGAAATCACGGAAATAGTAATGGCCTGCCAATTCACCGCCATAGCAACCATCCAACTCTCTGAGTTTCAGGGCGGCGTAAGCACGACCCACACGCCAGGTTTCCACATTAGCTTTGTATTTGTTCAAGTATTCTTGTATGGCTCTCGAACTGCGGATGTCCTGCAAAACGATGCCTTTTTGATGCTGCTCACCGATGAAAAAGTCGCCTAAGAAGGCGATGATGAGGTCGGGACTGATGAAACGGCCCTTCTCATCGATGAAGGTGATGCGATCGGCGTCACCATCGAAGAGGAGACCTATATCACATTTTTCTTTCTTCACTAGGGCCTTGATTTGCTCCTGAGCATTGGCTTCCAATGGATTGGGCTCATGGTTGGGGAAGTTGCCGTCCAAAGTGTCGTTGATATAGTGCGCCTTGCCAATCAATTCGTGAACAAAGATGGACGACATGCCATTGCTACAGTCCACTGCAATATTGAGGTTGTCATGAGGACCTACAAACTGCTTTTGGAAAGCGAGATAATCGGCATAGACATTCTTTTCCTTGATTTGACCCTTAACGAAACAGGGGGCTGTGGCCTTGTCGCTTTCCACTAAGGCTTCAAGACGGTTCAACCCAGTGTCATAGCCAACGGGAAGGGCGTCTTTGGCAGAAATCTTCAAACCATTATGGTGTTTTGGATTATGTGAGGCCGTGATTTGGATAGAAGCTCCGTAGCCATATTTCGCCGTCGACCAATAAACCAAGGGCGTGGTGGACAGACCGATGAAATTCACGTTTTTGCCACGGTCGGTGAGGCCTCGAGTGAGGGCATCAAACAAGGCTGGTGACGAAAGGCGCATGTCGCGTCCCACCAAATAAGTGTCGGTGTCAAGCACATCAGGCAGGAAATAGCCGATGCGGTAGGC
>JAEEGF011060855.1_pt1 | contig 26631 bp, 31 predicted proteins | sample 9134171 | NCBI WGS metagenome assembly JAEEGF01 (sample SAMN16246542, study PRJNA631951) | gut metagenome | biome: gut microbiome; feature: rumen; material: AP-attached | host: Bos | place: Iran: Karaj | collected 2018-10 | reverse complement strand
TTGATCATATCTGATGGGAAAAACTGCGGTTTGCAGTCGACAAGAATATGAATATGATCTGGCATAACTTCCATGGCCATGATTGAAAAAGAATATTCCTTTGCAAGATCGTTAAGATAATCTTTGATCTCGTTATCTATCCCGTCCAAAAGAACCTTTTTTCTATACTTGGTACACCATACTATGTGATACTGCAAAGAATAAACATATCCTCTACCATATGTAAGATTAGATATATTAGTAGTATATATTATTTTGTCCATGAATACATTATACCATATGCTCTGATTAAATAAAAGGTGCGGCGGCTAACTCACGACTAAAGTCACGAGAATGCGCCGCCGCAATTTTCAAAGATATATTACTAATGTACTCTTCTGAGGTGTAATAATTGCAAAGCCTTCCGGCTTGTTCTCTAAAAGCTCTCTGTTTGGCTTCCCTGCCACAAAGCCAAAGCAACCTACATATGCAAAAGCAGAAACAGGACCAACGGGATCAGTAACAAAAATCTTCCCCATAACCTTTTGAACACAGGAATAAATCAATGTTTCCTGCCAGCCTGCAAACAAATCTTTTACTTTAGAAGTATCTTTTAATTCTATAACCATTTATGCACCACCTATAGAAGTTATTCGATTATATAAAATCACCGATCTTTCCAAGCATCTTGCCAAGGCTATGATATCTGCCCGAATAGATAACCGGATCCAGCACTGTCAGATCAATATCAAATATATCTTCACACATAAGTCTTTCATCCATCTGTATATTGCGGATATGACAGAAAAAGGTGGTTGAATCTCCAGTCTCGACAGTTCTTGCAATCTCGCATTCATATACCCATCGGCTTTCGTTTAAAACAGGAACATCCAAAACCTCTCCTCGAACTACTTCGTAGGATATATCATCTTTAGCACCGTCTTTGGCATGCTTTGATCCAAAATAATCCATAAGCGGCAACATATCCTTGCTGACAAGGTTAGCGCTAAAAACTCCTGTTCTTAGAACATTTTTCTTAGTCATCTTTGTTCCTGCCATACTTATAACAAATAAATATCGGTCGCCTTCTTCATGCGTAGCACTTGCCCAGGTGATTGGAACAAAGTTTGCAGAACCATCCTCATTATTTGTGCCTATGATAAAAGATGGCTGAACACACATAGAATAAATTGGATCAACAGAACGTCTTTTAGCCATTTGCCCTCCTTGCCATATCTATAAGATATTCACATGCTTCGTCTTCAGATGAAGTTCTTTTGGCATAACACCTTAAGCCTCTCTCCGAATCTGTTATAAAGAAAGAGTATTCGTCAGTATTTTTATCTTTATAGATACCAAATACATCAGGAATATTCTTCCATTGACCGTTATCGTATATAAAATCTCCGAAAACATAGAACTTTGTTCTACCATTGAAATGTATTATTGTTAATCCTTCTTTTTCCAAAAAATCTTTCAATTCGTTAATCTTCATGCTACGTTTTCACCTATATACTGTACTTCATATATTAAAACTCAGTCCATTTTGACGTTCTACGTCCATTCTCATCGAAGCCACTAGAATGCACCATTCTCGGGCCGTGCATAAGTATTACAGGTGGAATACCAAGAGCCTTCCCCAGACTTTTAATATCACCTGCTGTAGGCTTTTGTATACTTTTTTCATACTTTTCTAAAGTTTCAATATTAATACCTGTCTTTTCAGAAACATCGGTCATCGATAACCCTAAAGCTTTTCGCTTTTCCGATATCAATTTAGCAAAAGAATTCAGATCCATATCGCCCCTTACTTTCTTCCTGTCATTCCTTGATATTTCCCTTTCGTATTTGCTCCTTAATAATCTTATCGACAACTTCCTGATACAGTTTCTCGGAACCGAGTTTGGTCTTACTCTGTCGACCATAGACCTGGCTGGAAGTAACGCCATGTTCTTTCCAATCTGAGCCTCCGTTACTGTTGTTAAGGATCAGTGGCTGAAGATTATCCATGGCATGGGCATATTTTGACTCCGGCGTCTCATATGCTTCAAACTCATCAAAAAGAGCTATCAAATCCGCCTTCTGATCTTCCGGTAGAAGTGAAAAGATTCTTTCTTTTGCCCTATCTTCACGCTCTTTCTGAGTCTTAAGACCGTCTGCATCATAAGCATAAGTATCTCCGGCATCGATTTCTACCACATCATGGATCAGGCACATAAGCATGACTTTGGCGATGTCCACAGGCTCATTAGAATACTCTTTTAAAAGATATGCCATCAAAGCCATATGCCAGGCATGCTCTGCGTCGTTCTCGTTTCTGCCATGGCCTGAAAGATGGGTCTGCCTGAAAATATTCTTTTCCTTATCAACTTCTAATGCAAAATCCAGCTGTTTCCTAAGTCTCTCATCCATCTTATTCACCTCAAATTTCTTACCGGATACTAATGCAACCAATACCAATAAAATGTTTTCTATCCAAAAACTTTATTAAGCTCCACAAGAAGCTTAGTTTTCAGCTCCTCAAGTTCTTCCATGCCCGGTCTGTTCTCATCTGCATACATCTTCTCTCTTGGATACATCCAGACAGGCCCCTTTCCATTTGAGCCATAAGATTCAATATCTCCGCTTCTACGCGGGAACAGGTGCCAGTGAATATGCGCACCGCCTTCTCCGTTACCAAGGCATTCATAGTTCATCTTCTCAGCACCAAATGCATTGGCTACTGCCTTGGCAACCAGTGTCATTTCTTCAAGGTGCCTAGCCCTGACTTCCGGTTCAAGGTCGTAAAGTTCAACTACATGATCCTTATAAAGAAAAAGTGTATACCCCTTAAAATGCTGAAAGTCTCCAATTACCACATAGCCAGTCTCAAGCTCTTTTACCAATGTTGGGTTCTTGCCTTCTCTAGTCTCTCTAACTCTGTCACATACAAAACACATACCTAGTATCCTCCCAAAACCTTGCTCGCTACTATTGCTTTTTTCTACCTGATTCAATAAGTTCCTTCTCAAAAGCCTCAGGATTTTTCAGGTAATAATCCTGATGATATTCTTCCGCCTCATAGAAATTCTTATATGGCAAAAGAGCTACCTGTGCCTCTTTACCGGAGCTTTTTTCAATTTCATCAATTTTCTTTTGAGCAATCTCTTTTTCTTCTTCTGTTTTATAGAAGATCGCAAGAGTATATGAAAATCCCTTGTCGATGAACTGGCCCTCTGCATCAAAAGGATCAACGTTAGCAAAGTAAATATCTAAAAGTCTTTCATATGAGACTTTCTCAGGATTGTAGACGAGTTTGATCGTCTCTCTATGACCTGTTTCCTGATGCTTTACCTGCTCATAGGTAGGATTAACTTCGTCTCCTCCTGCATAACCGCAGATAACCTCATCCACTCCGTACATCTTATAAATTGGTGTTACGCACCAAAAACATCCGCCTGCAAAATATGCTTCATTCATGCTTATCTCTCCATCATTCCAAGTGCTTCGTCCAAAGAAACGCAATCTGCAAATCTCTTTGGCCACATCATTTCGTTGTAATACTTGTAGGTTGTCTCACCGTCCATATAGTCGTTATCAAAAGTTGAGTTCGTACCTTCCGGTATTATGACTTTATATCCTCTTTCAAAGGCAGATTTCACTGATGCATCAATGCATAAATTCGTCTGAAGTCCTACAATCATCAGCTTTTTGTCAGCCTGCTCATCAAGATATCCTGCAAGTTCTTTATTACCAAAGCAGCTATTAATTTCTTTAGTATATATCTTCTCTCCTTCTTTAGGAGCAACCTGATCGGCAATCTCAAAATCCACATCGCCTACAGAAAAGCCTGTTCCCGGGCCGTCATCATGCTGAACATAGATAACTTCTACGTTATTTTTACGGGCAGTATCAATGACACGTTTCGTACTTTCGAGAAAAGTCTCATAGTTATAGAGCCTGTCATCTGTAATGCCTTTTTGAATATCAATTACTAATACAATCATCGTCTTAAGTCCTCTCCAGCCATTTGTTAATTGTTTCATCTGTCCATATATGAGCTTCTATATATCTCTCCGGTCCATGCGCCCCATCATCGTTCCAGTCCTGCGGCAAGCCATACTTATCGATGATCCCAAGTATCTCTTCGTATGTGTATACCTTTTTGCGATATTCTTTTCCATCAGTAATAAGAGGGCTGAAGGTTGGCATAGAGTCACCATAGGTAAAAGAGATTGTTCGTGTATCAAATTCCTCGATCGGAATCTTTATAAAAGCTCCATCTTCATACCATGTGCTAAGCCAGGGGCTATGTTCAACTACCATGTAATGAGGCGAGTCAAGTTTTACGATCCCGCCTTTAGTTATAAATTCGCTGCGTATTATAGCTTCACAATTGTGCCTTTTTTCTATGTAGTCATCATCTCTTCTGGCGCACATGGAATCAGGGCGGTCTCTTTTGATCTTCTCAAGAATAATCTTAGAATCCTCTTTGCATGCAGCTGTAAGGCTTCTGAATGGTCCTGATCTTTTGTCATAGTAATGGTATAGGTACATAGTATTTTTACCTTTTATGTCTGTCTTCACAGTTTCTTACCCATTTCAATTCTCATGTTATGTTCCTTAGGTCCATCGTTTGAGTATGCATATCTGTCAAAGCCTATAAGCTCAAATCCGTTTTTCTTGTAAAAAGAAATTGCTTTTGAATTGTAGCTCTGTGTCTCCAGAACAGCCATTCTTGCACCGCTTTTTACAGCATCTTCCATGATCTTCTCAAGAAGAGCTGTGCCAACGCCTTTACTGCGAAGGCCTGTATCGAATACGCATATATTTGAAATTCTGTATCTGTTGTTCCATTCTTCAAGAAAACCTTCTACAAAACCAATGAGTGTATCTCCTTCAAAAGCGCCATAAGCTATAGGATTATCCAGCCATTCAGACAACATGTCATCTGTAAGGGGCTCAACTATCTCGTTGTCTACTTTTTTCCATTCAATGGAGAAGCCTTCGCCTTCTGGTTCGATGGAAAGGTATTTATCAGAGCGGATTTCTGCTTCGTATTTCTTTCCTTTATATTCATCATAATTAAGTTGCTTAATAACCATTGTCCAGTAACGCTCCTGTTGTCTCAAAAAACATACATCTACTATAACAAAAAAGAAGCTGCATTACAGCATTTTTCTGCCATAACGCAGTTTCTTTCAGAATTTTTTAATAATTTTTCTTTTGAATGAATTCAGCTGTTATTTCATTTATAGCTTTATACATCTCATCTATGCTTTTTGCTTCTATTTTCTTTAACGGATTCTCCCAATCATAATCTTGTATCAGGTTGATTATAAACCTTCCTGTAGGATCGCATTCAGGATACCAGCCAACGTCCAGTAACAAACCATCCTCATATTCCACCTGAATCAGATCCTCATGAAGATTATCCCACTGTTCTTCTATTGGTTTAGTCGATGATATATGGAAATTGTTGTATATTACTTCGCCTGGGGCGAAGATCCCATCTATATCAATTGTAGACATAGCCCACTCCAGCTTTATTAATAGTTCATCCCTGTATCTTGTTCATACGAGAATAAATTCCGCCAAGTGCCACGAGTTCTTCGTGAGTTCCTCTTTCTGCTATATGACCGTTTTCAATGACAAGGATAAGATCCGCATTACGGATAGTTGACAGCCTGTGTGCAATTGCAACGATCGTACGCTTACCTGTAATATTATTAATTGCTTCCTGAATCTGTTTCTCCGTCTCAACATCGACAGATGCTGTAGCTTCATCAAGTACTATTATAGGGGACTTTCGAAGTATAGCTCTTGAAATAGCTACCCTTTGCTTCTGGCCGCCCGAAAGTCTAAGACCTCTTTCGCCGACTAGCGTATCATAGCCATCAGGCATATTCATGATATCCTTATGAATATTGGCAGCCTTAGCCGCTTCTATGATCTCATCCATGTCTGCATCAGGAACTGCATAGCCGATATTCTCAGCAATAGTTCCATTAAAAAGGAATGTGTCCTGGAGAACAGGCGAGATATTCTGCCTGAGACTTTCTATAGTAATATCATTAATATCATTACCATCAATATATATGTGTCCATTGGTAGGTTCATAAAATCTTGATATAAGCTTGGTCATAGTAGTCTTACCAACTCCGGTAGGACCTACAAGAGCAAGCATCTTACCAGGCTCGCATTCAAAAGAGATATCATCAAGGATCTTACCACCAGTCTCATACGAAAAGCTTACATTCTCAAACCTGATCTCACCCTTTACATCTTTTAACGCAAGAGCCCCTTCCTTGTCCTTGATCTCGCAAGGCGCATCAAGGATCGTGATAACTCGCTCAGCGCCTGCCATAGACTGCTGCATATTCTCAAGAAGGTTGGCAAGCCCTGTGATAGGAGCATAGAATAGTCCAAGATACAGAAGGAATGCAACCACGTCCTCGACTCTAAGACTTTCTTTCCATGCTAAGTAGCCTCCAAAAGCGACAACAAGTATCGTACCTATAGAAGATATAAATTCAACGCAAGGATGAAATATAGCACTGATCTTAAGCGCCTTAAGCATAGCTTTTACGTGCTCGAAGTTCTTCTCATCAACCTGCTGCGTCTCATATTCTTCTCTGCCAAAAGACTGTATCTCCTGAAGACCAGACAAGTTATCCTGAAGCTTACCGTTAAGTTCGCCCATTTTCTTCTGCGAAGCCCTGAAGAAGGGTCTTACTTTTTTGGAAAAAATAATTCCGGATATAAAAATAAGTGGAATCGGCGCACATGTAATAAGAGCAAGCTTCACATTGATCGTAAGAAGCATTACGAGAACGCCAATGAAAGTCACAATGTTAGTGATAGTCTCCGGAATCATATGAGCATATAAAAGTTCAAAATCCCTTGTATCATTAACTATACGGCTCATCAGATCTCCAGTCTGCTTATCATGGAAATATCCGATGTGCATGCGTTCAAGCTTATCATAAGTACGGGTTCTGAGATCTCCCACAAGGTACCATGCCGCTTTGTGGGCAAGATAATTACTAAGGAATCTGAAAAGGATCCTTCCAAGATAAAGTCCAATAAGAACAGCCGTAAGTATCCATATTCTCTTCATCCCGTTTTCATCAACGCCGTTACTTACAATTCCTGTCATCTCTGACAGAGCCTTGGGCGCTGCAAGATTGATAACAGTAAGCATCAGGGTTGAAAAGATTGCGATCACATATAATAATCTGTATCTTACTGCCTCTTTACTCAGCCTCAATAGCAATTTCATAAACAGTCCCCCCGTATCCTGGTAAAAAAGCGCAGTGCGCCAATTTTCTGATAATTATATATCAAAAAAGAATAGTGCACAATTCAATCACCAAAACTGAGCACTATTCTATAAATTTTGAGAATATTCATCTGGCATTACTTAATTGTCACACTGCTGACTTAATAATAAGAGATAGCAAAAAATGACTAAAATTCCTCAACAAATAGTAAGTCTGCGGTCCTGTATTTCGATAGTATTGGGATGTAACATAAATCAATTGTTCATACAGTATGAACAGCAAGCTACACATGCAAATTTTCAGATAAACATTATTTGATATGTATATCTGTTAACTCGCTTTATTCGCAACATGAGGTTTAACATGAAAATAAGAGTATTTACAAGAGAAGTTAATGAAACTAATTACCCTGAAGGGCTTGCAAGAAGTGTACATTTCGAAGTTATTTCTGATGACGGAAGCGCTGCACCTTTAAACAGAAACTACGGAATTCTTTTTGCAAAAGGTGCTATAAGCAAGGATAATACCATCATCCCAAAGGGTGTTCAGAATCCGCTTATATTCAATATGGAAGACGGATGGATCGGTATTGCTGCAGAAAGAGTCCTTGAAAACGGCGAGGTTGATAAGGATGCTTTAGGCCAAAAAGTTCTTTGGAAAACCAAAGATCTGATTCACTTTGAAGAGGAAAACCTTATTTCTGATGATGAAATCTCCAAATATCTCCCCAAAGAATATGAATCATCGGATTCTATAAAAAAAGAGTTCCTGTCTAAAGATCAAATATATGCAGACGTCCTTGAAGTAGATCCCGAAATAGTAAAGAAAGCCGAGCAATACTGGAATCCAATCGTATGCACCGGTGTAACCTGCAAGGACGACAAGTCAGGTATACTAATTTCATATAGCGACGGATCTTCAAGAGAGAAAAATTTTGGTCCGGATGGACGTATACACCAACAGAAGTTTGACTTCCCTCTTGCAAAGGGATACGGCGATCCCGTTATTTTCCCATGGGAAGGAAAGTGGTATTTCATATCAACCAGCGACAATCGCCATGATATAGGTATCTATGTGCGAGAAGCTGATGATGTACATGGTCTCTTTGCAGAAGGTGTCACCGAGCATCTCATCCTTCCATTTGATCCTGAAAGAGGCTTCGAGCAGACCTTCTGGGCACCCGAATTCCATGTGATCGGAGGCGAATTATATATTCTTTTTGCTGTAAGCGGCCATGAGTGGGGCCCTCAGTGTCATATGATGAAGAAAAAGAAAGGCGCAAGTATCATAGAAGCTGACAGCTGGGAAGATCCTGTAAAGGTGCGCAAAATGGATGGAACGCCAATAGGACAAGGCGCCATAACCCTTGATATGACCCATGTTAAAACAAGCCAAGGCTCATATCTTATCTGGTCATACAGGCAGTTCATCGGACATCCGAATGATACTGGTTCCATGCTATATATCGCATCCATTGACGAAGATAAGCCATGGATCCTTACAAGTGAACCTGTACTCCTTACAAGACCTCTTCTTGGCTGGGAGAATGTATCAGGAACTATCAACAATGAAGGCCCTTATGGCTTTATCCATGAAGGAAAGCTCTATGTTACATATTCAGGCGGTGCTGCCAACTCATATACCTATGCAGTTGGTCTTCTGACAGCTGATGAAGATGCTGATCTGTTAGATATCTCCTCCTGGACCAAGAACATTACACCTGTCCTTAACTTCTATTCTGTAAAAGGAGTTTTCGGCCCTGGTCACAACTCATTCTTTACTAACGAAGACGGCGAACTGATGATAGCTTATCATGGAGAAACTGCTATAGATAGCACTCTTAGATGTGATGGCATAAGGCGAGTACACTTCAGAGCTGATAGCACGCCGTATTTCCAGATGTCAGCGGCAGAGGATCTGATGACGTATAGCGAAAGTCAAATATAAAATTATTACAGTATAATCGAAGAAGCTCTATATTCACAAAGAGGGCCGATCTATTATGTGATCGACCCTCTTTTTTCATTTACTGTTATACTGTTTTCTTTGTTCTTCTCATTATTCTACTTTTCTTTATTCTACTTTATTCTGCTAGCACTATTCTACTTCTCGTTATACTTCCTTTCTTTTATACTGCCTTCTCTTTTACACAGCTCTTTTCAATAAATTTCCCAATGGTGTCAAGGAACTTCTGATTCTGCATAGGAAGACCTATACTAACACGAATATATTCTTCGGAAAAGTATCTTATATAAACCCCTTTAGATTCAAGATAACTCATGCATTCCTTAGTATCACAGTGCGGTGCAAAATAGATAAAGCTTGTAGAACTCGGCACTACAGTGCAACCAAGCTTTTCAAGTTCTTTTGAAAGATAAGCTCTTTGCTCTGTATTGTTGTCCTGTGCTGCCTTATAGAACTCTTTATCTTCCAGCGCAGCTGCTGCGCCTGCTGCCGCAACCCTGTTAGTTCCAAAGATACCTGATATTGCACTAAGACAAGTTATGATCTCTTCACTTGCTACAGCGTATCCGCATCTGATACCTGCAAGTCCGTATATCTTAGAGAATGTTCGAAGTACGATAACATTTTTGCCGCACAGAACCTTTGAGACCATGCTGGGATAAGAGTCATCTGCTACCCAGTCTATATAAGCTTCATCTATAACACATACAACGTGATCAGGAAGACCATCAATAAAGGTTGAAAGCTTGTCCGGACACAGAAGCGTACCTGTAGGATTGTTAGGATTACAGATATATATAAGCTTTGTTTTATCAGTAATTGCAGCCGAAAGCGCATCAAGATCTGTGCTTACACCATCTTTGCCAAAAACTTCTACAAGCTTTGCACCAAACTGGGCAGGAAGTCTGTAGTACTGCATATATGTTGGTGAACAGATAAGAAGTTCATCATCAGGATTAAGGAAAGCTTCTGCAACTGCCTGAATTCCGGCTCCTGATCCATTAAAGGCTGTGATACAGCTTACCGGCATTCCTACATGCTCAGCTATCTTCTGCTTAAGATTTGTAATAGACTCCATTGGATACAGATTACACTTACTGAGTTCCTTTTCCATGGCTTCAAGTGCCTTGGGGCTTGATCCCATCTGATTTTCATTAGCATTAAGTTTTATGATGCCGGGGCCCGGCTTTACCATCATGCCTCCTGCTGTATAGATCTGAAATCCTTTAAGTGGCTCTCTCATTAAATCTTTAACTGACATATCCGCATCCTCCTTAAAAATAAAAGACTGCTACCTGAAAGGTTTGGTCCCCTTTGACCAGGTAACAGTCTGTGTATGGTTGGTTTCAATTCATTACTCAATATCAAGATACTTGGTTCTTATATTTCCTCTTGATGGATCGACGATCCTGTTTGTAAGCTTAGGATTCATTAGTACTATTGTCTCCCTGTTTAGTACAGGAATTGCCCAGAAATAATCTGCTACAAGTATCTTTTCAGCTTCGTGTAAAAGTTCATACCTCTTTACAGGATCAGCTTCTTTATTGGACTCTTCCATAAGAGCATCGTATTCACTGCAGTTTGTACCGTTATCATTGTAGGAATCTGTTGTTCTGTACATTGAAAGATATGTATATGGATCAATAAAGTCTGCTGTCCACTGCATTCTGCAGATATCAAAATCTCCTGCACGTCTGTCTGAAATATTTACCTGTGTTTCCTGAGCTTCAAGCTGTACTTCGATTCCGAGATTTTCTTTCCACTGAGCCTGAAGGGCCTGAGCTATATCGGATTCTATCTGAGTACTTGGATACTTATAAGTTACTGTAGGGAAGCCTTCTCCATTTGGATAACCGGCTTCTGCAAGAAGTTCTTTTGCTCTTTCTACATCATAGGTCAAAAGCTCTCCTCCAGCTTCTTCTGACCAGGTCTTACCTGAAGCCTTGGATATAACACCTGTTCCTACAAAAAATGATGTGCCGATATAATTCGTACCGCAGGCTGTTGCTACAGCATCTCTGTCAATTGAGATCGAAAATGCTTCTCTTACTCTTACATCATCAAATGGTGGCTTTGTTATATCAAAGAGTTCATAGTTACTTGTTGTTGCAACATATTTTACGAGCTCATCGCTACCATCATATTCTTCAAGAACTGTATAATCTGCTGTTGCTATATCAAGTTCACCTGTCTTATATGCACTGATTATTGCCTGTGTATCTTCCATAGCCATTGTCTTTACTTCATCAAGATGGATCTCATCTTTTAAAACATAGCTATCGTTTTTCTTATATACGCAATACTGATTCGGAACATATTCAGCCATATAGAATGGTCCGCAGCTTACCAGTGCATCCATATCTTCGCCCATTGACCAGGGTCCATTTGTTTCTGTCTGAAGTTCTCTATGGGTCGGGATGAATACCGGAAGTGTCAGAAGATCCATAAAATATGCCGTAGGCTCTGTAAGATTGAAGATGATCGTCTTATCATCGGGGCACTCAACTCCAAGCGTTGATATATCAGCCCCTTCCTTATAGATAGCTTCTGCTCCTTTTATACATAAGAGCATTGTTGAGTAGCCATTACCACAATCAGGATCAAGAGCCCTTGTGATCGTGTTCAAAAAGTCTGCAGATGTTACTGCATCTCCATTATTCCATTTTGCATCTTCCTTGATATGGAAAGTATATACTGTCATATCATCATTAACTTCATAGGATTCTGCCAGGATATTCTTGTAACTGCCATCTGCAGCAAGCTCTACAAGCGATGCTGTTGCAAGAGAAGTATAACTCCACCACCAATATGAAGTGATACCGGCACTATCAAGAGTACCTGACTCCATAGACATTGTAGTAGTTATTGACTTGTAGTTGCCTGCTGCCGAAGCCGTATCGCCTGCCTTATTCTTATCACCGCAGGCGCTCATCCCTAGTAGCATACTTAATGCCAGGCCTGTAGCCACAACTTTCTTAAATACTTTTCTCATAATCACACTCCCTTTCTACTTTAAGCAAGATTTTCAATACTTAAGTTTTCTCTCATTCTCAGATATTTAGGTGCATATAAGAAACATGAAACCTGTCTGTTATCAACCTTAAAATTCGCCGGCATTTGATGGAAACATTCTGCCACCGCATATGGACATCTTGTATTAAACGGACATCCCTTTGGAGGGTTGATAGGACTTGGAATCTCTCCTTCTAAAAGGATTCTCTTTTTCCTTCTGGCTGTATTAGGATCCGGTATGGGTTCTGCACTTAGAAGTGCTTTGGAATAAGGATGAAGCGGTTTTTTATACACATCATTGGATGTCCCCACTTCCACCATATGTCCCAAATACATAACGCCAATCCTGTGACTTATATGTTTAACCATTCCAAGGTCATGAGCTATAAAAAGATAACTTATTCCGGTCGCCTTCTGAATATCTTCCAAAAGGTTAATGACCTGTGCCTGAATCGATACGTCAAGAGCTGATATAGGTTCATCACATACTATAAATTCAGGATCAAGAGCAAGTGTTCTTGCAATTCCTATTCTCTGCCTCTGTCCACCGGAGAATTCATGTGGATATCTTCTGATATGATCAGGCTTAAGCCCTACGATTTCCAGAAGTTCCTGAACCTTCTTCTGTCTGGTTTTCGGTGTGCCAATATTGTGGATCTCCATAGGCTCTCCTATGATCTCACCAACTGTAAATCTAGGATTAAGTGATGCATATGGATCCTGAAATATCATCTGAAGCTTCTGCCTGTATGGGAGCATCTGCTTTCTGGATAATTTTGTAATATCTTTTCCGTCAAAAAGTATCTCTCCGTTAGTTGGTTCATATATCCTTAATATGGTTCGACCAAGACTGCTCTTGCCACATCCCGATTCGCCTACAAGACCGAAGGTTTCTCCTTTTTTTACTTCAAATGATATGTCGTTAACAGCCTGAACCACCTGAGGTTTCATTCCCCTGTTTACTTCAAAAAACTTTGTAAGTCTTTTTACTTCCAATACATTCTCTTCCATGACAAACCTCCTTAGACGATCTTTCTTACAGGTTCTACGTCCACAGTCTTCATTGGCTTAACCTTGATAAGGGATTCATCCATATTTTCAAGCCAGCACCTGCAAAAATGGGTTCCGTTATATCTTGTTACCGGACCTTCCTGAACTGCGCAGACCTTCATGGCATTAGGACACCTGTTCATAAATGCACAGCCTCCAGTCAGCGAAGTCAGATCAGGAGGAGTTCCCGGGATAGGTACCAGCGGCTCATCATCATCTTTTTCTGAATTATTGATACTGTTTAGAAGGCCTTTTGTATATGGATGCTTTGCATGATAGAAGATTTCATCCACTGTGCCCTCTTCAACGATCTGGCCTGCATACATTATTGCGATCCTGTCGCACATGGTTGCTACAACTCCCAGATCATGAGTAATGATTATTACACTTGAACCTCTCTCCTTGGTAAGCTTTTGCAACAGTTCAAGGATCTGTGCCTGAACCGTAACATCAAGAGCTGTTGTAGGCTCATCTGCAATGATAAGTTTTGGGTTACAGGCAAGCGCTATTGCTATGATGATCCTCTGTCTCATACCTCCTGAGAATTCAAAAGGATACTGGTTAAGTCTTTTTTCAGGGCTTGGTATTCCTACCTGCCTCAAAAGTTCTATTGCCTGTTTTCTTGCCTCTTTTTTGCTGCATTTTGTATGTATCCTGATTCCTTCTGTAAGCTGGGTTCCGACCTTAAGTATCGGATTCAGGAAAGTCATGGGATCCTGAAAGATCATACCTATCTCATTACCTCTTACGGTTCTCATGAGCTTTTCATATTCTTTCCTGGCTTTCTTACTCTCATACCTTGGGGAGATGTCTTTGCCATTAAACTTGATCGTACCGTTTACAACTCTGCCGTTACTTGCAAGAAGTCCCATGAGTGTATACATTCCCTGGCTTTTTCCTGATCCGGACTCACCTACGATTCCCAGAACTTCTCCGGGGGCAACATTGTAGGATACATCTCTTACCGCCTGTACTATTCCATTTGGAGTTAGAAATTCAGTTGTCAAATGGCTTATCTCCAATAATTTTTCACTCATAGCCATGGCCTTCCTTTCACTAAATTATTTTTTCTTTGGATTAAGTGCATCTCCTATTCCTTCACCAAAGAAGTTCAGGGAAAAAATCGTAAGGCAGATACAAATAGTTGGAAGAAGCATCTGCATAGGATGAAGCGTCATTACCTGTCTTGCGTCCTGGGCCATCGATCCCCAGCTCGCCATTGGAGCTGAAATACCAATTCCTATAAAACTCAGAAATGCTTCTGTAAAGATCGCACTTGGAACAAGTAGCGTCATCTGGACTATGATTGGTCCTATGGCATTTATGATTAGGTGCCTGAATAAGATTCTTTTATCTGTTGCTCCAAGTACCATGGCTGCAAGTGCGAATTCCTGTTCCTTAAGTGCTATGACCTGACCTCTTACCTGCCTGGCCATTCCTATCCATCCCGGGATACAGACACCTATGAGAATACTTTCTACATTTGCGCCATTTAGCATCATGATAAGGATTACATATATCATTGAAGGCATCGCATAGATGATATCTACTATTCTCATGATCAGCGTATCGAGTTTGCCTCCAAAGTATCCGCAGATACCGCCAATGACTACACCTATGAAGCTGTTGATAATAGCTGCTCCAAAACCTATGCTAAGGCTTATCCTGGCTCCATAACACAGTCTTACGAAGATGTCTCTTCCAAACTTATCAGTACCAAGTAGATGCTGGAAAGAAAAGACTGCATATGCATTGGACGTATCCTGTGCATCATATTCATAAGGTGATAAGAAAGGTCCCACGATTGCCATAACAGCCATAAAGATAAGTATTAAAAGTCCTGCCAGTGCCATCTTATTTTGCCTGAACCTCTCCCAGGCTTCCTGGATAAAGGTCTTACTTTCCAGTGCTATGAATTCACTGTTTTTCTCTTCTTCCGGCAGTGGTGAAAACCAGTCTTCGATGATCCTTGTATCCATATGATCACCCCCTTAATCTGTAAGCTTGATCCTTGGGTCAACTATTGAACAAAGAATATCAACCACAAGATTTGCAACTATGATAAGTGCTCCGATAAAAACGCTGAAACCAAGAATTACTGTATAGTCTCTGTTGGTTATTGCATTTGTGAATTCTCTTCCTATACCAGGAATTGAATAAACCTGTTCTATTACAAAGCTTCCTGTAAGAGTAAATGCTATTGCAGGTCCAAAATATGTAATTACAGGAATCAGTGCATTTCTAAGTACATGTTTAAACATGATCTGAAAGTTACTTAACCCTTTGGCTCTTGCCATGATAACGTAGTCCTGCTGCGTTGCTTCCATATATGTACTCTTGGTAAGTCTTGCGATCGTTGCAACAGGTCCGAATGCCTGAGCTGCAACAGGAAGAATATAATGAAGTGGTGATGTCAGTCCTACTACAGGAAGGAGTCCCAGATAAACACCGAATAAAAGCATTAGATATAATGCGATTACAAATGCCGGAACACTTACTCCCATGGTGGCATATGCTAAAAGTATATTTTTTACGATCTGACTCTTTGTAACCGACATCCATATACCAATTGAAATACCGATCACAGCTGAGATTCCGAAAGCTATAAGACCAACCCTGACTGTATATGGTGCCCCTCTTGATATAAGAGTATTAACCGAGATGTTCTTTTTGTATGAAACACCAAGTTCCCCATGCATCAGATTTTCAAGGTAAATAACATATTGTTTCCATTCCGGTTCATTAAGCCCATATGCTTCTTCCATCTGCTCTATCTGCGACTGTGAAAGGTTCTCTGCCTCAAATGGGCTTCCCGGCATCCTGTGAACCAGGACAAAGGTCAATGTGACAAGTGCAAAAAGCGTTACAACACCAACCAACAATCTCTTTAAAATATATTTGAGCATTCTCCCCTACCTCCTTTTCATGCCGCTTTTGCACGCCTTCTAAAAGTTTTGGCTATCCAGCTTCTGTCATCAAAATCCTCGCCTTCATGAAGTCTTCCAAGCCTCTTCATCTCGCCTATGTACATTGCTGTGACAATAACAAGTGAGCAGGCATCAGATACAGGTGTTGCCAGAAGCACTCCCATAAGTCCGAACAATTTGGGAAGGATCAGGAGAGCCGGAATAAAGAAGATTCCATGTCTTGAAAGGGATACAAAAGTTGCGATCTCCGGTTTACCTATAGAAGAAAAGTACATGCTTACCAGCATTTGGAATCCGCCAAAGAGTGCAAACATCTTGCAGGTTCTCATGGCCATCACGCCGTATTCAATAAGCTGAACATCATTTTTGCTAAAAAGATTTATTACAAATTCAGGAGCCAGCATCATGAGTGTCCATATGATCGCTGCAAAGAAGAATGCCATACCCTGAGATGTAAGAGATGCTCTTCTTACTCTTTTGAATTTTTTCCTTCCATAGTTAAAACTGATGACCGGTGCTCCTGCCTGGTTTATTCCTGAAGCAGCTGATGTTATAAAAGCTTCTACTGTGTTAACTACCGATAATGCCGATATACAAAGCTCTCCTCCTCCAAGGAGGCTGTAGTAAGGGTCGATATCACCGTAATACTGAAGTGATTTATTGATCATGATATTGGTTATAAAGCTGAGCATCTGGAATATAGAAGGTGCAATACCCATCTTGGCTACCGTGATCATCTGACCTATATCAACCACTTTAAAACCGGCCCATTTAAGATTACTTTTGCCTGATATAAAATATGCTGCCGAAAAAACAGCTCCTACAAACTGACTTCCTACTGTTGCTATCGCAGCTCCGTATATACCAAAACCACATACAACTATCAAAATAGTATTTAGAAAAATATTAAGTACGGCGCCTATCATATTTGCAACCATTGAATATCTTGTATTACCTTCAGATCTTATAATGGCTGCAAGCCCGACATTAAGCATATTAAAGATCTGTCCCAGAGCAGTTATCCTAAGATAGATGACCGCGTAGTTAAAAACTTCGCTTCCTTTTTTGGCTCCGCAAAGGCCTACAAAGGATCTGGAAAAAACGGTAAAGAAAAGGCACACTACCGTTGCCATAAGCACCGCCTGGATAATGATATTGGTAAATAACTTATTTGCCTTTTCGTAATCCTGTCTGCCCATTGCAAGAGAAAGCATTGACGCTCCACCTACTGTAAGAAAAAGGGTTAAGGCTATGACCACATTGTTAAATGGAGATAGTACCGAGATTCCGCCAAGTGCATTTCTTCCTACAAAATTACCGACAAATATCTGATCAGCTGTTTTATACAGATATGTTGTAAGGGTTCCAAGAAGCCCGGGTATTGCCATCGACAAAAGCAGTGGAAATATGGGAGCTGAGCCCATTCGCTCGGTATTTCTTCTTGCCTTTTGTGCTCTTTCCATTGCTGATGTATTTTTTATCTCACTCATACTCCTACACCATCTCCTCTTTGCCCTGATTTTTGTTACTAGATTTCTATAATGCCTTTATGCCACGTTCTCCTGTTCTTATTCTGACAACATCATTTAATTCTTCTACAAAGAGTTTGCCATCTCCTATCTTCCCGGTCCTTAGCCTTTCTTCCAGCAGCTTTATGATAGTCTCTATAGTTTCATCATCCCCTACTGTTTCTATCTTTACTTTTGAAAGGCATGTTACCGGCTGTATGATGCCTCTATATCTGGTAGATGATCCTCTTTGGTTTCCGTATCCTGATATGTCTTCAATCATGATTCCATATGCTGCACAAGATTCAAAGATCTCCAGAACTTCATTTCTTCTGCTATGCTTTACGACTACTGTAAGTTTTTTCATATTCAACCTCACATTCCCAAACTTTACTCCAGTCATCATTTATCATTGTGGAAATTAAAGTTTGAATAAGCAGAGCAGCCATGTTCCATAACATCGAGTCCGTCAATTTCTTCATCCTCTGAAACCCTGAGACCTACGATCTTATTGATGATAGTAAATACTATGAATGCGGCTACTGCTACATATGCGATAACTGCAAATGTTCCAAGAAGCTGAACTATAAAGCTGCATCCTTCACCAAATACTCCTGTCATTACAGCTCCGAATGCTCCGCATACTCCATGTACTCCGACAGCACCAACCGGATCATCAACTTTCAAGATCCTGTCGATGAATTCTATTGCAAAGACAACAAGGATTCCTGCGACTGCTCCAATGATGAGAGCTTCATAATCAGATACAACATCGGCTCCTGCTGTGATCGCTACAAGTCCTGCAAGCGCTCCGTTACATGTCATGGAGATATCAGGCTTGCCGTACCTTACCCAGGTAACGATCAGTGTAACAAGAGTTGAAGCACATGCTGCAAGGTTTGTTGTCATTGCTATATCGCCAAGATTGGTTGTCGCTGCTGTTGTTGAGCCACAGTTAAATCCAAACCATGCAAACCAGAGAATGAATACTCCTAAAACGCCAAGTGGAAGATTATGTCCCGGAATAGCTTTGATCTTGCCATCCTTTCTATACTTTCCTCTCCTTGGTCCAAGGATCGATGCACCGATTATCGCACACACACCTCCAACCATATGTACTGCACACGATCCTGCAAAATCGTGATATCCAAGCTGGGATAAGAATCCGCCGCCCCAGATCCAGTGACCTGTCACAGGATAGATAAACATGCTGATTGCTCCTGAATAAAGCAGATATGAAATAAATTTAGTTCTCTCAGCCATAGCACCACTTACGATTGTTGCTGACGTTGCACAAAATACTGTGTGGAAAAAGATAAATACGCCGATCGGAAGTTCATTAAACATTCCGTTTTCATCAGCGAGTGCATTGATATTAAAAAGTCCCTTAGTTCCGATCACTGCATTATCACTGCCAAACATAAGTGCAAAGCCTATCAGGAAAAAGAATATAGATCCTATTACCAGATCCATCATATTTTTCATTAAGATATTTCCCGAGTTCTTAGCCCTCGTAAATCCTGTTTCAACCATTGCAAAGCCTGCCTGCATAAAGAAAACCAGAAAAGCTCCAAGCATGGTCCATATTATATTCATCAAAAGTTTCGCATCCATATATATCCCCTCCTATCAAAGTGCCTTGCTACCATGCTCGCCTGTTCTGATTCGAACCGCATCTTCGACATTGTAGACAAATATTTTTCCATCCCCGCAGTTTCCGGTTTTGACCTCCTTTAACACCTGGGCGATTATCGGTTCTACAAGCTCATCTTCAACCACCGTTTCCACCTTTATCTTTGGAAGAAGCTCTATTTCAAGCTCTGCTCCTCTATAAAGACTTTTATGACCCTTCTGATTTCCATAACCCTGAATATTTGAAACCATAGCTCCATGTGCCATACATTCATCCAGTATTTCCTGGAGAATTTCAAATTTTTCAGGTTTTATAATGATCTCAAGCCTCTTCATAATCTCCTCCTTCCCACTTGTGTTATTAAAAAAGACGCCTGTTTCTATTTTTCATAGAAATTCAGACGTCTTTGTCACAAGTCTTTATAAAATTATGCAATAACACTGGTAGGTACCCCCGCTATATAATTTCTTAAATTTTCCGTTGCTATCCGTATTGTTCTGAACCTTGCCTCTTCAGGTGCCCAGGCTATATGGGCCGTTATCGTTGCATTGTCACAATCGAATATAGGTTTTTTCTCATGTACAGGTTCTCCATCTACAACGTCAAGTCCTGCCGCGTAAACCTTGCCCGACTTTAAGGCATCTACTAAAGCTTCCTCATCTATGATCGCTCCTCTTGCAGTATTTATGATGATAACTCCATCTTTCATTTTGGAAAAAGCTTCTCTGTCAACAAGTCCTCGTGTCTGGTCTGTAAGCGGACAATGAATCGATATCACATCGCTTCTTGATAGTACTTCATCAAATGAAACCTGTTCGATATCTTTATATTCAGGTCCAACTTTCTTGTGCCTGCTATAAGCTATGACATGCATTCCGAATCCCTGTGCCATCTTAGCCATCCACAAGCCTATATTTCCAAGTCCTATTATCCCGATAGTCTTTTCATAAAGTTCGATCTGTCTTGTACAAACTTTTTTTCTTCCTGTAAATCCATGATTTTCATCTATCATCTGTTTATAGAATCTTGCTTCATCTTCTATATGGTGGCATATATTCATCAGAAGTCCAAAACCGAACTGTGCGATCGTCATATCACCATATACAGTATTGGTAAATGTTACATTATGTCTTCTGGCTGCCAGTTCATCGATCTTACCAAATCCATGTCCAAGCGTTGCTATATATTTGAGTTTCTGATGTTTACTAAAGAATTCTTCTCCGAAATATCCGTCTCTTATCCATGCGCCAATTACCGCATCGTATTTACCAGCCCAGGATTCATCAAACATTTCATAGAAATCTATATCACTAACTTCAGGAATCGCGCCCAACTGCTGTTTCCAGTATTCGATAAGGTCTTCTTTCTTAGGATAACCACCAACAGCATCTCCCTGACACACCGCTACTTTCATACTTTCACCCCTTCCTGTTTTGTCTTTGGTTATTTATTGATTTGAATAGTACAGGATTTATCAGATAAAATCTAATATCTTTTGAATATCTATTCATATCTTTTGGATATGGGACAAAGAGTATTAGTCATACCGCACAATAATTTAAAAATTTAAAATAATTTTAAAAACATATTGACCAACAGCTGATTTAATGCTACTATCGTTTTCAATTTATTACATAAAAATAATTCGTTATCGGGGATTTTTTTATATTCAGGGTGTGTGATTTTTGTTTAAACCCCAGCCAAGTGAGTATAAATATACATTTTGAGGCGCCGATCTCAAAAATACATTAATAGAAGATTCAGATTTAAAGTTACACGGATACAAATATAGAATTGTAAGGGATGGAAATCTGTATGGATATCAGACAACTAAAATATTTTCTGACTATAACGGATGAAGGTGGTATTACTGCGGCAGCCAAGAAGCTCCATATGTCACAGCCGCCTCTTAGTAAACAGCTCATGCTTCTTGAAAGCGAACTTGGAGTAAAACTTTTTGAGCGCAAAAACAAGAGCCTGGAACTTACAAACGAAGGCAAAGTCTTATATCAGCAGGCCAGTCTTATCTCCCATGATTTTGATCAGACTATTCAGATATTTGATGATATGAAAAATGGTATCAGCGGAACTCTGCATATAGGATGTATCGCATCTCTTGCTATTCTCTTTTTTCCTAATTTTATAAAAGACTTTGTAAAAGAAAACCCCAAGCTCAACCTTCAAATGTATGAAAGTAATACTTCGGGGCTTTTAAGACTTCTGGATCAACGCACAGCAGAACTGTGTATCATTAAGAACAATTTTGATAAAAGTAAATATAACTATATAAGCATCGACTGTCTTGTTTCTGATTCTGAAGACAGTCTCTGCGCTGTAGCGCTTCCTAAATACTTTGCTTCAGCTAATGATGATTTTGATTTTAATGATCTCAAAGATAAATCTCTAATTGTTCAGAGATTTTACGAAACACCTATAAAGAACGCCTGCATTGATTGCGGATTTGATGCTAATATTATCTGTTCTCATGAAAGTGTTATGACATCACTTAACTGGTGCCTGTGTGATATGGGCATATCGATCATTCCTTACAGCGCAGCTAAACTCACTTCCCTGCTTGTAGGCGGTGAAAATCTTATTGTCAAAAGACTCATAAACCCATCTATAAGTTCAGGCACATCCCTTGTTTGGTCCAAAAATCAGACTCTAAGTCCCACCGCTATTCAATTTGTAAAAGCTATCAATGATATGCTAAGTAAAAGCTCATCTAATACCTAAGCACTATAAGTCATTATCTTTATTGTTAAATATTACTCTTTCCTATTTTTTCCAAGGGTAATGGACGGTGTTCCACAGGAGTTGAAAATGCTATAAGCGTTTTAGTTCTTCCAAACTGCTGAAGCTCATTGATCAAATGATCCAGTTCTTCTGGTTTTCTAAAAAGAACCTTAAGCAGCATTGAATAATCACCTGTGACACAGCTACATTCGACCACGTTTGGTATTTCCTTTATATACGGGTAGAATGAAACTTTATCTTTGGGGTTTACTTCAAGGTTGATAAAAGCCTTGATATTGTAACCAAGAAGTGAATAATCAACTTCTGTATGATAACCTTTGATCAGTCCCAGTTCTTCCAATCTCCGCATACGTGCCGCTACTCCGGGAGAAGACATATAATTGGCACTGGCAAGCTCTTTTAAAGATACCCTTGCATCATTTTCTATCATCTGAAGAATCTTCAGATCTGTCTTATCAAGTTTTATATCATACATAATAAAATCCTCCTCATGATATATTCCTAATAAAAAAAGAAGGAGCAGAAAACAAAATGCTTCTGCTCCTTTGCATAAAATGATGTTAGCACTTTTTGTTTTATCCTTGCAAACTAATTTTTTAAACTATTCTGTCTAAAAAGTTTATTTAATTAAGTTGAAGACCTATTATTCGTTCTAAAATCATCAAAACGACTTAAGGATTTACAATAAGCTCTCAAAGGCATTAAATATTATCAACAAAGCAACGGCGCTTTAACAAGACACTAAGTCCTGTTAGAGCGCTTTTTTTCAAAAGGAGATTATTATGAAAAAGAGAATCGAATCAGATTCAATCGGATCACTCGAAGTACCTGAAAAGGCATATTATGGAGTACAGGCTCTTAGAGCCAAACAAAACTTTGCAATAACAGGCAATATGATGAATTCCGAATTTTTGAATAATCTGGCACTTATTAAAAAAGCTGCGGCAATAACCAATTATAAAGCCGGACTTTTAGACTATGACAAAGCCAAGGCAATATGCAGCGCAGCTGAAGAAGTAATAAAAGGATATTTTAAAGATGATTTTATCGTAGATGCAGTTCAGGGTGGCGCAGGAACCAGCGCAAATATGAACATGAACGAAGTGATCGCCAACAGAGCTAATGAACTTCTTGGTGGAAAGCTTGGCTATTATGATAAGATTCATCCAAATGATCATGTAAATATGGCGCAGTCAACCAATGATGTTATCCCAACAGCAGGTAAAATGACTGTGATCAGGCTTATGCAGCCTTTAACTGATGAGCTTAGAAGACTTGAAAGCACTCTGTATGAAAAGGCATTACAGTTTAGATATGTTATCAAGATGGGAAGAACACAGCTTCAAGATGCCGTCCCCATGACTCTGGGAGAAAGTTTTGGTGGCTATGCATCTATGATAGACAGGTGCTGTAGCAGATTGGAAAATTCCTGTCTTGAGATGCATACAATAAATATAGGTGCTACCGCAATAGGATCCGGCATAAATGCATCAGATTATTACGATAGAAATATAGCCAAGATTCTCAGCAAAGAATTCGGTCATCATCTTACCAAAGCCGCAGATCTTTTTGATGCCACAGAGAACCTTGACAGTTTTGTAGAAATATCAGGCGCACTAAAGGCCTGTGCTGTAAGCCTTTCCAAAATGTGCAATGACTTAAGGCTTCTTTCATCAGGCCCGCGATGTGGTCTTCATGAAATAAATCTTCCGGCTAAGCAGAATGGATCATCCATAATGCCGGGAAAAGTTAATCCTGTTATTCCCGAAGTAGTGACTCAGGCGGCTTTTCTTGTTATAGGTCATGATACAACAATTGCCATGGCGGCAGAAGCAGGGCAGCTTGAGCTTAACGCTTTTGAACCTGTAGTTTTCTACCAGCTTTTCGAGTCCATTACAGTTCTGACTCATGCTGTAACAACCCTAATAGATAATTGTATAAAAGGAATAACTGCAAACTCAGATCATTGTGAAGAGCTTGAAGAAGGAAGTGTAGGTATTGCTACAGCTCTAAGTCCTATACTTGGATATCAAAAGTCTGCAAGTATAGCCAAACAAGCCCTCCACGAAGAAAAGACCATAAGAGAAATCGTACTTGAACAAAAGCTCATGGATCCTGAAAAACTCGATGTGGTTCTTGACCCTATGAGCATGGTCGGAATGATCCGCTCAGCATAGTCATAGCTTTTTCTCGATCTCTTTAAGGCCATTACAGAAGTCCTCGTCGTTGTGATCCGACACATGATAAAGAAATTCATGGAAAGGCATGACCTTCACATCGTTGACTTCATGGGGATCAAACTTAAAGCCGTTCTCGGGAACATCTACTCTGCACATAAATACAGACAAAAGAAGTCCTGTGCCATCATCCCAATCAACGATTCTCTCAAAACCAAGTTGCAGCTCTTCAGGAGAAATAGTTATATCAAGTTCCTCTTTAACTTCTCTTATAGCTGCTGCCTCTTGCAGCTCTCCTGCCATCACAGCGCCTCCTGTCATATCCCACATACCGGGATAGAATCTGGCTTTGAGAGATCTTTGCTGAACAATATACAGCCCCTCGCCTTCTCCCGGCGCAGGGCTGTCTGTTGTCTTCATGATCACGAGTACATGTCTGTAATATTCCCCGCGCTTTTTAGGATCATGCTTGGGTCTTGTTACTCCTGTGTATTGTCCGTCCCTTGTAAAGATGTCTATATATTCCATTTTAATTATCTCATTTCATTTAGTATATATGTGCAGCGTATAATATTATTCAATCTCGAGCGTCTTCTATTTGATGTAACTTTTTCCCTTTACGTAAATCAAATAAGAATTCCCGAAAAATGATCGATCTCATGCTGGATTATCTGTGCAGTAAAATCTTTATATTTTCCGTGCTGCGGCTTAAAGTCCTTATCAAGATAATCTACCTCGATCTCTTTATATCTGGTGCATGGCCTTACACCTTCTAGTGACAGGCAACTCTCCTGGGTCTGATACGCTCCGCTTTTCTTAGTGATTACGGGATTGACCATAGCAACATGGAATGGCCCCATAGCTACCACTATGATCGTTTTACAGGCGCCGATCATGTTCGCCGCCATACCAACGCATCTGTCCTGATTGGCTCTTAATGTATCAAGAAGATCCTCTATTACCTGCTTGTCCGCTTCTGTAGCTTTTTCGGATTTCTTTTGTAAGAAAAAAGGATCCTTAACTATCTGTTTAACCATATCTTGAAATCTCCTATTTTATGAGCCTTTAAAGCCAATTAAGTGTGACTGACTCATAATTTTCATTTCGCAAATTTAAATATTTCCCATTTTCGCGAATCAGAAATTATTACCATTCCATCCCCAATCATCTGATCCAAAGTATCTGATATACATGTGGTCTGGAGCTACGCCAAGAACGTCTCCATATATACCTGTAAGTTCCTGAGTCATCTTATCATAAATATCAGAAGATGCGCTTCCGTATATCTTAACCTCAATGAATGCTGTAGGTTCAGATCCATCACCTCTGAAATACATAGGAATATCTCCCTCAATCGCCAGCATAAGCCAACTCTCGCTCTTTCCGGGGATGATTGATATTGCCTGACCGAGGCGTTCCTTGAGCTGAGTTTCTTTTTCTTTAGATATTGTTACGTTAGTTTTAGTTGAAATGAATGGCATAGTTGTTCCTCCTTTGTGCCTTTGGGCTTCTTGTTATAAATATATTTATTATTTAAAATTATATCCAAATGATATTTCATCTAAATAATGTTTATTGCTGATTATAATAATATCAGCTATTATATAGATTCTAAAGTGGCTTTATAAACTTTTTAACAAGGCCAGGATACTATCATACTTGAAGTCATGAGAGGAATAGGTGTTGCCATGGGATTGGAATTATTGCAGGCATCCACTGCGGATGCTTTAACCATAACTGGGATTTCAAGACGTTCTTTTCACAGTGATGTAGAAATTGGTTCCAAGGAAAAAACGGGACCTCCTGGATATATGTCAGTTCCGTTTCATACAAAAATGGCCAGATCAAATCATCTGTTCAAGTTAGTAGATAACGGTCTGATAATAGGCGGTGCAATACTATTTTTAGATAAAGAAACGCTTAATATTGGCAGGATTTTTATCGGACCGGAGAACCATCGAAAAGGCTATGGCATATTCTTGATGCAGGCAATTGAAGCATTATATCCATCGGTAAAGGAATTTACACTTGATACTCCAATTTGGAACATCAGAACTAACTCATTTTATACAAAAATAGGTTATACGGAAGTAAAACGTGATAATGATTTCATCTATTACTCCAAAAAGCGGTAAAACCCTTGTAAGTTATATTGGAAGGATAAAGATATAAATGGAACAAAAGATCATATTAGAAACAGACAGACTGTATCTTCGCGAAATGAATATGGATGACTTTGATGCTTTATACAAGGTTCTTGCTGACACAAACATCATGCAGCATTATCCATATATTTTTGATGATAAGAGAGTTATAAGTTGGATCGAAAGAAACATGAACCGCTACCGCGATAATGGTTTT
>JAEEGF011289139.1_pt1 | contig 26635 bp, 21 predicted proteins | sample 9134171 | NCBI WGS metagenome assembly JAEEGF01 (sample SAMN16246542, study PRJNA631951) | gut metagenome | biome: gut microbiome; feature: rumen; material: AP-attached | host: Bos | place: Iran: Karaj | collected 2018-10 | reverse complement strand
AAGCGGGCCCCGGTCATGGAGGAATTAAATATGGTAGTACAACACAACATCACCGCTATGAACTCTAACAGACAGCTCGGCATCACAACTGATGTCCAGGCTAAATCTTCTGAGAAACTCTCTTCTGGTTACAGAATCAATAGAGCAGCTGATGATGCTGCAGGTCTTGCGATTTCCGAAAAAATGAGAAGACAGGTAAGAGGTCTTACACAGGCTTCTGCAAATGCCCAGGATGGTATCTCTATAGTTCAGACTGCTGAGGGTGCGCTCAACGAAGTACATGATATGTTACAGCGTATGAATGAGCTTGCTGTTAAGGCTGCCAATGATACACTTACAACACAGGATCGTTCCTATATCCAGCAGGAAGTAGTTCAGCTCTCCGACGAGATCACAAGAACAGCTGAATCCACAGAGTTTAACGATCAGCATCTTCTGGATGGAACATTTACTAATAAGAATCTTCAGGTTGGCTCAGAGACAGATTCACAGAACCAGATTAATCTTTGCATAAAGAAACTTAGTGCTACTACAATCGGCGTAGGTGCTGTCTTTAAGGAAACAGATGATGGTTTAAATACCGAAGCTAAAGATCAGATCAGTGTAATGTCACACTCAAAGGCTAAGCAGTCCATCGAGAACATTAAGCAGGCCCTTATCTCCATTTCAAAGCAGAGATCAGATCTTGGTGCTATCCAGAACAGACTTGAGCATACAATCAAGAACCTGGATAACGTAGTAGAGAATACTCAGGCAGCTGAATCACAGATTCGTGATACAGATATGGCAGAGGAGATGGTTAGATATTCTAACAACAACATCCTCATGCAGGCAGGCCAGTCAATGCTGGCACAGGCCAACCAGACGAACCAGGGTGTTCTTTCACTCCTTCAGTAACAAGCAGCTAAATAGAACATTCGAAAGGGGCTTCTTCCTAAAAAGAAGCCCCTTAAATTATTTTATAGTTAATTTATAAATTTAGGGCTAAAGTTTTTAGAATTATGGACGATAATAAAGGTGTAAAGAACAAGAGATGGTATTAGGCCAGCACTAATGGCTATCTCAGAAAACAAAGCAAACGAGCTGCAGGGAAGCAGCCGTATTTATCAAGGAGGATAAAAATATGGTAGTACAACACAACATTACAGCGATGAATTCAAACAGACAGCTTGGTATCACAACTGGTATCCAGGCAAAGTCAAGTGAGAAACTGTCATCTGGTTACAAGATCAACAGAGCAGCAGATGATGCAGCAGGTCTTGCTATATCAGAAAAGATGAGACGTCAGGTTAGAGGTCTTACACAGGCTTCTGCTAACGCTCAGGACGGTATCTCAGCAGTGCAGACAGCTGAAGGTGCTCTTAACGAAGTTCATGATATGCTTCAGAGAATGAACGAACTTGCAACAAAGGCTGCAAATGATACTCTGACAACTACAGACCGTACATATATCCAGTCTGAGATGAATGCTCTTTCAACAGAGATCACAAGAACAGCTGAAGCAACAGAGTTCAACAACCAGAAGCTTCTCAATGGAACATTTACTAACAAGAATCTTCAGGTTGGTTCTGAGACAGAAGACAAGAACCAGATCAATATCTGCATTAAGAACATGTCAGCTACAACTATCGGTGTTCAGGCAACAGCTATTTCTGTAACATCTCACGAGCAGGCTAAGTCTACAATTACAAACATCAAGACAGCTCTTCAGTCAATTTCTACTCAGAGATCTGACCTTGGTGCTATCCAGAACAGACTTGAGCACACTATCAAGAACCTTGATAACGTTGTTGAGAATACTCAGAGTGCTGAATCTGCTATCCGTGATACAGATATGGCAACCGAGATGGTTAAGTATTCTAACAATAACATCCTTGCACAGGCAGGTCAGTCTATGCTGGCACAGGCTAATCAGTCTAACCAGGGTGTTCTTTCACTTCTCGGCTAATATCTGCAATAGAAATGTTTTAAATCTGTTTGAAACATTGCAACTACCTAAAAGGGCTCCGGCTATGCCGGGGCCCTTTTTCACTGCGGATTTCTAAATTGGAGCAATAAGACCATCATGTTTAATGGTTCCGTTGGAATACTCTCCTAGTGCTCCACTTTCCAAAACAGATAGGAAGAACTGCTCAGAAGTGAGTTTTTCACGGTATCGCTGATTCCTGAAAAGATCTGTGAGCCTGGGTTCTGTTTCCTGATATTTTTCAAAGGTTACAGCATGATAATCCTTAGAAAGCCAGTCAATATCTTCCTGATTAAAATCATTTATATTAACGAAGAAACTTAGATTTCTAAAACTCTTCCAGTTCCTTAGTTTATAAGTGGAAGGATGCTTCATTCCAATCCAGGTTCCGTAGGTTTCAAATTCTGAAAAACCGATCACAAGGTTATCTAATCCGAGAGACCACATTATTTTTTCGTAGAACTTGCTTCCACCATAGTTAGTGTTTTCAATATCAGAAATCATGGCTAGCATGTATTCTTTGTTGAACAACATGTGTTCTGATATAAAGGATTTCTCAATTATTTTGTTGAATCCAAATAGTCTTTCGATGGTGACAAAGTAGGTTACATTGCATTCAGTCTTAGTATCTAGATAGGGTCTTCCATCTTCGGAAAACATGTTGATTTTACGAACTGGAATGGTATCGGAATCCCAGCACAAGTAATAATCAGCCTTGCAAACAGTGGCATAGGCCATTTTTAGAAACTGTTGGTAATACCAGTTCACTGAAGAAGGGTTTGGAAGAGTGGTTTTGGATTTTAATTCATTGTATATTTCTTTTATTCCTGTAAAGGGAACTAAATCCCCTTCAGTAATAAAAGAGACTTTGTTATCACCAAATATGGCATTAGCCATGTCTTTGTCCACATATTCTTTGACATTCTCGGGACCAATCAACACGATTTCATTTATAGGAAGATATTCAAAAAACGTTTTATAATACCCCTTTGTTCTATTGTAGTCGTCTATTATTGTAGGTATAACACAAGGATATTTTTGAGAATTTGCAAGTCCAAGTCCTTCCATAGGAGACCTCCATTAATAATTTTTAGCCAAAATGAACTCTACCATTACCATTATTTAATTAGTGTTGGTGATAATTCTAAGTATTTCTATTACTCTGTTAAGAACTGAACCATTTTTATTAACAATACTAAAACCATTTTCTGCAATTCTACGTCTTTCGTCCTCGTGATTCAGATAATAGGTGGCTTTATCTACCAATTCAGCATAGCTTTTGTAGGTTACAAGGTGCTCCCCGTCTTTGAAAAACATGTCAATCTCCGGCTGATAATTAGTAAGAAGAAATCCCTTGCATCCAAGCACATCCCATATTCTTTGGGATAAGCCACTTGAGATGGGACGCATAGTTATATTCAGATTGATTTTGCTTTGTCTGAAAACAAATGGCATCTCAGTAAGACTGTTTACTCCGCCGTGGATAATAACTTTATCTGATATTTCACTTGTTTTGCTTTGAGTAAAAAGATGCAGATTACAGTTGGGAACGCTAGTTGCAATCAGGTTAAGTACTTTTAATCTTTCTTTATGTGCCATATGGGGGCCTAAGTAGTCATTTAATGCTACATATTCAGAAATATCTCTTACGCTCATGTCAGATGGATAAAAATCATTACTACATTCTTTCAAAGAAGATACAAGCTCTTTGTCCACAATCTTTGAAAGTTCTTTCAACCCATAAACCTCTCCTTCAAACTGGTGCTCTATTGCGGAATTCACTCTGGCGGTGATTTTATCTGGGAGATTTTTTAAGTTTGATAAAGGGTCTTTTTCACTGTAAAGAGACCCAACAAAAGAAATGTTGTATTTATAAGAGTTAGTGTCTCCTAGGGTCTCACTAAGTCTAGCATTTGCTGCTCCCAAAGGAAGGTGAAAAATACACTCAGGGTTCTCATCACGAATAGAAAGGTATTGATCATTATCAAAAAGAAATACTCTATTGAATTTACTCCGGATAGAAATGTTATATATCTCAAAAACAGGGCAATCCACTGTCATTGCAACATAGAAAACATGAAGCTTTTCACATAATATTGCAATAAATGGCATATAGTTAATAGAAAAAACAAACAGTGGCTTGTTGTCATAAATCATGTTACCAAGGTGGTTTATTTTTTCTTCTAAGGCCAGGGACTGATCCATTCCGTCGCTATCTTCAAGAACATCAACACCAAGAGCTTTGAAGGCATCTATATAATCTGGTTCGCATATGCTTTTGTATCGGTAAAAGATTATGTTCATATAAAATCTCCAGGAATCAGTCTGATTCGCATTGCCTAATGATATTATACCAAAAACATGACGTTATATGGTGTATAATTAAACTGTGAAGTTGCACACTTACATGTAATGTGAGGACATTTATGGGTATTATCAAAAGACAAATATCCACCAAAGACTTATTTGAAAACATAAAGAGTTCATTGCATAAAGAAGAATCTTTATTTGATAAGTATAAAGCGAGTGATTTGCTAGCATGTGTATATGCTGACATTGCGGATGCCAGGCGTATTGTGGAAGAGAATAAGATTGCGAATCTTTATGACATTGTGGGAAAGAAAGAACAATATCTTGAGAAAGCTTTGAAGTCTCATGATATTAAGGTGGTTAGTTCATGTTTGGACGAACTAATTTCAACTATTGCCGAGCTTCCCCAAAAAGAAGTGATAGAGCAAGCAAATTATGATGAAGCTTATGAGAGACATCGAGTTGAAGAAACCACAGTAGTTTTAGGAGATTCACATGTTAATTTCTTTAGCGGAAATGAAGCATTAACATTTTTTTCCATTGGGCAGGATATAAATGTATCGCCTCAAGTAAATGGATTTCCTTTTACTGCACTTCATTTAGGGGCGTGTCTTGCATATAAATCAAATATGTATGGGTCATCAGAAGGCTTTTTGGAAAAATTGGACTGGCTGATGGAGCATTTTATTATACCTGGTGGTAAAGTTGTGGTTAGCCTTGGAGAAATAGATATTCGTTGCCATGTTTTTGAGCAGACTGTTAAGCAGGGATGTGCGTACGAAAGAATAGTAGATGGCATATTGGAGAACTATTTCGATATGCTTCTTTATGTCAAAGAGCATGGATTCGAAACATATATTTGGGGACCGATTGCGTCTCAGATCGAAAAGTGTCCGATAGGGGACTATCTTCCCAAAGTTGGCGGAGAAGTAGAAAGAAATATGGCTACGAGGTATTTTACAGAGAAGGCCAAAGAACGATGTAAAGAGATTGGAATTGGCTTTTCTTCTATTTTTGAAGAAATGATAACTGATGACATGAGGACAAAAGAGAGTTTTATCAGTGAGGATATGTGCCATTTGACCCAGAGTATATACGACATAGCTGTTAAAGAATGGGAACGGGCGGGCATTTTAAGGTGAATTTAGTATGAGGTTTGGATTATTGTATTTAAATGAAATTAAATACGATGACCTAGCGTGGGTGTTTGTAAAGAATGGCTATGATGCTGAGATTATAGATACTGGCATTTCTGTGGATAGCGTAAACCCTGAAGATGCTGATAAGGTATCTGCTCAGCTAGAAGAAAATGGCATAGATATCGCAATCACTATGGATTTTTGTCCTGCTGTGTCAGATGCCTGTCAAGATTGTGATATCCCATATATTGCATGGATTAACGATGCACCACAGCAGGCGCTATACAACAGACAGATTACAAATTCTAATACTCATATTTTTTCTTTTGATGCTGGACAGGTTAAGGAACTTCAGGTAATGGGAGCCAGAGATGTTGTTCATTTTCCTCTTGCTACAAATGTATATAGAAACTCCGGGCTTGTAATCTCAGAGGATGACCAAAAGCGTTATGAATGTGATGTTTCTTTCATTGGAAGTTTATACATTGATGATTTATATGACAAGGTTTATGGATTAGCATCTGATAATACAAGAAAAGAGATGGATTCTATACTGAAGGATAGTGTGGGAATCTGGGACGGGACAGATAGACTGGCTGGAAGATTATCAAAAGAGGCTATGGATGACCTTCAGAAGATATGTCACTTTACATATGACAGTGATAATCCTTTCGCTCTTGGTGTGGATAAGTATTTGGTTTCAAGGTTATTTGCCAGAAAACTCACTCATCTTGAAAGGATTGAAGCAGCCCAGATGCTATCTGGAAGAGATTTTAGGCTATATACCTCTAGTAAGGATTTTGAGATAGAGGGAGTAGATTTATGGCCAGCTCTTAGCTATGATGAGGAGCTTCCCAAGGCCTATCACCTTAGTAAGATTAACCTTAATATTACGCTTCACTCCATTACGTCGGGGATACCACTTAGAGTATTCGATATTATGGGAGTTGGAGGGTTTGTTCTAAGTAATTATCAACCTGAAATCGAAGAATTTTTTACTATAGGTAAGGATATAGAAGTATACAGAAGCCTGGATGAAATGGTGGATAAGGTGGATTATTATCTGACTCACGAGAAGTCCAGAAACTTCATAGCACTTAATGGATACAAGACTGTTTCTGAAAAATACAGTTATGATGTAGCATTTCAGAAGATGATGGAACACATAAACGTTAAGCTGTAGCAAGGAATGAGGCATATGAAAATTCTCTTTCTAGATTGGAAGAGCCTTGGAAATGAAGATATAGTAAGTGCTGCCCAGTATCTTAATCATCGCGGATATAGTATAGATATAAAGCTCTATCCTTTTGACAATCACATCGAAGATGATGATAAGGAGGCAGCAGATGCTTTGGCAAAGGAGATTAGAAACCAATCTCCTGATTTTGTCTTGTCTTTTAACTATTTTCCGCTAGTATCTAATGTCTGCAAGGAGGCTGGAGTTAAGTATGCAGCCTGGGTTTACGATAATCCAGCAGTGAGGCTTTTTTCCTACACTCTTATCAATTCCTGTAATTACGTTTTTGTTTTTGATTCTCAGATGTATGAGACCTTTGCAAGTCAAGGAATTAAGACAGTTTACTATCTCCCAATGGCAGCAGCAGTAAGGCGTTACGATAATCTTCCAGATAATCCGGAAAAAGAAATAAAATACCGCGGAAAGGTATCTTTTGTAGGACACCTATATAGCGAAGATCATAACTACTATGACAGGATTATAGAAAAAGCATCTGATTATACAAAAGGTTATCTTGAGGGGCTTATAAAATCCCAAATGGAGATACAGGGCCTTAATCTGATTGATAAGTCGATCTCGCCAGTAGTTATGCAGGAAATGATAGATATTCTGGGAGTCAAGCCTGGGTACGACAGCGTTGTTACTTATGAGTACCTATATTCCAATTATGTGATAAACAGGAAGATAACATCTATCGAAAGAAGTCAGATTCTGACTGATATAGGGAAAAGATTCTCTGTGGAATTGTATACCTCCAATACGAAGTTTGCAGGTGAGGGTATTACCAATCACGGCGAGGTGGATTATTACCTGAGCATGCCTTATGTTTTCAAGAACTCAGACGTAAATTTAAATATATCTCTTAGGAGCATTCAGAGAGGAATTCCATTAAGATGCATGGATATCATGGGATGTGGGGGATTTCTTTTGACAAATTACCAGGAGGACATGCTCCAGTTCTTTGAACCGGGAAGAGACTACGTGTATTACGAAAGCAGGGCAGATTTGTTGGATAAGGTTGAATACTACCTTACTCATGAGGATGAAAGAGAAGTCATCGCTGAAAATGGCTATAAGAAGGTAGCCAGAGACCACACGTATGAGAAACGACTTCAGGAAATCATTAGTGTAGTAATGGGAACTGGCTGAGAATTGATTAGATAAGGATAGATGCCTATGAAAGTCCTTTTCATGGATATTAAAATTTTTTTTGCAAATATGGATATGCTGGAAGCCTTTGAAAGCTATCGGGATGAATCCGGAAAGGCTCTTGAAATCGTCAAGTATCCTTATGATTATGATGAGAAAAGAGTCAGAAATGACGAAGCCTTTGAAACTGATTTTCAAAAGGCATTAAGAGAGAATAGTCCTGATTTTGTTTTTTCTTTTAATTTTCTACCCGTTATATCCAAGGTTTGCAATAAAGAAGGAGTGATATATGTTTCCTGGATTTATGATAATCCGGAAAATCTCCTGTATTCCTACCAGGTGATAAATAAGTGCAATATTGTCTGTATGTTTGACTCCGGACAATATGAACATTTTAGGAAAAATAGGATAGAAACTGTAGAATATCTGCCACTTGCTGCGTCTACCAAAAGGCTGGATAAGATGATTCCAGGATCGGAAGAGATAGATAAGTACTCCGCTGATATATCCTTTGTGGGATCTTTATATACCGAAAGAAAGCAGTATTACGATGAAATAGCTCCTAAAGTAAATCCCTATACACTTGGATATATGGATGGTCTTATAAGGGCTCAATTACAAGTAGATGGCATGAATTTTATAGAACAGTGCCTTACTCCGGAAATTGTGGACGACATACAAAAAGCGAGCAATTTGTATATTTACCCTGACAGCGCAGAAACTTTGGAATATCTTTTTGCTAACTACATCATAAACAGGCAGGCTACAATTCTTGAGAGAAAAGAAATCCTGACAATGATAGGGGAGAAATATCCCTTAAAACTCTATACATATAAGCAAAATAATACTTTTACTCCGAATGGCGTTGAGAATATGGGACCTGCTGACTATTTCGAGGTTATGCCATACGTATTTAAGCTTAGTAAGATCAATCTTAATATCACCCTTAGGAGTATTCAGAGAGCAATTCCGCTAAGATGTTTTGATATTCTGGGAGCGGGAGGCTTTCTTTTGACTAACTATCAAATGGATTTCCTTAGGCATTTTGTCCCGGATGAAGACTATGTATATTATGAGTCTCGTGCAGACCTCATGGATAAGATTGGGTATTATCTAAACCACGACGAGGAAAGACAAGCTATTGCAAGGAATGCGCACGACAAGATTATGAGGGAAAATACTTTTGACATGAGAGTTGGTCAGATACTTGAGATGGTAAAATCTCGTTTGAATAAGTGAGAGCTTGAGAGGTGACTTATGAAGGTGGCGTTGCACAATGGAGGTATATGTTGATTTCAGTAATAATGCCGGTTAAGAACAACGAAAAAATATTCCCCCATGCTGTAAGTTGCATCCTGAATCAGCAGTATACTGACTGGGAGCTTATTATCATGGAGGGATGCTCATCGGACAGAACCCGAGAATTAGCGGATTCTTATGCTGAGTCAGATGAAAGAATCAGAGTTTTTCATGTAGATGAATGGATATATGAGAGCATTAACATCGGTATTTATCATGCTAAAGGCGAATATATTACTTTTTTAAACTCTGACGATAAGCTTGCTGAAGATGCACTTGCCATTGCTGCAGATTATATTGACAGGTATGGAGTGGATTTGTTCCTATTTCCTGTTGGAGTTTACCGCGTCGATAGTCAACAGAACATTATCGAAGATTGTACGCCTCCTATATTTAATGTTTTAGATAAAGAACTGGTGCTTCAAGATGCAAAGAGCGTAAGAGACTACTGGGAAGACTTATTCTTTTTTTCAGGACTTTTACAAAATCAGCTCAATGTGTACAAAAAGAAGGTAGTAGAGGGGATTAGATTTAGAAATGACTATGTGAACGCTGACCAGTTGTACAATCTTGAAGTCATGCCAAAGGTGAATTCACTTGCATATTACCCAAAGGTGCTTTATCAGTTTTTGGAATATCAGAAGACTGATAATATGAATGCTTCAGTGGGAAAGTTTTATGAATATCATTTCGATATGTGCAACGAGCTATATTATAGAACTTTAAACCTGTTTGCAAGCTATAACCTTGATAGTGACAGAGTCAAACACTTATTAAGAGAAAAAAGGATTACAAGCATTATTTCAGAGCTTGAAACCTATAAATTTGAAAACTGCGACATTTCTTTTACGGAAAAAATTCTAAAGATTATGCAACACGTTAATTACTGGAAAGATATTTTTATAATAGAAAATAGATTTGAGGAATTGGAAAACAAAGTAATTGCTGTTTGTTACGAGCTTTATATGTTATCTAGACTAGAAGAGGAACAGATTTCAAGCGAAATATATGAAATAATTGTGGGCATAATTGAAATCTTTAGTATTTCGTCAAAAGGACCCCAAGGGGTAGATATCAAGAAAATATACGGACTGGTAAAGGCTTATAATAATCCAGCACATATCGGAATTAGCATTTTGAATGAACTGTTATAAATGACCTGTTGTTTGAATGCATTTGAGGGCGGATGATGGAAACCAAGCACAGTTTTAACACACTTGTGGTAATAACTCCCAAGGACTTTCAGAGATTGATTAGCTTATATCCAAGGCTGGTAGATGCCATAGATTATGGACAGATTCTGTTTGTGGCTGATCCGGAGATAGAGAAGATAATAGATGGCAGTAACTTAAAGGGAAGGGTAGGAACTGTAGATGAGAATAGTATTCTGCCTTTTGGTGAAGTCCATGCCTGCATGAAGGAGAAAATGAAGAATATCCTGGCAGGTAGAGACCTTCCAAGGGGCGTGACAGGCTGGTATTATCAGCAGTTTCTCAAAATGCAGTATTCACTAACTTGCCAGGATGAGTATTACATGGTGTGGGATGGTGATACGATTCCCTGTAAAAAAATAAACATGTTCCAGGAAGAGTCGGGCAAGCCTTACCTTGATATGAAGCACGAATACCATGCTGAGTATTTTGAGACTATGGGGAGAATTCTTCCTGGATTTGGCAAGGTTATAGAGAGGTCTTTTATCTCAGAACATATGCTGTTTAGAACAGATATTATGAGGGCTCTGATAGCTGATATTGAAAATAATGACAATATACCAGGACAAAAATTCTGGGAAAAGATAATAAATGCTATCCCTGAGGATAAGATTCAGGACTCTGCATTTAGCGAGTTTGAAACCTATGGAACCTATGTCGCCCTTAAATATATGAATGTCTATAAACTAAGAGAATGGCATTCCTTTAGACAGGGAGGAAATTTCTTTAAGATAGATACTATATGTGACAGGGATTTTAACTGGCTTGCCAAGGACTTTGAGGCTATATCCTTGGAGAAAGGCCACGAAGTCAGAGAGGATAACGCCAATCTTTTTGACAATCCCTATTATCAGGAAAAGCTTACTCCCAAGCAGATGCTACAAGCAGCACAGCTTGAGTATAAAGAAGGGTATAAGGAAGTATGGGCAGATGATAAGGCTGCTGCGGAGGCTAATACTACAAAGGGCAGCTTTAATGCAGATGATGTGGTGCCGGAAAGTCCAATCAAGTATCTTAGTGAGGATACATACAAGATATACAAAGAGCTTGGAGATAGCCTTCTAGGCAAGAATGATAACCAGGCTTATTTGTGCTACGAGAATGCAGAGTTTCTTTGTATGGATGATAATGAGAGATTAAAGCTTTCGAGTCTGAGAATGGGCCTTATTGAAAAGGGAGGTTTGTCCGTTAACAAGACCGCCTTCATAGTTTTATCCTACAATAATCTATACTTTACTCAGCGTTGCATTGAGAGCATATATACTAACTGCAATCCAGACAGTTATCTTCTTGTTATATTTGATAATGGTTCCACAGATGGAAGTCAGGAGTGGCTTTCGGCATGGGGGAATGAACATGATGAGGCGTTGATAATATTAAATGAGGAGAATCTTGGCTTCTCTTCGGGAAATAATGCAGCCTGCCAGTATGTACCGGAAGGTTTTGATATCTTTTACCTTAATAATGATACCAGAATGCCAGCTAATGCTTTGTTCTGGATGAGAATGGCGCTATACTCATCAGATGATGTTGGCGGTATTGGCGCTCTTCAGAACTATGCTGACGCGGACCAGCTTATGGAAGTTAAGTTCGATCTTCCTGAGCAATATGTTGAGTTTGGAGCAGAAAATAATGTTCCCATGGAGAATCCATTGGAAGAGCAAAGCAAAGTATGTGGATTTGCCATGCTTATTAGAGAAAAGGTCTATCGTGAAACAGGAGGCTTTGATGAGGCTTTCAACCCTGGATTCTTGGAGGATGATGATTTAAGCCTTCAGATAAGGAATTTGGGCTACAAGCTTTATGTTTGCCATAATAGCTATATTTATCACGCTGGAAGCCAGAGCTTCATTAAGAGAAATGATACTAACGAGATGTTCCAAAATCATAGAAAGCTGATAATAGATAAGTGGAAGTTTGATCCTTCTTTATATGCTGCAATGAGCATTAACGAGCTGGAATACATTAAAAATCTCGAAAAGAAAGGATACAAAAAGGATTCTACGTTTAAACTTTTACATATTGGCTGCGGCTGCGGCAATATGCTTGGCAGAATTCATTATATGTATCCTAATGCACAGCTATATGGAATTGAACCAAATGAATACGCAAGGAAATTTGCTGTCTCATGTATCACCGCAGTTGGAAGCGAGAGCGAATTGCCATATAAGTTGGACGAATTTGATGAGGTTGCAAAAGATTTGGGATAATGGCTTCGTTTTATGCGCCGTGTAAGACATCTACTATCTGTTCGTAATAATATGCATCATCATAATTGTGGCCATCTCTTGGATCATCCGTCAGGCTATACCTGGATGATTCAGGAATGGCTTTTATTATGACTGCATTTTCATAAAGACTTTGAAGATTACTGTACATAAAATCAAGAAGTTCATTGAAAACATCAATGTCCTCTGAATTTGGAAGAGGAATTAGTTTATTATCTGCAAGTTTCTGTTTGGCCAGATATCTTTCTACTATGAAAATTGGAATTGAAGGCGCAATTCTGCTAAGGCTCTCTTTTAGGCAGAGAACCCCGGATTTCCACTGACTTATGTAATCATCTATACTTCCTTCAAATTTTTGAATGAAATCTATTTCTTCCAGTAAATCAATGATAAATAGGTTAGGAGAAGTCTGCTTACACAGTTCTTCAAATTGCCCCCTGATATTGGAACTAGTCATGCCTCTAAGGGTCATCTGTCTGATGTATCTGCTCTCAAAATCACTTCTTTTTGTCAGCAGTTTGCATAAAAGCCCGCAGCGTTCGCTCCCCCAGCCCATAGCTCTAAGGTCATAAACAGTGGTGTTAATGGAGAAAAGTCTTTTTATCTCTTCAGAGTAAGAAATCTCCCAATTGGCTCTATAGCTACCTGTAATGTCATTGTAAGGCTCTAGATTAAAGCCGGCATGATGCTCAAACTGGCTGATAATGGTGCTTTTATTCTGCTCATAAATACCTATCCGGTTAAATTCTGATATGGTGTATTCTGCAATCAAACAGAAGTTACCAAGTAGTTTTTGGAGGTCTTCACGGGTATGCATCATTGACTTTGGGTTTTGTCTGTAAAGATATAGTGGCTTGTAGACAAAACTACATCTTTTTGCCTTTGCAAAGAGGAGTGAATAAACCGCCAGATCCTCCATCCTTATGGATTCAGGGTAATGAAAATCGTTTTCTATCCAGAATGATCTTTTGACCAAATATTTCCAAGCGGAAGGAGAGCCAAAGCGTTCATAGAAGCTATGGTCAAAATCTTTAAGTAGCTCAAGGACATTATATGAAGTTAAGGTGGTCATATCCTCTGAGGCATTGTAATATTCACATTCTGCGATGTCGGAGTCGTTTTCAAGGGCAGAACTTACTAAATCTTCAATAAATGAAGGCATCAGCTTATCGTCTGAGTCGCAGAAGGCAAGGTAATCGCCGTGAGAGTGGGCAATTCCCTTGTTTCTTGCATAAGCCAGAGAGTTCTTGTCCTGGTCAACAATTCGGATTCTGGAATCTTTTTTAACCCAGCCTTCACATATTTCAGTGCTAATATCCGTAGATGCCCCAGGAAGCAGGATGATCTCTAAGTTATTATAGGTCTGCCTCGTTATAGATTCTATGCACTCATCAAGATATTTGGCTACGTTATACACGGGAACAATAACGGAAACAAGGGGCTTATCCATGGAAATACCTTTCATAAGAATTCAATACGATAATCGCTATTATGATATAATAATAACATAATTATATTAACAGTTTTTGAGAAAAAGAGGTTTCTATGGCAGAAGTTTCTTTCTGGGCGCAGGTCAAAAATGCTGATAAAACTCAGCAGATTGTAGAAAAGTTAAATTTAATAATGGAAACTTTCTATAACAGAGAGGATTATGAAGTAATTGTAATTGATTACACATCGGACGCGACCGAAAGTCTTGCCGGATTAGAACAAAAATACCCTGAAAATGTAATGTTAATTAATTGCGATGGCTCTGAGACAGAAGCTGCAACTGACATCATGCTTGATTACGCAAAGGGAATGCTTTTTCTTGAAATTAGTGCAGAGACATCTTTTGACAGCAATATGTTCGACAGGGCATTGTATGATGCAAACATCTGCGGCGAGGATGCCTTCAAGTTTTTAAGGAATAAATATACATACATTCTCCTTGGGGCTGAAGATGAGAGCTTTAGATATCAGAAAGACTTTGAGAAAAAATGCCTAAGTGATTACAGGGATAATGCTGGGAGTATTGATCTTCATTATTTTTATCAGGATATTTATGTTGCATCAAAGGTCAATGCAATGGGATTGAAGCATATATATGATATTGGTTCCAGAGTTGATGGATATATTTCCCATTTGCTGAGTATGGGTATTGATGTGACTATGATAGATATAAGGCCGCTTAACTACCAGGTAGAGGGACTAAGCTTTATTCAGGGAAATGCAACGGAGCTTACGGATATAGCAGAATCTTCAATAGATAATTTGTCCTGTCTTCATGCCCTTGAACACTTTGGCCTTGGAAGATATGGGGATCCAATGGATTACAACGGATGGAAAAAGGCACTGTCTCATTACAAAAGAGTAATTAAGCCGAGGGGGAATCTGGTACTAAGCGTTCCTGTGGGGAAGACACAGAGAGCGTGCTTTAATGCTCATCGAATATTCAGACCTATGACTATAGTCAGAGAATTGGCACCGGAGATGAGACTCTTGGAATACACCAATATCCATAATGCAAAGAGAACAACTTTTGACTTTGGTAATAATTCCAATGCAGAGAAAATAGAAGAAGTTCTGGAGTGTTACTCTAATAGCAGTCTTGGAGAGTATGATTGTGGCATTTTTCACTTTGTGAGGACTTAATATGAACTATGTAGAGATAAAAGGTGGACTGGGGAATCAGCTGTTTCAGTACGCTTTTAGCAAGTTCCTTGAAAAGAAGACAGGTAGGTCTTCTGTTCTCCAGAAAGATTTTTTTACATATGTAAAGAATGTTGAAGAGGCTACCAAGAGAGAGCTTAGACTTGATAAGTTTGATTTAAACTACGTTTCTGTGGAGGGACAGATCACTTGCTCAGGGATAATACGCGAGGATGCATATAAAGAGACATCTGATTTTATTGATGATTATTTTTATAGTGGCTACTGGCAAAATAAAAGCTTTTTTATAGAAAATGCTGAAGAAATAAGAAATGAACTGGATATAAAAGTAAAATATAAAACAGAAGAATTGAGGAATCTGGCAAAAGAAATATCAGAGTGTAATTCTGTAGCAGTTCATTTAAGAAGAGGGGATTATTTAAGCGAAAGTAACAAGAAGATTTTTAATACGCTATCACTGGAATACTATAAAAAGGCTTATGAAAAGATAAGCGAAATACAGGGAGAAAAGCTAGTGATATATTTTTTTACAGATGATAAGGAGTATGCAGAGTCTGTGAAAGATGGGCTATTTGGTAATGATGTAAGGCTAATGCCTGACAGAAAAGACTATGAGGACTTATATCTTATGACATTTGCTAGGCATCATATAATAGCGAACTCAAGTTTTAGCTGGTGGGGAGCAGCTGCATCGAAAGGTAGTGCTGGATGCACAGTAGCTCCGCGAGAATGGTTTGTTGATAGACCTTCGCCAAATCTGTACCTAGATGACTGGATGGTAATCTGATTGATTACAGAGGAATATACATGAAGATTAGTGTGGTAATTCCGTTTGTGGAGAAAAGTTCAAAGATTGATAGGTCGATAGAGTATATTGAAAAGCAAGATCAGTCTACAGTTGAATGCGAGATCATTATTGTAAATGCATGTGCAGATGAAAAGGTAAATGAAAAGCTTTCCAGCATAGAAGCTTCTGAACCTGAAAAGGTGGCTATCGTCAATGTTGATAATCGCCTGACTAAATCTGAGATTCTTAACTTGGGGATGGAATACTGTAAAGGAGATTATATTCTTTTTGTAAGGCCTGGGGATGCTATTAATCCAAGACTCTTTGGCGTGGCAGCAGATGTTATTGAATGCTTTCAGCCGGAGCTTGTTTCCTTCGATATGACCTATGCTCATGACAAGTTTGATATGTATGACGATGACCCTTTTTTGGTGGATGGTTTTACCTTTGTAGAGCCAGACGATAAAACAGGAAGAATTTCTTATTTGATAAATTCTGGTATAAGTGAGTGTTACCTTTGCCATCTCTACAGTAGAAGTCTTATCGAAGAGGTGGGCGTAAGATTTTCTAATGATGTTCAGGAAGAAAACCTGGTATTTGCATATCCCCTGATGCTGTTGGCTGAAGGCATCGCTTATACATCCGATAATGGATATTGTTTTTTTGAAAGCAGAGAGTATGGGGACGTTTCGTCAAGAATAACTGAAAGGATGAATCAGCAGGCAAGCCTTTTTGAAATGCTAACTGGAACTCCTGAGCTTTACAATGAGTACAGAGATGAAATTGATGCTCATTTTATTAAGGAGTATTATCTCCGAAATCTTAAGATGGCAAGGGCTGCCAGACCGGATGATAAGCTTAAACTTTCTGTATTTGAAGTGCTACAATATGTGACTTTGAGCATTGTTCCAAAGTGGATTGAAAATGATTATATCTTTTCTCTTAACAGGGATGACAGAAATCTTATGTTGTTATTGGGGAGGCATTTTAATTCAGAGCAGGAACTTGATACAGAATTAAGAAAGGATATGCTCATAACAGTTATAACTGCCACTTACAACAGATGCGATAAAATCAGAGAATCTATCGAATGTATTCTGAAACAGAGTTGGCAATACTTTGAATACTTTGTGGTTGACGATTGTTCACAGGATGAAACTGAAGATGTAGTGAGAGGGTACACTGATGACAGAATTAAGTATATTAGGAATTCTGAAAATCATGGTGTCAGTTATTCTAGAAACATTGGAATAAAGAATTCTGCAGGAAACTATATTGTGTGTCAGGATGATGATGATTTTTGCAGACTAGATAAGTTGGAAAAAGAACTAGAGTGTATATTGAATCTTCCAAATGAATATGGAATGGTATACTGCGAGTCTATAAATCATACGAGGAGGATTGCAGGAATTACCAATCAGGAGGCGATAATTCTTCCTTCCAGAGAAATGAGTGTTGCACGAAAATCTGGATATATTTTCCCAGCTCTTTTGCATAAAAACTATATAACAGCTACGGCAGGATTACTAAAAAAGCAGTGTGTCGAAGACGTTGGCATGTATGACGAGAGCCTATTTGGTTACGAGGACTGGGACTTGTGCCTTAGAATAACAAGAAAATATGAGGTGGGATTCCTGAGAAAGCCACTTTATGACTACTATCAAAGGCCGGGGAGCCTTATTTCCAATAGGGAAGGCGAGCATAGGCAGAGAATTTTGCAGGCTCTTTATGATATCGATAATAAGTATGTTGAGGATAGGAAAAAGTATGGTATAGAAACCTCTTTTAAAATCGTAAGTGAATGATGTTGGAAGTGGCGCTAGAGAGGTGTTTTTAATGAAAAAGGTGAGTATAATTGTTGGCGCTTATAACGCCCATGATACTTTGGCAAGATGTCTTACCAATTTGGTACACCAGACACTTGAGGATATTGAAATTATTGTGGTTAATGATGCGTCAAAGGATGATACCTGGGAAATTATGCAAAGGTGCAAGGAACAGTTTCCTGAAAAGGTGATCATCATTAATAATCTTGAAAATCTTGGTAGTGGTGGAGTAAGAAATCTTGGGCTGGAAGCTGCTACAGGAATGTATATAGGTTTTTGTGATAGTGACGATTATTGTGCATCGAATATGTTTGAACTTCTATATGACAAAGCCATTGAAAAGGATGCTGACATTGTTGATTGTGGCTTTTTTGCTGAAGCTGCAAACAAACCTTCAATTTCAACTCCGGATGTGGCCGAAGGGATACTTGATGACGAGAAACGCAAATTGCTTATTCTAAATGGTGGGTATTTATGGAGCAAACTATTTAAGAGGGAACTGTTTTTTGATCCGCCCATTAAAATGCGAAAGCACGTAAGAGCATTGTCTGATAATGATATTCTTAAATATATGTATCTTCACGCCAAGGATATTTGGACTGTAAAAGAGGTCTTATATTATTACAGTGATGCCCCAGGGTCAGATACCAAGGTAATGGATTTGGATAAATACTATGAGAGCATATATGGTGTAATGGAAGCGACCTATGAATTATGTCATAATTTGCCTACTTATGCTGCTGCAAAAGAGGTTATTGAATATGCACAGATTGTTTGGTATTCATATGGGATTAATCGCTGTATCTATGATCAGATTGTTAAATATGGCGCAAATGAGCAGAGTATACCAAAGTATTTCGATAACTTATCTGTGGAAATAGAAAAAAAGCTAATGGATTTGGCACAGTTAAAGAAGCGAATTATTACTATTGATTATGATGATAATTCTGAGATTGGAAATCGTATATCTGACCTGGATATTAAAATTATGAGGGAATGTGACAGGAGGTTTGGACAGTAAATGTCGGATTTAGTGATTACAAAGGAAATGACTAAAAATGAGGATATTGTGCTTTCCTACGGAGGCTTTCCTTTTTTGTATGTTGGCCGAGGCTCATACTCCAGCGATATGGGAGTGCGTTCTCAGGCAGTTATGACATCAGGAACAAACGAGGTTCATCTTATATATATTGGAAGATATGTATCGATTGGAGACAATATTCAGATGCTCTGCAATCTGAATCATGACTACAGATCAGTGTATCAAGGTGTAATAGCTGATTATGCTGATGATACAGAGGAGAATGACTATAGGAAAAAAGTAGGACAGACACATGGTTTCCTTTTAGAAAAAGGAATGATAGTAATTGGAAACGATGTTTGGATTGGAAATAATGTAACTATTATTTCAGACGTAAAAATTGGTAACGGTGCAGTCATTGGTGCAGGCAGTGTTATTACCAAGGATGTTCCGCCGTATACTATTTGGGCTGGAAATCCTGCTAGACAGATTGGTACAAGATTTGATTCTGAAACCATTAAAAAGTTTCAGGATATTTCCTGGTGGGAGTTTAGTAAAGAGAAAATCTTGACAATTAAAGATGACATGCAGGGTGACCCGTATGACTTTGTGAAAAAGTATTGGAAAAGTAATATGGTAAAACATAAAGAACCCAATCGTGTTGTTAGGTATGCGACTTTCATAGATATAGCAACTGATTATTCGACTTTTGGAAAGATTGTGGAACAGTTTTTGACACAGTTTTCAGGAGGCGGTGGAAAGCTGACTGTTTGCTACGATGAAGCTTCTGAGGTCGAGAAAGAACTTGCTGATTCATTGAGAGATACACTTTCTAGCGTATTTGCCAGGCAAATAGTGGAAGTTATGGGACTAAAGGAAGGTGAAGACGAGGAAATAATAGCTTTGTCTGATTACTTTATTTTGGGTAGGGATATAAAAAATATCTTGAGAATAAGCTATGCGTTCAAGCATGGAACCAGAATTATTTCCGGTGTTAATGAACCTATGACATGGAGCTGACAATATGATGACATGTCACAGATTATAATTGCAGCAAGTGCTGAACAAAAATCATAGTATCTTCATCGAATTTAGCCTTTTCCCCTGCAATCATTTGACGGTAACTTTCAAATCGGGCCTGATGCTGCGCAAAGTTATCACAGATGTCATGAAGCAGAGTATCTATTTCATCAAGACTATCTGCAGGATTATCAAATTTATATTGCTCAGGAATGGGGACGTCGCCTTCAAAGGCGGCGGCTCCTTTTTTGTTGGTTATAACGCAGCACCCATCGGCAGCAGCTTCTCGTGGAATGCGGTCTTTGCCTGGGTGATTTCCAAAATCCACATAAATCTTACCGGCTTCCATCATGAGGACCATGTGAGGAACATCAAGACCAGTAAGGGGAACCCATTTAAGCCATGAAGCTTTTTCGATAAGGTGCTTGATCTGGTCATAACCCTTGGCGGGATTATATAACCCAATGTTTTCTCTGAACTGGGCAGGGTAGATGAATTTACCATGTTCCTGGTTTATATAATCAGACAGATATAGCCCATTGACGCCAGGGATTTTCTTTTCAACATAGTCTTTAGCGTAGTAGGACTGATACAAATGGAGACAAACATTATCCTTAATGAAAGACATATTGGATTCTTTAGTTGAAACCACGTAATTATCTACGCTCATCCACCACAAAACCTTTTTGGCCTCCGGATAATAGGGCATGCTGAGAGTAAGCCCCTCTGGAAAGACGATGATACTATCTGGAGAGTTTAGCTCAGCAGCATCTATTACATGATCTGTGTTATAGATTTCGTAGGCATCTGGAGCTGGAACATCCACTCCGAGAGCCTTATCAAATGGAGCATTTATGTCCACATAGCACATATAGGCAGGAACATTCGTCAGCCTGTTGATGGCATTACATAGCTGATGGGATAATTCTGCTCCGCCACTTTTATGGTTTTGAGGTGCCAGCACATATATTTTCATTCGGATGAGTCCTCGCTGATGATTACTACTTAAATTTATGCATGGATTCGTGGTGCTCCATGTTGGAGTTAACTATATTATATCAAATTAGAGACGCATTATGGTGTATAATATTATTATCAATTAGCGTGTTCGGAAGGAATAATATGCCCAAAATATCAGTTATCATGCCAATTTATAATACGGGTCAGCAGATGTACAAAACTCTTATGTCCCTCATGGGGCAGATAGAGAAGGATTTTGAAGTGCTGATGATAGATGATGGCTCCACCGATGAACTGACTATTGAGATTGAAGAAACTTTTCAGAGATTCGATAAACGTTTCAGACTATATAGAAACCAACAGAATATGGGGCCTGGACCCAGCAGAAACAAAGGAATAGACATTGCTGAGGGGGAGTATATCATTTTTCTGGATTCAGATGATCTGTTCTGTGACGATATGCTTTCTGAAATGATAGATACTATGGATGAAAGCAAAGCGGATATATGTATAGCTAATTTTATGATGCTCGATGTTGTGAGCAATGTAAAGAGCCCTATTTATGCCAAAGAAAAGGAAAGCGTAACGGAAAGGGCATTTGCTGCCTGGGAACTTGGAGAAGATGGGCTTAGTTACTGGATGCCATTACAAGGTAATAAGATGTTAAGACGAGAATTTGTTCGTGATAATGGTTTGTGTTATCAAAGTCTTTCTGACTGTGAAGATATTTCTTTTGGATTTTCGTGTGTGATCAAGGCTAAAAAAATCGTATATTGCCGAAAAAGGGAACCCTTATTCATTTATAGAGTTAATAATCCCAAACAACTATCTTATGACGTGGATTCCAGGAATTTTGCCAGGGCTTTTGAGTATTTATTGGACGGAGTGGTTGATAAAGATAACGAGCTGCTTGTTAAGCAGGTTAGTACGGAAATGAAAAAAACAATGAATGACATGATGACAAGATGTAGCAATCAGGAATATAACAGGCAGTGTCGAGAAATGGTGGATGAACTGTTATCAAGATATGGCTTTTAAAGGAATCGTTTAGCTGAAATAGTTGCATGTAAAGGAGCATTGTTGTGGAAAAAAAGAAATTAGTATTTGTTGATATATATAATTCAGGCCCAGATTATCTGGATCCAATATTTGACGAAAATAAGGTAGAGCTGTGCGAGGTATTTACATTGAATGGCGAAGGCGGAGTAAAACTCTCAGATATTGTGGATTATGCTGGATGGGATTACGCGGTTGTAACATATATGCCGAATCGCTTTGAACAAGTCAGAAAACTAGTGACAGAACTAGGCGTTACACCACAGCAGACTATTTACGTGTCACATGATGGGCTACTTTGCGACAACTATCAGGAAATAAAGAAGATACTTAAAGCATCCTTTGCAAATGCATTAGAGTTCAATTTTAAGTCAAAAGAATATAAATCCAAAATAATGGGTGATTATGTAGCGCTAACAGTGGACGGACTTTCGTATGTAAATAAGTCTTCTGATGACACAATTATGAAGGCTATGTATATATGGGGGTGCAATTTTTCAAAGGACACTATTGATGATTTTTACAAAGTGGCAAAGGAAAAGTTTTGCTTTACAGATGAACAGGAAATTTTCTGTGATATAGGCGCTAACATAGGGACTTCCTCTATCTATTTTAAAAAGAAGCTTGATGAATCAGTTAAAATTCTGGCATTTGAGCCATCCAAGACGACGTATAAACTTCTTAAAGTAAATATGCTTCTTAACGATATTGATGAGAATGATCAGATTTTAGCGAATTGTGCCCTGTCAGATGAAAGAGGCACAATGAAATTTGAATATGATCCTGCTAATCCAGGCGGAAGTTCACTTATGGCTGGAAAAGTTGAAAATGCCCAAGTGGAACAGGTAGAGGTTATTACTTTTGATGATTACCTGGAAGAAAACGAGATAGATATAAAGACAATAAAGTATTTATGGATAGATGTTGAGGGCTTTGAACCAGCATTTTTTAGAGGTGCGCAGAAGACTCTAAACAAGATCAATGTGCCAATTATAACTGAATTTTCTCCGGAATTATATATACAAGAAGGGCAATTTGAGGAATATGTTCAATTCCTATGTGGAATGTACAGGTCTTTTATCATTATTCAGGAGGATGGGCATTCCGAACATGACATAAATGAGCTGTATGACTATGGAAAGTTGGATTGTCAGGTAGATATAATGTTCATAAAGTGAAAAAAGTTTTTGTCATTATATTAGGGAGAAAAAGAGTTAGTGCAAATGAAATGACAAGTATTCTGAGATAATGAGGCTAATAATGGATAATAATTTGGAAGAACGTATTGAACAGCTGGAAAAAGAGAATGAGCTTCTTAGAAATTGGCAACAAAGTACCAATCAGCTCATATCCAAAATGATTGATGCATTAAACGAGCAGATTAAGAAGCAGGATTATTATGAAGAAAAAAGCCTTATGCTTCAATATGATATGGCAGTGTGCAAGGGACGAATTTCAAGTTTACCATATGATCTAACTGATCCAGAGCTTAAACTTGCTGTTTGCAGGCCTAAGGTTCTTTCAACAAACGAAACTATCGAGTGTCTTGTCAGTGAGCATAAATCAATGGCCAGATTTGGAGATGGTGAATTTGGAATTATTTCTGGTGTTCAGAGATGGCGTTTTCAAGATGCCAATCGCTCTCTTGGAAAAAGACTAAGAGAAGTTCTGGAATCTGGCAACGGTGATTTTCTGGTGGCAATCAATCCCGATTTTTATAGAAATAATATAGGCCGTAGCGATGAAGATGTGATGGGAATAATGGCTTATATGACAGATGAAGTTAGAAAGCAGCATGCAGAACTTATAGATGAAGATAGAATCTATGCTGATGCGCTTTGCTTTAGAAATGCCAAAACAATGGAAGATTTTCAGAATATCAAGAGACTATGGGATGGAAGGAAATGCCTGTTTATTGAAGGTGAAAATACTGGTCTCGGGGTAGGAAATGATCTTTTTTCTAACTGTAAAGAGATACATCGCCTGATATGTCCGTCTGAAAATGCGTATGATAGATATGACGAAATATTTGAAAAGGCAAAAGAGTTTGATAAAGATGCACTTGTTCTGATTGCTTTAGGACCGACAGCAACTGTGCTAAGCTTCGATCTGTTTAGAGAAGGATTCCAGGCTGTTGATGTTGGAATGCTGGATATGCAGTATGAAGCAGTGACAAGGAATGTGAATATAACGGATGTGCAGATAGAAGAAAAGTATTGCCCAACTGACATTATTTATGGGGATAGAACTATAAGCCCCATAGATGATGCTGATTATTTGAAACAGATTTGGAAACGAATTTAAGGAGATCTGCTCTAGTGAAAAAAGTCAGCGTAGTAATCCCAGCATATAACGCTCATGATACACTGGCCCGTTGCCTTGGAAGTCTGGTTAATCAGACTCTTGAGGATATCGAGGTGGTTGTTGTTAATGATGCCTCAAAGGACGATACTATCGATATATGCAGGCGCTGTGAAGCTGCGTTTCCAGGGAAAGTAGTTGTAGTTGATAGTAAGGAAAACCTTGGCTGCGGCGGTGCAAGGAGCCTAGGGCTTGATTATGCCACCGGAGAGTTCATCGGCATGGCGGATGCAGATGATTATGTTGCTCCTACTATGTATGAGAAGCTCTATGCTAAGGCTATGGAGACTGGGGCAGATATTGTGGATTCGGGATTTTATGCAGAGGCTACAGATACAGCTCTTTTGAAGGTCAGTGATGACCTGGCAGGAGACCTTGATGACGTAAAGCGCTCTAAGTTGATTGTCAGCGGCGGCTACCTTGTTACCAAGATTTTTAAGAGAGAGATTTTTGAAGAGCCCAAGGTCCGAATGCAGCGGAATATGGCAGCATTGGAGGATCTTGAGATTTTTACTTATACTTTTTTACGGGCAAAGAGTATTGCTGCGGTAAAAGAGATTTTTTACAACTACTGTGATACAGCGGGATCCAACACCAAGATGATGGATTTGGACAAATACTTCGACGCAGTGTACAGGGCAATGCAGGGTACTTATGATAAATGTCATGAAAGACCGGAGTATTCTGGATGCCAAGCGGCAATTGAGTTTATGATGGCAAATGTTTATTCTTACGGAATTAACCGCTGTCTCTATGACCAGATTGCAAGGCTTGGGGCGGATAAGAAAAATGTGAAGAGGTACTTTGATGGTCTTTCTGGGAAAGAGCAAGGCATGGTAAAAGAGCTGGTGGCTCTTCGAAATGAAGTTATAAAGATACCTTTTGATGAGAATGAATATATAAGGAATAAAATTGCTGAGCTTGACCTTATGATTATAAAAGAATGCGACAGACTGTTCTGATGGTAAACACAAGGAGTACATAGTATTGAACATCCTTCTCTACGATTTCCTAAATTCATATATACAGCCTGATCTGGTGTACTATCTGGAAAAGATGGGACACCATTGTACCAATGTGCTCTACAGGCAGAATGTAGACAAGTACAACGATAGAACATTTATGGAGCGCATGGAACGAGACCTTAGGAGTACTCATTATGACCTTGTGCTGACTACGAATTTCTGGCCGGTGGTGTCTAAGGTCTGCAAGGCAAAAGAAATTAAGTATGTTTCCTGGTTTTTTGACAGCCCTCCTAATCTGCCTACGGCAGAGTGCATGGAGTATGAGTGCAACAGAATCTATTTCTTTGCAAGGGCTGATTATGAGAAGTACAAGGCTATGGGCCTTGATAACGTGTATTATCTGCCACTGGCAGTAAATGTGGATAGGCTGAGTAAGGTTTCAGCCAACAGTAAAAAATATGGCGGTGAGATTTCTTTTGTTGGAAGGCTCTATGAGTCAATGCTGCCAGCGCTTGTAGCTCATATGAACGAGTACCAGAAGGGCTATATTGATGGCGTGGTCAAGACGCAGATTCAGCTCTATGGCGGATATATTATCGATGATGTTATAACTGAGGAATTTGCTGAAGATGTTAGAAAGCGCTACAGAGAGCTATCGGATAAAGCTATTCAGGTCAGCCGAATGGAGCTTGCATGGGCCGTTGCTTCTCATGTGACTCATCTTGAGAGAATGACGCTTCTGAGTATCCTGAGCGGACGTCACCAGGTTAAGCTCTATACATATGAGCTTTCTGATGAGGAAAAGCAGCTACTTCCTAAGGTGGAATTCTGCGGGCCTGTTAATTACCTTGAGGAGATGCCTCAGGTATTTGCAGCCAGCAAGATAAATCTTTGCCCGGTTCTGAAGGCTAACCGATCGGGAATCCCTTTGAGAGCGCTGGATGTAATGGGCTGCGGAGGATTTCTTTTATCAAGCTATCAGAGCGAGCTCTACGAATATTTCCTTGATGGTGAGGAGTGCGTGATGTACACGTCTCTTGAGGATGCCATAGCTAAGGCTGATTTCTATCTGGCACACGAGGACCTCAGGCAGCAGATAGCTAATGCTGGGCGGGCCAGGATTGAAGAAGCTTTCAGGTATGAGGACAGAATAGAGGAACTTCTGAGTAGGTAACTACTGGATGGGTGGTTTTGATACGAAATGCGACACGGCATAGATTTTTTTAGGGACGAAATTAGAAATGGTTTCTATATTCCGACAGCGGTCAAGCAGTCCTGGGCCGCTGAACTTGACGTGCTCGCAGAAATTGACAGGATATGTAAGAGACACGATATCAGGTACTTTGCTGATTGGGGAAGCTTTCTGGGAGCTGTGCGCCACGGAGGCTTTGTGCCCTGGGATGATGACCTTGCTATATGCATGCTAAGAGACGATTATGTTAAGTTCA
>JAEEGF011997928.1_pt1 | contig 26639 bp, 22 predicted proteins | sample 9134171 | NCBI WGS metagenome assembly JAEEGF01 (sample SAMN16246542, study PRJNA631951) | gut metagenome | biome: gut microbiome; feature: rumen; material: AP-attached | host: Bos | place: Iran: Karaj | collected 2018-10 | reverse complement strand
ACCGCATAGTCTCAAGCCATTCTTCACTGGACGTTTTTAAGAAATCGCTAATAGACGCGCTATAACAATATCTTCCCATGCTCGTCACCTCATAGTCCTTTACAGAATTTCTCAGCTTCGCCCATTAGCTCTGATAATGATATTTCAAAGCCATCGGCAATCTTCTTAATGTTCTGAATGGAAATATTTCTTTTACCTGCTTCTACTGAAGCGTAATAGGTTCTATCCATTCCGATCATTAGCGCGAACTTTTCTTGACTGAGCTGCATTTTCTCTCGTTGTTGTCTACATGCTTTTCCGAAACTTTCTTGAATCATGGCTGTTAACCTCCTATTTCGAGGTTAGCTGGTTGATGCATTTGTAACAACGGACTATGAGTAACAATGCAAATCAATGATTGGCCGATTTATGCATAATAAAAAGGCTACAGAACATCCCTATTCTATGGCCTTCATAATGATGTATTCATGCCTTTTTTGACACTTTATTTCAGTTTATCTTACCCCCTCCCATATCTGAATAATAGTCTTCTATACCATATCACATCTGTTTTTTCAACTTTTTCATATAATTTTAGCCATCACCTTTACTGCGTCATACATTGTTATTCCAAAATTTGGAACGTTTTAATCCATTTCAGTCCCACAAAAGTCTATCCGCCTTATCAAAAGGCAACTTACACTTAGGGCACATTAGCTGCTCTTCATCAGAAACTATATGCATATCACCACCGCATTCTGCGCACTTATGCTGATACTTGGCATATTCCTTATAATGCTCTTCCAAATCCCAGCTAGTAACATAACTTGCTTCTTCAAAAGGCATTCCTACAGTCCATCTTCCGTGTTCGATATTTTTATAGTCATCATCATTAGGCAGATACATTGTAAGGTCCTTACCCTGAGCAAGATTGCCACATTCATTGCAGCACAAGGTCACATTTTCTGTATTGATTGCGCCATTAGTGTGTTCATCAAAAAAAGTTTTTATCGTTTCTCCAAGCTCACCTGCTTTAGCTTTTTGGACAGTTTCCTCATAAATAGCCGGAAAACTGAAGCCAACACCATTCATTGCTGTGAACGAATAACCACACTTTAAGCATTTGTATCTGCATCCACTACCCATTTTCATACCTCTCTTTCATTTATCTACATAAAGGGCACAGGGGCAGAAAATGATATATGATCATCCCCTGCCCCAACTTATGTTATAAGCTTTTCAATCATACAGATCAGTTTCTCCAAGCATTCCACATTACAACTGTATTCTTATTATTGTTTGTAATCAAGAATGCTTCTCTTTTCATCTGTTTGTACAGTTCAGGATTAGAGTGTTTGATTGAAGCAAGCCTAATATCAAAGCTAATAAAATTTGCCATTATTACTATAGTTTTTACTGTGACCCATAATATAAAAAGCACAGGCGCTAAGCCGATAGCGACAAAAATCAAAGTCAACATATCTAGTTACCTCCAATAGTTTCGTTGTTTTCAAATAAACCTTGTAGTTTCCTTGGTGTTTAACTTGGTGTTTACATGATAAAAAAATAAGAGTCCAAAAATCCTCCCAGTATAGGTTGTGATTTTCGAGCTCTTTTTTAATAACGAAATACAATATATAGTTTTTTGAACTTTTCTTCGAAATACATCAAAATAATACAGAAATGCTTGCCCCCTCTAACCCTATCTGATATATATAGAGAGATGTAATTTGCGCAGATTGAGAGTCAATCTGCAGATTAAAGAGATCAAAGTTTTTGGGGAAAGAGGAATCGATAAAATGGATGGAAACTTCAACAATGGTCAGTATCAGGGCCAGCCACAGTATCAGAACGGATATTACAACACATACCCGAATCCGGGAGCAGCTTATACTCAGCCTGTAATTCCGGGTGTGAGAGAGACGGTTAGAGAGGCTCTTAAGTCAAAGCCATTTCTTATTATGGCAATAACCTTTTCTGCAAGCCTTCTTACATCCGTCATCAACATGATCTACTATATGGTAATTGTTAACTCTGAGCTTAGTACAATCTCAGACAATTCTTTTGCGAAAATATTTGCCTCTGGGTTCAGTAGCTTTATTATGTTATTACTGCTTATTCCTATGGTCATCATTACAATAGGCTTGTGGCAGATTTATACGGGAGCTGACAAGGATGCCCCCATCATCAAGGGCTTTAGCATGTTAAGGGGCATTTGTATATTATGCATGATCCTTTTCATCCTCTTAGCTGTAATTACCGGTATTGCAACAACTATAATCGCAGCAGGCGCCGGCCTTGTAGGTGCCCTCAGTTCATCGGAATTTGCCGATCTCGGGAAAATGGCAGCTATCGGAATCGGCATTATTATCGCACTTTTTGCACTGTATCTTGTGCTCGTTATACTGGCAACCGTTTACTATTACAAGCTGAATGTTTCAATAAAACGCATTGAAGACGGTGCCAACCTCGGTTATATGACAGGTAATATTTCAACATACGTTTTCGTATTCACTGTTATTGGATGCGTAACCAGCATATTGACCGCGATAACTACTATAATTACTGCATCAGCCGGCAAGGCAATAAACTCAGCAATATCATCAGGACTGATGCTTAGTCAATTCGGTCTTGGTGATCTGGAAGTTGTTTCATCCACAGTGTTTAATGCAATTTCCGGTGTTGTATCAGCCGTATTTATCATTTCCATGGCTATGTTCATTGGGGGGCTTCGCAATAAGCTTTCAGCGCTGGGAGTAAGATGATTTATTAGAAAAACCAAGAGCCGCAGCTCAGCTGCGGCTCTTCTATGATATTCATCACACATAATTGTTAATGATCACTCTGTTGTTGAAAGGTTTTTGTATAAGCCCTCTCATCACTGCAAAAATCTCATTCCTTCGCCCTTTGTTTTGGGAACCATCTTATTTACCTTCTCTATTTCATCAGATTCAGTTTCTTTAAATCTTCTGACCGCATCTGCCTGACATTTTACGCAGAGCCTTCCGGTGCACACGGGCTCTCCGCAAATATCACATACAGCTCCAAGGTTGATGGCGTTTGACGATATAAGCCTTCCTGAGCGCACCCATTTGATAATGGTATTTATCGGCACGCCCGTTGCAAGAAAGACCTCTTTTCCTCCTGCCCCGGGAAACTGATCCAGAAACTTTTTCACAAGCTGAAACTGTGCTTCATCAGTCTGTCGGCAGTTAGGGCAAAGAAGATATCCAAAACCGGGATATTTAAACAATTTGTGGCATGTTGAACAGTTTTTTAACTCCAAAGCATCTCACTTTCTAATTGTTATAGTCGCTAAATGCGAAGTTATAGTAATACATAACGTTGTCCAATTCAATAAGTTAGCGATAAAATCTGCTCGTTATAAAAACAATCATTCAACCATTGGTTTCACTTTCTTAAATAATATTTCATTTACATTTCCAGTATCTCCAACAGCTCTTGGATTCGCTGTGTTTACTATAGCGTCTGCTTTTACTCATGTGCCTTCCTTAGCAAAAGCCTCCCATGCATATTTGCAGCTGGGATTCCAGATGATCCAATCGTATATCCCATTGTCATTAAGAGCTCTTATCTGGTCTTTTACTTCTTCCGCTCCGTATTTCCTATACTTCTTCAGGTACGAAGCAGTAAAACCCTGAAGCCAGGGGCGAACTCCTGCCTGTGTCCTTTTCCCAAGAGGATTAACTGTTTCCAGCTCTCTCTTTGAATACTTCATGGCTGCATCAATGGTTTCATAAGGGTAAAGATCAGGATAGTCGTTTCCCATCGTGCCTTCATAATAGTGAGACGGATATACCATTGGTGAAAGATACTCGCTGTTCATGGATAGCCATGAATACTCCTGTCCAACTATATTTCTGTCGACCTTAGAGTTTATGACAGTTCCAAAAACATCAAGTGAAAGCGGAATGTTGTTAGTCTTTAACTCTGCATGAGCTTCCCTGACAAACTCATATACAGCTCTTCGTCTTCCATAACCGTTTGTGCCAATGTCTTCTTCTGTAATCCCTGTCGGAAAGCGAACATAATCGTACTGGATCTCATCGAAACCGGTTTTTTTACATTGAAGTGCAACTTCTACGAGATACTCTTTTGCCTCTTTATTTCCAGGGTCCATCCAGTTAAAACCCTTGTTATCCTCATAAACCTCACCGGATGCTGTCTTTAGCATCCAATCAGGCTTTATCTCATCAATATATGGATCTCGGAATGCAACACATCTTGCAATGACGTATATATCATGCGCATGCAGATCATCAATAAGCCCGGGCATGTCCTTTATCAGGATGTTTTCCGTTCCGAGCCCATCTATCAGCTCCGAATCCATGTCGTAGACAATGTTTCCCTCATCATTCTTGACGTCTATGACAACAGCATTTATGTCAGTCTCATCTATGTGAGTGATCATCTCATCCATCATGTTCTTAGTTCCTGCAACATAGGCACTTACGTATATGCCATGAATCGGTGCCGTTTCCGCCTGTTCCTCTTCTGCATAGGAAACAACAGAAAATGGCATAGACAAGCACACAATCATCACTAATGAAATTAAAAACTGCTTTATCATTACCTTCTTTTCTTCCGCTTCTTCATTCTTGCAAAACTCTTTGCCTTGCCGATACGTAGGTACTAATACTTATCAGTATATTTAGAACAGGAACATCCTGAAAAGTATCGACAGTAGTTGAAGGATGATATACCATCTGAAGAGCTTTCCCAAAACGGAAACACCATATACCGGAGTTCTGTTCCATCCTGTCCAATTGTTCCAGGTATTCCAGTTCTCTTCAGGTCTGTTATAGCCTCTGCCAAAATCCTGCGAACTCCACTGCCGGTATGTTCCGTACTCTTCGAAAGTAAGATAATGATATCAGCCTGTATATCACATTATTGTCACAAAGGAGGGGGCATAGCATGTAATACAAGAAGGGAATAAAACGCACAGTATATTGGTCTTTTACCGAAGGAATACGGGGCATATAATAAGCCCATAGTATAGCTCAGGAGGGAAATACATGAATAGACAAAACCGCCTTATCCATACGATTGCACAGAACGTGTATATCAGAAGAAGAGCAAAGCAAATGACTATACCAGCCTTGTCGGAAGCCTCCAACGTATCCACGTCACGTATCTCAGATCTGGAGAATGAACACCTTGATAACGTCACCATAAGCACTATAGAACTGCTCGCCGGGGCTCTTGGATGTGATGTGATTTCTCTTCTTTCACCTATAAGTGATAAGAAGTACGCTGAAATGAGCAAGGATATGCTGGGTCCCGAAGAAGAGTCCGACCTTTCTAACTGCATCTACAAGGCCACGCTGCAGAAGACTTATTACCCTCCCAACGCTACGTATAATAAGATATCTTCTATGCTTGAACTGACCCTTGTCCTTCCGCTTTTAGACCCATCAGATCTGTATGAGAACTATTTCCGCATACTTGGACAGGTAAGCCGTTACGAAGAATATATCTCCCAGCAGTTCGACTACAGTTGGAGACAGGTTCCTGACTGCCCTGCAAAAAGATTCGTAGAAAAAGAGTTGCGTATCATCAGGGAAAAGCGAGATGGTAATTCCGATTTTGATATTCCCCACGATGAGGAATACCAAGCAGAATATGTCGCTTATAAGAAACTGGTCATTGAAAAAAGAAAGTTCATCAATGACCTTTTATCTCTTACGAGAAATTTCAGCTTTTCTGATCTGTTTTCCACTGATATGACATAAACATAACAAAAAGAGCCCGAAGGCTCTTTTTGTTTGACGTTCATCTTGTACATTTATCAAGGAACACATATCATAATAATTTTTGTTATTTACATATCTTCATTCTCGTAGAAGATATGTTTCGGATTTTTATCACAATATCAGATTCACCAAATGGTGTTTTTACAGACATCGGCATTAACTCACCCTGTATTCTCAATGGCGTCTGAGTTTCTTCAAAAGCTAATTTGGGGACTTGCATACAGCTTTCCCTCATATAGCCAACACACCAATTTCTTCCAACTAAATCATTTTCGTCTCGTATTGGCTCTTCGCTTATAATTACAGGGAACCAATTAAATCCCTCCATTTGTACATGAGACGTTTTTTTCTTCTTTCCTTTCTTGATATAAACGTGATCGATGTAACCGCCTATAATGACGGTATCTTCTTTCGTCTTATCGATATCACTAAGACTTTTTATTCGCTTTTTCATTATTCTCTTTCGGACTGAATACAACGATTTTTCCCATGCAACTGACCCACTTACTACAAATCCTCCACCAATTGAGTTGATTCCGCCAGAAACACGACTAAGATAATCCCAATCTGTATACATCGGATACACTCTCTTAAATTTTAATTCTCCCCATGCAAATATATCAGTACATAACGAATAGTGAAAGCCATTCTTTCGATCTATTCGAAACCCTTTTTTTTGGCACTTAGAGAAAAGATCATCCATCATAGCATCAATAAAGCATTTATCATTATGATAGATTCCTTGTTGTTCTAATATCCTTCCAATTTCCTCTTTCTCATCCTGAGAAATGATGCCCCTAAAAAGCTTAAGTGAAGTATCAATCTTGTCAGTTATCTCCTCCTCAAATATATCGCGATACTCTTTTAACAAATCATAATCGATAGACTCTTGCTCAAACTCTGTTGCAGATATTCCTGCTATTTTATCAAATGGGATATAAAAATCTTTTTCTTCAAACGGTCGTTCATCCACCAATATGATGGCATCATTTGTATAGCAACATTCCGATGCTTCTACAGGCCTTTCTCCATTTTTGTCAAATCTCGTAATTTTATAAGGTATCCAACCAACTAGAGATGTCCCATCAATAAGAGTGATCAGTAACGTATAATTATCATTTTCATAACCCCAATCAACCATTCTAATTATTTCATCTTTTGGCATTACTTCGAACATCTCATTTCCCAACTCCGTTCTCTCCAGCATAGTTTCATGTCCCCCAAACATTAGATTTTACTGTGCTCATTAATTCTACAACCCTCGAACATTTGACTTCAAGGCAATTTTATTGACAAATAATCTATTTTGTTTACAATAGTCACTAACACAATACAAACGACGCCGGTTGCTACCGAGTAACCGGAACAACGTCATTTCTCTATCGTCAGGTCTTAGCAGATAGGGAAATGGCGATTTTTTACTTTATGGATGTTTTATTATGCAGTGGATTATTTTGTTACTTGCCGGTCTTTTTGAAATCGGCTGGGCTATTGCTATGAAATACTCAAATGGTTTCACAGTTCTTTTACCATCTGTAATAACAGCCGTAGGCTATGTAGCCAGTGCTATATTCTTATCACTGGTACTCAGGCATCTGCCTCTTGGCACAGCGTATGCTATGTGGACCGGGATGGGAATTGTAGGAACTTCGATTCTTGGAGTATTTCTTTTCCAGGAGAAGCTCTCTATCCCACAGGTTATCTGTATTATCCTTATATTGGTCGGGATCATCGGACTCAAATTGCATGCTTAGAATCAATTAATAGTTAACTAATTGCTACATTGTAGCTGCAGATTTGCAACAGTTTTTTCTCTTTTAAAATGGATGGGTCCATAATAACTTCATCAGCCAGACGCGCATAAAACTGCGAATATATAGCACTCAGTGTTGGTTCATCAAGGCCAAAAAGATCACAGAAATAAAAATCCCCGTTCATGCCCCGACAATAGATTTCATAGTAACGCTCCTTATCTTTGATGTCGGCGCTTACAACAAAACCTATCTCTTTACCATTATCACGTGAAATGAAAAATTCCAGTGGAGTTGACCCAAATGTCTTTTTATAACAACCTGCGCCCACTTGAGATATACCGAGCAGCTCCCTAACATAATCATCTATCTCTATAATCCCAGAATATTCCTGCAAATATCTATCCTTCAGGAATAATTCGCATGCAGTTCCTGCTCTTTTCATCATATGCTGCGTAAAGTCTTCTTGTTCTTTAAGCTTTGAAAATTCCTCCGATTCCTCCTTGCTACTGAGAGTTTTTGTTTTAACTTTTTCAAGCATCTCCTCATACTTTTTTGACAGTTGTTCTAACTCAGCCACAGCAACATTTACGCTTATATTCTCTGCCTTATCATTGGCAATCCAGCCGGCCAAATCATTGGCAAGCTCTATCTCATTTAGGAGCTCACCCTTGTCATTTAACCGGATTCTGATATCTACCTTTTCAATGTCCTTTTTATCTTTTGATGCTACCGGCAATTTGGCATCAAGCTGCTTTTTAATTTTCTTAGAATAAGCTGTATACGGTTCCCAAGCTTTTACCCAGTGATAAACATTAAATTCCTGCGTATCAGTATCTCCATACATAAAAGTTTCTTCGGCACCTTTTTCCTGCTTTAGATTTCCCATGGTAACTTCAAGATGATGGTTTACCATGCGAGGCCAAGGTTCATGAGAATCACCGCATAGATATAGTTTTACACTTGGATGTTTCAGCAATATTTCCTCAACTGCTTCTTTTTCATGCTTTTCAAACATGTCAGGAGAGTGATGCGCAAGAATAATTACCGGATAATCCGGATACTTCTCTTCTATTTCATCAAGCAAATGATCAATAAGGTTATTTCCAACCACCAGGCGTTTTTCTATTCTGTCTTTATCACTGCCGTGCATAACAGCTGTGTTGAGATTCAAAAAGACTGTATCGCTTGATACGTGATATGTATGCAAAGCATATTCAGGCCAGTAGTCATTTGTACCATACAATGTCTTACAAACCATTTGGAAATATTGAAACCTGCGAAGTAATAACTCAAGGTCAATTTTTTTAAATTCTCCGCTAGCCGGATCATACTTATCCCTTATCTTATCTAGTCTTTCCAAATCACCTTTTTTTCGGTCTCTGTCATGATTTCCGGGAACTATCTGAATATGGGAATGATCTTTTATTCCAACAGTTTCAGCAATTTTGTTGATGTACTTAACTACTTCATCTATTTCAGCCTGTTCCCTCTTCTGAGTTGCTGCATAACGATAGTCTCCCGTTATAAGAAGCTCATCTACGAATATATTTTGTTCATTCAGGTATTCGAGTAATTCCTCGCGCAGGTCCTTTGATGTTCTGCCGTCATGAACCGGATCATAATGCAGATCTGAGATATGAAGAAATTTCATTATTTTTATCACCCTCCAACAACAATAGATTTATTATACGCCATCCTCTATCAGGCAGTTTTCTCTATTCAGTCCAATCAGTAACAATCCCAGTTGTAAACTGCTTTATCGAAATCCAGGTTCTTGAGATTCTCTTCGCTTATGAAGAAACCGCCTACTCCGGAGTCTCCCCACATGATGTCTTCGCCATCTGTATCCATCTGGAAGAGAAGAATATCGTTTTCTCCATTCTCTCGAGGATCTTCCTGAGTAAAGAACGGATAGCCGAAAATCTTATGACCGGTGCCATCGTTTAAAGCATCTGTAAGATACTCATAATCCTCTTTATTCATGAAATTGTAGAGCTTGTAGTAACCGTCTATTTCTATCTCATCCATGTCGATGTCATAGAGCTCTTTTAACCTGTCAGCAAATGCCTTCTCAAAGGTATTACATCTATGATTGATGTACTCTGTATCTTCAGAAAATGTCAGTGCGTAGCTCTTAGAAAGTGGCATGTACTCATCGTTTTCTACATCCAGGTCACTTGCAGCTTTTATACCGAGCTCTTTTACACTTGTCTCTGTAACGGACGGGTCAATGTCCTTATGATAAACAACCTTGTAGCCCTTATCATCATCCAAGCCGTTTATATCATCACAGCTGATAAAGAACTGCAAAAGACCTGCATCCGGAAGGAGCGGATCGTTAACATCCGAGAGGTTGATCTGCGCAAGAAGAACGAGCTTATCTCCCGCCGAGTTTACCGGATACTCCATGCCTGAAGGCCAGTAAGGATAGCCTCCAAACTTACTCTCTGTAAGCTTCAGATCTGCCTTTTCATCTGTTTTGATATTTATAACTTTTCTTACTGTATCCTTCTTGATACTCTCTATAATCACATCCAGCTTCTCACGCGGAATAACAAGCTTGTTCTCTTCCACGTAGACATCTGCCTTGATTTTGTCTGTAGCCGGTTTCTTAAAAATGTCAAAAATCCCCATTGTTTCTCCCAAATTTCAATTTTATTGTTTTAAAGATTCTGGACCATATCGATCCTGTGGCCTATACTTTTTGCAAGTGCAACCAGTTTCTCGTAGTCGCTCTTTGTGCAGACGAAAGTATCAAATTCGTCGCCGTCTATCTCAAGCGCAGCAAATACATACCCGGATTCTTGCCAGGTATCATTGATGGCCTTGGCCCAGACAGTAATATCGTCATCTTCATTAAGCGGTATTCCGGCTAAAGACAACTCTTCCGGCATTATCGCCTCAACGCAATCCGTGAAATCCTCCAGGTAAAAGCTAAAATCAAACCCCCAGCCTTTTTGCTCGTCCAACATTTCATCAATGATGCCATACCACCTGATCACGTCATCGTCAACATCATCGCCTTCAATACTTCTTTCTTCGTATCTCTCGGCGTTATCGGCATAGTACTGCCTTGGATTGTCTATCATCCCCTGCTTATCTTCCGGGATTCCAAGAATATCCGCAATCTCTTTGTATACTTCTGTAACCATTATTATTCCTCCTACTATTCTGCTTTTCTAAATAGACCAATACTCTTTAAAGCCTCAGAAATGCTCTCCTCATCGTTACTTCCGATCACACATGAGAATTCCTTCTTCATATCCTCCGGTGCATTTCCCATCAGGAAAGGAATCCCTACAGATCTTAGCATTTCAGCATCATTGAAATGGTCACCAAAAGCAACTGCCTTCTCCGGCGGGATGTTCATATCCGAGCATACACGCCTGACTCCACCCGCCTTTGTGATTCCCTTTCCCATGATTTCAAGAAGAACATCTGAAGACTTGACTATAGAGAGATTTGGAAATCTCTTTTTCAATTCATTTTCTATCTCACAAATTGCTTCCGGTTCACACATACAAAGAAGCTTCCCTATTATTGCATCCTGTGGCAGAAGTTCTATGCTTCCCTCCGTGGCGCAGACCTCAACTATATCCTCTTCTGTACGGACGCGACTGTCGTTCCTGTCATTTACAATCCACAATTCTTCTGAATAGATATTCCATGTACAATCAAATTCTTCCTTCTCTATATAAGAAATGATAGCCCTCGCGTCATCAGCACCAAATCCCTCAGAATATATTATCTTATCATTTTCATCAATGATAAGCGCTCCGCTATAGCATATCATCGGGCAGGTAAATCCATATCTTTTAAAGATCGGACGTACTCCGGAAGGGCCTCTGGCTGTCACAATGGCAAAGGGGATGTTCGCTTTCTTGAGGGCAAACACTGCATCAAGTGTTCCCTTGAGCATTCTGTGTTTGCTGTTTAGAAGTGTTCCGTCTATGTCTGAAAAAACTATTTTGAAATCCATGGGTGTCAGTATCTCCCTGATGATAATAATCCACTCACCACTGTCCCGACAACTGATCTTGTCTGTGGCCTGTACTCTTCGCCTGCCAGAATGAGCTTTTCAACCTTCAGCTCTTTTAACCTGTCAGAAGGCATCTCATAGGGATTCTCAGAGAGAATGACCATGTCTGCCACTTTGTCTTTTTCCAGAGAACCTCTTTCCTTCTCGTCAAAGGTTGTGTAGTAGCCGTTGTAGGTGCACATCCTGAGCGCATCCTGAACTGTAACTGCTTCTGCCGGATTGCTGTGGTTTACTGCCTTGTGAAGCCACACGACCGGATCGGGATCCGTGCATGGGCCGTCACTGCCGAATGATACTATGCACCCGGCATCCATAAAGCTCTTTACCGGATTGAGCCTTGAGTTTCTCTCCTTACCGAGGATGCTCTCTGTATACTCCGCCGGCTCCTGCCTCCAGTTATCAAATGCGATCTGCATCGGAAGCTGGATGTTGTAATCCCTGCATATCTTGAGGCCTTCTGCTGTCGGGAGGCAGTCATGAATGATTCCGTGTCTGTGGTCAGCTCTTGGGTAATCATCAAGTGCTGCCTTGATAGCCCTTGTAGCCTGATCGAAGGCCCTGTCACCTATGGCATGCATCTCTATCTGAAGCCCCGCTCTGTTGGCAGCCTTACAGAAATCAGTCACCTTCTCATCCGAATAATATAGTACTCCGTTTCCGCCGATCTCATCCACATATGGTTCGTTCATGGACGCATCATGCGAGCCAAAGCATCCATCCAGTGCGCACTCAAAACATCCGCCTATTCTGGGCAGTTTTCTGCTTGATGCAACTTTGATGTTGAGTGACTGTGGGAACACCCTGATCTGGAAACCGTGCTGGACGCTCTTTGCCACAAGCTTCTCCATGGTGATATCCATGTTGAGCGGGAAACCGACACCACTGACGGTATGGATCATTCCGATGCCCTTGGATGCCTGGTAGTCCACGGCTTTCTGCATATTCTTAATAAGAGTGGGAATCTGTATCGAATTGGTGATATAGTCAGACACTGCAAAGAAGGCTTCCTGATTCATCTCCCCGGTATCAGGATGATAGCCCCTGAGGTTCTTGACCTTATCGTCGACGAGCTTTAGAAGTGCTGTGTTTACAACACACGCATGGCCGTCGTATTTGACCATGAAGACGGGCTTCTCAGCGCAGACCGAGTCGATCTCCTTACGGCTTACAAGTCTCTTTTCCTCAACGGAATATGGCGATGCTCCAAAGGTGATCATGATTTTGTCCTTACATCTGCCCTTGAAGTCCTTGATTTTCTGCAGGATTTCCTCATTGGTATTGCATTCCATGACATTGAGTCCCGCATGGAATGTCGAAAAAGATGCGAAGTGCTGATGAGTATCGCAAAATGACGGGATCAGGGCTCTCTTTCCAAGCTCCACTTTTGGAGCGCCTGTGTATTCCTCCGGGAGCTCTTTTCCCACATAGACGATCCTGCCCCGGTCCTCCACAAGGTACCGGGCAACGTCGTTGTTCTTGTTTACTGTTAAAATGTTCCCCACATATACTTTCATGCTTTTCCCCCGAACTGTTTAATTGTCTTTTTCCATTATACTCCATATCAACGACAGAGGCAGGAGACGATATATGATCATCTCCTGCCTCTACCTACTTATTCTTTCCTTTTATTGCTTATAATAAATGCGATCCCCTCATTAAACCGCAAATATCACTCCATAAATCCATATGCAAGATTAACTGCATCAAGTGTTGCTTCCATGATCCTTCCTGGAGCATTTGCATCGCCTGCTGCCAGAACCGGAATTCCAAGCTCCTTAAGTGGCTTAAGAAGTGCGTTCTGTGACTTAACTCCAAGCGCAACGATCACGTTGTCTGCATCAACTCTTGCTTCTGTATTGTCCTTGGTACTCTGAATGACAATTCCCTTCTCGTCTACAGAGAGAACCTTCTGGCCTGTGCAGATCTTCTCCCCCTGCTTGGTTACTCTTGTGATGTAATCAACAAGGACTGAAGGATAAAGACCTCTTCCGATCTGATCAAGCATCTCAACGAGAGTTACTTCTCTTCCCTTATAGCAAAGAGTCTCTGCAACTTCCATACCTGTGTTTCCGCCGCCGATGACTACTACGGAGCCCTCTCCGACATCCTTTGCGCCGCTCAGGAACTCTTCTGCTGTGATGACATTCTTGCCATCGATTCCGGGAATCGGAGGAACGATAGGTGTTCCGCCGCTTGTAAGGAATACGCCCACAGGGTTAAGCTCTTTTACATTGTCTACTGTTGCCTCGGTTCCGAGTTTAACTTCGATACCCGAGTTCTCTATTCTTGCGATAAGTCCGTTCTTGTATGCTCCGAGTTTATCCTTGAGAACAGGCTTATCTGCCAGATTAAGCTGACCGCCAAGAACGTTTTCTTTTTCGAAGATAACAGGCTTAAAGCCTCTATCCTTCAGTGTGAGCGCTGCTTCCATTCCTGCAGGACCGCCGCCGATAACAGCTACTGTTCTTCCGTCTCCGTTTTTGTTTATCTTGTCAAACTCAACTTCTCTTCCGCATCTTGGATTGACAGTACACTTGATATGTCCGTTTGCTCCGATAGCTCCAAAGCAGTTAAGGCATCCGATGCAGCGGTTGATCTCAGCTTCTCTGCCGCACTCAGCCTTTTTAGTCCACTCGGGATCAGCAAGGTTAGCTCTTGCTATACCCACAAAGTCGCACACGCCCTCTTCAAGAAGCGCCTCGGCTACTGAAGGCTCTTTTATATTATTGACCGCAATAACCGGAATGCTGACTGCTGCCTTGATCGCAAGGCCGAAATGTTTTTTCCATCCCTGAGCAAATGAAGCGGGCTCAACAATGGTTGTGGATGACTCATATATACCGGTTGAAACATTGATAACATCTATTCCAAAGCTCTCGAGGCACTTTGCGATCTCGACTGTATCCTCGATCTTAAGGCCGCCCTCGACGAACTCATCAGCACTGATCCTGACTGATATCGGGAAATCAGGTCCGCACTGTGATCTGATGCCTGCGATGATCTCCTGCATGATGGTAAGTCTCTTTTCAAAAGAGCCGCCGTACTTGTCCTCACGCTTATTGGTATATGGTGACATGAACTGGTTGAGCAGATATCCGTGCGCGCCGTGAAGCTCTACACCGTCCATTCCGCCTGCCTTTGCAATGACTGCGCCGTTTACGAATGCCTTTACAAGATTTTCAACTTCTTCTGTCGAAAGAGCTCTAGGCATCTCCTGACATACCTTGCACATAACCTCGGACGGAGCTACGATCTGTCTTCCCTCGATCTGGATCGCGTGGTTCTCTCTTCCGGGATGATGAAGCTGCATAAATATTCGTGCTCCATGGCGGTGAACCCTGTCTGTGAGTCTCTGGATTCCTGTGATATGTGACAGCTTATATGCTCCAAGCTGGCATGGACAGGCCGTTCCGTACATAGGCTCAACTCTTGTAACCTCTGTGATGATAAGTCCTACTCCGCCTCTTGCACGTTCCTCATAGTAGCGAATGATGTGCTCATTGGCATGGCCGTCGGGCTCAGCGAGGCCGACACCCATAGCAGGCATAACCACGCGGTTTTTGAGCGCAAGTTTGCCTATTCTTCCCTCTTCAAAAAGTTTTGTAAAAGCCATAAGAAAAATCCCTCCTTCCGCATAAAAATACCTTATGCTGGTTAAATGATAGCGCACAATAATAACGCGCACAATCATTAGAATCGCCAAAGTTTGCTGGATGGAATTGGCTATTTTTTCAATCATATGAGTCAGTGGGGACGTTTCAGATTGTCTCATCATCTCTTTTTCTACACCCATGGGGCACTTTTTGCTATATATAGAGAAAGCTGCAACAGTAAAAAACTTTGTCTGCCTGATTTTCTACGCCCACGAGGCACTTTTTGTCATATATAGAGAAAATCAAAAATCTGTTTTCATCAAATTCTATGCCCACAGGGCACTTTTTTGCATATATGTAGAAAATTCACCTTCCTAATATTTCCAGCTCGGATTTTTTCTACACCCACGGGGCACTTTTGACGCTATATGTAGAAAAACTTGATGCCTAACATTTTGGCATCATCTCAGCTACCGGCCTACGGATCTACAGACTTCTGTAGCGCCCATCTGTCTTTTCCAAATTATGAGTTTGACAAAATTTCTTTTTCCGATAGAATTATCATTAACTTAATTCATACAGGCGCCTGCTGCTACCGAGTAGCAGGAACAACGTCATTTCTTCATCGTTAGGTCTTAGCAGATGAGGAAGTGACGATTTTTATTTTCAGGAGGAATTGTTATGCAGTGGATTATTCTGTTATTTGCGGGAATTTTTGAGATCGGTTGGGCGATTGCCATGAAATATTCGAATGGTTTCACAGTTCTTTTGCCATCTGTGATCACTGCCGTGGGCTACATTGCCAGCGCGGTATTCCTGTCAATGGCGCTGAAGCAATTGCCGCTGGGCACTGCCTACGCCATGTGGACCGGAATGGGAATTGTCGGAACTACGGTGCTTGGAGTATTTCTTTTCCGGGAAAGACTCACAGTTCCGCAGGTTATCTGTGTTGTGATGATATTGGTCGGGATCATCGGGCTCAAGCTCCTTGCTAAAGAGTGAGACACTGACTCACCCCATGCCAAACTTTCTTAATTCAAGTATGTCCCCGAAGCGACATCAAAGACCTTCACGCCCGGAGCCACCTTAAGGATCTTTTCAAGAGTTGCCTGCGGATCGTAGTCATTCATGTAAAAGTCGAGAACAACCTGCTCAAGCCCGGAGAACTTACTAAGCACTTTGTATGTATCATCTCCAAGATTTGAAATATTATCTCCCGCATAAAGTATTACAACCGGGATATCAAACTGTTTGTTCATTGACAGAAGAGCCTGATCCTGATCAAGAAGGTCCATAACACTGATATAAGCATAATTGATCCTGGCTGTAGGCTTGATCCCAAGCTTCGCCTCATAGGCTGAAAAGCCGTAGAAATCTGTATATCCGTTAAAAGTGTTGAAGGTATCTTTTTTGTTTGCGTGAGTGCTGCCGATATCAATCTCTATCCCTTCTTTAAAGTATCCGGGATTGGCATCCACAAAACTGTTGTGGGCATTTATTATATCGCAAAGGGCTTCATAGCTCTTTTCCCCGCCATCACAAGCTATATTTACATCGATGATGTCATCCTTTTCTGCAAATGCTGCAAGTGGAGCATTTGCATTGTTTAAAAGACCTATCGAATCAGCCCATTCACTGTTTACGGGGTCTACATCTGCAAGTTTCTTTTCCACCGCTCTGTTCTCCGGCATACATCCGGCAAGTGTCAGGGTAATGGTCAATATAAGTGTAGGAATCAAAAATTTCTTTTTCATAAGTTATCACCACGCTACTGTTGTATTTGTAATGCTTGAGAAAGGTCTGTTCCATTCGTTCTTCTCAGCCCATTCTACATATTCATCAAAGTCCACGTAATATTTTTCATCCCAGGATGAAATTTCAATCATACGCCTATGATCAGGCTCAGCAAATATCTGAGGAGCAGTGCATAGAAATTGGTTAATGAGTCATAAAAAACGCAGCCTCAAATTGAAGCTGCGCCTTGAATTGCTGACATGTTATTCAATTATTGTTTTTTCAATTTTGCAAGTTCTGCCTGAAGCGCAGCAATTGTCTTGTCTTTCTCTGATATTGTCTTGTCTTTCTCCAATATTGAGTCATTAGCTGCATTTAACTGATCTTTGGCCTCATTCAGTTCATCCTGAAGCTCATCAATCATGTATTTAACTGTGTTTCGGTCGAGGATTTGAAGTTCTTTTGAAAACATATTAATCATCCTTTCCGTGTTCAGACACATGTTGTAAAGATCATCGTATAGTGGCTTGAAATATGGATAATCATCTAAAAGCTTGATTGTATACTCAGGCTCGTCACAACCAAGGAACGTAAGCCACGCATCAAGTTCACTCTCTATACCCTTATTATGGAGTTTCTCCAGGAAAATATCAACCGGAATGAATATGAAATTCTGCAACATATTCAACGAAAGTCCGCTGTCTGAGACTGTAAAAAATGTATGCACATATTTCCTTAAAAGAGCTATCATAGAGCATTTTCACTCCTTTTGCCCCGGAGCAGATAGACAGAAAATCCTCCTGCTGATCTTTGCGCCAGCTGTCAAAGATCACACTCAGCTCCAGGTTTTCTTCAATTTCCTTTCTGATTTGTTCTTCCTTCCTGATGCTAGGGAAGTACTGTGCCAGGTTTTGATACCTTGTGTTCATAAAATACCTCTTTTCTTAAATAGTTGAAATCTCTCAGCGAAGCGCTGATCCCGCCACAGAATGTGACAAGCGGCCCGGAACGGGCACAAAACCTATCCTATCATCAAATTCTTAAGATTTACCATCGAAATTTCTTAAGATTTCTTAAGAATTAAAAAATCCCACCACAACAGTGGCGGGAAATATTGTGTGTCAATCTGTAACGTCCCCATTGACACATTTCAGTATGCTTTTTATCCGGTCGGTATAGGAGACAGAAGTGTCTTTTAACATAATGGGAATTGCGAGGCGGATGGAAACGTGGATCCGTGAGCCGGACCGTCTGGTGGTTTCGGATTTTGTGACGGTGGCACGGGCTTCCACTTCAGGGTCTTCGAGAAGAGGAAGGATCACATAATATAGTTCGTCCGCGTCAAACGAGACTGTTCCCAAAACTTTGCCGGTCACGATCTCTTCGACGACTGCCCTGTCTTCTCTGAGGTAGATATTCAGGGGCTCGCCGAGGGTGGCAGATGTGTTTTTTACAAAGCCGGTGAAAGCATAGGTCTCCACATCGTCTGCATCTGCGACCTTTTTGCCAAGCTTTCTGGCGGAATCAGCCGGAAGGATGTATTCCTGCATCATAAGGTGGAAAAGATCTTTTACCAGATCAGGAGATGTCGCGGCGGCGCTGTCTGTGATGGCCTCCCTGCAGGCCTCGAGAACGCTCTTGGAAAAGAGCCTGAATTCCTCCATGTCGGGATCCCAGACAAAACGGCCTCTCGCCATCCTGGACAGAGGCAGCTCTTCGTCGTACATCTTGAACTGAACGTAGACGTTTCGCTCGGAAAAAGCTCTTTTATTCTCAAACGCATCCCAGGTAAACTCATAGGGTTCAAAGCCCGGCCCGTCTTCCGACTCCCTTATCTTCCGGTACGCCTCAATGACCTGGCGGATCTTTTCGTCATCTTCGGGATCTCTGTTTCCGGTTGGATCGGAGTCCGGGTGGTATAGAATGAGGAGCTTTTTGTATTTGGTTTTGACTGTCCTGGGGTCGTCTTTTGGCGAGGCGCCCAGGATTTTGTAGGCTTCTTTCAGGGTCATGATTTTTTCTGAGCTACATAAATATTTGTTATGGATTTAGGGTAAAAAAAATCGTGTCATGAGTCAATCTGTAACGTCCCCGGTGACTCATTGTGTGTCAATCTGTAACGTCCCCGGTGACACACGGTGACTCACAAATGAGCCCCTGACTCCGTCCCCAGGGACCAAAAAATAAGGTAGACGAGGAGGAGAACCAGGATCACGAGGAGGGCGTAGCCGGCAAGATAGCCGGGATTGCCCATGAAGGATGCGAGCCACTCAAGAGGAGTGCCGGGAACCGGACGGTTCACAAAGAAGTAGTTGCAGCCAAAGTGCCTGTCAAACAGGTAGATTGGCGGTACTACAACGCAAAGGAACAGCAGAACCCGGGGCATATGCCTGATCGAAGGGGATACTTCTTTTGATATATACAGAATAAGCGGATATAGCACCAGCAGACCGTGCCATAGATAGCTGTGAAGATTGATGAAGTTAAGGACGGGATAATAGATGGTCCAGTCGGCAAAGATAAGCGCCGCCAGAGACGCAGGCATGATCAGAACTACTGCCACCTCCCCGAAGTACTTCCTGCTCAGCTCCCAGGGGAGATACTCGCGTAAAAGAAATACGAAAATCCCGATACTGCAGACATGGAGCGGAAGGTAACCAATCCCGAACTTGCCTATCGACCAGAGAAAAAGATCTTTAAAAATCTCCAGAAACAGCATAAAGACAGGAATCGCCTTCAAAATACGTCTCTGAGTGCGAAGGCTCTTTTTCCTGATAATGATCACTGCGGCTATTACAAGCAGCAAAGTTAGTGCCACACTGAGCAGATGGGCTGCTCCAAATAGCGGATACCCCATCTCCCGCGGTATATCATCCTGTTGTTTCCAGAAGTATTCCATAGTTTAGTCAGTTCTGCCCCTTCAGAAACCGCTTGTTCTCATACATCTTTTCGTCGGCGCTGCGAAGAATGTCGATGTAGTCACGCTCGGATTCCGGGGCTTTGCTCTCATAACCAAGAGCGATGGCGACGGGCTCCGAGGGATTGTTTTCGTTGTAGTCCCTGATCTCTTTGTCCATCATGGGAATAAGGTCTGAGACTATGGAGGCGCTAGCCTCCTTTTTTATTATAACGCTGAATTCGTCGCCGCCAATACGGTAGCAGGTGCCTTCTTTTCCAAAAACCTTTTTGATTATCCGTGCGGCACCGATAATGTACCTGTCGCCCGCCTGGTGACCTTTGGTGTCGTTGACTTCCTTCAGGTTGTTGAGGTCCATGGAAATGATGCTGTACTCTTTTTCCTGTGTGAGCTTCTCAATGTCGTGGTTGAACTTTGTTCTGTTGGCAAGACCTGTCATGGCATCAGTATTGGCCAGGTCTTTGTAGTACTCAGCCATCCTGCCCTTCTCGATGTCTTTTAAGGATTCCAGAATGTTTTTATATGCAAGCAGCACGATGTAACCCAGGATCAGAATACGGCCAAGCACGTCGTTCTGAAGCCTTACACCGGTCCAGTAATACCCGATCTCCAGCCCTGCAACCGCAATCAGGACAAGCATAGACGCGGCATTGAACATCGCCATCTTGCCTCTTTCAGCTTTCGGGGTCCTGAGCACATGTATGGCGGCTGCGATAACGTAAATGATTGCTATCGCCCAGGTCAGGTGCGTGATTATGATAGACTGCCTAAGGTCCATTACGCCCAGGATTGCGAGAACCATCACCGCAACGTAGTTCAGGAGCGAAAGACATATAGGAATCTTGTAAAAGCACTTATCTTTTGGCCACAGCACCTCGTGAATGTACATAACATACGGGATTGGGATAAATATCAGGCTCAAGAACGCAAAGACACCGGCCAGCGCGCGATTGCTAACAAGCACAACCGACGCATTGGACTCTCCTGAGGACCAGAGTCCTATTAAAAGAGCTGTAATACCAATGAAAATGATCCTCGGTCTGTCGGGATTGACACGCCTTGTCAGTATAGAATACACGATCATTGCCAGGCCGAAGAGAATGTCCAATACAGATGTGAAAAGAACCAGCGTTGAACCGGAAATGAGTTTCCATCTGATGTTATAGTAATCGCCCGCTGTAAACTCAGGGCTTTTCATCGCTGCATCTTCAAGGTAGACCGACTTAAGTTTTACCGTAATCGGCTCATTTGCGTCATCCACGCGAACGAAGTGCCAGGCATTTCCGTTTGAGCGCAGGAACAATGAGCGGGTGCCGATGTTCTCATAAATAAGCTTTTCGCCTGAGTAGACCCAGACATCATTATATCCCGCGGCAAAAGAAAGACACCCACCGGCTCTGACTATCTCCGAAGCGTCAAGAGTGATCAGATATTCATAATCAGGCTTCAAAGTTTCAGTAACAGGCGAAATGACTACTTCTGTATCTTCGGAATACATGCTCTTTGTGGTGATGCCATGAAATTTCAGGGCATACACATCTACTATGATGATCGCGATCACCATAAACAGGGAATATATCCTAATAAGGCGTTTATCCATAGTCACCTCACAAGTCCGGAAATGTATACTGGTACATTTTATATTCTATCAACTAATTATAAAGTACATATTAACGGAATCTTATATATTTATGACCCCCGGGGACGGAGTCAAGGGACCAAAAAATGAGCCCCTGACTCCGTCCCTAGGGACCAAAAAAAATCCCCACCGGGGTGCGGTGGGGATTGGGGTGATCACCATCTGCCGAAGATGGATCTCTTTGCTATCAGTGCGCCGGTTGTTTCGTCGAAGTGGTATACGTGAAGGAGTATCCATACGATACCTCTCTGAACTTCACCGCCTACAGCGAAGTACTGTACGCCGTCGACTGTGAACCAGCCGTTTGTTGCCTTTCCGGTCTTCTCATCAAAGTGGTACAGAAGCTGCTGACCTCTGAGATTGATCGTTGTAAAGCCCTTGACCATAGCGTGTGTCTGTGGATTGAAGTAGTAGGTTCCAAGCAGTGTGATAAGGAAGCCGTCGTGTATTGTGTAGTCGAAGTTTGCATAGTACTGTGAACCGTCAACGCAGAAGGATCCTCTTACTGCCTTACCGTTTGAACCAAAGTAGTAGGTCTTTCCCTTTACTGTGACAAAGCCTGTCTGCATCACGCCAAGATCGTCTGCATCTTCGCTGAAGTAGTAGAGAGTGAAGCGGTCAGTCATAAGTCCTGTCTGAGCCACGCCCTTCTTAACATAGTAGGTTCCCTCTGCCTCAGTTACGAAGCCGTTTGCAAGCTTGTCGCCATTCTTGTAAAAGACCTTGTTGCCTTCGGAGTCTACCTCGTAGGATGCATTGACATGTACATTAACGAGCATAACTGCTTCGTTGCAGGCATCTGTCTCTGCTGCAGTTACTGTGATGATGGCATCACCTGTTGATACGAGATTCAGGCTTCCATCCTCAGAAACTGTTACCACTTCTTCATTTGATGAAGCGTATGTAAGTGCTCCGTCGCCTGATGTCACTGCATCGAGCACATAGTTGTTTCTTGCAAGGCTTAAGTTGTAGCTTGTTGTTCCTGTGATCTCCTGGTCAACCTTAGGTACCACAATCTCTTTTGCCCTGATGATGATAGCACCCATACGGCTTGTAGTTGATCCGTCAAAGGTGAATGTCATCTGGCCGTCTGTTACTTCAACATCTGAAAGGACTGCCCAGTTGTAAGTTCCTGCTGCATTGGAAACGTTGTAAGCAATGCCCTCAACAGCTCCCTTTACATTACTCTTGTATACTGAGTTCGAAAGAACTTCTACCTGGTATGTACCGTTTTCTACATCAACCCAGAACTCCTGGCCTGCAGGAAGCACAAAGTCTGTGTAGACATTTGCATCAAGCGATCCTTCTACTGTAAAGCCTTCGGCTCTTCCCTGAGTGAACTGTCCGTCATCGCTAAAGCCCCAGCCCTGTTCCTGAGTGTAGAAGCTGCCAAGCTCTGAAAGCTTTGTTGTTCCGTTCTTAGGGTTGACTGTTACTTCTGTCCAGCCCTCAGCACCTTTTCCTTTTGCGATACCGAAGTCGAACCTGTAAAGTGCCTCGTAATCAACTGTGACTGTGAGGTTTGCAACTACTGTGCTCTCCTCGATCGTTCCTGTTGTCTTGTAAGTTCCTGCTGTAGAAACATCAATTCCTGTAACGTCCCATACTACCGGGATGTCTTTTACGCTGCCGCTCTTGTAGGTTGCGCTTACTGTCTGTGGAAGCTTGGAAGCCGCATCGCTGTCACCAAGAACGATATCTGTGAAGCTGTCTGCAACTGATACTACATAGTCAGCTACGACATTTACTGTAATTGTGACCTCAGCCTCAGGGTCATTCTCAACTGATCCTTTGATCTCATAAGCACCTACGACTGAAGTATCAAGTGCTGTTGTATCCCAGGTTACTGCTACATCCTTGCTTGTTCCGTTGAGGAATGTCGCTGTAACGTTTGCAGGAAGCTTAACCTCCTGCCCCTGGATAACTTCTACCGCATCGAGCTGCGCATAACCTGTAGCCTTGTTGGCAACAACGGTTACCGTAACCTCTACAGGATTTGAAGCGTAGCCTCTTACATATGCATAAGCTGTGTATGTTCCGACATTCTCGATATCTACTTCGTCAGCTTCGTAGGTTACTGTTACGCTCTGGCTCTTTCCGTCAGAGTCTTTTACCTTAACAGTTCCAACGTTGGCTTTGAGAAGATCTGCAACGCTCTGTCCCTCTGCAAGGACTGTGTCCTCAACAAGCTGCTGGTTCTTAAGTGCCTGCAACTGGTCAGCATCGATGGATGCGATTGAAACAGTTGTAAGAACTGAGAGTGGAAGTGACTTGTAGCTTGTCTTTCCGTCAACGATCGCAGCAACCTTGTAAAGGTATGTTGTGTTTCCGTCTACTGTGTCATCTACATATGAGAATACTGTATCAGCCGAAACACCGGATCCGCCTGCAGTGCCGTTCTGAGCAGCCTCGTACCTTGCAAGTGCATCATCATATCCTGCTGTCCTGATTTCAAAACCTGTGAAGTACATTGCTGCGTAGCCGTTCTTTGTAACTGTGTTAACAAGATTGAGCTTGCCGTCTGTAACTTCTACAGTCTTGGTCTCAGAGTAAGTGATCTTATCTGAATTGCCGTGTCTGAAGTCTGTAAATTCAACGCCTTCAGCTGTGAGCTTCTGGTATGAAGCACCTGATCCGTTGTAGATGTACTGAGTTACTTCGTAGCTTCCGTTAGGAACGTCCACAACAAACTCTGCGCTTCCGTTTGATATCCATGCGAGAGCTGAATCATAGTAAAGATCGCTCTCCTCGCTGTCAAGTGCAGCATAGGTCTTGTTTGAAACAGATGAAGTATCCTTAAATCCGTATCCGAGGTCCTCGCTGTACTCTGTAGCTGCTGAAACTGCTGTCCATCCGTCCTGTGTATTGCCTGCGCCAAAGTCGAACTTGTAATCAACAGGCTTTGTAACTGCCTCGCTTTCGCCTGAACCTGACTCACTCTTTGCTACCTGATCAAGCTCTGCAACATCCTTTGAAGCGATGAGCTCGTAGTCGCCTACATTTCCTGCATCGTCCTGCTTAGCTCTGTAGATCTCATAGCCTGTGATCTCGTGTCCGAAGAGACCGTCATTTGCAGGTGTGAACTGGATCTCAGCTGATGATGAGCTCACTTCTCCGGCTGTAAGAGCTGCTGTAATAAGACCGTTTGAAACAAGGAAGCTTGTATGTGCAGGCTGGTTGTATCCAACGTTCTGCCATGCAACGCCCTCTCTGTATGCAAGATCTGTTAAAAGACATGGGATCACATAGTCAGTCTGAATAGTAGTTGAGTATATTCTGATCCTGCTGTTGTCTGCTGCACATCTTGCAATGATCTCTTCTCTCCAGTCACCAAGGATATCTGCTACAAGTCCGAGATTTCCCTTGGTTCCGTTGCTTGTAAGAACCTGGCTTGACTCAAAGAGGTTTACATTCTGTCCGTTCTCAAAATCCCACTTCTCAATGGTTGTTGTAAGCGGTGCATAAGCGCCTGAATCAAAGGTGTGATCCTGCATCTCAGCAAGAAGGTCGCCATCCCAGAAGATTGAGAAGTTGCTTGGAGGTGTTGCACCCTCATTTATGGTGATCATTGAGCTTCCTGTAGCGTCAGATGAGTCGTAAATTCCTGAGAGAGATGAGAATACGTTTGCTGTTCTTGTATCCCATGAAGGTTCATCCGAACCTGTGTAAGCAGGATTTGCGATCGACCAGTACTCTGCACCCTCGTATCTGGGGTCGATATCTGATGCAACGCCACGTCCTGTGTCTTTTCCTGTGTAGTAACCTGTGAGGATCTGACCTGTCTCAGCGTCGTGGATCTCTACGTGGTATGCTGCGTTGTCGTGCTCGTGCACATCCATTACTTCAAGACCTGCACGGCTCGGGATCCAGTCACCTACGTGCTCGGCATCGCCGTGTCCAAGTCCTGTGCTGTAAAGGACCGATCCGTCATTATCTACTGTAAGTGAACCGTAGATGATCTCATCACATCCGTCACCGTCAACGTCGTTAACAGCAAGTGCGTGGTTACCTTGAGCCTCGTACTGTGCACCGGCATTTAATGTGTCAAACTGCCAGTAAACACCGATCGACTGTGTGCCGTCATCAGCGGTTGAAAGGTAGTATGCTGTGAGGCATGTTCTTGTGTAGTAACCTCTTGCAAATACTGCAAAAGGAGTTGTTCCGTTAAGATAAGCTGTTCCTGAAAGGAATCTGTCTACTCTGTTTCCGTAGCCATCGCCCCATGCTGATACGGAGCCTCTTCCGGGCAGGTACTCAACAGTGTCGATGATCGTTCCGTCTTCGCCGTTGAACATTGAGAAGTACTCAGGTCCGTCAAGGACGTATCCTGAAGAATTTCTGTAGTCGTTGGCTGTTGAAACTGAAGCTGTATCAAGCTCTGCCATGCTGCAAGCGCCGACATAGCCTGTCTCATTTAAGTTAGCATCATAGGTTGTTGTTCCGTCTGCAGTCTTTGCTGCGATCTCAGCCTTTCCGTCCGCGTCAAAGTCCCAAACCTGGAACTGAGTGTAGTGCGCGCCGGAACGGATGTTGATACCAAGGTCGATCCTCCAGAGGAATGTTGAATTTCCTGTTGCAAAGTCGATGTCATAAGCATCGAGGAAGGTTGTTCCTGTGTAGCCTGAACCTGAGTTGTCTTTTGCATTGCTCGGATACCACTTGACGATGAGCTCAAGATCGCCGTCGCCGTTGAGGTCTCCTACCGACATATCGTTTGCTGTATATGAAGCTGAGCTTCCGTCAGGCATTGTCTGATCTGAAGGTCTGTTAAGCTGGAACTCCTGATACTGGTTGTTCCATACAGCTGTTGAAACTGTAGAAAGTCCAAGTGAAGCATCATTTGAACCAACAACTGTGTAGGTGTCGGATGCGCTTCCGCCCTCATCCACGCAGTTGGTAACCTTGAGGCCTTCTGCAATGGCTACGCCATTTCTGTATACGGTAAAAGAGCTTGTGACGTTTTTATCTGCATCAAGGTCACCCGGGAAGGCTCTCCAGCTGAGGTAAACTCCCGATGTGATCTCTTTTCCCTCAGAATCGGTAGCGCTCACCTTGGTCTCTGCACCGGCTCCTCCTGCAAGGTTGATGGCAACAAGTGCTCTTGATGAGTAGTGCTCAAGTCCGCCTGCCACGAGGTTTCCGACGATCGGTGTGATGCATCCTTCTGACATCTCACCGAGTCCGCCTGCGTTCAGGGCTGCAACTTT
>JAEEGF012093239.1_pt1 | contig 26641 bp, 12 predicted proteins | sample 9134171 | NCBI WGS metagenome assembly JAEEGF01 (sample SAMN16246542, study PRJNA631951) | gut metagenome | biome: gut microbiome; feature: rumen; material: AP-attached | host: Bos | place: Iran: Karaj | collected 2018-10 | reverse complement strand
ACCGTCGGGAGGTACCGTGACCGTTCCACGGCGCGACGCCTCTTTCGGGAGCCGGACTTTATGCGCCTCCTGTTCCGTATTTACAAGGATAAAGGCTGGCTTCCCGTCCCGGTCCTTCCATTCCGCACCAAGAACGGCGGTCTCCTCCCAGAACCTCTCGAAAGTTCTTTTCGGATTTGCACCGAGAGGCGTAAATTCCCGCACGAACTCCCCGCCAAGAACGATGTCGTGTATCGTTGAACGGAAATCCATGAGTTTTCTCAGATAGGCCGCTTCTGACGCGAATTTCGGGTCGGTGATGATGAATGCCCTCACCCAGCCGGGCTGGGCGCCATAAAGCAAGGCCTTGGCAAAGGCAAAGCGGTAGGTGCCGGGGACACCGACTTCCAACACCTCGGGAAGAGCGGTGAAGGCGCTGGTAATGATGCGGTCTGAATAAACCATGGGAAAAACCGGAACTATCTTCAAAGGGCCAAGGTGGTCGTTGTTCAGGCTGTTCACCATCAGCATCATGTCAAAGAGGTCGCTGTAACACTCTCCGTTTTCCTCCGTCGTCAAGATTCCGCCGGGGCGCAGATGGTCCCTGCGGATATCCCTGAGAATACGTTGATAGCCCTCCAGCCAAAAGCTGCCGCCTCCGCGGGGGTGACCATGGGACGGATTCCAGCAGGGTACCGGAACCGTACAGCCCACCTGGTCGATATACACTCCGTCCACCCCGTATTCTGTCTGAATGCTCTCCACCAAGGAGCACAGTTTGTCGTGCCATGTCTTCGTATAAGGGCAGGTGACGGAATTGACCACACGGGAGGTACGGTAAATCTCCGTATAAAGGGTGCCGTCCATTTTCCGTGCCGATGCATCCGCACCGCCATCCCGGGCATAACTTTCCGAATGCGGATCCCAGAGACGGCCGTTTATGTAGGGCGTAACGTGGACACCCTTTCTGTGAATCTGGGCTATCCGCTCTGCAAAACCCGGCCGCGCCGGAAGATATTCCGGATAGTGGGTATCATATTCGATCTGATGCCACCAGTACCAGTGGGCGCTCAGATGCGGCCCCAGCAGGTCTGCCGCTTTGTCCAGGGCGGCAAACTCGTCTTCCACGGTTTTCAGGCGTACCCAGGCCTCGGTCTGCAGCAGCCAGGGAGACAGGGTGGAGAGGCGGTTCTTGATTTTACGTTCTTCTCCTCCCCAGGGAAGGGTATAAGTATAGGGCTTGTACCAATGCGTAACTGCATGTTCCCAGCCCGCATGGTCGAAACCCAGATTTACGGCAAAAGGCAGGGTGAACGTCCCGTCCGAGGTCCAGGCCTCGCTGGCGGGTACATCCAGCGACAGGTGCATGTCCACGTTTCCGTCCACGCCATAAACCTTCCGGCTGCCGGAAGGGTCCTCCGTTCCGAAGAACAGGGCACCGTCCGCATTGTGGACCATCACAAACTGCATGGAACTGGTGGGATAGATGGCCTTGTGCCCGGCGGCGGAGAGGGGCGCTTCCAACCCCCAGCCCTCGGGGATGATGACCTTGGCGCCCTCCGGGCGGCAGAGCGTCAGTTCCGGATAGGTGACATTCGTCACCATCCATCCATCGGGAAGTTCCGCCTCCAAGTTGAAATACAGGCGGTCTCCATCATCCGGCAGGCTCACAAAGGCACGCAGAGGATAATTTCCATGGGAATAGTCCAGGCGGAGAGACCACGTAAAACAATAGCGCTGCACACCATTTTCGTGTGTTTTTACCGCCCCCTGATATCGTGCCACCTTGGGACGGTAAACCGGTGTCTCCCCCATCGGTCCCAGAAGGGTGACGTCCCAGAAGGCGAAGGAGCCGTTCCCGGCCACTTTATGGCCATCCATGACAATCTCTTCCACAGTAAAGGTCTCGCCGCTGTTGAAGACAGCGCGTATTATACCGTTGTCAAGGACGCATTTCTCCTGAGCATCAGTATCGTGCGGATACAGCATAAGAAAAGCTGCCGCGAAGATTAATAAAAGGATTCGTTTCATTGCTTTCTGAGCCACACGCTCATCTGGGTGATTCCCTCCTGGGCGTGACGGTAATAAGGAATAAACATCAGGTGGCGGTCCGTGTCCGTCAGGGTGACGAAAGCGGAAGCTTGATCCTGCTCTTCAAAATGGTCCTCCGGGGAGATGACACAGGAGCGGATATCCTGCTTGTCGTTTTCCGCCAGGACGGCACAATAGACGATGGGGCCGCGCTCCACTGCAATACGTCCTCTGACCGCTTCAACCCGGTCGTCGGCCTTCACGAAACGCAGCGGCATTTCAAAGCGGACATCCACCACGTCTCCGTCTTTCCACTTCCTGTCCAGGACGGCGTAACCCTTTTCCGTGGCATAGAGGGCCGCTTCCCCGTTCACAAGGATGACCGGCAGGGAAGGCGCACCATTCAGGTAAGTATATAAGGTACTGGAAACGGGATGTCCCTGGGCCCAGCCGGGAATACGGATGCGCAGCTCCGTAGCTTTGAGCGGAGCCTTGTCAAATGTCAGCCGGACGTCGCCTTCGTAAGGATAGGCCGTATCGCAGCGCAATTCCACCGGCTCCCCCGCAGCGGTTTCAAAGGCGCTCTGCCCCGATGTAAACAAATTGACGTAAATGCTGTTATTCCCCAGGGCATAGATATAACCCGGCATGGAAAGAAAGATCCGGGCCAGGTTGGTGGGACAGCAGCAAGTTTCGAACCACGGGAGGCGATGGCTTCTCCGCAGGCGGGACTTCGGCCTGATCTTCGCCCATTCCCTTTCCCAATCGAAGGTATAAGGACTGCACTGCAGGACATTGGCATAAAAGAATTTCATGCCGTCGTCAGAAATGCCGTGCAGGACATTGTTATAGAGCGTTCTCTCGAAAATATCGAAGTAGCGGCTTTCGCCCGTGAGGCAGAACATCCGGTAGTTCCACATGCAGCTGCCCACCCCGGCGCAGGTCTCGCAATGCGTTTCCTCATCGGGCAGGAAATACGCCTCGCCGAAGCGTTCCTTCTCCCGGTAACTTCCCAGACCGCCCGTAAGATACATTTTCCGGCCCGTCACATCATTCCAAAGGGAATCGATGGCCGTACGGTAGGCCTGGTCGCCGCAAAGGACAGCGTTGTCAGTCACCGCCATAAACCGGTAAGTACCGCGGACAGCATGGCCGAGCGCTTCGTACTGTTCGGCCACAGGCTTGGGATCATTCCCGCAATCGTCGCGGCATTCCAGCAGGAAATGCGAAAGGTCGAGGTAGCGTCTGTCTCCTGTCGCCCGGTAGAGTTTCACCAGGGCCAGTTCAATCTCCTCATGGCCGGAAGCAATCTTGCGGTCCGGCACCAGGAAGGTATTGTAGATAAGGTCCGCGTTACGTTTGGCGATATCCAGGAAAGCGGTTTTTCCGGTGGCGTAAAAGTGTGCCACCGCCGCCTCGTACATATGTCCGACATTGTAAAGCTCGTGGCTGGTGGCAATATCGTTCCAGCGCTCCGGTCCCGCCTTGGGGTCCACGTCCAGACCGCCCGAAGTACGGATGGTATAAAGATACCCGTCCGGCTCCTGCGCGGCGCCCACCAGGGCGATGAGGCTGTCCATATACTGATCGAGCGCAGCATCATACCGGGTAGCCAGGCTGTAGGAGGCCGCCTCCATCACCTTGAACACATCGGAATCGTCATAGCGGAGTCCCGTGAACTTCGTAGTATCCAGGCCTGCGGCACGCGCAAAGTTGGCAATGCGCCCGGTTTCCTCACATTTGCGAAAGGCGAAAGGAATGGTGTTTTCCCGCACGACGCGCTCCCTTTCTGCGAGCAGACCGTCCGTGAAGTGAACGTGATCCAGCGTAACGCCCCGTATAGGATAGTCTTGCTGTTGTTTTTGGGAACATGCGGCCAGGATGGCCACAACGGCAAACAGAATGGTCTTTTTCATTACTTATAATCTAGGCCAAATGGTTTTCCAAATCATATCCATAAAGTTCCGCTTACCCTTGCTCAGGTGGGCGGTCACCGCGATGACGGCATTTTTTTCCGGGATTACGATACCGAACTGTCCAAAGGCCCCATCCAGCCTGAACGCATTGTGGGTGCATACCCACACCTGGTATCCATAACCCGCATTCCAGTCATTCAGCGGGCCATCGGACTGGTAAATCTGCGGTGAACGCATCGCCTCCACCCATTCCGGCCGGAGGAGCTGCCGTCCGTCCCACTTCCCTTTGTTTAATAAAAACTGGGCGGTCTTGGCAAGGGCTTCCGTTGTGGTATAAAGTCCCCAGCCCCCGGCGGTCACGCCGTCGGCACTCTCTTCCCATTCCCAGTTACAGATGCCCAGCGGACGGAACAATCGGTCGTTCAGATACTCGGAAAGCTTCATTCCTGCACACCGCTGGACGATTTCGGACAGGAGATAGGTATTCATCGAATTGTAGTGATAGCGGGAGCCGGGCGCAAAAGTCATCGGGACGGCAAAAACTTCCCGGGCCGGATGCTTCCATTCCAGCGACCGGACCTTATTGATTCCGTCCGTGCCGAGTCCGGAAGACATCGTCAGAAGGTCCCGTACGCGCAATTCTTCCAGCCACGCTCCCCGCTCGGAAGGAAGTTCGTCGTCGCGGAAGAAGGAGATCACCTTGTCATCGATTCCCAGCAGGGACTCCTGTACGGCAAAGCCCACGGCAATGGCGGTAAAAGTCTTGGAAGCGGACCACATTACGTGCCTCTCATCTCTCCTGTGCCCTGTATCGTACCTTTCGTAAATCTTCTTTCCATCCCTGAGAATCATCATGGAATGGATTTCATCCGTTGCCCCGAACAGCGTTACGGCCCTCCAGACGGAATCGGCAGCCGCATCAATGCAGCCAAAGTCATCGGCAGGCTCCAGATGGATGTCCGGGCTGTCCGGCTCTCGGGAGACAACCTCCCGGCACGGCGAAGCGCTGACCACCCGGAAATTCTTGTCCAATACGAACACCTGATAGCGCCGTCCACCATCAGTGACGCGGAGCACGATATGCCCCACGCCCGCAACGACTGACTTCCAAAGCGCACTTCCGCTGCCTTCTTTACCCCGATCCGTCGTCACGTACACCTTGTGGGCGCAGGGAAGCTGGGGATCAGCAATCCGACGGAGCGTCAGGGGGCAGGGCTGTTTATGGTCGAAACCGGCGGCGAGAATCACTTCCGGACGCATTTTCCACAGGAAATCGGATGTCGTCGCGTCAGGAACGCCGTGATGGTTCAGTTTCAAGGCGGTGACAGGGCCGATGAGGTCGGCCACCTGACTCTCAAAACTCCGGTATTCCACTTTGTCGTTGGCCTTGATTTCCGGCGACACCGCTTCCCCGTTCTTGAATTGCTTGATATAGAAATTGCTCCCGGGTAAATCCCCGCCCGTATAATAGGAGAAAGGACCATAGCGCAGGAGGATGGCGCAACTGAGCATATTCTCGTCAAAGGTGGCGGGGTCCTCGGGCGAGAGCGGCCGGCAAAGGGTTCCGTTTCCCGTAGCAATCCTGCCGTTTCCGGCGACATTGAAGATATCAAAGCCTGGCACCGTCGCCTGAAGAGGAACGAACTGGTCATGGCTGCCAGGCGTAAAACTGTTCCGGTCCACCTTCCGGCCTATCTTGAAATTCTCCTCCACCGCCGCGGCGCCGCCGGTATGGTCCTTATGGAAATGGGTCAGGAGAAAATAATCCAGGCCGGCGGGACGGGGAGAAAAGTGACGGATGTATGCCGAAACGACTTCAGCCTGGGGATCCCCTGCGTCGATGAGCATCGTCGTACCGTCGGGCATAACGACAAAGGTGTTTTCCCCATACGCCGAGGCAATCATATGGATGTCCAGCGTCCCTTCCTTCCAGAATGGAAGGACCGACAGGGCCATTGCAAGAATGCTTGTCAGGAGAAAATGTATCATCGCCGCATCAGAAGTTACGTTCTTTCAGACAGGCTTCCAGCTGCTCCTTGCTCATCGGAAGTTTCCCCTTGTAATTGCGGACCCACTTGACGAAACGCTGGTTCATCTCGTCGCTCCAGGCGCTGTCGATCTCGCCGGCGGTATAGACGTGGGTCCTGATCATCTCTTCCCCGAATTCATCGGTCAGTTTGGTGAACTCCGAGGTCAGCACGATGTGCTCTACCAGGTGCGGGGGAATGAACAGGACGGCACCGAACTTGGCCAGGACAGCGTCTCCGGGCAGTACAGTGGCATGACCGATGCGGATGGGGACATTATAATTCGTCAGGATGGTCTGACGCATATAGGACGGGTCGTAGTTCTTCATCCAGATATTCAGACCGGGAATGCGGCGAAGGCGCTCGATATCCCGGATGTTGCCGTAAGTAATCAGGCCGTTCCCCGTTTTTTCGAACACTCCGCTGCCCAGATTCGAGCCCACGGCCGTGCCCAGAAACTCCTTGTTATAGGTATCGGCCACATACACGTCTCCCTTGACCAGGGAATTGATGACCCAGGATACCGTGCGTTTCTGCTGCCACATCCTGCCTTCCTTCTTGCCCTGCTCGATGATTTCGTCTTCCAGGTCGGGGCGCAGCGGCATGAACTGGGCCGTCACGGCACGGCCTACCATCACCGCGTCCTCGCGGTCGTGCAGGAGCATCCAGTCTCCCTCATATTGGTTCTGGTAGCCAAGTTTCATCAGCTCCGCCCAGCACTCCTCGATGGTGACGTGCTTGAGCCGTTCCAGCAGTTCGTCCGGAACTTTCGGACGTCCGTCCGGGAAACGTTCCCCCGTCCACTGGGCCGTCAGGGCCATGATGTATTCCGGAGAACCGGCAATGGCCTGGGCCAACGCCCGGCCGGGCAACAGCGCGAATACGGCTGCGCACACAATCAATGCAATCCTTTTCATATATTTTCCCATATAATTTCCATTATCGTTTTTCCGATTTTCACCGCCTGGCGGGCGGAAGAATTTTCCAGCACTGTAATATTTCCGGTCTTACCGTAAATCAGGGCGAAAGCGCAGGAAGCATCCTGAGGGCTACGTCCGTGATCCACATACAAATCCAACAACTCCCCTTCCCCTTCGCTGAAGACCGTTCCGTTGAACGGGAGGTATTTAACGTTCTTCGCATCCGTCCTGTACCGCTGGTCTACGCAGGTTACGACCTGCACGTCCCGCTCGCAACAGATTCCCGCCGTCAGGCAGACAACCCCTCCGCTGAAAAAGAACCACGCCTTGCGCGCACGCAGTCCATCCCGCTGATACGGCATACCGATGGCCATATCGCTGCCATACATCCGGCAGACCGGATGCGGAGCGTCGTTATAGACAGGGTTTTCGCTATCTTCGGAAGGCGGGGTCGAGGGCACCGGCCCCCCGTCATCCCAGGAAGTGACGCCGGGGATATGCTTCCAGTTCCACAACGCGGCAATATTCTCGTATTCATCGCCGCGGGAACGGGTCAGCAGGCAGCCGTCGGCGGAAAAATAGCCCTGCGCGTTCTCGCCGTTCGTGCATTCGTAGCCTTTGACGAAGCGGGACTGCATCCGCAAGGACGCATACCAGCCCTTTCCGCGGTAAACGGCAAAATCGGAGCAGGGATAGTAAATCCCCCCGGACTGCCGGGGAATCTCCACACCAAGCCGCTCCGCAGCCTGAAGGGCGCAAACCGCCTTGCCGCGCTGGGCATTGACAAACAGTTGCCGTCCGCAAGCGTTCATATCAAAGAACCCCTGATAAACCATCTGTCCCAGGCCCTTCGCGATATACTCTTTCAAGAAGGTCTTCTGCCTGTCGGAAAAAGCCAGTGGCGTATCTTCCAGGATAGCGGCCCACCAAGACAGGGAAACGGCGTAGGAGAGACCGTAATTGCCGAACTGCAGCTGGCGCCCGTGCTGCTGGAAGGACCAGTCCGTCTGCACGCCGGCGCCCGGCTTTCCAAAGCCGGCTTCGCCGGCAAGGACCGCCTGCGCTTCCCGGACCTCCCCATCATCCCCACTGAGCAAGCCACGCATCAAGACAACTCCGGCAAGCCACACGCGGTTCTGTCCGGTGCGGCCGATCCGGGCGGCGGAAAGCACATTCAGGCAGCCCTCCAGGTCCCCGGAATCCAGTTCCCCCTTCAGCAGCAGGAACGCCGGCGCAAGCAGGCGCGGGCAACCGATTTCATTGTGCCACCAGTTGGGACAGACGGGCGTATTCCCGCACCAGAAACGAAGGGCCCGCATAGCCGCATCGCGGGCGGCAACATCACCAGTCCTGCGGTAACGGATGGCAAGCCGCTGAAGGCGGAAGCAATGGATGGCAGGGTTCCATACGCCCCGGGAATCGTCCCGGTAATCGATATCGGAAAAACTTCCGTCTTCCTTCTGGAGGGAGAGCAGCTTCGCCGCTTCCGCATCCTCCAGCGGGACCTGCAGGAAAAGTTCCCGCATATCGCAACTGTTCTCGCGACCCTCTTTCGAGAGAAGGGCATACTCCGCCGCCTTCCCGGGATCGGTCTCGACGGCGAGGGTCGCCGCATTGATGGCGGCAATCAGCCGGCTCGCCAGCGGAGACCCCTTGAACTTGCGATCTTCCAGCTGACACTCATAGAGCGAGAGCGGATTCCGGAAGGATGTTTTTGTCAGGCGCGGCCACCAGTCGAAACGCGCTGCCGCTTCCGCACAGGGCAGTGTAACGTGCCCGGTGCCGGCCTGCCCATAATCCACATAAGGATACCACTGGGCGTCCGGACGGCGGGTAAAACCGTGCGCCTCGTACCAGTCCTCCACGGGATTGCCGTAAAAATCCCTGTTTAGTCGCTTCTGCTTCCTTTCGCCGCAAATGACGCCGATGGCATAATTGCGTCCCGAGGGATGGGGGCTGGCGAACTTCAGGCCGGGGGTGTTCTCCGCCGCCCAGGGGCTCTCGCACTCTACCCATCCCTCCGTTTCCACATTCCAGAATATGGTATTGACACCGGTCCAGCCGTGGCCGGTTCCGGCGTTCCCGTGGTCCGTCACGCGGAAACCCGCGGAATTGTAACAACAGTCAAAGAGCGTTCCCGTACTCCAGCGCTGGTGCGGACCGGCACCGGTCCGCATATCAGGGCCCTTGCATTGGGTATAGACATTCGGGCCGCCCGCCTTGGTGTTTGTTGCGAAACCGATGGCGGATTTCTCACAATAGCATTTCTTAACCAAACAGAGTTCCGCTCCTTGTATGGCAAAACCGTAGCGCCGCGCCATCGTGGGCAGGGAAACCGGATTGACAAAAGAGCAATCCTCCACGGTCACACAGCGGGTCCCGGCAGACAGCATCGCAGCCGCGTAACCAAAGTGGGTCACGGTCACCTCCCGGGCAAAACAATCTTCACAGGAGACGAAATACATCCCCCACCAGGCGTGTTCCTCGTCGATTTCCACCCCGTCCTGATTCCTGACCGCAGGATCATAGTCCGAATCCAGCGTGAGTTTTTCTATCCCACACCCGTGTGCCCGTGTGAGCCTGTACTTGCAGACCGTGCCGCCGCCGTAATTATTATCCAGTGACTGCACCAGGGGTGCGTCGAAATACAAGCGTTTCCCGCGGATATCCGTCACCCGGCGCGTCCAGCGCATCTTCATATTTCCGTCAATCCATTGCTTGACGGGTTTCTTTTCCCTGCCGTTGGAGGCAATTCTGTCCATTCCCACGTCGGAAAGCCAGGCCGCGTTGTGCGGACGCTCCACCACCACTTCATCCCCTATGGCAAAGAGACCGGGGTTTTCCACCTCCACCCAGAACCGGCCCACCGGGCAATAGTCCTCCGCCACGGAGACCGCCTCTTTGACTGACAGAGAAGAGCCCTGCGGGGAAACAAGATAGAGGAAATGTTCTCCAAAGGAAGAACGTCCCTCCGCGCCGACGACGGCCATCTTCGCTCTTTTGAATCTTTTCCCCGCGATATTGATGTACTTCTCCGGATCGTCGGTTGCTTTATAGGAAGCGCAAGGACCGATGACGACCGCCGGACGCTGTATCCTCCCGCAGCACTTGATCACGGTTCCCTCGCGGCTCTCGCCCCGCAGGACCACTTTGTCCTTGTCCAGGAACAGGATTCCGCTCACATTGTAAACGCCGTTTTTAAGGAGGACCGTACCGCCGCCCGCGGCGCTGGCCGCACGGTCAAGGGCCGCCTGGAGGATGGCCGTTGTGTCGGGATAGACTCTGCGCCGCAACAGGTCGGACACTTTTTCCGGGGACAGAATTTCCGTCACGGGATAATCCGGATAAGGAAGGTCACCGTGGCCGTACCCGACCGTACTGAAGTCCGGAATGATATCGACACTGAGCGTATCCGTCTGTGCCGGCGCGGGAAGCGCCGCCACGAACAGGAGCGCAAGGCTCACCAAGACGAGGTTTCTCATGTTCATTGCCTCCTGTAGTCCAGGGGCGGCTTCCGGTCGCCCACCAGCGATTCATACACAAAGTCCTTACCACGTGCCTTCAGGAATTCTTCCCGGGCCGCCTTGAGCAGTTCCGGCTTTTTGAAGAGTTCCAGCGCGGTAAGATAGTAAATCTTTCCGACATTTACGACGGCTTTCGTCCCGATGGTCGTTCCGCCCACCGCCACCTGCTGCCAGCAATGTCCGCCGCTCCCTACCGTGCAGGAGGCCACATAAAGCTTGGCCGTCGGTGCGACGAAGGACACGCTGCCGGCATCCGATCCGGAGCCCAGCGGCCGGTTGGGGCTGACTTCCGAAGCCACTTCGGCGAAATTTCCAAAATCCTCCGGGTCCCTGCCGGAATTTCTCAGTATTTCCCGGCAGAAATCTTTTTCCGTTTCACTGAGCATGACGCCTCCCACCTCATTCTGCTTTTTGCAGACGATATCGCATAGGACGGAATTGGCAAGAACGGGATAATTTCCGTTGATAAGTTCATAGCTCATCGTCGTTCCGGTGCCCAGAGCGGCACCCTCGGCAGCCTTGATGACCCGATCCGTAACCTCTTTCATATATCCCACTTCCGGATGGCGGATGTAATAACGCACCACCGCCAGGTCCGGGACGACATTGGGTGCGGGGTTGGTCCGCGTTACTGCATAATGAAGACGCGTTTCCGGCCGCACGTGTTCCCGCATCAGGTTGGTCATATAGTCCAGGGCTTCCACGGCGTCGAAGGCGGAGCGTCCGTTCCAGGGCTGGGCACCCGCATGCGCGCTTTTTCCGTAAAAAGTAAAATCGATGGTCATCGTGGCGCTGCCCGAATTGAGATTGGTCCGGTTCTTTGCGGAGGGATGCCAGATAAAGGCAGCGTCCAGACCGTCAAACACCCCGTCCCGCACCATATAATTCTTGGCGCCGCCCCCTTCCTCGGCGGGACAGCCGAAGAGTTTCACCGTCCCCGGATGGCCCTGCGCCAGCCACTTCGAAATAGCTATGGCCGCGGCAAGACTGCCCGTTCCCAGCAGGTTATGTCCGCAACCGTGCCCATATCCGTCCTCCACCACCGGCTGGCGGTAAGGAACCGCGGCCTGTGAAAGCCCCGGGAGGGCATCATACTCCGCAAGGATGCCGATAACCGGTTTCCCCTCGCCGTAGGTAGCGACAAAGGCCGTAGGAATGCCGGCGACCCCTTTCTCGACGGTAAAACCATTTTCTTCGAGCACGGAAATGAGCAGCGCGCTGCTCTTGTACTCCTGGTAGCCCGGCTCCGCAAAAGCGTGAATCGCCTTGGAAACGCTGTCCAGCAGTTCGAAATGGCTGTCCAGCCATTGGATGCCCACATCCTCACGGGACTTGGGCCGGGCCGGAAGCATCGTGGAAACGACAAAAAGCGCAAGGGCGCAAAGGACTATTTTCTTTTTCTTCACCATAACATCCTCAATTACCGGAAGCTCTGCGGTCCTGAAGCTGACTCAGGTACAGCGATTCCGGATGGTCAAAACTGGAAATCGAGAAGCGGGGCCACCAGCTGAACGCCGCCTCGGCTTCCGCACAGGGAAGCAGGACGTGTGCCCTCCCGCCATCTCCGTATTCCACCCGGGCCGGATACCACTGGGGATCGGGACGGGAAGGAAATCCTGCCTTTACATAGGCATCTTCATTCTTTCCGGCAAAGTAATTCACCCGGTCGCCGCCCAGAAGACCGATACAATAATTGCGTCCGGACGCATAGGGACTGACAAATGACAGGGTGGGCGTATTCTCCTCTGCCCAAGGGCTTTCACACTCGATTTTTCCTTCTGTCTCCACGTTCCAGAAGACGGTATTCGCTCCCATCCAGCCGTGTCCGGATCCGGAATTGCCGTGGTCCGTACAGCGAAAACCGGCGGAATTGTAACAACAGTCGTAGAGCGTTCCGGTACTCCAAAACATATGCGGGCCGGCGCCCGTACGCATATTCTCTCCCCTGCATCGGGTAAAGACATTGGGGCCGGCACCTTTCCCCGCCGTAGCAAAGCCCATCGCCGCCCGCTCACAATAACACTCCCGAAACAGGCACAAATCAGAACTTTCAACGACAAAACCATAACGGCGCGCGCCGCCGGGGTAAGAGACCGGCGTTACATAAGAGCAATTCTCCACGGTAATGCAGCGGGCGCCGCTTTTTGCCACCACCGCAGCATAACCCAGGTGCCGGGCCGTCACGTCACGCGCCCAACAGTCTTCCGCGTCCGTAAAGATGATGCCGTACCAGGCGTGTTCCTCGTCGCTGGGTTCCGTGAGGCCGGTCCGGGGATCGACATCCGTGATATCGGGATTGTATTCGGAATCGATGGTGAGGGATTCCACGCCGCATCCGCGCTGCCGCTCCAGGGCATAAAGTGCCAGCGCTCCTCCGCCGTAATGGGCATCCAGCGCCTGGACTAGGGGAGCATCCAGGCTGATCCGGTTTCCTTCGACGGCCGTAACCTTCCTCGTCCAGCGCAGCGACATGTTCCGCCCGCTCCATTGTGTGACATCCCCGTAAATGGCATTCATCCCGATATCGGTAATCCAGTCATTGTTGTGGGGGCGGATTACCATCACCTCATCGCCCACGGCGAAGGCCGAGGGACTGTCCACCTCTACCGTATATCTGCCCACCGGGCAATAAACCTCGGATACGCGAACCTGGGGAAAAATCAGGGGAGACCCCGCCACGGGCAGCAACAGATTCAGGATTTTTCTGCCGTCGCGGGCATCCACCTCCAGAGGGGAAACCACCAGTCGCCTGTCCTCCGACGTTCCCACGACGATGCCGGGACGGAGCGTGGTTCCCGTCAGTTTAAGGACTGTATCCTCACGGCTCTCCCCCCGCAGGACCACTTTGCTCCGGTCCAGGAAGAGCGTACCGCCTACCTCGTAAGTGCCGTCGCCGAGCAGGACGGCACCGCCTTCCGGATGATTCGCGGCCACCCTGTCAAGGGCCGCCTGGATGGATTCCGTCATATCCGTACCGCTTTGCGGCACAAGAGATTCCCTTACGGGATAGTCGGGAAGGGGTTCATCCCCATGCGCATAGCCTACAGTACTGAAATCCGGGATCCTGTCCTGAAGCGTCAGGGCGTTGACAGGATACTGCACCAGTTCCATAAAACGCCCGTCCACGACATGATCCTTCTGGCCACAGGCGGAAAACAACAGCCCGATGGCCACCAGTGCAACTATGCCGCAACCCGTTCTCACTTTTTACAATACCACCAGATCGGAAACCCGGTTGCCGGAGGCCAGTCTTTCCTGCAATTGGAATTCATAGAGCGACTCCGGCTCTCCCGCCGTGCGGGGACGGCATTCTCCCTCGATACGGGTTCCGTTTACATCGCTGTCGTTCACCAGATTCCCATTCGCGTCATACCCCGGATTGGGATAGGTCCTGCCCGGCGACAGGGAAGCTTCCCCTCCTCCGGTGAATTTGCAGCCGATGGCATAATTCTTCCCGGTCACCCAAGGGCTCTGCACGGAGAAGCTGGCGGCGGTACAGTTCCAGAAGACCTGGTTGACCCCCTGCCAGCCATGGCCGGTACCGGAATCGCCGGCATCATAGGCCTTCATCGAGGCATTGGTGGAAACATTGTCGTAGAGCGTACCCGTCGCCCAGCGCTGATGAGGCCCCACGTCTGTCGAAGCATTGGTGCCGGTGCAGCGCGAGAATACGTTCGGCCCGGGAATCTGGGAGCCGGTGGCAAACTGATGGCGGTCCTGGTCACTCGTGCAGTTGCGGATCAGACACTGCTGACCTCCGTCAATGGAGAAGGCATAGCGCAGGCCGCCCGTCCTGTCATATCCTGTCGGTTCCCGCTGGTCGCAATCCTGGATCGTAATGTTCCGGGCCCCTTCGGCGATCTGAACGGCGGACATGCAGAAACGGTGTGTCTCCACATTCTTGACCCAGCAATGCTCCGCGCCGTAAAACATGATCGCGGTCGTGGCGTGATAGATATCGCCTACGCCGAATGCATACGAATCACGGTCGGGATTATAGTCCGAAGTCAATTTGAAATTCTCGATACCGCACTCCTTGATGCGGGCGCGCGAGTAGTGCCGGACCTCGCCGCCGCCATAGGCCTGCGTGACGGACATCATCAGCGGCGTATCAAAATACAGACGCTTGCCTACGACAGCCTTGATGGTCCGCTCCCAGTACATATTGTAGTCGGAGGGGTTCCACTGGTTGACCGTCTTGTCCGCCGAAGAACGGATGATGTTATCCATCTTGAGGTCGTGAATCCACTCCTGGGTACCGGGACGGTAGACCACCACGCTTTCCCCTACATTAAAGCCCGAGGCATCCGCAACCGTCACGAAATTGCTGCCGCAAAAAGCGTCTTCGGTAATCGTGGAACCCGCGCCGATCACTGCCGTGGAGCCGGAATTCAGGGTTCTTCCCTTCACGTTCCAGGCACTCAGATGGTATTCAATGCGGCGTCCTTCTTTATTATTTGCGCCGATGGTGGAGATACGGAGCAACCTTGCACTGGAGGCGATGCGCGTACTTTTGGTCACGCCCAGGTTGATGAGCGTCCGCACGACCGGATAAGTGGCGTTATCCGCCTCCGGGTCCACCTCGTCCAGGGTCAGCGTCCCGCGGGCGAAGATTTCCGTCTGCCGGTTGCCCGCACCCCGCAGGATGATTTCGTTCTTGTCCAGGATCAAAAGGCCGTCCACGATATAGCGGCCTTCCTGGAACTGGATCACCGTTCCTTCGGAGGCCGCGTCGATGGCGGCCTGGATCATCTCCGTATCATCGTCCCCGCTGGGTGCGTCCAGCTCCACGATCCTTCCGTAATCGGGGAATTCGGCCTCGCCCCAGTGATAGCCGACGGCGCTGAAGTCCGGAATGATGTCTTCTGTCAACTGTTCGTCGGGATAATGCTGCGTCAGCTCCAGGAATCCCGCCCCGGGAAGCGTCACATCTACCCCGGTTTCCTCGTCCACACTAAAATTCTCCGATCCGACCCCGACGCTGATATACACCTTCAGGTGCGCCAGGTCCAGGTTCACCACGAAAAAGTCGTGGCTCTCCAGGTCCATCATCGTATCGTTCGAGGTGATGTTGTACTGGAAGCAGTCCGTCACCACCGTGAATTCAATCCCGTTGTACTGCCCCTTCTCCAGGCAGGCATAGACCTGTCCTTCGTAGGTCCGCTTGTCAGATGGCTGGTCGTCGCCCAGGGCAAAGGGCTCCGTCATCTGCACCTTGACCGCCTTTTCCCGCTGCGCGGGCTTCACCGTCACGTATTGCAGCTTCTCACCCTGCTCCTTCGGCTTGTACACGTTCAGCGCGAAGGCGGAGCCCACCGTCTCGAAATGCAGCTCCGCTGCGTCGTGCACGATCGCCGCCTGCGCGACAATCGGATAGCAGGTGCCGTTGAGCACCCCCGCCGCGGCCTGTTCCTGAACTTCCGGGAAGACAAAGCCGGGGGCGTCGAAGCTGCCGGAAGTTTCGGGGAAAGTGGCTTTGATCTGCGTCGCATCAACGGGGACGAAGACCTTGATGGCGGCGCCGGCCTCATAGGTCGCGCTGGCAATGGAAGCATCGTAGTCGTTGTAGACGGAAATGGCATCCCCCTCGCTCCACTGCAGGGCTGTCCGGGCAGGATTCAGGGCGGTTTTCACCGCCGTCTCGCGGAAGGACAGGCTGATCTGCCGGCATTCGGAGGGTTCCTCCTGCTTGCAGGCAGAAAGCAGCAGACAGGCTGCCGCCAACAGCAATGTCCAATTTCTATTCAACGCCGATATAGGTTAAGATGAACTTTACGCACATTTCCCGGGATGCCTTCAGGTAACGCTCGCCCGAAGCGGGTTCCGCGTTCGAGAGATCGATAACCGTCTTCTCCGTCGTCGAGCGGACGCGGGTGCAGCTGGCCAGGACGTGGCTGCCGGCGGCATCGTCCGTAATGGAATAGGTAATCGCCGTCGTGGAGTGTGAATAGGTTACCTCTACTTCCTGCAGGATATATCCTTCGATGGACGGCAGCTTCACCCTCGTGGAGGACTTGTTGCTCAGGCAGGCGGTGCTCCCGGAAATCGACCAGCAGGAAACCTGGCCATAGAACGGATACTTCACTCCGTCCTGCTCGAGATAGAAGTCGAAGGGGGCCGTCACGGTGTTGTAGATGGTTGATGTACGAGCCGCAAGCGCGGCGTCGTTGGAAGTGTAGCGGAAGAGGGACGCGTCCGTACAATCCAGACGGAATATCTTCAGCGCACTCTGACGGATAACCACCGTAACGGGGAATACCGTCGACGTAAAAGCCGCTTCCGGACAGAGTTTCGCCCTGTACTCCACGGCGTTATCGGTCGTATTGACCGGGAAGTGGAAGATCAGATGGTGAAGAGACGGAACCTGCGGATCGTCCTCGATGTCATAACTCAGCCCTTCTGTCAGGCATTCAATCTGATAGCCGATATTGACATTGAAATCCACCTTGGCCGACACGGCGGTGGAAGGCACGGTCTGTTCCATCGGATCCACGGAGAATTTCGGCAGCGCCCCGGCCTGCATCAGGCTGAAGTCCAGGGTACGGCCGAAGACCGTCCATTGCTCCGGATCGTCGACGTCCAGTTCCGCATCGGTGGAAACGGAATAGGAAAAGCTGCGCCCTTCAAAGGAGGGATTCTCAGCCACGGCGATGCTGACGGAAGCGTTGCCGGACCCCTGGGTCACGTCGGGGACAAGCCCTTCGTCCGCCGTGAGGGTCCAGGGGACATTCGCGGTAATATCGAGCGTGACGGTTCCAGCATCAGCCGTCAGTGAGGAAGCGGAAGCCACCGCCTCGAAATATTGATAACTTTTGGCCTTGACGGTGCTTTCTTTCGGGCGGTCCTTGACACAGGAAACCGCCGCCATCAGGGAGGCCGCGCAAAGCGCCAGGGTAAGCAATCTCTTCATAGGATTATTCTCTCGAAAAGTCATTTTTGTCAGCCGTACTCATCGCCGGGTTGGCGGTCAGTTCTTCCTTGGGGAATTCGCAGAGCAGCGCGCCGCGGACCTTGGTCATATCCCCCTCAAAATCGTAACGGAAGTCACTGCGTCCGAAATAGACGCTCATATAACTCTCCCCCTCTTCACCCATCGTGTCAAAGAAGAAGTCACGGGCCTTGAGGATATTGTCGTTGAACCATCGGGCACCCAGACGGCGCACCTCATAGTAGGCGTGCCCCTCGCCGCAGAGTTCAAAGAGTTTGTCCCATACGATGTCATCCACCGTGATGGCCGCCTCCCACCTGGGCGTTCCGGCACGCTTGTGCACCTCGTTCACCAGGTCCCGGGCCACGCCTTCGCCTGCGGACGTATGCATCGCCGCTTCGGCGGCAATGTAATAGACCTCTGCCAGGCGCATATAATAGAAATCCGCCACATCCGGCTTGCCCTGATAGGTAGGGGTATTGTACTTCCGGAAATAAGGCATATAGTTGGAAGCGGAAGTGCCCTTAAATGAATTCGGATAGATCGTCGTCGCCTTGTCGGAATTGCAGGGAATGTAGGAGGTATGGATGAGTGCCACGTCAATGCGGGGATCCTGGCTGACCTTGTACAGGGAATCGGCCCTGCCGTTGATCACCAGGTTGCCGTCTTTATCCAGCGCATAGCGGCGGCACCATTCGTTATAGAAGAAACGGCTGGGACGGATGTTGCCCGCACGGGAGACATAGTTCCAGTTGATTTCCACGGTACTTCCCGCCGGCTTGGGAGGGAAGGTGGGAAGGGTGCGCGTCGCTGAATAGTTGTTCGTATTGAAGACCTCGGACTGCACGGTGACGATCCGCTCGTCGAGGTTCCAGCTGTCCTTGCCCCGCACGTCCCGGAAATCCACATCCCAGGTGTATAGGTCGGAGTATTTGTGCGCAAGGGCAAACGGACCGTTTTCGATCACGTCGACAGCCGTGTCGTAGCAAAGTTCCCAGGCTTTGTCGGGATCGGTGCCGATTCCGTCGGCCTCGAACACCGGGCTGCGCCCTTCCTTGGCGGCATCGTAGAAGTTGTCGTCCGGGGAATTCGCGTGGACACTCAGCAGGGAGGCCATCTGCAGATAGGTGGCGGAGAGCAGGGCCTTGGCCGCCCATTTGTTGGAGCGTCCCTGAGTGGGCGTCAGCTGCGCCACCCGCTCGGGCGTGCGCATACCGTCAAAGGCGTCCTTCAAATCGTAAACGATCTGGTCATATACCTTATAATAAGGTGTACGCGGGACCGCGTCGAAGGAGGTCTCATACGCAGAGAGAGCCAGGGGAACATCGCCGTACACGCGCACGGCCGTCAGATACAGCAGCGCACGGTACATCTTGCACTCCGCCTCGATCTCGCGCTTGTAGGCCGCATCCACCGGGCTGTCCGGGAGATGGCTCAGCAGCACGTTGCAGTTGTTGATGGAGGAATAGATATTCCCGTAGAGATCGATGTTCAGGCTCATCGACGTATAGGTCATATTGGTAAGGATACACTTCCAGCGGTTGTCCTCCACACGGGAGAGGGCACTGCCGAAATGCACCAGGCCCGAACAGGCCTCCAGATTTTCCAGATAATCCCGGGTAAAGAAACTCAAGCCCGACTGTATGCCGCGGATGTTGGCCTCCAGCGCTGCTTCCGTCGAATAGGCGGAAGAAAGGGAGGTCGTCGAGGGCTCGTCAAGGAACGAGCAGGCCGTAAGCGTAAGCGCCGAGAAGAGGGATATGATGAATTTTTTCATGGCCGTACGGATTTAGAAGGTGAACTTGAGGTCCCCGGTGAAGGAACGGGTATTGGGATAGGATCCGACATCCACGCCCATTCTCCGGATATCCGCACCGAAACTGTTAACCTCCGGATCCCAGCCGCTGTAGGAGGTGGCTACGAAGACATTGCCGCAGGAAAAACCTACGGAGAAGCCCTTCAGGAAGGAGGTTGTGTTCTTCTTGACCGGAATCTTGTAAGAGAGGGACAGGCGGGCGAGCCTCAGATAGGAACCGTCTTCCACATAACGGTCCGTGATGTAATTCAGGTCTGCGGAATATCCCAGCCTGGGGGCCGTTCCGCCCTGGTTGAGCGGAGACCAGGCGTTGCGGTAGGCGTCTGCCCGTATGTTGTTCACCAGGGTGGAAGACGAGGAGACGTTGGTGGCCAGGTCGGCGCTGAGGTTGTTGTTGTAAATGTCGTTGCCGAAGGATCCGTTGAAGTCGGCGGTCAGGGTGAGGCCCTTCCAGGTCAGGGAGGTGTTGAACCCGAAGGTGAAATCCGGGTTGGGGTCGCCGATGATGGTACGGTCGTCGTCGTCGATACAACCGTTTCCGTTGATATCCACGTATTTCACGTCACCGGGAGCCGCCTTGTTCCCGTCGCCGAATCCAGGCCAGTCTTCACCCTGCTGCACGATGCCGGCGGATTTGAGGCCGTAGAACTGGCCGAGGGGCTGCCCTTCGATGAAGATGTTCAGGATCGCGATGCTGGAGGTGGAGGCGCGCAGGGTGCTGCCCCAGAAATAGTTCACTTCCTGCAGGTTGTCCGGCGTGAGGTAGATGTCTCCGCGCTGGAGGTCCTGTCCGATGGCGACAATCCGGTTGCGGTTTACGGAAATGTTACCGCCGATGGTCCATTCGACTTCACGGGTCTTGACCGGCACCGCATTCAGCGAGAACTCAAAACCGCGGTTGCGGATGGTGCCCTGGTTGACCCACATCGTCGAGAAGCCGCTGGAGCGGGCAATCTGCTTCTGCTGCAGGAGGTCCTTGGTCAATTTGTTGTAGAAGTCCAGGCTGAAGGACAGGCGGCCCTTGAAGAATCCCATGTCCAGACCGGCGTTGAACTGGTCCGTCGTCTCCCAGCGGAGGTTCGGATTGGCGATGCCGTCCAGGAACACGCCCACCTGCGAATGGGATTCACTGCCCACGCTGTGATCCGCCACGCGGACGCTGCTGAAGGTGGGGATCGTAGCATAGGAAGACATCTTCTGGTTGCCTACAAGTCCCCAGCCCACACGTAATTTAAACTGCGAAATCGCAGGGACATTGAACCACCTTTCCTCGTTGAGGCGCCAGGCAAAGGCAAAGGAAGGGAACACGCCCCACTTGTTCTTTCCCTGGAAGTGGCTGGAGCCGTCGGCGCGCACCGTCGCCGTCAGGACGTAGCGGTCTTTCCAGCTGTAAATGGCCCTGGCATAGAAGGACAGGAGCTGATAAGCCGTCTCCGTATATTTGAAGGTGCTGTAGAGCGGATCCGCATTGCTGATGGCAGCGGTTCCGGCACCGTCCTGGTCCAGCCACCAGCCCTCGTTGTACACAACGTGGCGGTAGTTGCCGGACATCGTCATGCCCAAAGTTCCGGAAAGGTTGTGGCCGCCGCTGAAACTCTTCTTCACCAGGAAGAGGTTGTCCCAGTTCCAGTTCAGGAAATCCGAACCGGTACTGTTGGCCAGGGTTCCCACCGTACGGCTGATCTGATTGCCCTTGTAGCGCTCCAGACGGGAACTGCGCCAGTCGCCACCGGCCGTAGACTTGAAGGAAAGCCAGGGCGTGATGTCCCACTGGAAATACATACTGGGGTTCACCCGCAGTTCCTTCTTCGTGTTTACAAAATACTTGAGCCAGCGGTCGGGGCCTGCGGCGATGTTCTCGTCGTCGTCATCCACCTCGAAGATGTCGTAGTCCGAATAGGGATGGAAGGTCAGGATACTCCGCATCCAGCTTCCCTGGGCGGTCACTTTGGAGGAATTGGCGCCCTGCGAAAGTTTGGAAATGGAATAGCCGATGTTGACCTTGGTCCCGATGGTGATGGTGCGGAAGAGTTTCTTGTCCAGGTTCAGGCGCATCGTGTACTGCTCGAATCCGGTTTTCTTGACCGCGCCCTGGGTATTGTTGTAGCCGAGCGAGAACATATACCGCACGCTCTCCGGCCGTCCGGAGATGGAGAAATAGTAGCGCTGGCCTACGGCCGTCCGGAAAGAATAATCCTGCCAGTCCACGGGCGTCACCTTCAGGTTACCGGTCGACGCATCGTAGATTTTGCCGAGCGCCGTCACGCAGTTGTTGTCGTTGAGGTACCGCACATACTCGTCGAACTGCAGCATCTCAATCCGCTTGTTGACGCTGGATACGGTTACGCCCGCATTGAAATTGACGGTCATCTTCTCCCGCTTGGCAGCCTTGGTGGTGATCAGCACCACGCCGTTGGCGCCCTGGGAGCCGTAGATGGCCGTTGCGGAGGCGTCCTTGAGAATCTCCATCGAAGCGATATCCTGCGGATTGATACCGTTGAGGCCGTTGGTCTCCTCGGCGGTTCCGGCATCGCCTCCACCCTGGGTAAAGCCGCCTATCGCATCGGAAGCACCATTGATGATGATGCCGTCCACGACGTATAGCGGTTCGGTGCTGCCGTTAAAGGAACTCAGACCGCGGACGCGGATGCTCACGCCGCCGTCCGGCGAAGCGCCGTTGCTGAGGACCTGCACGCCGGAAACGCGTCCGGCCAGCAGCTGGTCGATGGAGGTGCTGCGTGCGGCGTCATCCTCGTCCACCTTGACGGAAGCCACCGATCCGGTGAGGTCCGAACGCCGCATCGCTCCGTAACCTACGACCACGATTTCGTCCAGCAGCTGGGCATCCTCTTCCAGGGTGATGTCTAACTTGCTGCGGCCGTTCACCGGGACCGACACGCTCTTGTAGTTCAGGCAGGAGAAATCCAGCACCGCATTTCCATCGGGGACTTTAATGCTGTATTTACCCTCCGTGTCGGTAATGGCGTGCACGGTCGTGCTGCCCTGCAGCGTCACCACCGCTCCGATCACCGGCTCTTTCTTGGCATCCGAAACGACACCGGAGACCGTAAGGTCATCCCCTGCGGCAAAGGCGGTAGAAGCCGCCGCCATCAGAATGCCTGCTGCTATAAGTATATGATGAAAAACCTGTTTCATGCTGCTGTCCTCCTAAAATTTAATACCCACACCGAGGATGACGGAAGGATGGAGGGGCTGGCCCACCCAGTCGTTGCCCCTGGCCAGCGGCTGAAGTCCGAAGGGGGACGCGTCCGGATATGCACCCTCAAAGCGGCTGAGGGTAAAGAGATTGTGTCCGGAAAGGGTCACGGAAAGGCCCTTCACCGCACATTTGGGAAGCGGAATGTCATAGGAGAGCGCCACGCGGCTCAGGCGCAGGTAATCTCCCCGGGAGACATACCGGGAGGTCAGGATTGTCCGGTTTTCCGCAAGCATCGACGCGCCATTGATCACGTTGAACGCGGCCGCATAATCGGCAGCCAGGTCCAGCGTGAAGCCGTAGAGACTCAGCGTGGTTCCGAATCCGCCGTATATTTCCGGCAGGAGATTCCCGAGTATCACGCGGTCCGATTCATTGATGACACCGTCCGGGACATTGTCCTTGTAATACCCGTCGGTGCCTACTTCATAGCCCATGATGGCCCCGACCGGCGCACCGACGACATTGGCCGCGAAGTTGCCGCTGCCGACATAGCCGGGATTGAACCAGGTATCATCTCCGTCCACGTTGACAACCTGCGTCTTGGCCTCCGTGAAATTGCCCCTCAGCGTCCACTCGACTTTTCGGGTCCGGATGACGACGGCGTACAGGCTCAATTCAAATCCGCGTGCCGTGAAGGAGGAACTGCGTGCCGACATAAGCACCGGCGTCCCCTTCTGCCACTTTCCGTCGGTATCCATCACGGAGGAATCGAAGAGGTCGAAACGGTCTTTGACGACACGGTTGAAATACTTGCCTTCCAGGACGATGCGCTGCGAGAGGAAACCCGCCTTGAGGCCGATGTTCCATTCCTGCAGCCGCTGCAGGGAGCGGGCGTTGATATAGGTGCGGCGCGCCTGCTCCACCTCCGGGATGGTACTTGCATCAACCGCGGTGTCCAGGAGGGGATAGATCAGATTCTTCTCGTTGCCGCTGATACCGAAGCCCCCTTCCAGACGGAGTTGGGAAACGGCTTTTGAGAATTTGAAGAAGAGGTTGTGCAGGTCCAGCCAGGCGTCACCGGCGGGATAATGGCTGAAGCGGCCGTCGTATGCAGAGATGGTCTTGTCCGCCCGGTAGGAGGCATTCACGCCGAAGATATCGTCAAAGCTGTAGCCGATGCGGGCGAAGAGCGCAAAATGCCCGAGGCTCTCGGTATAGAGCCAGGTCGGGCGCGTGCCGTTGGAAATGGAGATGCCGCGGGCCTTGAGGTCTTCGGCCAGGTAGTCGCTCGCTGCGAGCGAATTGTACAGGTTGCGCCCGCCGTAGAAATCTACGCCCACGTGCGCCTCCAGACCGTGCTTGACGGCAAAATAACGTTTGAAATTCAGCGCGCTGTTCACATTGTAGGAGAGCGCGGTATTGTTCGTGATACCGGCCAGACCGTTATAGGCGGCGCCCACCGGGGTCTGTGTCCCATACCAGATGAAACGGTTGACGCTCCGGTAATCTCCGCCGGCCGTGGTGGTCCAGTCAAGGCCGGGGCACAGGTTGAAATGCAACCAGGCGGAAGCCGTTGCACCGTAGCGCTTCCCGTCTTCCTGGTAATCCGCAAGGGAGGTACCGCTGTTGTCGAAACTGCCCAGGCCGCCCATGAAATTGACGCCGAACCACAAAACCTTGGCGGCCCGGGTCTCCAGGGAGGAACGGAAGGTCAGGTCATTTGCGCCGACTCCGTCCGCCCCGCGGAGGGAACTCCGGTAGGATACCGAAGAATTGAAAGCGGTATTGCGCTTGGACATTCCGTAATTCAGATAGTGATTGTGGAAGAATCCTCCCTTCACCTCATAGCCCGCGTTGGATTTCCACCGCAGGCCTTTCTCGCTGCCGCGTTCCGGTGCGAGTTTCGTCTTGACGATAATCACGCCGGCTGCACCGCGCGATCCGTAGATGGCGGTGGCGCTGGCGTCCTTGAGCACCTCGATGCTCTCGATATCCTCCGGCGACAAGTGGAAGAACGTATTGACGGAGGAAATCCGGCCCAGGTCGGAATAGTTCCAGAACGGGTTGAGGTTGGTGCCGGAGGCATTCTCGATGACGGCTCCGTCCACGATCCAGAGGGGCTGGTCGTCCCCGCGAAGGGTACTGGTCCCCCGGATATCCACACTGACGGGAGAGAGCGGGGAGGTCCCGGTGCGGCTTACGCGGACACCGGCCACTTCCCCTTCCAGCAGTTCCGCCAGGGTATGGGCGGCCGCCTGTTTTGCGCCCAGCGTGTCGGGCACAACCTTCGACGCCTGTGCAAATGCGGATGTCGATGCTGCAAGCAGGGACAGCAGAAATATCTTGTATCGTTTCATAACTTTATTTCACATACAGAAGCACCCAATCGCTCAATCTTGAGCTACCGGAACTGATGATTAGATAATAGGAGGTGTTGAATTCGGTGTCATTGAACTCCCATATTCCCTTCGCATCCTTGGGGAGGGTCTTCTTGGCCCCGATGACCACCGATCCGTCCGGATTTCCCCCGACGGAGAAGGTCTTGTTGGTCGCCGCGGTCGTAATTTCCACATAGGCCAGGCGATACCCCTCGACGGCGGGGAACTTGATATAGCCTGCGCTGCTGGCGTTAAAGCGGATATCGCCGTTCCGCACGACAAGATAGTCTCCGTTGAGACCAAAGATATAGGGCGTCCCCGTCAGCTCATAATCATACTGCGAATTACCGCTGTTCAAGAAGCCGGAAGAGAAGGGAAGCTGCGGCACGGATTCATCCACCGGCTGCAGGGGGCAGGCATCCGCACTCGTCACCCCGTGGAGGTCCACGGTAATGGTGAAGCCCGTCCACTGGTTCACGGTCAGCGTGACGTTCTTCTTCGGATCGGACACCAGGGACAGTTTCACCTCCGCCTTCAGGCTCTCCTGCGAATCGTTGACCGCCATCGTGAAGGGGATTTCCGAATCCATGCCGCCCTCGCCCTCCAGCGCCCCCAGCGAAAAATCGCGGATATTGCTGCTCAGGATCTCCGCCTTCCAGGGCTGGTTGCAGTTGAAACGAAGGACGCCTTCAGTAGTGGAAGGCAGGTAGTTTCTCAGGACTTCCACCGCATTTGCGGCGATGAAGGGAACATCCGCCGGACGCGTGATGGTCACCTCCGCGGTCTTCTCCCCGGCGCGGAAAGTCACCGTCGTAACGGAACCTTCCTCGCAATTGTAATTCGGCTTGGCCTTGATGGTCACGATGGCGTCTCCGGTACCCTCGGCGGGGGTCACCGTCGCCAGGCCTTCCGGCACCTCGGCCGTCCAGTCCCGGTTGCTCAGGAGTTTGACCTTGATATCCGCTTCCGACTCGGCGGAGAGCGTGAACGCGGTCTCTCCGTCTATCGCGACACGGTCGGACTTGGCTTCCTGCGTAACGGTCACATCCCGCGTCTCCCCGCTTACGGTCACCAGGCGCAGGGTTGCGATTCGCTTCGCATAGTCATCATTGAAAGCACAGGAAAGCACAAGATTGCCCGTTACGTCGGCGCCGACGGGATTGGAACCATCCTGGGAGGCGATGGACAGCCAGGGCGCCGTTTCCGCATCCACGATGATGGCGGACCAGTTCTCGGTACATCTTACCGGGACCAGCGCCGTCACGGTCCGGACGCCCGTACCGTAAGGGGCCGTCGCGTCTGCGGGCACGGTCACGTCCGAGACTTCAAACACGAACTGCGGGGCGCGCATATTCTCTACCAGGCAGGCCTGGAATGCGCAAAGCGCAGCCAGTACCAGCGGAACAATTCGGAATTTCATATCGCTATGCTATGTTTAGAGTTCGACCTTGACTCCGTTTACCTTGACGAAGTCCTTTCCGAAAGAAATCTTGGGACGGGCGCTGCCCGGCGCCTTGGGACAAAGGACGGAGATGACCGTCAGCGAGGTGGCGTCACAACTCCACTGGAGGCCCTTGGCGCTGCCCGGTTTGCCCTGCTTGGGGCCGTCGGGGTCATAATCCCGTCCGTCCAGTCCGTGGATATAGGCGTCACGGTACGAAAACGCCATCGGTGCGGAGGCGCTTACGGCGATGTAGAGTTCCGCCTTCGGGCGGTAGATGCTGATCAGGTCCCCGTTCTTCTCTATTTTGGTAATGAAGTCGTGGTTGAAGATGAAGAAACGATGGTCAAAATGGTGCGTAGAGCCGTCTTCGGGGACCAGTTCGTCCTTGATGATGTAGAATTTCCCCTTGGGAACATAACGGATGGTACGCGTGGCCTGCTTCATCGGCGTGACATAGGCGCCCACCGCTTCGTTGCTCAGAAGATAGCAGCCGTCCTTGAGCCGCTCGTTGCGGACGA